>UMIY01031608.1_pt1 | contig 11723 bp, 12 predicted proteins | sample 1965921 | NCBI WGS metagenome assembly UMIY01 (sample SAMEA4836134, study PRJEB28245) | human gut metagenome | biome: gut microbiome; material: fecal sample | place: Denmark | collected 2008
TCCAGCAGCCGCGCCCGGCCGGCCGGTCCCAGCACGTTCAGACGCACGTCGGTGGCTCCACCCGCCTGGAAGGCCAGCTCCCGGCACACCAGGGGGGACAGGCCGCTGAAGGTGTCCAGCAGCCACTTGTCCGCCTGGGCCTCCTCCGGGGCGGCGGAGAGCAGGGCCTCCAGTTCCTCCCGGCTCTGGGCGGCGGGGTCCAGCTTCTCCTGGGCTGGGGGGAGGCGGTAGAACATGCCGGGCAGCAGGGAGCGCTGATTGGCGTTTCCGGTTCCCAGGCTGGACTCCACCCGGCGCATGCAGTCCAGAATGCGGCCGGACTCGTCCAGCAAAATCAGGTTGGACCGGCGGCCAATGGCCTCCAGCACCAGCCTGCGCTCCACCCGGTCCCCCAGCTCGTTGAGAGCCTCCAGGGTGAACATCACCACTCGCTCCAGCGGAGGCTGTTCCACTGCCAGCAGCCGGGCGCCGGACAGGTGTTTACGCAGGAGCATGCAGAACATGGGGGGCGTGTCCGGGTTCTCCCGGGAGATCTGGGTGAGCTGGGGCCGGGGGTGGTTGGGGTTGGCGGACAGCAGCAGACGTACGTTCCCGTGGGAGGGGGTGCGCACCGCCAGCAGGATTTCGTCCCGGCCGGGCTGATAGATTTTATCAATTTTTCCGCCGGTGACCGTCTGGTCCAGCTCGTGGACCAGGCCGGACAGGCAGAGGGCGTCTAACGGCATGGGATCACCTCAATAGAAATGCAGAGTGCAGAATGCAGGAATGCAGAATGGTTTAGGCGGGGGTATCCATAATGGTCTCAAAGAGCTGGTTGAGGCGGTCGGTGCGGCCCTGGAGGTAGAGCCAGCCGAACAGGGCCTCCAGGCCGGTGGCCGACTGGTACTGGGCCCGGGTGGCCGCCCGAGGCACCGAGTGGGGGGCGGTGTTCCGGCCCCGGCGGTACACGTCAGCCTCCTCGTCGGTGAGGAGGGGGAGCAGCCGCTCCATGGCGGCGGCCTGGGCGGGGGCGGCCACATAGCTCACGGTGGCCCGGTGCAGGTCCTTTACCTTGACTTTCCCGTGGAGGCACAGCCAGGCACGGACCATCAATTCAAACACCCCGTCCCCCAGATGGGCCAGCCCCAGGGAGCTCATGTTCAGTAGCTCCTCCCGGCTGGCGTTCAGATGAAAATAATCCATATTGATCCTCGTTGTAACATGAAATTGGTGTGGAAAACGGTTATGCCATCATAGCATATTTGGCAGAGAAATACAAGGGAGGGGGGCGGCGGGGGAAGGACCTCCAGAATTTCCTTGCTTTTTTCGGAAAAGTAGAGTATACTGCCCGTTGGCAGAGTAGGGCCACACGTGCTGGTCCCGGCCTGGAATGGGCCGGACCTTCAGTGCCGGCGGGACGGGGAGTTGTCCGCCGGACGAACAGCGTTTCAAAACGCGGCAGTGGGTGGTCCGCATCCCGCTGCCGCATGGGCCGAGCGGAGATGAAAATTCCCTCCTTCTGTGCGGCATTCCCGCAAAACGGGCTGCCGAACACAAAAGGAGGTTTTTTTATCATGCGGCAAATGCGAATGCCTATGAACTTGTACCGAACGCCCTGTTCCCCGGCCTATTGGCACGAGGCCAATCTGGCCATGAAGTGCCTCAAGCTGCTGGTCTTTGCGGCGCTGATGATTGCGGTGACCCGGGCCCTGTCCCTGATCCCCGGTATCCCCATCTGGCACACCAAGCTCACCTGGGGCTTCCTGGCCCGGTCGGTGTGCGCCCTGGTGTGCGGACCGTTGCTGGGACTGGTGTTCGGCTTTGCGGAAGATATTCTGGGGTTTATTCTCCAGCCATCCGGGGACTTTTTCCCCGGCTATACCCTGTCCACCATGGCTGGTGTGTTGGTGTACGCCCTGTTTTTCTTCCGGCGGCGGATCACCGTGGTGAACCTGGTGCTGGCCAACGTGGTGGTCAATCTGCTGGTGAATGCCGCCATGGGCTCGGTGTGGAGCACCATGGTCCGGGGCGGGGGATATCTGGGCTGGTTTATCCCCAGCCTGGCCAAGAACCTGATCACCATTCTCCCCAAGGCGGCGGCGCTGTACATCCTGTTCCAGGCGCTGCTCCCCATCCTGCGCCGGATGGACCTGATCCCCGATCAGACCGAGGGGCGGATTCGGATTTTTTAAGCGCAGTTTGAGCAGAACTGGGCCGCGCCTGTAAAACACTCCCCGCCGGCAGGGGACCCGTTCATAAACAAAAAATATTTTGGGCCGCATCCGGTGAGATGGCGGGCCGCTTGTGCGGCCTCCTCCCAGATGCGGCCCTTTTGAGCCTTGGGGGTAATCTGCCGAAAAAGAGCATGGAACCCCAAAGGAGTCTGTATCAGCGCTGTCCTCCGGACTCCATCAGCTTGGCCAGGATGACCTGGTCCGCCGGGCAGAACTGGTACTGGGGGATCTCGTCCACGGTGATCCAGCGGATGTCGTTGTGCTCCAGCTTCTGGGGGCTGCCCTCCGCGATGGAGGCGTGGAACAGAGTCAGGTGGATGGTGAGATCGGGGTAGGTGTGGGTGACCTCCAGAAAAACGTCGCCCACAGAGACCGTGACGGCCAGCTCCTCCCGGCACTCCCGGATGAGGGCGGCCTCCTTGGTCTCGCCGGGCTCCACTTTACCGCCTACAAATTCCCACAGCAGTCCCCGGGTCTTGTGGGCCGGACGCTGGCAGATCATAAATTTGTCCCCCGACCAGATCAGGGCGGCGACAACTTGGGTCATAACAGAGGCCTCCTTCATATTTCTGTGAGTTTTCTCTGAACCAGGCGGCTGACGGCGCGGGTGCGCCGTAAATTCCCGGCCTGCGGCCGGGAATTGCGCAGGGGGGGCTCCGCCGCTCCGAGCATTCAAATCCAGAAGGGGGCGGTTAAAATCGATGTTTTGAAATATCAAAAAGGTATAGGGGAAACCACCCCACCGGCCTTCTGGCCGGCGGCGCCTTTGCGCCGTACGAGCGTTTTGCCGCAGGCAAAACCTCGGCGCAGGCGGAATTCACTTCCGCCGAGCATTTTAATCCAAAGGGTGAAAGCCGCCTTTGGCGGCTGAAACCCAAAAAGAAAGGACTTCCGATAGGAAGTCCTTTCTTTTTGGAGCGAGTGACGAGGCTCGAACTCGCTACCTCCACCTTGGCAAGGTGGCGCTCTACCAGATGAGCTACACTCGCGGCGACGGGTGTTATTCTAGCAGAAGTTGGACAGGTTGTCAACGGGTTTTTCAAAAAAATTTGAAAAAAATTTCCGAAAGGAAAAACTCCCAGGGTCAGAAAGGGAAACTTCCAGTCACTCCCGGTTGACGAAAGGAGGGGGGATGGGCTAAAATCCGTATTGCCCACCAGCGAGATGGGTTAAATGAAACTTTGCAGTACAAGCGCTGTAAAGAAGAAATACCTGTCCAAGTGTGGGAAGCCACTGTAACAAGGAGTGTATTCGAATGAACAAGAGAATCCTTTCTGCCGCGATGGTCCTGTCCCTGATGGCCGCTCAGGTGCCTATGACGTCTTATGCTCAGGGAGCTTCCATGACGGAGGAGGACCTGATTGCCGCTCTGGAGCAGGCCCAGGCCGGCACCACCGTGGAGCTGTCCGGGAGTGTGACGCTCACCAGCCAGCTTGTCATTGAAAAAGAGATCGTTCTGGACGGAAACGGCTATACCATTACCAAAGGGGAGGGGGAGGATGTGTTCCCCAACAACGCCGGGATTCTGGTGACTGCCGGCGCCACCCTGCGGGACCTGACCGTCGAGGGGCCCAACACCAATGCCGAGGGCTGGGATAACGGCGAGTTCGGCATCAAAATCTACGAGGCCCAGGGGGCCCAGCTCCAGAACGTCACCGTGGAGCAGGCCAACGCCGGAATCCAGGTCAGCGGCGGCTCCGTGACTATGAGCGGCACCATTGATGTGTCGGACAATGAGTTCGGCGGCATCGAGGTGTGCCGGGAGGCCCAGCTGGATCTGACCCAGGCCGCTCTGGCGAACGAGAGCGAGACCAAGGAGCGGCCCACCCTGTGGAGCGACAGCGGAAAGGGAACCATTCAGGCCAATGAGAGCCAGGCCCTGTACATCTGGACCGAGTACGCCTCCGGCAAGGACCACATCTACCTGGACCAGGACAACCTGGGGGTGGAGGCCCAGGTGGACGGCGCCTCCTATGAGACGCTGGCCCAGGCCCTGGAGGCCGCCGGGCTGTCCGAGGGGGACAAGACCGTCACTCTGCTGAAGGACGTGTCCGTAGGCTCCGGCGAACAGGCGGAGTCCCGGTCCTCCAGCGCGGCGCTGACCCTGCCCGCCGGCGTCACCCTGAACGGCCAGGGCCACACGGTGACTTATACCGGAGAGTCGGAGATTGACAGCCTGCTGGCGGTGGACGGGGCGGACAGCGCCATCCGGAACGCCTGCTTTGACGACGGGGGCAAGGCCCAGCACGTGCTGACCTTCTCCGGGGCGGAGAACGCCCGCCTGGAGGGCGTCACCGTCCAGGGCGGTCAGACGGCCGCCATTCTGGTGAACGGTGCCTCCGTCACCCTGGAGAACAGCGCCCTGAAGCCCCAGGAGGGAGCCGGGGCCAGCATCACCTACCAGGCGGACAGCAAGCTGCCCAGCCTGACCCTGAACAACGTGGAGGCCAGCACGGAGACGAATCTGCTGTATATCAGTCCGGAAACGTTGGAGCAGATCGGGACCTTGGGCAGCACCGAGGACATGGAGGAGATTCTGGAGCAGGTCCGGGCTTCCATCGGCGGCTCCGACCGGGTGGACCTGACTTATGACGAGGACAGCGGCAGCGTGTCCGCCCCCGTCCCTGTCCGCCACGCCGTCACCCTGGAGGCCGGCAAGAACGGCAGTCTCTCCGCCGACAGCACCCAGGCCCAGTCCGGCGAGGTGGTTACCCTCACCGTCACCCCTGAGAAGGGGTACCGCCTGGAGAAGCTGGAGGCCCGGGACGACCATGACCAGGCCGTGGAGCTCATCCGGCAGGAGGACGGGACCTATACCTTTACCATGCCGGGGAGCCCAGTGACTGTCTCCGCGGCCTTTGCGCCCATCTTCCAGGATGTGGCCGAGAGCGACTGGTTCTATGCCGCCGTGCAGTATGTCTATGAGCAGGGCATCATGTCCGGTGTGGAGGAGGGCTGCTTTGAGCCCGGCGCCGCGCTGACCCGCGCCATGCTGGCCCAGACCCTGTACGCTATGGAGGGCAAGCCCCAGGCGTCCGGTGGGGAGGACTTCTCCGACGTGGAGGAGAGCGACTGGTTCGCCGCCGCCGTGGCCTGGGCCGCGGAGAACGGCCTGGTGTCCGGTGTGGGCGGGGGCCGCTTCGCTCCCAACGACGCCCTGACCCGGGAGCAGATGGCCCTGATCCTGTACCGCTACGCCCAGCACAAGAGCTATGATGTGCAGGTGGACGGCGAGCCCCTGGAGGGCTTCCAGGACGCGGAGAAGATCTCCGACTGGGCGGTGGAGGCCATGGCCTGGGCGGGGAACGCCAAGCTGCTGTCCGGTACCGGGGACAATCTGCTGACCCCCGCCGGGACCGCGACCCGCGCCCAGGTGGCCCAGGTGCTGGCCAACTTCCGCCAGACCGTGGCCTGAGCCCGGCCGACGAGGGATGGAAGTAAAAACAGATGTAGAGAGCGGAGCCCGGCTGGGCTCCGCTCTCAGTTTGTCAAAAAACCTCTTTTGAGATGAATCCGCTCAAGTTGGGCGGGGGAGCTCGAGGGGGCAGCCGCCCGCCACGAATGGGATCAAATGCCCTGGAAGCCTTGCCGTGCAAGGATTCCAGCGAGCGGAGCGAGGACTTTTACGCCGCTGTACAGCGCAAAAGTAACGGCATTTTTCAGGCTGTCGAAAAAGTTTCTGGACTTTTTCGACAGCCTGGAGCGGAGCCCGGCCGGGCTCCGCTCTCCTTACATTCAGAAGGGCTGCGAGGGTTTTATGCGATATAAATAGTCCAATTTATAGGACTTAAACTGTGGTATTCTTGTACCATCCCAAAGAGGAAAGGAGCAGAATCGTATGGATTACAGCATCGTTTGGGTAAGAGGACATGTGGAGGTTTTTGACTGGGCAGGCCGGTTCTGCTTCTCGGCAGACAGTGAGCGGGAGGCCCTTGAGGAGCTGGAACAGGTAGCCTGAGGGGGCAAATTTTGATTTTTTTCTTACATTCCGTCCAAAAATGTGCTAAAATAAAATCACAGCGCGCGGTTCTGATTACGTTCGTCACGTTGTCAGAACCGCTTTTTGTTTTGATGAGGAGGGGAAGCGCCGTGTTCGCGGTGGGAGATCTGATTGTGTACAGCGAGACTGGGGTGTGCCGTGTGGAGCAAGTGGGGCCGCCCCCCTTTGATCCGAAGACGAAGCGGGAATACTATACTTTGTCCCCACTGAATTGCCGGGAGACCATCTATGTCCCAGTAGACACACAGGTGTTTATGAGGCCGATTTTAAGCCGGGAGGCGGCGGAGGAGCTGATCGACCGCCTTCCGGAGATCCAGCAGGCCCGTGTGGACTGCCAAGATTATCGGGTTCTGGCGCAGCGGTATCGGGGATTTTTAGAGACCCACCGCTGTGAGGATCTGGTCCAGCTGATCAAGCTGGTTTATACTAAAAATCAGCACAAGAGCCGGTCAGGGAAAAAGCCCAGCAAGGTGGATCAAGATTATCAAAAGCGGGCTGAGGCTCTGCTCCACGGGGAGCTGGCTGCCGCGCTGGGGATTCCGGTGGAAGCTGTACCGGACTATATCCGTCAGCGCCTCCAGTTGAAATTGGGGGCGGAGAAAAACGCGGGCTGACCAGAACCAAATGGGGAAAAATGAAAGGACATCCATTTGGATGTCCTTTCATTTTGGCAAGGAGCTATAATCGAGATATTTCAAATTTTCAATTGGCTATCTTGGATATTGCCAAACGGCCTTTCTGGGCCTCGGCACAGGGATGGCTTTATTTTAATCTCCGAAGGGTGGAGCCGCCCTACGGGCGGCGGAACCCACAAAAAAGGACACGACGTATGTCGTGTCCTTTTTTGTGGCATACTACGACAATCTAGATATTTTCAAACGCTGAGATATAAATTCCAGGTCCGAGATGTCAGAAGTTATTTGGTTCTATTTATCAAAAAGTTCTGTCTAAATTCCTGTATAAGATAAAAATATTGGTTTTAAAATTTTAAACGTTTTGAAAAAACAGGTCCGAATAAAGAGAACGCCAAAAGCGTTGCGGCACAAGAGTTTTTGGGTAAAGCAATCCCCGCTTTTCGATAAAATTGTCCGAAAAGCGGGGATCGTTCAGAAGTGAAAAGGGGTAATGATTTGGGTACTGCAATAATAATGAATGGCGGTTTTTTCGTACATAAGGATTTAGATTTAGATGCACCAATTTTTAGATGTATTCGGTTTGAGCATATACTAGACTTGCTAAAAAATCAAAAATTGTTTTTTCATATTTGCCGCTCAAAGATTTAAACTTCATTGATCATTTAATTGCTGACCCCCGGCTTCAACAAAAAAATTTCTTGAATATCAAGAAAAATTGAATTTTTGTGGAAAACCTATTATAAAGTCCACTTTATATGATATACCAACGGAAACTTTTCAAATGATACTTCATCCTAAATCTCCGGGACACGATCAGTTGCGAGGTGCTAAATGGTGGAATGGTTTTGATTTTTCTGTAATACATGAGTAAATCAGATTATTTCTATTAATCTAAACAAAGAGGTACAATCCTTTTTCGACTTTTAAACGCATCGAATTCGATACGGATAAAAACGAATTGTAGATGCTTTCCCAAGCTTCGAGGGACTCAATCATATTTCGATTGCGTATCAGTTTTGGATGATGTACCTAGAGCTGTAGATATCCTTGATGCGGGTAATATTGGTCAGACTGATATAGTCATTCTAGTCCGGTTGAGATTCCACTGCACATTGATCTCCATTCCCTGGACAACCAGTTTATCCATCTTTGTGTTTCCCCGTTTCCTTCAAAATTCCCTGACACCCTGCTAGCACATCCCTCCAGGTGGCCTCGAAGTCGTCGGTATACCAGGGATCGGCTACCTCCTGATCCGGCCGACCTGCGTACTCCATCAAGAGGTGCATCTTCCCATCGAAATCTCCGCCACAGATACGGTACATATCGTGGAGATTCTCTTGATCCATCCCAATCAGCAAATCGCATTTGTCGTAGTCGTCGTTCTGCAGTCTCCGAGCAGTTTTGCAGGAGCAATCGATCCCGAGCTCGCTTAGGAGCTGACGAATTGGTAAATCGACGGGGCATCCAATCTCCTCTTGACTGGTCGCTGCCGAATCGATTTGAATTTGTGCCTCCAGTCCAGCTTTTTGTACCGATTTCTTCATGATATATTCGGCCAGAGGACTTCGGCATGTATTCCAGCGACTGATGAAAAGAATCTTTGTCATTCTTTTGGTGCTCCAATATCATGATGTTTTCTTTAGTATAGCAGGAATCCCATACCTCGTCGAGCCCGGAATTCAACCAGATCTCGTTTTGGATTTTCCTGAGTAACTCTGTTTTTGTCCAATTATGTTCCAAAACAGAAACAAAGTACCAAGCCCGTTCCTTTGTAGTCTTGCAGGCTTCTAGGATGACTATATTCTGTGTCCAACCGATCTTCATAGCCAACCGGGTCAGCTCCGGGACATTTTCATAGGTACGGCAGAACTCACGCATCCGGCGCACGTTCCGAGGGGAGAAACCCGTGGCGTGAGGGTATTTCCTTTGCAAATATTCCGAAGCAGCCACAGCCGCACCCTTCTCTGCTCTGGCGCAGACGGCTCGCCCGATCTCAAAGTACAGCTCCACCTGCGGCAGATCTGTTACCATGAGTTGATCCAGTGTCTCATACATGGCGCTGTAGTCTACGGGTTTTCGGATGTTCATGGTTTTCTCCTCCCTGATGCTCTGAGCCTGATTTCTGTACCAATCAAAAAGGGAAGCGCATTACAGTAAAGCGTGTTTGTTTATATTTTGACTGCAACAGTTTCTGGATGAAATGACTCTTCATCAAGATTTCGAATCGGCAAAACAGAAATTTAAACGTGAGCCGTTTCATTGATTATCGATTGCCGCCCCTGACCACTCCCGGAGTCGATCCAGCACAACTTGACGGTGTTTAGGATCCTGTTGTACCATAAACTGTTCCAGCGGACGAAGATTTATCACATCACTTCTGTCCTCGTATTTTTGAACATCAACCACAAACAGTTCATCAAGCTGGATAACGCCTTCCTCCTCCCACTCACCAGAAAATAGTTTCATAATGGCAGACTCGGTAAGACTATGATCTTTCCAGTAAGGAAACAGCTTCTCATAGGTGCATCATAGCATTTTTAGTTCCGCGTTTGCGGTGGCACTCCACTTGCCGGTTCAACCTCCTTCCTTTTTCTGCTTTATATGGTTGAAATCTAATATAAATTAAGGGTGTCCGTTCTCTGCACATCAAACGGACACCCTTGATCTATCCGATAGGGGAATAAAATATTTTATTAGAATTCTGATCTATTTGGGAAATTGAGCAACCGCTGTGCATTTTCGCCAAGGATAGCCGTTTTCTCACTGTCCTTCAGTGAAAGTTGACAGATTCTCCCAACAGATTCCTGTTGATCACTCCAAGGGCTGTCTGTTCCAAACAGAAAACGTTCTGCCCCAAAAGTACGAATCATTCTTACAAACTGTGTCTCATTCATTAGAGGCAGCTCATCAGAGGTGTAATAGCCGTCGTTCATCGGATTCAGCACGCCAAGAGAATATGAGGTGTCGAAAAAGATAGGAACATCTTGTAATAATTCCTCAGCCTCATCCCATGTGTGCCATCCTCCCATGTGTGCTGCAATCAATGTCAATGGGCCGATCTGCTGCACAACCTGTCGAATCATAGTCGGCGTGACATGCACAATACCCGGAAAACTAGTATCAAAACCGGAATGCGTCAATACAATAAGGCCTAATTCCGCTGCCCGATCTAAGATGCGAAGAGTTTTAATACCATTAAAATCAACGCCCTGATAAACGGGATGTAGTTTAATTCCCTTCATACCAAGTTCTTCGATTTGTGCAAGTTCCTTCCGATAATCTTCGTAATCGGGATGAATACAGCCAAAGGAAAAAATTCCAGTCGTCTCAAAGAGATCATTTATTCGTGCTGCGCGGTCATTAATATGAACGACCTGCCTGGGATTCGTAGCAACCGGAAGAACAACCGAATAATGTACTCCTGCCTGTTTCATTGATTTGATCAAACTTGTGTTAGTGCCGTCTAAATAGGCCCTTGTATGTGCTGTACTTTGCAGTTTTGGAATGGTTGTCACTGCCAGTTTATCTGGAAATGTATGTGTATGAATGTCAATAACCATGCCTATAGAACTCCCTGCGTTTAAAATAGCAAATAACATGCAACTTGATCGTCTTAACATAAAAGAAAAAGCGGCAGCACCCTGCCGCTTTTTCTGTAATATTTAAGAAATGAAATGAGTTGCAGTGCATTCTTCATAAATAGGTTTTTTATACTTGCGCAATCTGTTGCTTGGATACTCTTCAACAGCCATGCCACATTTTGTGCCAGCGTCCGCATGGTTTGCAACCCTTCTTCATCCTCGCGGACATCCTTTGGCGCGAGGCCATGTACCTGGTTCCAGTGTTGGGAGCCCACCATTGTCATATTGTAGATAGTAAAATACTTGTTCAAACGGTCAAATGCTACACTGGTTCCGCCACGGCGGCAGGAAACCACAGCTGCACCTAATTTGCCGGTTTGCCGGTTATCCGCCGCTCGCTGCAAAAGAACAGGCGGTCCAGGAATGCACAGAGTTGCCCGGTCGGGCTTGCATTTTTATTTTACAACTGTCTTTTTTCGGCAAGATATTCCGTAATAGATTGCAATACTTGATCGCCATCAAGCTCATGTACCATGCAGGCCTGCTCCAATGATTCGCCAATGGAAGAAGGGCAGCCTACACAGTGCATTCCGGACCGCATTAGAACATAAGCGATACCCTGATCATAGGCCAGCATATCTCCTATTGTGGTCTGTTTTGTGATTTCCATATAAATTCACCTCTCATTTTCTGTTTCGCATAAACTTTACGCCCTTATTCAACGGTCTTGATGCTATATCCTATCTTTCCTCTACCATTTCATTTAATGGACGGTAGGTATTATGCCAATCCGCATAGGGGACAGACATTTCGCTGGGATAGCCAATTGGAAGCAGACAGACCGGCTTGATATGTTTCGGTAAATCAAAGGCCTTCGTCACCTGCCGGGAATCAAAACCCCGCACCCATACAGAGCCGATCCCCAGCGCCCAGGCCTCCAGCATCATGTGGGTGCATACGATGCTCACATCCATCTCACCTGTGTCATAGCCTTGCTCCACAGGGCTTCTCCACACCTTCGTAGTATCTGCGCAGAAAAGCAGAACCACCGGCGCATCATATGCAAACCGTGTGAGTGAGCGGATCTTTTCAATGGCCTCTCTGCTTTTCAAAATATAAATCTTCTGTGGTTGGAAATTGACTGCCGTAGGCGCAAGCTGCCCAGCTTTCAAGATCTGCTCCATCTTTTCCTGCTCGATGGGGCGATCAGAGAAGGAGCGGACAGAATACCGGTCGGCCGCAAGCTGCAAAAAGTCCATCTCACGGTCCTCCATTATTTGGCCGTGCGAAGCTG
>UMIY01050068.1_pt1 | contig 11714 bp, 14 predicted proteins | sample 1965921 | NCBI WGS metagenome assembly UMIY01 (sample SAMEA4836134, study PRJEB28245) | human gut metagenome | biome: gut microbiome; material: fecal sample | place: Denmark | collected 2008
ATTTTCTTTTGGTTCTGGATGCTGTTGGACTCGCTGTCCATGTTATCATCACGGCTCAGTCGGCAGTAGAGGGCGGCTGTGCCGTGAGTGGGTTTATTGTCCGACTGTTTCAAAATGTCCTCCTTCCTCGGGTGTCAGACAATCAGTATTTCCAAGTATATTGTACCTCCGCCCCAACCCTTTGTTAAGGATGTCGCCGCTCTCTAAATCCGCCGGCATGAGCTTTAAGAGGATGTCCGCCATTGTACCTCCTTCCCAAATGAATAGCAGACCAAGGGACGACGCCGGAGCGCCGCCCCTCGGCCTCTCCCCTTATGAAAGGACTTTGGGACAAGTTGTCCCAAAACATCCTCTCATATACCAAGGACAGAAATTAGGCCAATGCGGGGGATGTTTACCAGTTTTCTTTCAGGTAGTTTCTCATATTTGCAAGTCCTCTCAATACGGAATCGCTGACGGCATCAAGGGTGACGCCCTCAGCCTCGGCAACCTCTTTGAGCTTCTTTCCATTGAGAATACGGGCCTCTACCCGCCGCCCCTGCTTTTCGGACAGGGAATTGAGCGCACGACACAGCATTTCCAACCGTTCCTTCCGCAGCACCAATTCCTCCGGGGACGGCTCAAAGACACAGGCGGAATACTCGATCCCATCGTCACAGTCCAAAGAGTATTGTGCCTTGTTGCGGGTCACACGGCGACGGTAGGCTGCCTCATACCGCTTGTTGGCTCTCAGCTCTTCCGCCACTTCATCGGAAACTTCCGTATATTCATCCTGGGTATACCAAGGGTAAAAGTCCTTCAGATTGATGGTAGTCATCTTATGTACCTCCGTTCAGATTTTTGTGAATGGGCGATCTGAACGGAGCTGGCGGAGATCGGCAACGGGGACAAACTTCGGGACAACTTGTCCCAAAGTAGTGAAAATAAAATGCGCCTGCGTGACAAGACGACACGCAAGCGCATGAAATGACAAGTTCATTTAGGTACTGCCATATTTCGCATCCACTGCCGGACTGTCCCCATGGAGCGGACGGGCTTTTTTGACAGATTAGGCGGATGGGAAAAGAAAAAGGACACGACGATACCTCCCGGATACCGCCGTGTCCTGCCTTAGAGCATAGTGAATGATCTGCCCACGGCGGTTTTTTTCTTTTCTGCCGCCGGGCAGATAATAAAGCGATATAAACATGAAAAAGCCAATAACATCAGGATTCGATCCTGTGTTATCGGCTCTGCGTCAAAGCGTCTGGCTCTTTGATAACCAATACCGTTTGCTGTTTTACATTGACCAATGACTCTTTCTTGCACTTGGGACAGTACAGAGGAAAGTGTATCAGTTCGGTATCTTTCCTTATTTGCAGGCGTGTTTTGCTACCGCACGCCGGGCATAAAATCCAATCTCGTTTTTCCGTGTTGCTCCCCCCATTCAGCGGCCCCGATGTTTGTCCCGCTTTTTCTGTTGGCGTAATTCATATTGCCGTTCTTTTTCTGCTTCCCGCTGTTCACGGCTTATGCTTTTACGCTCTAATTTGTTTTGTTCATGCTGCAATTTCAATGCCTGCTGTGCCTCTGTCCCAATCCCAGGTTCCTGCAACTTACTGTGGATCTTCCGCTGCATCCGTTTGGGATTTATTTTCCGCTCCTCAACTCGTTCGGCTTTGATAGGTGGGCTGAATTTCAGCTTGCTCCAATTTTTGAGCAGGAAATACCATACCTCATAGTCCTTTGGCTCCGCTCCAAAAGTAATTTTGCAAACCTCATACCGATCACCATCAATACGCTCGTAGACCCCGACCCAAAATGGATTTTCAAAGAATACCGTTAAGGAACTTCGTGCCATTACGGGTCGTTCCCCTCTTCGGAAAACTGGGTCGAAAAAGAATCCAACCATGCTAACAGCGCTTGATACAAAAGGCGCTGCTGGTCAAAGATTGTCCGGCCTACCAAGGGAATGTCTGCATATTGCTGTGCATACCCCTCGTTCTTTTCCGCAGATGTCAAGATACTTTTCCGCAGCTTGCTGACAAGGGCTTGGGCATGGGGCCGATCCATTTTGTTGAGGTTTGTAATCACCACATTGAAGTCAAAGGTAAGCGGCACATTCTGTGCAGCGATAGCGTCCATCAGCGTTTCAAAGTAGGTTTTCCCGGCAGCGGTAATCGAGTAAATTGCCTTTTCCGCAAAACGCTCTCCCTTTACCACATCGCTCGTAAGATAGCCTTTTTCTTTCAGTTGGAGCACTTTCTTGTAGACAGATGGGATACTGATTTTTGTCCAGCGGGAAAAATTGTGGTATTCAATATCTTTTTGAATGTCATAGGCACTTTGGGGCTTTTCTAATACGATCCCCAGAATCACCAAATCAATGGACGACACAAACATCATCCTCCTTTGCTGTAAAATATAATACTATAATTTATAGTAAAAGTCAACGAAGAAAAGGCGGACAAATCCCGCCAAATCCATAGGAACTATCCGGGAGTACACTACCGGCAAGCAGGGCAAGTGTGGCCACACTTGCTATTTTTGCAGCCCGAGGGGCCGCAAAAACGCTTGTTGGGGAGCATCCCCAAACCCCGGCGCACAGCGCATTATCTGCGGCCCAAGGGCCTTAACTTTGGGACAAATTGTCCCAAAGAGAAAGAATATCGGAGATTCTCGCCCGCCCCCTCGGCGCATCAGATGTGGAAGGTGTTTCGTCCAAAATAAGCAAGTAAGGAAATTGCATTAGCCGCTCTAAAACTATGCCCGCAGGCCCTTGCAGATGGGGTGTTTTTACAGCTTAGTTTTCCACGCAGCGCCTCTGTTTCTCCGGCGCAAAATGTTAGCAGTATTTTGGAAAATCGTGGGTAGGTAAGGAAATTATATGTCCCGCCAAGATTGTAGCCGGAACCGCCTGCAAACTGGGCGTTATTTAGGGACAAATGCTAACATACGCCCTTACTTTTCTATATGCTCCAGAGAATACCCATACTATTAGTTCCCGTCAGATATTTTAGAGACAACTCAGAAAGCGAAGAACTTGTGGTACTGTGATGGATCATGCCCAATATAAAGTGTTATAATGTTCACCATAACGCCGTAGAGTAAAATTTTACTCTACAGCGTTGACATTCTGTCTGCAGAGTGGTATACTTCCCAATGTACAAATGACCTTGTCAGAAAGAGGGTGGATTAGGGGCCGAATCAAATACTCTTACTTGAGCGCCCCCTACGCAAACAAGAGAGAGGGAAAGGAGTTTACCATGAAGATTTCCAAGCAAACGTCATCTGGCTCAGCAAAGAAAAAGCGGCTACATAGATGGGACCGGTTGGTAAAGATCGTGAAATGGTTGGTGGAACACCAGGTTCCTCAAACCATCATCAAGCTCATCATATGGCTGTGGAACCTCTTGTTGGAAGGATGATACCCTATGCTACTCACGCCCCAATCTTGCTGGGGCTGGGGCGTGAGTAGTTAGGATGCTTGAAACTTCATAGTCGATATATGTGCAATTCAGTTTTAAATTCAAAAACATTGTATGTCAGGAGGTGTTGTATATGACGAATGAAAAAAGTATATGCAAAGTTTTACGATTACTTAGAATTGCTAATGATTTATCAATTAAAGAATTATCAGAAAAATCAGGTATATCGGTATCATATATCACTGATATTGAAAAAGGTGCTAAATCAAAACCTTCAATGGACATTATTGAAAAATATAGCAAGGCATTAGGGGTTAGCAAAGCTACTATTATGTTCTTTGAAGAAGAGTATAGTGATCAGAACTGCAGTTATCAAACAATGCTATTAGGTATATTAAATAAAATAGCAACATAGTTTATCTTGTTATATATTGGGAGAAATCATTTTAAGTGTTGCTCGTATTTTTCTAATTGAGCAAAGCATTTAATACTGTAAATTTAACAATTAAAAATCTCATATTTATTTCAAACCAAAATTCAAATGAAGGGGGGTGGAAGGTTTCATGCCTTCCACCCCTCAACTTGCAATAAAGTTTTTATGGCAGCAAATCCTCCATTTGAAAGTGTCCTAAATGCTTCCCTCCAGATTTAGCTGATCAATGAGAAACTAAATTTACAATTTATTCAGCGAATAATTTTGTTCTACAAGATATAGCATCGAATTAAGAAATACTGATTGCCCACACCAGAATACCATTTTTGCATCTGTAATTTTCTGAAACCCTTAAATGACACTCGGACCATCGGAGTATCCTTCGGGGTACTCCGATTTTTTATTGCCAATTTGTAAATTTTCTTATGTTATTGCACAGAAATGTGCAACTTTCGTTGCTTGGGGGTCTTGTATGCAGAAGGACTTGTTCCTTACTACATACAGGAGGTTCCATATGACCGAAGAAAACTACAACTACCGAACGAGTCAGACGCTGCTTCGTAACCAGTTCCCCGGCAAAGGAAAGCTGCAAATTCCCATCATTCCAAAATTTCAGGAAATGCCAGGTGACTTTGACGATCTCTTGCTGATCGGCTTTGACAAGACCCATCTGGAGGATCAAAATCACCTTGATCGGATGGTACACTTCTTCCTCTATGACTACCGCTTTGAGCGGGTCTGGAAGAATCCAGACAACGACATTGAAAAACTCTCCCACTACCGTGCGGTGCTGTCGCCGGATTTCAGCATGTACCTGGAGATGGCACCTGTTATGCAGCTCTACAATGTATTTCGTAATCGCTGGTGCGGCGCTTACTGGGCATCCAAAGGGCTCCGGGTCATTCCGACTGTCAACTGGGGCGATGAATCCACGTTTGATTTCTGCTTTGAGGGGATCGAAAGAGGCAGTGTGGTGGCTGTCTCCACCTATATGGCCTCAGAGCATGACAACCGCTGCGATCAGAAAAAATGGTTCATGGCAGGATACAACGAGATGCTGCGGCGCATTGAGCCGGAAAAAATTATCTGTTACAATACACCGTTTCCCGAAATGCAGGGCAACATTATCTATGTGGATTACAAACGTAGTTCCTGGAGGTATATGAACTATGAACGAAGTTTCCGTCGTGAAGATTTGGATGCCTTTAAAATTGGCGGCACATCCAGTAATCATCGTGATACAATAGAACCGTATCTAATTGGAAAAGGCGGTGGAAGTGCCTATGGTGGGAAATGGAAGTCAAACCCCGATAAGCCAAATGAAGTAATCCTACAAGGTCCGCCCAATACCATTCAGGAAGTATTTATCCACACCAAAAAGAGGGATACTGGGCTTTGGTGAAATATAATGCTGAAGGATGGGCAATCAAAACGCGGCATTTTACTGATCATGGAAACAGCAGCAAGCACAGCAACCCTCATGATAAAGAGATTGCATATGATCCATACACCGGGGCCCCTGATTTTCATAAGTATCCAGACATCAATTATTGGCTTGCCGAGTACCCCGACGGTGTACCAGAATTTAAATATTTTCAGAGAGGGATCACAAATATGGAAGTACGTTACTTTACTTATAGTCCTGAAGCCTGGCGTTTTAAAACCATCAGCGAATTCAAGAACAGTGTAAACCGTGGTGCGGAAATAACTTTTGAATGGAACGGACGAGAATATCATATTTGCCCTGTTTGGCCAAACGGAGAAGTTAAATATTGTATTACTCCCTTGGATACCCAGCAGGATACCGTCTATAAAAATGCGGATGACATGCTGGAATATATAATTGACGATACCCGACTGCGTGACATTATCACGAAGGTGGAAGTAACCGACCGCACTCTGTGATAAAGCCGCTTGCCAACTGCTCACAGATTATTGATATTACAGGATTTTCACAGATCCTTTAATGACACTCGGACCAAACAATGATGAATCCGAACTACATTATCTAAATGGGTAATGTAGTTCGGATTTATCATTTCTATTAAAAGTATATGGTAAATAAACAATAGAGATTTGTATTTTGTCGCCGATTTCCCATTCTGTACAGGAAAGAGCCGATAACCACAGCGCAAGACTAACTGGTTATCGGCTCAAACTCTATTCACTTAACCCGAATTACTTTCTAAATTGATACGCCTCTTTATTCAACGGTAATCATGCAATTTGTAAAGGAACTCGCATTAGAGCTGCAATATTTGACAGAGAAGCAATACGTTCCCGCTTCTTCGATTTCAAATGTGCAACTGTGCTGCCGTGCGGTCACAGCTTCTGCCCGAACAAAATCTCCATCCTTAAATTCGCCAAATTCAAGGATACAGGAATCATTTGCAGTCAGCTTAATCGTCACAACATCCCCGGCCATGAGATCAAAGCCATCTTTCCCTGCCGGATGGAGCAAAATCATGCTCGCATTTCCCAAAGCGAAATCAGAGAATTCCCCGTCATCGTTCACTGCCATTTCTGTGATGAGATTCGGCATAAACGGGATCGTGCAGGCATCCACCAATGAAGTGCTTTCTGCGACAGACAGGTCGTGTTCTTCCTGGCGCTTCTGCTCATATGCTTTTGCTTCATCAGCAGACAGCACAAGGATTTCCTTGTTGTCGGCATCTAAATAATGGACCGTCCCGTCTTCCTCTACATATGCCGACGAAACGGCTGTCTCGGCCTCGTTGAGCAACGCTTCTATCTCCGCTGCACTCATACTTCCCGTGAGGGCAAAGCCACCCCACTTCACAACAGCGGCCGCGGCAGCAGTCACACATAGGATGGCGGTCATGACGGCGGCCATGACCCCCACTTTGGAGAACTTTCCGGCGGTAGGAAGATTGGCCTTTGCATCGTGGACTTTCTTCATGGTTTTCTCCTTAATCCGTTCAACAGAGGCAACATCCTTTTCTCCAATTTCAATCTGGATATTCTCCACATGATCCATCATGTCAGATATTTTCAGGCCCAATGGTATACCCCCCTTTTGTCAGTTTTTCTTTCAACACCTTTCGGCCTCGGTGAAGTTTCATTTTCACTGTGGAAACATTTATGTCCATTTCCTCCGCAATTTCAGTGATCGACTGATAATAGTAATAGTACCGCAGGAAAATCTCCCGTTCTGGATATTTCATGGCAAGTACGGCTTCCCTAATAAACCTGGCCTGTTCTCGCTCCTCAAAATCTTGCTCCAGGTTTTCTTCAGAAATGAGGATCACATCATCTTCAAGCGATACCCCTGTACCAATCTTTCGTGTGTACTCTTTTGCTTTGTTTCTGGCAACGCCCCCAAGATATGCTTTCACTTTTCCGGGTGAAATTCTCTTTGCATTCACCCACAGCGTAAAGAAAACATCAGAGGAGACTTCCTCAATATCAGCGGAAGACATGGAACGACCGATGATGTTGTAAATAATTGTGTTAACATAAGCAGCATAGCGATCAATAAACCACTCTAAAGCTCTTTCGTCTTTATGCTTTAGTTTTTTTAATGCTTCATGCTCAACCACAACACCATCTCTTTTCGCATTCAATTTAACGGCCCGTCATCTTTCATATTGCGGGATACGGGCATTTGGTCACAAATTATCTATTTTTTCAGAATAATTGAAGTGTTTTCAATATCCTACCCGTGCCGAATCGAAAGTTCAATCATATAGAAACGAAATCCTGTGTTTGTTCAAATTGTTGAGAATAACATGAATGAGCCAAAAGACGGGAGCATCGTTGAGATGTTCCCGCCTTTTGACTACTCATGTTTGCGTTGTCGGTTTTTGCTGCGCTCTCCACTGGGCAAACTCCCGGTTTCTTTCTTGGCGCTTAAAAACGTTGTATCACCGGGAGCGGATCACAGGCCCGGGTACACGATTTTTTGCCTATTATGCCGCCTGCTATATCTGTTTCCAAAATATAATACTGACAAACGCTAATATTCGGATTTGAAATCGGTCGAGGGCCCAATCGGAGTATCCAAATTGGATCCTCCGATTTTCTCATTTCTGATTCTATAATATGCCTCAGAGTGCTGGATGAAGATATACGGCTTCCGGAAGTCAGACAGTGTGCAATGTCCTGAGGCTTCTTCCACACCTGTTCAATAAGCAGAACATGATTCCATCCTAAAATTTTCACCTATCTTCAGCATCTGGTACTCCCGGTATACCTGTAAGGGATCCTTTAATGAAAATATTTCTTCTGGAAATCATCGATCACCTGAAACAGTTCCGCCAGATCAACCAGCATGACATATTTCTTTCGCAAGGCAATAAATTCCGAAAGCGCCTCTTCCAACAGCTGACGGGTATACTCCTGGTTCGTAAGAACCCGCACAATCGACACGTATCCTCGCTCCTGATCGTTTGGAATGATATTCACGAAGGCCCGCACAGGTGTCCTGGGAGCATCCTGCACAACATGTACCACCGCAATGTTTCCGATGATCTCCTGTGCCTGTTCCAATCGAAATCTCTCCGCAGCCCGGGAGTCATTCCATTCAAACAGGTCATGGAGAATCGCCTTTCCAGGGCGGCTCTCCTCCAACACATTTCTGGGTGTAACCACTCCATGCTTCCGTTCAATCCGCTCCAATTCTTCTCCTGCTTTTTGTGCAGGCAGCCGATATTTGGGAATCTTCCACTCATAAACCATGGTTTCCACTCCTTTGAAAGCCATACCTCCACGCCAAGCCAAAGCGTCCACACCTGATCCAGCCTTGCCTCACAAAGCCATACCATGCCTCTAAAGCCCCGCCTCGCCTTGCCTGCCGCGCACTGCCCAGCCCCATCAGGTCAAGCCATACCAAAAGCACCTCGCGAAGCCTTACCCCGCAATGCCATGATCCGCCTCGCACAACCTTAACTCACCTTTGCAAACCATGCCTGCCATACCTTACCACACCCCGCCCGGCCTTACCTGAACCCGCACAGCCAAAATCCATCATACCTTGCCCCGCTCGCCCAACCACGCCTGCCGCGTCCCAGATCTTCGGCATTGTTTTGCATCAGAACCGCTCAAACCACATGATACATGCCAAACGACCCTCCGCGTTCCGGACGCCACTCACCGATGCCGCAGGCAAATCCGCCCAAATTGAACAGATTGATGATTTGCTCATGGGTAAAAACCGCCGTGTTGAAACGGATCGGCAAAACCACAGACCATTCCTTGAACTCCCCACGGTAACGGAGGTCTGCCGCTCCCATGCCTACCCGAACCATATCCTCCCGGATCTGCGGAACTCCATAGATCTTAACCATGTCTCCGTTGATATGGAACGCGGAATTTGGGACTGTTTTATTTTTGGTCACACCTGTCCGAAATCCGGCGGAAACGGCGGCCGCCTTGAATGCCACGGAAGGGAACCCAAATTCCGCTCCATCTTCCAGGGCTTTATAAAACGCTTCCATCGTAGGTTCTGTGGGCTTTTTGGATAACCAGTATAAACTGTCAATAAAATCTCCCGCGGGATTCCGAACAGACCGCACCTTGGTCTTTGCCACCTTCATCTGCTTATCCAGAATCTCTCTTTTTGCCTTTTCACTCCACGCATGAACAATCAGGGGAGAATCCCCTACCAGAGTCAATTCAAACGTACTGATCTCGATTGCAGGGATATCAAATTCTGTCTCTGTTGCCATGTTGCTACTCCTTTCTGATCTCTTCCAAGAGCGAGCCAGCAGCGGAAAAAAGCGGCGGAGATGGGTACAATTCAATTATAGCAAACAGCCGTTATTCTGCCAATTCCCCATTCGTTTCCCAATATTCCGGGGAAGATTGTTTTGGACAAGATGCCGCTTGAAGGAACCGACAAAAGCTTTTATACTGAAAGCATCCAGAGGAAAGAAGGAGGACGGCCATGACGGAAGTAGTGGCAGCTCTGCTTTGGAAGGGCGGAGCATTCATGATCTGCCAGCGCCCGGCCCACAAAGCCCGGGGACTGCTGTGGGAATTTGCAGGCGGCAAGGTAGAACCCGGCGAAACGAAAGAACAGGCCCTGATCCGGGAGTGCCGGGAGGATTTGGGCGTACAGGTAGCCGTGGATGAGGAATTCACACAAGTCACGTACGTCTACCCTGATCTCGCCGTTCACCTGACCGTATTCCATGCACGGATTACCGGCGGAACCGTTCAAAAGCTGGAGCACCACGATATCCGCTACATTACCCCGGCAGAAATTTCCAACTACGATTTTTGTCCGGCGGATCAGGTCATTTTACAAAAGCTGATACAGGAGGAGACACCCAGTGGAGAACCGGTACATTGCCTTTGATGTGGAAACCCCCAACCACGCCAATGACCGTATGAGCGCCATCGGCATCGCCGTGGCCAACTCCCGGGAAATCCTGGCGGAATATGACTTCCTGGTGGATCCCCAGGAACCCTTTGATCCCTTCAACGTAGCCCTTACTGGGATCTCTCCGGACATGGTACGGGGACAGCCCACCTTTGCGCAGCTGTGGCCTACCATCGCCCCCTTATTGGAAAGCGGCCTTCTGGTTGCTCATAACGCGCCCTTCGACATGGCGGTGCTGGCAAAATGCCTGCGTCACTATGGGATACGCTGGCACTCCTGTGTCCCCTATGCCTGCACCTGTCAGATGAGCCGGAGGCTGCTGCCCCACCTCCCCAACCACAGGCTTGACACGCTATGTACATATCTGAATGTTGACCTGGATCACCACCGGGCCGGCAGCGACAGCCGGGCCTGCGGGGAAATCCTGCTGCACCATCTGCGCTCCGGTGCGCAAACCGCCCCCTTTATCCGCACCTACGATCTGGATCATATCCGCACTGTCAAAGCCCCGCCTATATCCCGGGGTCGGTAACGGCATTCCCTGTCCCCGCAGCTTGGAGCTGCGGGGATTCTTTTTTCGCTGAAGATCCATCACCTTTATAAAAATTAAGGATAAATACAGGATAATTGCGGCAAACACATGCTAAAGTGAGCCCATTCCATCCAACGAAAGGGCGTCTGCCGTGGAATTCACCTGTCAAACCATCTATCACCAGAAATCCCTGACGATCCTAACCCGGGCGCTGCGCAAAACCATCCGGAGGAAAACCTCCCGGCAGATGCGGATCATTTCCTGGGGCATCATTGTCATAGAACTGGTATGTCTGCTGTCATCCTTGCATACCCGTTGGCTGGCGGTGGGAAACGGATTGGTTGTGGTCTCCCTGCTGCTGCTTTTATGGAAAGAGGATGCCTTCAACGCTTTTTTCGCCAAGCGAAAGCAGCTACCGGGAACCGATACATGCACCACGGCTTTCTACCCTGACCACTATGAAACCTGCATTGCCGGTGCCTGCACCCAGTGGCAGTACAGCAGGGTCCTGGCGCTGGCGGAGAGCAAGGATTACTTTGTTTTCATCCTGGGAAGGAATCACGCTCAGGCTTACGATAAGCGGAAGCTCGCCGGTGGGTCTGCAGATGTCTTCCGCCGCTTCATAGAAGAAAAGACCGGCAAGACTGTACAGAACATCGGAGGCTGAGAGAAGATGGAAATGCAATACAGGAAAATCCTCTTTCTGGGTGTTCTGGCGGCCTGTGCCGGGAGCTTCCTATATTATAAACGGAACATCCGGATGCCCCTCAAAACGTATACCCGCCGCGCCCTCCAGATGGCAGTGCTGGACGACGCCATCTGCCGCAGGGAATTAGAGGGAAATTCCATGGGCGGCCACACCATCACATTTCCGCCCGAAACGGAAACTCTGCCCCACCGGTACCACCTGTTTCTGAGTATGAACCGGAAAAAGAGCCGCATCGCCCTCCAGGCCGAACTTGCCCGAATGGAGCAGCGGCTGCGGGAAGCAGAGGGCCT
>UMIY01024588.1_pt1 | contig 11700 bp, 12 predicted proteins | sample 1965921 | NCBI WGS metagenome assembly UMIY01 (sample SAMEA4836134, study PRJEB28245) | human gut metagenome | biome: gut microbiome; material: fecal sample | place: Denmark | collected 2008
CCGCCGCGCCCCCTTCTGCCGCGGCGGGCGGCCTGAACGTGCCCCCGTGCGCCCGCGTGTTTATGCGTTTCCTATGTCATTTCGACCGAGCGTCAGCGAGCGGAGAAATCTATGCAATATTTGTACTTTGAGATTTATCTGCCGTTTCCCTTCGGGAGCCTCGGCAGGGCAGCGGGCATAGCCCTCGCGCGACTGCGTTCGGCGAACCTCACTCCGCTCGAAATGACGGTTACTTTTTCTTTGGCAAGAATGACATTTTACGTTGATAACTAATTTTTAAAAAACAGTTTACGCGGCGGAAAAGGTGTGCTAAAATATTCGCATACGGGGCGCCTGTTTTTTGCGGCGCCCGAAAGCCAAACTCGGGGCACGTGCGGCGCTGTTGCCGCGCCCGCCCGGTCAAGGAGATAAAAGTGGATGAATTTTTTAAGGCGGTAAAGGACTTCTTTTCCCGCTTTGCTTACGACGGCGGCCTCGTCATAGTGCGCACGGTGGCGTTTGCCCTTCTCGGGCTTGTAGTGCTCAAAATAGTGCGTATGATAACCCGCCGCGTGGCTCTGCGCAGCAAGCTCGACAACGCCGCCGCAACCTTCGTTATTTCAATCATAACCGTGCTTTTATATGTGGCGCTGGTAATAGTGGTGGTAAGCTCGCTCGGCATATCCACCGCGGGCATAATAGCGGCCTTTTCGGCCATAGCCCTCGCCATAGCCCTCGCCCTGCAAGACAGCCTTGCCAGCCTTGCCAACGGCGTGATTATAATCTTCACCAAGCCGTTCAAAAAGGGCGACACCATTATGATAAACGGGCAGGAGGGCACCGTGCAGGATATACGCCTGTTCAATACCAAAATTCTTACCTTCAACAATGAAGAGGTAATCATACCCAACAGCGACATTCTTTCAGAAACGCTGGTCAACGAGAGCAATATGCCCCTGCGCCGCGTCGAGCTGCCCTTTTACATCTCTTACACGGCCGACGCTGCCGAAGTGCGCGGCGAGATTTTAAAACTTCTGGAACAGGACGATAACGTAATAAATACTCCCGCGCCGGCGGTTTTGTTCGATAGCTTCGGCGAAGCCACCGTGCGCTGCACGGCCTACGCGTGGTCGGCGGTGGAAAATTACGGCGGGGCAAAAACTGCCGTGAAGGAGGCGGTGTACTCCGTCATAAGGCGGCTTGGCGCCGAACCTTCCGCCCGCAGGGTGCGTGTGGATATGCCCGCCGCTCTGCCCGAAGGGGTTTCAGGCAGTTTCAGCGCGCCTTCGGCGGCAAACGGCTCAAAGCCGTCTGCGGACGACACCGCAGGGGAGGTGAACGATGATTAACCTGCTTGCAGCGTTCTTGTCGGAAGCGGCGCAGGACACGCCCGAAACGCCCGCCGTTGCCGACATAGTGGTGGAATACGTCGTTTACGCCGTGATAATAGTCGTGAGCATATTTCTGCTCATATTTCTGCGCAAGCGCACCAGGCTGCCGCGCCACGGCGAACTCAAAAAGAAGCTCGAAGACCTGCTTTCAGATATCAACGCAATGATTTCGTCGCAGGACGAAAAGCGTATGAACTTCATAAAGCTCGCCACGCGCGCGCTTTACAAGGCCGATAACCTGCGCTATACGGCCACCGTTATGGCCGAAAAGGAGCGGTATGCCGACCTCGGCAGGATAGCCACGCTCCTCGGCGAGGCCCGCACGGAAATCGCGCCGTATAAGTACGGCAAAAAAGAGGCTTCCGAAGGCGACGGAATGGCCCTCGCCGCCGAAAAAGTTTCCGAGGCGATAGAGGTGATTTGCGGCGTTATAGAGCGCGACGGCGACTTGAAGCGCAGAAAATAAAGGGGTATCTGTCGTTGACAGTGTCCCTGTGTCATTGACGCGATTATTGTTGCTGTCATTTCGACCGAAACGAACGAAGCGAGTGTAGTGGAGAAATCTCAAAAAGACAAATCAGCGGTAATGAGATTTCTCCGTGCGTTCGCCTTCGGCTCACTTAGTTTGCGGTTTCCCAAAGGGAGCCCTCCGCAAAGTAGCGTCGGCTACGCTCATCTGCCGTTTCCACACAGTGTGCGGAGCCTCGGCAGAGCAGCGCTTTGCTCGCGCACGCGAAATGACAGTGGTGGGGTAATAGGTCTGCTTAGTTTGCTGTTTTTCACAGATAACCCTCAGCAAAGTAGCAGCGGTTTCGGGTCAAAAATAGCTTTGGTAATGTTTTTCCCGAATATAAACGCGGGCGCGGCAATCTCTGCCGCGCCCGCTTGCTCTTTGTTAAATTATTCGTAAAAAAATTATTTTACTCTGTGTTTAAACGGGTAAAAAGAGTGGTATAAATAAAGTGAAAAAAGAATCAAGGCCAACGACCCAGGTCCTTTAAAAAAATAAATTTAAAGGAGATTGAAATATTATGAAAAATTATTTGCAGAAAAGAAATTCTTATATCCGCGACCCCTTCTTCGATGCGTTCGACGATTTCTTCAAACCCGTATTTTACGATAACAGCGCAGACAGTATGCGCACCGATATAAAGGAGACCGAAAACGGCTATCAGCTCGACGTTGAAATGCCAGGCTTCGATAAAAAGGATATAAAGATATCGCTTGAAAACGGCTACCTCACCGTAAGCGCCCAGAAGAATACAAAGGAAGAGGAGGGCAAGGAAAAGAGCGAAAGGTATATAAGGAAGGAGTGCTCTGTATCGTGCAGCCGCAGCTACTATGTCGGCGACGACGTAGAACAGCAGAACGTAAAGGCCAAGTACGAAAACGGTATGCTCACCCTGACTTTGCCCAAGTCACAGCGCAAACAGCTTCCCTCGCACAACATCGAAATTGAGTGAGGTCGGCGAGTGATTTTTATGCGGCATATGCCGCGAATAAAAAAAGGCGATTTTGCGCGGCGGAGGCAAATCTGTCGCACAAGTAAATAAACCGCAGAAAAAGGGTATTAAGCCCCGGTCTGCGGGGAGCAAAATTTGTGATTACCCGCGCCATATGCGGCGGTTATTTGCATAAATCTCTCCTTAAATGATGCTTGCGGGGCACAGATATTTTATCTGTGCCCCGCAGATTTTTTTATTTTTATTTTTGTAAATTTTATATAATTTATTTTTTTCTTTGAGATTTCTCCGCTCGCTTCGCTCGGTTGGAATGACATTTTTTATTTTGCCATTTCGCGTGCGAGAGCGAAGCGCTGCACTGCCGCAGCTTCACGCTTTGTGTGGAAACGGCAGATAAGGCGAAGTCGACGCCACTTTGCGGAGGGTCCCTTTGGGAAACCGCAAACTAAGTGACTACCCCGTTGTCATTTCGACTAAGGGCGCAGCCCGCACGGAGAAATCTTTTTGCCGTAATGCTTAAAAGTATCTTTTGTTACCGAAGATTCCAGATATTCAAGCGGAATCACTTGTGAAAGCTCTGGGAACGATGTGTTCACTTTTGCAGCTTTAACTTCATTGGAAAAGTCAATAATGTCTTTTGTAGATAATGTACCGTCTTCTTTTAAAAGTCTGTCATCAGCAGTATAATCATCTACATCAAAAGCTCTCGTTTCAATTGCGTATGCACTTTCCGTTGTAAACCCCATCAATACGCAAGCGCTTGCAACAAGAACTATCACGCATAGAATCCCAATAATTGATTTTCTTAATATTGTCATAATTTATTTCTCCTTTTAAATTATTGTGATATAAAGATATATTGTTCTGAAATTCCAAAGATTTGACGATGAATCTGCGTGAACGCAGTAAAAGTACTCACCCTTTTCGCAAGCACTTTCGGGCGGCTCTTCATCATATTTTTGGTCTACTTTCCCAAAAGTGGAAATAAACACATTTGCGCCCTCGCCGCTTGGGGAAATCCATTCGTCGCTCCAACGGGGGTGGTCGGGCAGGTTGAATTTATCCACCCAAAAGGTGCGCTCCGTGCCGTCGTAGGGGATAGTGATGTGCCTTTCGTCGGTGCCTACGGGGAAGTCGTACGTTGTGCCGTCGCTGCACGCAACGCGTATCGCCACGTCGTATTTGGTTTCTTCTTCGGCGCAGCCTGCCAGCGCCGCAATTCCAAGCACGCTTAAAACGGCAATAACTACGCATAAAAATGTTCTGATTCTTTTCATAAATAACTCCTGTTTATAAAAATGTCGAAAGTGTTTTTACTTTATGTTATTGTACACAGAAAATGTATCAAAGTTATGCAGTGCGGTGTAATAAAATTGTAAATTTTAAAGATATAATTTTGAGATTTCTCCGCTCGCTTCGCTCGGTCGAAATGACAGGACGGGGTGAGGGGCAGTCGGAATGACAGAGTGTTGATGGGGGCGTGATATGCTACGGTAAAAAAATAAAAAAAGCGGCTGTTTGGCGCGAAAGCCGGACAGCCGCTTTTTTTACAATAATTTTAATTAAATGAATTTAAATATTTGATTTAATTTACGCGTTTTTTACGAGCTCTACAACGGCCCTCGTCTTGGCCTCTATCTCGTCGGGCGTGCCGCTCATCATCCAGCTGCCGCCGCAGGCGATTATTTTGTCGTACGAAAGGTATTCCATTATATTGTCTGCCGAAACGCCGCCCGTGGGCATTATTTGCAGGTAGGGGAACGCCGCGCATATCGCCTTTATCGTTTTAAGTCCGCCGTAGTTTGAAGCGGGGAAGAATTTAAGGGTGGTAAGGCCCTTTGCGATTGCCGCCATAGCCTCGGTGGGGGTTACCACGCCGGGCAGATAGAGCATATTGTGCTCTTTGCAGCAGTCGGCAACTTCGGGCGAGAACCCGGGCGAAACTATGAATTTGGCGCCCGCTATTATCGCCTCTTCGCACTGCAACCTGTTGATTACCGTGCCCGCGCCCACAAGCATTTCGGGGAAGTTGTCCACCGTCAGCTTTATGGCCTCTGCGGCGCACGCCGTGCGGAAGGTTATCTCCGCGCAGGGCAGGCCGCCCTTTACAAGCGCCGTCATCTTGGGCATAACTTCGTCTATGGAGTTAAACACCACTACGGGCACTACCTTGACATGTTTGATTTTTTCAATCATTTCCTGTTCTGTCATACTCTTTCTCCTTACAAATTTATAACAGACTTACGCGCAGGGATTTTTGCCCTGCAACGTAATTGTAGCACAAACGTCCTTCGATTGCAACAGCTGTGCAAAAATTCAGCCCGCGATTTTTACGCGATTTTTATTATAAAATACAGTCCAATCAATGCGGCGAGGAAGGCAATGTTGTATACGGTGAATTGCAGCAGGTATTTAAGCCGCTTTTCGGGGTAGCTTTTTGCAATCTCTTTGTAAGATATCAGGCTGGCCATCGAAGCTATCAGCGTGCCCAGACCGCCGAGGTTGCACCCCACGATGAGCGCGCTCCATTCGGAAGAAAAGCCCGAAAGCAGCAATGCTGCGGGCACGTTGCTCAGCACCTGGCTTGCAAGCACCGCCACAAGCGTTTCGTTGCCCGATATTACCGAGGAAAGGAAGGTGCGCACCGCGCTTATATTGCCCATATTGCCTATAAAAATGAACAGCGCGGCAAACGTTGCCAAAAGCGAATAGTCCACCTTTATAAGCACTTTTCTGTCGAATATCAGCAAAAAAACCAGCACGGCGGCGGCGATTATAAGCGAGGGGATAACGTCGAACAGCCCCAGAAGGCACACGGCAAAACCTGCCGAGGAATATATTATGGGGAATTTGCCCGTTATCTCCGTATCTATTTCCGCACTCTCTGCGGGCACCGACTTAAAGCACATTATCACGGCGAACAGCCCCGCGCCCGAAAGCGCCGTGTATGGCAGCATCAGCAGCACCAGCCCGCCGAAAGACATTCCCGAAGAGTTGTAAAGATAGAGGTTCTGAGGGTTGCCCATCGGCGTAAGCATACTGCCGAGGTTTGCCGCCAGCGTCTGCAATACGGCAAGCGGCACGGCAAGCCTTTCGAGCTTTGCCGAACGCAGAACGATTAAGCCGAACGGGACGAAGGTAATCAGCGAAACGTCGTTTGTGACCAGCATACTCAGAAAGAAGGGCAGAAAGACGAGCACGAGCATTATTTTGCGCGAAGTGTTCGCCTTTTTTAAAAGTTTGCCCGCAAGGAATGAAAACACTCCCGCGCTCTGGAAACCCTTCATCACCGCCATCAGCGAAAACAGCAAAGCGAGGGTGTCCCAGTCGATGTGATCTAAGTACCCCGCGTCCGGCGGAACGAAGAACATTGAAATTATTGCAAGCAGCAGCGCAACGCAAAGAACCACTTCGCTCTTTACAAAGCGCGCCGCCGCACACATAAATTTTTTCATAACGCAGCAGATTATATCACTGTATGCCGCCGCGCGCAACTCAAATTGTTTGATTTTTTGCAACATTTGCAAAGAGATTTCTCCGCTCCACTCGCTACGTTCGTTTCGGTCGAAATGACGGGGGTAAGCCGCTGCGCGCAACTCAAATCGCCCGCCCCGCTGCAAAATATTTGCCATTGACAACGCCGCGCGGGTGTGTTAAAATTTATATGAATATATCTGTGCAGGGGGAGGGTATGCGCAATATAGCAATAGTCGAAGACGAGGACGAGGCGGCGGCAAAACTTACCGACTACATAAAAAAGTACGCCGCGGCGTTCGGGCAGGAATTTGAAGTCACGCGCTTTACAAACGCGGCGGACTTTCTTTCGGACTACAAGGCGGTCTATGCCGTGGTGTTTATGGACATTCAGATGCCCAAAATGAACGGTATGGACGGCGCGGTTGAGCTGCGCAAGCTGGACAAGACGGTTTCTATAATCTTCATAACCAATCTGGTGCAGTTCGCGCAGAAGGGGTATGAGGTAGACGCCGTCAGCTTTCTCGTAAAGCCCGTCAGCTACTTCGATTTTTCGCTCAAATTCAGAAAGGCGCTCGACATATACGTGATGAACGAAGAGCGCAGCATAACAATAAAATACCAGGGCGGACTGTGCCGCATTTCCACCGACAAGCTGATGTATGTGGAAATAATAACCCACCGCCTGTATTACCACCTCATCGACGGCGATTTGGAGGTGACGGGCGTGCTTTCGGAAGTCGAGCGCGAGCTGAGGGAATACGGTTTTCTGCGCTGCAACAAGTGCTACCTGGTGAATCCCAAATTCATCGTCAGCGTAAAGGGATTCGACTTGCAGGTGGGCAACCGCACGTTGCAGATAAGCCGTCCGCGCCGCGCCGCCTTTTTGGCCGAGCTTGCAAGCTGGTATGCCGGTCAGGGAGGAGGAGAATGATTGCAGAAGTCGCCGTCGTCTACGGGCGGGTGATGGTGCAGTTCCTTGCCGAGCTGTATATATTTTATGCCATAATAATGTTCAGGCTGGGCCGCGCGCCGCGCTTTTGGCTTAAAGTGTTTGCGGGGCTTGCCGCCGTGTTTGCCATAGCTTTCGGCGTGGCGTTTTTCTATTATTTTTACGGCGGCACGGTGTATGGCAGAATAGCCGTATACGTGTTCCTGTTCGCGCTCACCACCGCGCACGCAAAACTTTGCTTCGACGAGCCGTATAAAACCGTGCTTTTCTGCTGTTCGCTCGCCTATGCGGCGCAGAATGCCGTATACAAGCTCTTTCTGCTGTTCTGGTGCGGGGGCGAGCAGCTCCGTCTGTTCGACGGCTGGACGGACGCGGCTGAATTTTCGCTGTATTACCGCCTGATATACTATTCGTTCTTCATTCTGGCCACGGTTGCGGCATATTTTCTGCTCGTCCGCCGCCAGACACGCAGGCTTTCCGACAGCAACATAAACGTCAGGATGATGGCCATTGCCGTGTCCGTTCTGCTCGTCACGATTATACTCTGTTCGTTCGAAGACGTGCATTTCGCCGCCCTCTCTTCGGTGCGCGAAAACAGGTACGACAATTTCGACGTGTTCGTGCTGCGCCAGACGGGCAACTTCTTTTCGGTGGTGTGCTGCGCCGTCGTGCTTCTTCTCACCTCGCAGACGCTTGTAGACCGCGACCTGAGAAGGGAGGTGGAGTACCTGCAATATACCGTCCGCCAGGGCGAAAAGCAGTACGAAATTTCAAAAGACACGATAGATATGATAAATATCAAGTGCCACGACATAAAGTACAAGGTAAATTCCCTGCTCTCGCAGGGGACGGCGCTCTCTGCCGAGGCCGCCGAAGACCTGAAAAAGAGCATATCGATATACGATACGCGCGCCAACACGGGCAACAAGATACTCGACGTCCTTCTCACCGAAAAGAGCCTTTACTGCGAACAGAACGGCATAACCTTTTCGTGTATGGCAGACGGCGCAAAGCTGGACTTTATGGCCGAAGGCGACCTTTACTGCCTGTTCGGGAACATAATAGACAACGCCTTGGAGGCGGTGAACGCCATAGACGAGCGCGAGCGCAGGGTTGTGAATTTTGTTGTAAAGTCAAAAAACGATATGCTCGTCGTGCAGACGGAAAACTATTTTGCGGGCGAACTTGTTTTCAAAGACGGTCTGCCCCAGACCACCAAGGGCGATAAAAATTACCACGGATTCGGTATGCGCAGCATACGTATGATAGTGAATAAATACGGTGGCGCGCTCTCGGCAAAGGCGGAGAACGGTGTTTTTTATCTTAATATCATTTTCAGCCCCGAAAAACGAAAAAAAGTTGCAGAATAAGTAAATAATTTACAGTTAAGGGAACGCCTGTTGACAGCAGGCGTTCTTTTTTTTATAGTGTATGCGCAAAGAAAAAGGGCGACCTTAAACAATAAAAACCGAGGGGCCCCCCGGTTTGCTTGCAGGGCAAGCAAACCGCAAACGTTTCTTTAAAGTTTCCTGCGCAGAGGAGAGCGCGTTTATGTCTTTGTTTAAAAAATTGGTTTTGCCGGCGGTTACGGTTTTATGCGCGGCGGCTTTGGCGCTCAGCTTTTCGGGTTGCGGAAGAGTGGCGTGCGGAATAGATTCGTCCGTCAGCGGCCTTCCAAAGCGATTTGTAAAGGACGAAGAGAAGATAGTCGTCTTTGCCGAGGGCAGAACGGATGGCTTCTGGGCCTCCGACGGCTGGCACAACGGGCAGATGTTCAACTGCACGTGGAGCCGCAACAACGCCGTGATAGAGGGCGGCGTGATGAATATGTCGGTCACCAAGGGCGCGGACGGCGCTTACTACGGCGCCGAATACCGTTCGTCATCGTATTTCGGCTATGGCTTTTACGCCGTGAGTATGAAGGCGGCGGACTGCTCGGGCGTAATCTCGTCTATGTTTACTTACACCAACAGCCCCGTCTGGGACGAGATTGATATAGAGATTCTGGGCAAGAATATGACGCAGGTGCAGTTCAACTATTATACGAACGGCGTCGGCGGGCACGAATATCTTTATAACCTCGGTTTCGACGCCTCGGAAGACTTCCACGAATACGCCTTCGACTGGCGGGAAGATTCCATAACCTGGTACGTTGACGGCACGCCCATTTACAGGGCAACCGAAAACATACCCTCGCACCCCCAGCAGCTTATGATGAACGTGTGGAACTGCATAGGTTACGACGGCTGGTCTGGGAAGTTCGACGAAAGCTCTTTGCCCGCCACGGCGCAGTACGAGTGGATAGCTTACAGCGCGGCTTAAAACGGCGCCGCGCAGGCGATTAAATGAATGATTGCGGCATATGTGCCGCCCTTTTCGGGGATAGAGGGGCGGCGCAGCCGCCTTCATATATAAAACAACAAATTTTTGTAGGGAGAAAGTTTTATGAGAAAGAAATTTTTGTACCTTCTGTCGGCGCTTGCGCTGACGGCAACAATCTCTGCCGGCACTCTGATGCTTGCAGGATGCGGCCCCGACGGACAGACCGAAAATCTGACCGACGAGCCTTTAAAAGCCACCACCACGATTGCAGACTGGTCGGAAGGCGAACCCGGCGACGAGATTTTTGAATCGAACGGCTGGGGTAACGGCAGCGTGTTCAATACGTATTGGTCCAGTAGCAACGTTTCCTATGAAAACAATGTTGCAAAGCTCACTATCGCAGAAAACACAAACCCCGCAAACGAAGAGTCGGAAAAGTACGATTATCTCGGCGGCGAGATGCGCACCTATGGCTATTATGGTTACGGCGACTATGAAGTTCGTATGAAACCCGCCAAAAAAGCAGGCACGGCGAGCACTTTCTTCACCTGCACGGGCGATTACGATACCAACCCGAATACGGGTGAAAAGAACCCTTGGGACGAGATAGACATCGAATTCCTCGGCAACGACACCACCAAAGTGCAGTTTAACTACTTTGTAAACGGTGTTGGCGAGCACGAATATATGTATGACCTCGGCTTCGACGCCTCGGAAGAGTTCCACACCTACGGTTTCCGCTGGGCGGAAGATTACATCACCTGGTTCGTTGACGGCAAGCCCGTTTACAGGGTAGACGCCACCGAATCCAATCCCATTCCCTCTACGGCAGGCCGTATGCTTATGAACTACTGGTGCGGCAACTCGGAGGCCGAAGGCTGGATGGGCAAGTATTCCAATCCCGGCGATGAGGGCCCCGAATATCAGTGGGTAAAGACCTCTGCCAAGGTTGACTGGACTGACCCGAACAAACCCAAGCCCCCCGAAGAGGTTGACCCCATAGTTCCCGACGGAGAAGTTATTGAAATAGACCTTGGGAAAGAGGGCGTTGAAGCTGCTCCTAGTAAAGATGTATATACGGTTGACGTAAAGGACGGCAAACTCAACGTTAAGTACAATAACCTCGTAGGCGGTTACGAAAACGTGCAGATAAACGGCATTACCGAAGATATTCAGGCAAATAACGTATTTACTGCAAAAATAACCAACAACGGTACCGAAGCGGCGAACGTGCGCGTAAATATTTTTGCCAATAAGGTAGGCAACAGCGAGTCGAGCAACCTTTCAGCAACGCAGGACGGAATGTCTGTAAGAACAGATACCGAATGGGGCGGCTCGTTCTTCACGGTAGATGCAGGCAAGACGATAGAGATAGTGGTCATATACGATACCGAAAGAACTTCCACCGCAGTGCAGTTTATGCTTGATTCCCATATGGGCGACAGCACCGCGCGCAGCGGCGACATCACCATAAGCGATATGACGCTGTTCACTCAGGCAGACGGCGAGGCTGGCGAAACACCCGACGAACCCGAAGAGCCCGTAACTCCTCCTACGGTTTCAGACGAACCCGCAAACATTGATTTAAGCAATGCAACCATAGGCGGCAACCTTGTTGCTGCCGGCGGGCCTTACACCGCAACTGTGACAGACGGCAAACTCAACATTTCTTATGCAAATATGGCGGGCGGAACGTGGAATAACGTAGACCTTTCTGGTTTTGCCGCAGATATGGCAGACCACAATGTGTTTACGGCAACCGTTAAAAACAACGGCACCGCATCTGTGAACCTGCGCGTAGATATAATGGGCGGCACTGTTAAGCTCAATGCTTCCGCGACTATGGACGGCGAAGCGGTTAATACCGACCTTGTAAACGGCGGTTCTTACTTTACCATAGCCGCGGGCGAAGAAGTGGTTATCGAAATAGTTTATACTCTCGGCGGCGCTGCTCCCACTTCGGTTCAGTTTATGCCCGATTCGCACGTTTATCAGGATACAAACTCCTATACGGGCAACATAACGGTATCGAACCTTGTGCTTAAAGCGGCAAAATAAGTTAAAATCTTTTAAACAGGTAAATTTTAAGGCATCACTTTACGGCGGGCGGCGGCCGCCG
>UMIY01016720.1_pt1 | contig 11648 bp, 14 predicted proteins | sample 1965921 | NCBI WGS metagenome assembly UMIY01 (sample SAMEA4836134, study PRJEB28245) | human gut metagenome | biome: gut microbiome; material: fecal sample | place: Denmark | collected 2008
CTGCTTTAATTTCCAATGCATCATGGTTTTCTGCAAACTCAGATGAAATTTTTGCTGCAGATGCTGGATCTTCCATTCCGAATGCAATAGCGCTTGGTCCCTTTAAAAATTCTTCAAGACCATTAACTCCTAATTCTTCAAAAGCTCGTCTCATCATTGTGTTTTTGTAAACTTTATAGTCAACATTTGCTGCTCTATACTTACTTCTAAGTTCAGTTACTTCTTCAACTGTTAGACCTCTGTAATTTACAAGTACAATTGATTGTGCACCCTCTATTTTTCCTTTAATTTCATCTACTAGGGCTTGTTTTGATTGTAATTTTTCTTCTTTCAATTTGTCACCCCCAAAATAAAAAAATCTCACGCCGCCGTGAGATGTGAAAATCAAATAAATCCGAATTTCAAACCTCGGTAGGACTTATGGCATTGCCACCTACTGTCTGCGGCTTAGTAACATTAGTATTATATATAGTCTTAATTGTTTTGTCAAGAGATTTTTTTTAATTTTTTAATATGTAAAAAACCACAGATCTTAAAGAAAAATCTGTGGTCATAGGTGTTTTTATTTTTCCATTAATTTTGATCCGTTTACTTTGATTCCAGGACCCATTGTTGATGAAACTGTTACTGATTTTAAATAACGACCCTTTGCAGCTGCTGGTTTTGCTTTTATTATAGCATCTGCAATTGTCTTAAAGTTTTCAGCAAGTTTTTCAACTCCAAAAGAAACTTTTCCGATTGGAACATTAATGATTGCAGCTTTGTCTACTCTATATTCAACTTTACCTGCTTTAGTTTCTTTTACAGCTTGTCCTACATCAAATGTAACTGTTCCTGATTTAGGGTTTGGCATAAGTCCCTTTGGTCCAAGAACTCTACCGATTTTACCAACTACGCCCATCATATCTGGAGTTGCAATAATTACATCAAATTCAAACCAGTTTTCGTTTTGAATTTTTTCTACTAATTCTTCTCCACCTGCGTAGTCAGCTCCTGCTGCTTCAGCTTCTTTAATTTTTTCTCCTTTAGCAAGAACAAGAACTCTAATTTCTTTACCTGTTCCATTAGGAAGAACTACAGTACCTCTTACTTGTTGGTCAGCGTGTCTTGGGTCAACACCAAGTCTTACTGCAAGTTCAACTGTTTCGTCAAAGTTTGCCTTAGCAGTTTTTGTAACTAAGTCAAGAGCTTCATTTACATCATATAAATTTGATTTATCTACTAGCTTTGCGCTATCTTGATATTTTTTACCTCTTTTTGGCATATTTACCTCCTTCGTGGTACTTGCGGCTTAGCCTCCCACTTATCTTTCTACTTCTATACCCATACTTCTAGCTGTACCTGCGATCATTTCCATAGCAGCTTCAATGCTTGCTGCGTTAAGATCAGGCATCTTTGTTTTAGCTATTTCTTCTACTTGAGCCTTTGTCAATTTTCCAACTTTTTTCTTGTTAGGTTCACCACTTGCCTTAGCCATATTAAGAGCTTTCTTAATAAGAACTGCAGCTGGTGGAGTCTTAGTGATAAAAGTGAAAGAACGATCTTGATAAACTGTTAGAACAACAGGAATAATCATACCTGCTTGATCTTGAGTCTTTGCGTTAAATTCCTTTGTGAACTGCATGATGTTTACACCATGAGGTCCTAGTGCAGTACCAACTGGTGGAGCTGGTGTAGCTTTTCCTGCAGGAATTTGTAATTTTACTAATGCTATGACTTTTTTTGCCATTTTATTTCCTCCTTGTGGTAATGCGGGTTTACCCTCCCACACATTTCTTACTCTTTAATAATTTGATTGAAATCCAATTCAACAATTGTATCTCTTCCAAACATTGAGATACATACCTTAACCTTAGCTTTGTCATAATTGAAGTCGTCAATTTTGCCAACCAAATCTTTGAATGGTCCATTTATAACTTTGACAACTTCTCCTACTTCGTAATTATCGAATAATTCTTTATTATCCGTTACTCCAAGTAGTAACACTTCTTCATCAGAAAGTGGCACAGGTTTTGAAGCTGGCCCAACGAAACCAGTAACTCCTCTTGTGTTTCTCACAAGATACCATGTTTCGTCATTCATAATCATGTTGACAAGGACATAAGATGGAAACATCTTTCTTTCCTTTGCCTTTGAGACACCATCCTTAGTTTCAACATAGTCTTCCATTGGAATTCTAATGTCGAAGATGACATCTTCCATACCACGATTATGAACCATAGCTTCCATGTTTGCCTTAACCTTTTTTTCATAACCTGAATAAGTGTGAATTACATACCATTTTGAAGCTTCATTACTATTAAGTTCTTGTGTATCCAACTAAAACACTCCAATCAATAAATAAAACCAAATAAAAACATTATGATTTTATCATATGCTAATAATAGTAAAGATGACAAAATAACTGCTACAATTACTATTATAGAATATTTGATTACAGTATCCTTAGTAGGCCATACAACTTTTTTGAATTCAGATTTCACACCTCTAAAGTATCTACCTAGACCGCCTTTTTTTTCTTCAGTCTTAGTTGTAGTTTTAGTAGCCATAAATCCTCCTTACTTAGTTTCTTTGTGAGTTGTATGCTCTTTACAGAATTTACAATACTTCTTTAGTTCCAATCTTTCAGTAGTATTTTTCTTGTTCTTATATGTCACATAATTTCTGTTTTTACATTGTGTGCATTCAAGTACTACTCTATCTGCCATAAAAACACCTCCAGTGCTAAAAAAAAGAGCCGCCTTTGGCTCCTTCTAATTTACTAAGTAATACTACCACATAAGTCCCTATTTGTAAAGCAATTTGTAATAATTTTCTCCGTTTTTTATGCAATTTATCCCATTAAAAAATTTTACAACAAATCTATATCTTTTTATGCTCAAAAGATTAAATTTTAAATATATTTTTCTAGGAAAATAAAAAATCTAAAAAGAAGTCCTATATTAAGGGGGAATGTCTTTATAAGCTCAGGCAAATATTTAATTTCTTGCACTATTTTTTTAAGAATTTTCCTTTCCCTTTGACTAAAAGTAGCTACAAAATCTTTATTTAATAAAAACTGTCCAATAATTAAAATAACTCCCAAGAGTAAACTTATAAATCCTGTTGTCTTATTTATCTCTGCTAATTCAATATTATTTGCCGTAAAAAGATTTTGAAAAAATACCACAATCCTCATAGATACTGTTGAATTTAAAAAATAGTGAATTATTACGGTATAGGCGATATTTTCTGTTTTTGCGTAAATAATCCCTACTGCAATACCAAATAAAAAACCTGATTTATATTTTCCATAATGAAATAGTCCAAAAACTATTGCCATAAATAGTATCCCATAGTCACTTGTGACATTCATTAACTTTCTTTGGACTAAATATCTAAAGATGTATTCTTCAAATAAGACAAATAATATCATGGTAATGCTTACATAAAAATCAATAAAGCTAGTCGAATCATTGCTCATTTCTTGTAAAGCATCTAAATTTGTTGTTAAAATAATAATTCCCTGATAAATAAAAACATATTTTAAAAATAAAATTAATTCTTTTACTTTTATTTCTTTTATTCCCTTGATTAAATCTCTAAAAAATTCCCTAAGATGAATACCAAAAAAACAACTAAACCCAATAAAAATTGAAATAGGATTTAAAAGAGACCTAAATACTAAAAAAGAATTAGAAACTTCTTTAAATTTAATTGATGCCAAAAAAATAAAAATAAGAAAAGAAACTATTACTGCATATCCAATTTTTTCTAGAATTTTTCCCCTATCTAAATTCACTATAAAATCTCCTTTTTACGAAATCCCCTTATATGTTTCAATAATCTTTTCTTTGTAAAAGCTTATCTTCCTTTTATTTTGTATAAATTATTTATTTGCCTTGCTCTCAATTAACTTATCTGCTAACTTAAATAAAACAAAATAACTAGCAAACCATATTATGGCTTCATAAATTATATTTAATTCTACAAATTTTCTTATAAGTAAAACTATTATCCAAGTAATTAAAGCAATTTTTAGCCCCTTGTTTTTCATATTATTCCCTACTTTTTTTGATTTATATAATAACTTTATTATAGTATAACACAATTGTCCTGCTAGATTGTATGATTATTAATAATTATAAAATTACAATTTCTAGCAGTTACTGAGTTGTTTTTGTCAATAATAAATTTCTGTAATTTTAATTATTTTTCTCTTCATCAAATTTTTTTAAGATTTCATTAATTTCAACTGAGTCCATAAAGTCATAAATCCTCCAGTGACTTGGTAGTAAAAAGTTGTAAGGTTCAAGGGAAAATCTCTTGTCCATTAAAAGAATTTTCCCCTTATCATCTTCTGTTCTTATAACTCTTCCCGCTGACTGCACAACTTTTATCATGCCAGGATAGATGTAGGCGTACTCATAACCTCTCTTGTACTTTTTTTGAAAGTGGCTTTTTAAAATATTTCTCTCATAAGAAAGTCCAGGTAGGCCCACAGTTATTATAGCGACCCCTCTTAATCTCTCGCCAATTAAGTCTATGCCCTCAGAAAAAACTCCTCCCATGACTGCAAAAGCCCTTGTGCTAGAAGAAAAGGTAAAATTATTTAAAAATTCTTGGCGCTCACTTTCTGTCATTTCCCTATCTTGTTTTACAGCCTTATCGTCTATTTCAATATATTTTTCGTAGACACTTTCCATAAAGGAATATGATGGGAAGAAGAAAATATAATTTCCGTCATCATTGGAAAAGTTTTTAAGATTGTCAATTATTTCATCAATAGAATTTTCCCTGTCCCTATAAACTGTAGAAATCTTATTATTCCTAAGTACAACTAAATTATCTGGATCAAAGGGCGATTTTATCTTGTAATAGTTTGTCTTTTCATCTGCTCCAAGGAGCTTGCCGTAATATTTTATTGGACTTAGGGTTGCTGAGAAAAATACAGAAGATCTTGGCGTCCTCAAGATATTTTCAAAAATTGGTGCAATATCTAGGGATTTAATCTTTACAGAGTCATCACTCTTTATGGATACGAAGTCCTTATTGTAGTATTCCAAAATTTTTATGTACTTAAAAACTTTAAAATAAATATCAAGGGTTTCTTCATATCCATCTACTTCTTTGTCCTTGATCAAAAAGTCATTCATTGAAAAAACTAACTTTTCCACTTCTCCATTAAATCTTAAAAAAGAATCATAAGTATAGTATGTTTTATCTCCCAAATTTTTAAATTCTTCAATGGCACTTATGAGATGTTTTCTGCTTGCCTTTCTCTTCTTGGGAAGAAGCTCTAAAAGTTTTTCCAAGTCTCCAATAAAAACTTCTGCCGAGTACATTTCCCTGCCCCTCTCCAGAAGGTTGTGGCTCTCGTCAACTAAAAGACTAAACTTTAGCATTGTGTTTTCAAAAAATCTTTTTAAATAAACTGTTGGATCAAATATGTAATTGTAGTCGCAGACAATAAAGTCCGAAAAGTCCAATAAATCTAATTGATATTCAAAGGGGCAGACCATGTGAAGTCTTGCAAATTTTTCAATATTTTCTCTGGAAAAATTGTCGCAGGAATCAAATATGTCTATGATTGCATCGTTGACTCTGTCAAAATGTCCCTTGGCATAGGGACAGTCCTTGGGATTGCAGGAAACTTTGTCATTTAAGCAAATTTTCTCCTTTGCCGTAACAATTGTAATTTTTAGTTTTAATTTTTTATTTAAAAGTCTTTCCAGCGCATCTTTTGCAGCTTGCTTTCCCGTAGACCTTGCCACGAGATAAAAGGCCTTGTCAATTTTATCTTCTCCCATTGCTTTAATTGTTGGGAAAATCGTAGAAATCGACTTCCCAATGCCCGTTGGTGCTTCTACAAATAATTTATTTTCATCTTCAATGGTGTTATAAACTGCAACAGAAAGCTCTCTTTGACCCTTTCTAAACTTTTTAAAGGGGAATTTTAATTTTTTTATTGACTCATCCCTTGTATCTTTCCACTGGACAATTCTCTTGGAAAACTCCAAATACTCCATTAAAGTTCCCATGAAAAAATCTCGAAGTTCTCCAAAGGAAAAAGTCTTTTTTATATTTAAAGTTTCTTCTGTTTCAAGTTGGAAGTAGGTTAGCATGACATTTATGCTGTCTAAATCATTGTTTTTGGCATAAATATAGGCGTAGCACTTTGCCTGTGCCCAGTGCATTATGTTTTCTTCTTTTTCAAGATCTTCCAAGTCCCTTGTAGTTGATTTTATTTCATCAACTGTGACTTCCTCCGAAACTTCAATGCCATCGGCACGACCTTCCACAGTAAAATTTATGTCTTCAATTTCTTCTGTGGTCCTCAAAAAAACTTCTGTCAAAAAATCTTTGGAGTATTCCCTTTGGACTTTTTGGTGTGCTCTTATGCCCTCGACAGCCCTTTTGTTGGAAAAAAATCTCCTGTCGATGTCGCCAGATCTCTTTACGAATTCTATTAAATTTCTTACGGAGATTTTTACTTCCTTCACGCTAACCCTTCCTTATTTAAAATTATTTCTCTAAAAAATTATTCCAAATCTAAAAAGTCAAGTTGCCTCAAAGCCTCAAACAAAATAATATTTGCAGAGTTTGACAAATTTAAACTCCTGCCATAATCCTTTAACATGGGAATTCTTATTGCCATGTCATAATTAGAAAAAATTAAATCTTCTGGCAAACCACGAGTTTCTGGACCAAAGACTATGAAGTCGCCATCCTTAAATTTCACATCAGAATATCTCTTCTTCGCCTTGGTACTTGCAAGATAGAAATTGCTGTCAGGATATTTTTCCACAAGCTCATCATAGGAATCATAATAATTTATGTCTACAAGGTGCCAATAATCAAGTCCTGCCCTCTTTAAATGCCTGTCATCAACTTCAAACCCAAGAGGCTTTATAAGATGAAGTCTCGTATGAGTAAGTCCACAAGTTCTTGCAATTGCACCTGTGTTAAAGGGGATTTCTGGTTCATAAAATACTATATTTAACATTTTTTGTCTCCTTCCAAAATTTCTATGGCACATTTAAGTCCGTCAAGGGCAGAAGAAATTATTCCTCCAGAATAACCTGCGCCTTCTCCTATTGGAAATAAATTCTCCAATTTTATACTTCTATAATTTTCTCTCACAATCCTAACTGGCGAAGATGTCCTCGTCTCAACTCCCGTTAAGATTGCATCATCACTACAAAATCCATGAACTCTTTTATCCATAACCCTTAGGGCATTTTTTATTGCCCGATTAATAGATTCTGGATAAATTTCATTTAAGTCGGCAAAAACATATCCTGGCTTAAAAGTTGGTCTAACTTCTCCAAGTTTTTCCGTCACTCTATTTTCCAAAAAGTCTTTAACTCTTTGCACTGGTGCCTTGCCCTTTCCAATTTCATAGGCTTTTTTTTCAATTTCATCTTGAAAATTCATGCCAGCTAAGTTTCCTTGACCAAAAATTTTCTCATCAATACTTGCAACTACTGCTGAATTTGAATTGTCGCCAGACCTATCGTGATAGGACATGCCATTTACAGCAAGCTTTCCATCTATTGAAGATGAGTTTACAACATAGCCACCTGGACACATACAAAAAGTGTAGACAGAGTGTGCTTCATTTTTATCTGTAACATTAAGCTGATAAGTTGCAGCAGGAAGTTTATCTGAAATCATGCCATACTGTGCCTTCTCAATGTCTTTTCTCTTGTGCTCAATTCTAAAGCCAACTGCAAAGGGCTTTTGCTCAAGTAAATTATATTTATCAAGCATAGAAAAAGTATCTCTCGCAGAGTTTCCAAGAGCCAAGATGTAGGCATCGGCAACATATTCTCCCTTGTCTGTTATTATTTTATTTATTTTTTTATCTTCTATGTCAAAATCTAAAAGTTTTTCATTAAATTTATAAATTGCACCATGACTTTCAATTTCACGTCTCATATTTTTTATCACGTCACGCAAAATATCTGTTCCTATGTGTGGCTTTTGCTCGTATAAAATATCTTCTGGTGCGCCATTTTCCACGAAGATGTCAAATATATGGGAAACTCTCTTGTCCTTTGAGCGAGAAGTAAGTTTGCCGTCAGAAAAAGTTCCTGCCCCACCTTCGCCAAATTGCACATTGGAATTTTCATCTAGCCTTCCATTCTCATGAAGAGCATCAATATCCTTAACTCTTTCATCCACTGCCTTGCCCCTTTCAATTAAGGTCACCTTTACTCCCTCTTTTGAAAGTAAATAGGCAGCAAAAAGTCCTGCAGGTCCACTTCCAACTACCACTGCAGTTTTTATATCATTAATATTTTTAACTTCAAGCTTTTCTTCGTGAAATTCATCAATATTATTCTTTAGCCTTTTTACAACTTTTTTGTCAATGTCTTTCAAATCTAAATCTACTAAAACTTGATAGACAAAATTAATTTCACGCCTAGCATCTAAAGATTTTTTGTAAATTTTATAGTCAAAATCTTTTTTATTTAATTCTTTTTCTATTTTCCCTCGCAAAAATTTTTCGTCCTTGTCATAGGGAACTTTAATATTTCTTAAAATTATCATATTTTCACCAAAAACATTATAACACGAAAAAATCCTATTTTTTCAAATTCTGCTTAATGCTATAATAAAAAAGGAGGTTGTAATGAAAAAAGATTTATCTTACATAAAAATTATAATTATTGCAATTATACTTGCCCTTATAATAAGAACTTTTCTCTTTAATATAGTTAGAGTTCAGCAAACTTCAATGTATCCAACAGTGAAACCCAATGACATAATCTTGTCCTCTTCCCTCTACAGGTTCAAAAAAGATTTTAAAAGAGGCGACATTGTTGTCTTTAAGTCCACTTCTGAAAATAAAATGCTAATCAAAAGAATTGTAGGACTCCCTGGAGAAAAAGTTGAAATTTATGATGGCTCAATATATATTGACGGAGAACTTTTGGAAGAAAAGTATTTTAAGGAAAAACCCTACACCCTATCTCCTACAAGGGAATTTGAAGTCCAAGAGGATGAATTATTTGTCCTTGGCGACAACAGAAATCCTGGAGCTTCTGTTGACTCTAGGATTTTTGGACCAATTAAAATAAAAAGCATAAGATCCCATCCTTTTTATAGACTTTTCCCATTAAATTCAAAAAAATTTATAAGTAGGATTTAACTAAAAAAGAGACCTCACTTGGTCTCTTCTTTTATTTTGGGTAAAATTATTTCAAAAACTGTTCCTATAATTTTGCCCTTTTCATTTTTGTTGTCCATAATTTTTATGTTGCCTCTTAATTTTTCCACGATGTTCTTCACTAGATTTAAGCCAATGCCATAGCCGCCACTTTTTCTGTCTCTCGATTCATCAATCCTATAAAACAAATCAAAAACTTTAACTTTCTCTTCGTCGCTGATGCCATGACCTGTGTCTCTTACTTCAATAAAATAATTTTTCTCATCTTCTCTAAAGTCAAAACTAAGGCTTCCACCATCTTTATTGTAAATTATTCCATTTTTCCCAAGGTTATAAATGGCTCTCTCTAATAAAATGTCGCTGGAATAAATAATTTTATCATCGACACTTGACATAATTTTTACATTTTTTTCTTCTGCCAAGTCTTCCAAATCAAAAACAATTTCATCCACAACTTCCCTTATATTAAAGTCACTTAAAACTGCATTTTCTCTCCTATTTAAAAACAAAAGAGATTCAATTATTTTTGAAATTCTATCTATATTTTCGTCAAAATTTTCTAAGAGGTCTTTGAGTTCCCCATCAGCAAGATCATTTTTCATTAGATAAATTTCTAAAGAGGACTTCATAATGGAAATTGGAGTATTTAGCTCGTGAGCAATGGCTGAGGAAAGTGACTTTTCTCTGGCGTAGCTTGAATAGATTTTATCTAGGGACTTTTCAAAAGCAAGGGAAAGCTCTTCAATTTCCTGAGATTCCCCTGGCATATAAATATTTTCTTCACTCTTTATATTGTCCACATCAATCTCTTGAACTCTATCCTTTAGTATCTTTAATGGTTTTAAAAGTCTTGAAACTAATAAGTAATAGACTAAAGAGCCAAGGGCAATTGTTGCTGTAATTACTAATAGGGAAAAGTTTTTTATCTCTCTCGTTGATTTTAATTTTGAATCTTCCAGAACGATAAAATAATCGCTGCCCTTTTTTTCTTCTTCCTGCACAATTTTTTCGCCAATATCTAAAATTCTCTTCTCTTGGTACTTACCTATGATGTAATTTGAAGTCGCAGTCATTACTATAAATATTAAAATTATGGAAAAAATTAGCTTGAAGACTATTGTGTTCTTAACATTTTTAATTTTCTTCATCAATAATATAGCCCTTTCCAATTTCGTTTCTTATAATATTTTTACCAAGTCTTGCCTTTAATTTCTTCCTAAGAGCAGACATGTGAACTCTTACCACATTGGAAAACAAATCAACTTCGTCATTCCAAACGTGCTCCATTAGCTCTTCTGTTGTCACATATCTTCCCAAGTTGAAAAATAAATATTCCAAAATTCCAGCTTCCTTTTGTGTGAGCTTTAACTCCTCTCCAGCAAACTTAAAAGTCCTCTTTGCTGTATCAAAGCTTATGCCACTTGTTTCTATTACTGCATCTTTTATTGTAGTTTGTCTCCTAAGAAGTGACCTGATTCTTGCCTTTAGCTCCTCAAAGTGAAAAGGCTTTAGGACATAATCGTTAGCGCCAAGATCAAAGCCCTTTACCCTATCGTCAACATCAGAAAGTGCTGTGAGCATAATAATATTAACTTGGCTATTCTCTTCACGAATTTCTCGTAAAATTTCAAAGCCATCTTTTTTTGGCAAATTTATGTCTAAAATAATTAAATCATAATCATTTGTAAATGCCATAAAAGACCCCTCTTCTCCGTCAAGTGCAGTGTCAACCACATAACCTGAGTGCTCCAAGCCTTCTCTTATGGACTCTAAAAGTTTTTTTTCATCTTCAACAACTAATATTTTCATTTTACTCTCTTCCATTTCTCGTGATAAACTTTATAATTTGGATCTGATATTTCAGTTTTATCAACTAATTTAAAATCATCAAATTCAGGAATAAAGGTATCCGCCCCTTCAACTACTGTGTCAACTCTTGTAACAATTAACTCGTCAAGCCTGTTCCACAAAAGTTTTACAATTTCTGCTCCACCGATTACAAAAACTTCCTTGTCTGGGTATTTTCTTATAATCTCTTCTAGCTTTTCTATTGAATCCACATAGTATAAATCCTTTTTATCTTTTCTATCAGAGCGAGTAAACACTACGGAAATTCTATTGGGAAGCTGTCTTCCAATTTCATCAAAAGTAGTTCTACCCATGACAATAATATTATTATTTGTATAATCTCTAAACATGTGAAGGTCATCATCTATGAATAAAATTTGTTTGCCATCCTTGGCAATAGCATTCTTATTGTCAATTAGTATAAGTAATTTCATTTTATCCTCCAATAAATTAAATTCTTATATTAATCATAGCTTAGCAGAAAAAATATTAAAAGTATTTTGTTTTCAAGGTTTTCAAAAAATTTTTACATAACTGAATTTATTGTAATTTTTATCTTGAAATTTTTATCTTTCTCTGCTATACTAATGTTGTTATGGCGACATAGCCAAGTGGTAAGGCACGGGTCTGCAACACCCTTATCACC
>UMIY01035738.1_pt1 | contig 11645 bp, 14 predicted proteins | sample 1965921 | NCBI WGS metagenome assembly UMIY01 (sample SAMEA4836134, study PRJEB28245) | human gut metagenome | biome: gut microbiome; material: fecal sample | place: Denmark | collected 2008
AAGAAGAAAATCAATAACCCATTTTTAGAGAACGTCTTTCCTAACGGAAAGGCGTTTTTCTTTTGCAGGAGGTGTTTACAATCGCTTATGTAACGATCCCGAAGGACCTTAGCCGGGTACAGAGCAAGGTCCTGTTCGGGGCGCATTGAGGAGGTGTCTGTTTGAAGATCGGATTGGTGGATGTGGACTCTCACAACTTTCCCAACCTCTGCCTGATGAAGCTCTCCGAGTATCATACACGGCGGGGCGACCGGGTGGAGTGGTGGAGCCCCAAAGGCCGCTATGACCTGGTTTACAAGAGCCGGGTATTCACGGACACCTACTCCCAAGATAGACAATGGCGATTTATCATTTGGAGGCCAAGATGGTCAGTCGTGGAGTTGGGCGCTCCGCCGTGGCTGCTGCGGCTTATCGAGAAGATCGAAGTGTTCAGCGCCGAGAAGATCGATGGGGTATGGGAGCAGCGGCTCCGTATCCACTACAACTGCGTAGGGGGCATTGAGATCCCGGAGCTGATCCCGCTACCCGCGCCGGAGGTGTCCGTAAACACAAGAACGGGCGTAGTCGTCAACTACGCCCCATCCACCATCGCCGGATGAAATCAACAAAAAAAGACGAGTGTTCTTACAGCGTTTCAAATGCTGTAAGAACACTCGCCATGGTACGCCCGAAGGGACTCGAATTCGGCGATCGGCATTTTAATGGTTATTATCCTTGCCAAAACAGGCTCAGTCTATTTGAAACAGAAAACTTTTTTTGTTGTATCGTGCCTGATAGTTTTATATGTGTTTTTCCTCTTAAGGGAAACAAAAAGGGAAAACCTTTTGCCGGTCATACTCATAAAGATATGATGTTTTCCAGCTGATCATAAAGGGATCGCTCGATTTGCCCTCCTGCAATCGTCCGAGAGATTCTTCACAAGTTCCCGATATTGATAACGGTCATGCAAATGGCCCTTTTTAACATCTCGTTGCCTTCAAAGTCGGCTCAAGAGATGCTTCCCAGCATCTCTTGAGCCACCCTGAGTTCGGACAAGACCTTTTTCAGAATAACAGTGTCTCTATGCTCCATATACAGAAATCCTCTTATCAATTTCGAGTATACTGCTCTTGGGAAGCGGGCCATGGACAACATCCACTTCCGTGCCAAGGAGTTCTTCCAGCCGGTATTTCACACCATTCAAGGTCAGCAGAGAAACCCGGGGAGTGGTGAATTCAACCAGCAGATCCACGTCGCTGTCCGGCCGCCCCTGCCCTCTAGCCAGGGAGCCAAACAGCTCAGCTTTCTTGATGGGGTATTCCTGGGCTACAATAGAAATACCTTTTACAATCTGATCAATACTCGGTGCCAATTGAAGATACCCCCCTTCTGGATTTATGGAACAGGCCAGATTATATAGACAACTAAATTAGTTTTCTCAATTACCCGTTTGCCTGTTGCAGATAGAATTCGCTCTCCGCAACTCTGGTCACAAAATCATATTCCAGCTTCGTGGCTTTAGAGGGCACGATGTTGTACCGTTTACAGGCGGAGCGAAAGTAGGCAAGGAATTCACGGCCTTCTCTGTCCAGCGGCGCAACCCAGCCGTGAACCGCACCATGCTCCTCCATATTCTGAAGATAAGAACGTCTCTGTTCCAGCATATTTGGATACGCCTCCTTACTGATATTCTGAAATGAATAGTATTCCCGCAGCTCAGAGGTTTTTGCCTTGAAAACAGGACGCCTCCAAACCCGGCCTCCACAGATACTGCAGCCGCATAGGCAAAGAAAGCTTTGGCAATCCCAATATATTTTTTCTGCCCACCTTTGGTATGCAGCAGATTCGCATTGCTGTGGCCTGCACTTTCCAGATAGATGACCTCAACGGCCAGTCCCTTTTCATCAAACTCGTACGACATCAGGCCAAGCAACTCCGCATTGTCCCTCCGGCGCAGAGCAACCTTGTTGGGCATTTCCCGGGCTGCACGTGAAGTTCACTGTGTCTGCCAATCCATATCTTCAGAGGTTGCTGGAGTAATTGTTGCCGAAATCTTTTCTGAAAGATCCGTATTCCAGACAAACAGGCTCAACAACAGCTCCACCTCTTTTCATCTGCAGTCTATCACAATTTCATGTGGTTAGCAAGAAAGATCCATTCAAACTCGCCATAATAATACGACACATAAGATGTCCGGTCCGGGGAGCTTCCGGCAGTCAAGGTGGGGCGAGAATGGCGCATTCCAATGGATGGTGTGACTACTTTTTTAACAGCTTGACAACAGGGGCATGCGGAACTTCATCCACATGCCCTTGTCCCTTTTTCTTAACCTAGCTCTCCTGAAGCGCCTTGAGCGCACTGCTCAACATGGCGGTAATGATCTTCATCTGAGACGGTGTTGCCGTCTGCTGAAGGGCCGCCAACTCGTCGCTTGCTTCCAGCCCTATATTCGGAAGTGAGTCCATCAGCAGATAGTCCGGGTGTACTCTCAATTCCTCGCAAAGGCTGACAAAGACCGGAAGGCTAGGTATTTTAGTACCTCCTTCAATCTGCCGGAGGTAGGTCGCGTTGATATTGCAGAGCTCCGAAAGTTTCTCGCTGGTCAGTCCTCGGTCCTTCCTGGCCTGCCTGAGCCGGCTGCCAAATGCCTTCTTGTCCATTGATGTCCTCCGTTTTATAGGCTATAAGAATATTATTTATTTTCTTACAGCTTATAATCCGATGGACAAACCGGATAGCATCTGTTAAAATATAAAATATAAGCTGATAGACTATAAAGTAGGAAAATTTATTTGGGGGGGTAGCAGAAATGGAAAATAATACAGATACTAGCAAGAAGCCGATTGGTGGAATAAAAGGTACAGTCATGGAGTGGGCAGCGCAGGCATGGCCGGTGATCATGGTCATAATTATCGGGCTTGCGTTGATTGCACTATTCGTCGGTGCAATCGGTTGGAAAATCGTCGGGATTCTCGTTGGTATTTGGGGTGTCCGAGAATTACTGCGTTGGTGGAAAGCGAAGAAGGTTGGCGAGTTCTACTGTCCGCCGAGAGCGATCATCGCATATATTATTCTGATCATCCTTTGCATTGTCCTGATTGTTTCTCTGGTCGGCGGTTCTGGCCCCGTCAGTAATGTCAAGTCTATTGAATTTGACTCGTTCCCAAACGCGACGGTTGGTGAGATCATCGATGGTTCTATGCGGAATCAGGATTGGTCTACTGAGACTCGTGGTGGTATGAAATATGTCTATGTGTATGGTTCTGCTCCGAGCCTCGGGTATGATCAAATCGGGTTTGAGTTTTCTTATGAAGACCGTGGCGATTATTACTATGTAACCCTTACCGATGTCTATGCAGAAGGTAGCTGGTGGGGACAGCTAATAGCATATAGCTGCTTTACTGAATTTTATAATAACATGTGAGGTGTTTGAGCATGACGGGAATATTGAGGAAATTCGCAGCCGTTATTTTGGCTTTTGGATGTTTCATTTCGTTGGCAAGCTGTAGTGGAAATAATACCGCAGCAGTGGCAAAGGAAAGCAAAATCGCACAAGACAACTCATTAATAACAGGAGAAGATGAAATAACGACACAAAACGATGTTTCAAAGGACGAGTTTGAGAGGCAAGGTATCATTGAGCAAGTTAAGCAAGATTACTACGATCTGAATGCTGATCGGGCGACTGATACTCGTGTAACAATGAGTTACAATCAATTTACAGATCAGATTATTTTCGACGATGAAACATATTACACAGAAAATGAAACACTTGCTAGTTTTCCGCTCAATGCTGGAGTTCCCGCTGGCGTATACTACAACACAACATATACCCCTGGTATTGATGGTAATGCTGAAATCTTCTATTTCCCAACCAGTGATGATCTCACATATGACGCTGCTGTGAGAAATGAGACACTCTATGTGTACATCAATGATACTAATCATGGTTATGTTAAGTACAATAGATATGGTGAGCCCAGTCTTGCGTGGGATGAAGATTCGCCTTGCATCTATATTTACAAGCCGGAGGTAGGCACTGTCGAAAGCACAAGAGCGGCTGATACCTATAACCTTAGTGATCTTGAGTACCTTGGAACCGGCGAGATGGAGGAAGAAGAACTTTTTGCGATGTTCCCTATGAGTGATGCTCAAGCAGAACAGGCTAATGAGAACACCGCAGTTGTGAACGAATATATTCAGAAAAATCTCTATTCTATGGATGGTATTGAGAACAAAACTTATGAGATTATTGACCGTATTTACGAAGATATCATGAATGTTTCTAACGCTGCAAATGTATTCCCATATGCGGATAAATACGGGACGGTAATCAATTCAATGGATGATGTAGTCGCTAACTATGCGCATAATATAGTATATGAAGATAGCCTTGGAACATCTTTGCGCGATGCCATTCGCATCTCTGTTGAAGACGACCTTCTAAACGATGCACATGGATATGAGTATGTAACATATGATTCTCTATTAAGTAATGCAATAGTAACTATAGAGTTTATGGTGCTGGACAACCAGGAGTTACATGATGCATTGAATGAACGTAATATTGAAACTATAGACAGTAGGTACGATTTTTTCTCGATTGCGCGCGAGTATGAAGACATCACATATTGATCGCAACGTCGCCCCGGGATATTTCACCCGGGGCGTTTGCTTTTCAGACCTGTTTTGGGCAACTAATAAAGGAGAGCGGGATTTTAGAAGCACATGCTTGGAATTTCAGCAGTATCAATGGAATAGCTTCTGTTTCTACAAAGATTTTAACGATATATTATAACTACGAGGCCCACCGGAGCACTCCGCTCCGGTGGGCTATCTTTTTGTGTATCGGCGGTCAATCCGCCGGAAAGGAAGGAAACCGTGAACCTTACAACAACCGTCAACCAGAAACAGCTTCTGGACATCCTGCTGAATGTAGGCCTGGTACGGCCAGTATTTATCTGGGGAACTGTTGGAATCGGAAAATCGAGTATCGTGGAACAGTTCGCAGAGCAGGTGGGCCTGCCCTGTGTGTCCCTGCTGGGCAGCCAGCTGGCCCCAGAGGACATCATCGGCGTACCCCAGATCACAGACGGGCTGAGCGTGTTCTGCCCGCCCAGGATGATCGCCCGGGACGAGCCCTACTGCCTGTTTCTGGACGAGCTCAACGCCTGCTCTCAGGAGGTGCAGAAGGCCTTCTACTCCCTGATCCTGGAGCGCCGGGTGGGGGAGTACCATCTTCCCGAGGGCTCCATCGTGGTGGGAGCGGGCAACCGGGCCCAGGACAACGCCATTACCCGGCCCATGTCCTCCGCCCTGCTCAACCGTATGTTCCATGTGGAGCTGCGGGCAGACGCCCGGCTCTGGCTGGAGTGGGCGGCCCGGAACGGCATTCATTCCTGGATCTACGACTACATCTGCACCCGGCCGGATCAGCTCTGGAGCCCGCCGCCCAAGACGGAGGAGCCCTTCTCCACGCCCCGGAGCTGGCACACGCTCAGTGACGCCATCTACAGCTACGGGGAGCAGCTCACAAACCGGGAGCTGTCCATTCTGGCCAACGGCTGCCTGACGGCGGCTCACGCTGCTCAGTTCTGCGCCTACGTCCGCCAGGTACGGGGCCAGTATTCGCTCCATAAGATCCTCGGTGGGGAGCAGAGCTGGCCGGATAAACCGGAGGAGCGGGATATCCTCTACTTCCTGGCCCAGAGCCTCCGGGCGCAGCTGCTGAAGGAACTGCCCCGCAACCGAGGGCAGCTGAGCGGGGAGGCCCGGCAGCTGGCGGCCCGGGCCAAGGAGCTGTTGCTGGAGCTATCCAACATCAGCCTGGAGATAGCTCAGATGACGGTGACGCCGGAGGGTGAGGACACCCTGCCCGCATGGTTCCTAGCGGAGGTGGTGCGGGAACTGCCTGTTTTGGCTAAGAGGCAGGGGTGAGCCATGGCCGGAAAACAAAATAAGAAGCAGCCGGAACGCCCGGCATACGAAGCCGCCTGGGAGAAGGTACAGAGCGGGATGCTGAGAGATCTGGCCTGGAAGGTCTATCTGCGGCCTGGAAAGCCGGGCCAGATGGCGCGGGATGACTGGGCCTGTGTGACCAACCAGGGGGATATTATTCTGAACGGCGCCCGCTCGAATACGGTGGGGGAGTGGGAGTACGTGCTCACCCACTGCCTGCTCCACCTGGGGATGGATCACTTCCGGCGGGAGCAGATGGATGACCCCGCCTGGCTGACAGCTTGTGATCTGCTTGTCACCGACTTCCTCCAGAGCAGCCACACCGGCACCCCGCCGCCGGAGTTCCAGCGGACGCCGCCCTTCCCGGTCAAGAGCGAGGAGCAGGCATACAGCTATCTGAAAGAGCATCCGGAGCTGCTGGCAACGTGCGGGTTCAGCACCATGGCCCACGGCCACCCGGACATGGTGTGGACAGGGGAGCCGCCCAGAACCTCCTTCCAGAAGCTCTTTGCCCAGTCTCTCCAGAATGCCATCCAGGACGCACTGAGAAGCTCCAGCCGGCTGGGAGAGGGGATGGGCCGTTGGAGGCTGGACTATCTCCAGGCCCGGGATTGGTTTCTGTCCAGCTATCCTCTCCTGGGGGCGCTGGCGTCCTCCTTCACCATTGTGGATGACCGGGACACGGTACGTCGTATGGGGATCCCCGTGGCAGCGGTGAACTGTCAGCTCCGGGAGCTCTATATCAACCCGGACTGCCGCCTGCATCTGGAGGGCTGGGAGTTCGTCCTGGCCCATGAGTTCCTCCACGCCGCGCTCCGCCACGATGTGCGCCGCCAGGACCGCGACCCCGTCCTGTGGAATGTGGCCTGTGACTTTGTGGTCAATGACTGGCTGCTGGAGATGAACGTGGGCGCCATGCCAGACTTCGCCCTTCACGATCCGGTGTTCCGGGGGCTGTCGGTGGAGGGCGTCTACGACCAGGTCTGCCAGGATGCCCGTTTCTATACGGGGCGAGATCCCAAAGACCTGCTCTACGGGGACGAGGGATGGTGGGATACCCTGGAGGGCGGCGAAATGGACGAGTATTACCGCTCTGCCATCTACCAGGGTCTGGAGTACCACACCAGACAGGGGCGCGGCTTCCTGCCCGCCGGCCTGGTGGAGGAGATCCGCGCCGTCAGCCGGCCGCCCATCCCCTGGGATGTGGAGCTTGCCAGATGGTTCGACGAGCAGTTCGCCCCCATGGAGAAGCACCGAAGCTATGCCCGCCTCAGCCGGAGGCAGAGCGCAACTCCGGACATCCCCCGTCCTGCATGGAGATCGGAACCCGATGTGGAACACCAGCGGATCTTCGGGGTGTTGCTGGACACCTCCGGCTCCATGGAGCGGCAGCTGCTGGCCGCCGCCCTGGGCTCCATCGCCAGCTACAGCCAGGCCAGGGATGTCCACCATGTGCGGGTGGTGTTCTGTGACGCCGCCCCCTATGACCAGGGGGTAATGCACCCGGAGGACATCGCCGGAGCGGTACAGGTGCGGGGCCGGGGCGGTACCAAACTCCAGCCGGGCATCGACCTGTTGGAGCATGACCCCACCTTTCCCAAGGATGCGCCCCTGCTGATTATTACGGACGGGGCCTGTGACCGGCTCCAGCTCCACGGAAGGGAGCACGCCTATCTGATCCCCTGGGGCAATCGTTTGCCCTTCCCGCCAAGAGGGCCGGTGTTCAAGCTAAAGTAGCCAGGGAAACGACCTACTTCTATTTTGGTAAAATATATGGTATACTGCAATTACAAGGGGGGATGTCTGTGAGCGGCTTTGATAAGGCAGACTATTGGTTCGACAGCGCGGAATACGACCTGCAAACCGCTAAGGCCATGTTGGAAACACGCCGGTTCCTCTATGTGGGCTTCATGTGCCACCAGACGATTGAGAAAGCGCTGAAGGGTATACTCGTCACCAGAAAACCGGAAGAGGAGCTTCCCTATATTCACAAACTGATGCGGCTGGCTAATTTATCCGGCATTTCTTCGGAAATGGATGAGAGGCAGTTGGCTTTGCTGGATGTACTGAACCCCTTGAATGTTGAGGCGAGATATCCGCTGCATAAGTCCAGGCTGTTGGAGTCACTGACGGTTGAGAGATGCAGCCAAATGATTGAAGAAACGGAGGCGTTGCTGAAATGGATCAGGAAGCAGTGCTGAGCATTGCAAAAGAGTATGCCGCGGCTGTTCGGAAGGTCATGGATGCCACCTCGATTTTCCTGTATGGTTCCTATGCAAAGGGTACAGCCACCAAGGACAGTGATATTGACATCGCGGTAGTGGTCAACCAGATCCCCGGCGATTATCTGGATGCGGTATCGGTTCTGTGGAAACTGACCCGCTCCGTCAGCCAGGAGATTGAACCCGTGCTTCTGACACCGGACGACCAGAAGAGCGGCTTTTTACAAGTAGTCCAGAAGACTGGGATCGCCGTTTGAGTCAGCGCCGCATTTCATTGAGAATGGCAGCCGCCCCGTTCAAGCAAATCCGTCCTCCAGGCAAAATCAAATATAAATTGTAACCAGTAAGCGATTTGTCAAGGGTTTTTTCGCCTAAAAGAACACGCTTTGAAAAAAGAGGGGCATAAGCCCCTCTTGGTTGCCGCAAAGCACTGAAGCTGGAGGCCGTCAAGGGCGCCGTAGGCAAGGCGTAGCCGATCCCTTGACGGCCTCCAGCTTCGGTGCTACCAGCAGGGCGAGAGCCTGCTGGCGCGTCCCCCTCGGAGAGCGCACGGCTACCGTCAGGCAGTACCACCGCCCGCTTGCGGGTGGTGAGTAAGTGCGCCCTTAGCAAGAGGTCTATGCCTTTACATCAACGCCCTGCCGGTACTCGTCCAGAATGCTGGTATCGAACTTCTGGCCGATTTGCCAGCCGGGAATGCGGGAGCGGACAAAATCATAGAGACGATAGACCTCCTCCCGGTGGATCTGCTGCAATGTCCAGGAAGCGTTGGAACGGTCTGAGGGTGGGATTTGTTTATAATAGGATTTGATGAAATTTCCTAAGTTATTACCGTCAGGTCCGGACATTCCATAATACTTTTTCATGTCCTCCAAGGCCATATCTCGTACTGTCTGCTCCGCTTCTTTGGACACAGGGATTATTTTGCGATCTGCTGCGGTCATGCCGGTAATATCCAGCCCATCATCAGGCGTGTCAGGATGTGACACCGCAGCGCCATTTGGATACTCCGGCTGTGCAATCCCACGGCGATACCGGTCTGCATTCATCATCATACGGGCAATATCGTTGATTGTCATTTGTATCACTCCTTGCATAATTCGTCCATTCTTCTATATTTATATCGGCAAGTTTTCTAAAAAATAAAGAGATGTCTCCTGTCTATTCAACTACTCATACGATAATCTTCATTGCCTGAGTGGGTGGAACAGCAGGACACGGCCACCTTCTGGTGGGCTGTGTCCCGCTGTATATCTGCCCCCTCTCTCTGCTGGTTATCACTCTGCCACAAATGAACCGTCAGCCGATGTAATGTAGTAGGTAGCGTAAACCACCCTTTATACAGTAACTCCCATGAAGCCCACCGGTGCGACTGCGCCGGTGGGCTATCTTTTTTCGTGGAGGAACTGTGTATGAGAATTTTGCTTGTCGAGCCAAGGAAAGTACCGAGAGCCGCAGAGATTATCCTCGTACGAAAATCGAACGCCCCTAAAGGGCACGAAACAGGGCTCCCCGGAGGCGTTCTTTCTCTGAATTCGGATGGCCCGGACAGCCGCCGCCCCACACGCGTCCCAACGCCGTCCAAGTACCCCCGGCAAGGGCACTTCACCTCCGCCCCGAAACCGGTACACAGGGCCGACACGGCCGCAACAGGGAGCCTTTCTATGGTCGCCCAGTTCTCCTTCCCCGAGTGGATGCGGGCTTCTGTCCGCAGGATGCGTTTGGCGGCCGCTCGCGGCAAGCAGAGCACCTGGCTTGCCCCGCCCATGGGTGGGTAAAACCGCCTGCCGAAATCTTTCCACCGGTAATTGGAGTCATGGGAGCTACTCTTCCTCCATCACGACCTCTGAGGTCGTTTTTTCCTTATGCACAGCAAATTCTTAAAATTGTCCTGCCAAAGCCGATGTGGACATTCTGATATTTATTTCTTGCCATGATTATGTGTAGTTGAGTAAAAAATCTGACAAAAGCAAAGCAAGCCGGACTGCTCTGTGGTGAAGCAGTCCGGCTTTGATTCTTGTTCAGGAGTTACACCGCTAAACAATAGAAAGGCTCCAAATAGCACCCAGGCCGCTGATCCACCGGCGGCTTTTCATCGATATCAAGGGCTTGGGGTTTCAAAAGGTGTACTTTTTGAAATGGGGCGAAATGGCAGAAAATTTTTCGAAAAGATTCTTAACTTTCCAGGGAATTGGTCGATATTGGGTATGAAAGCAAAGAGGGATTGGATCCTTCAAAAAGTACACTTTTTGGATCAATAGATAGCGTTTGGTATTTGAGAAAAGGAGGGGGATGAGATGGCGGACAGACCGGTTAGTGAGATCCAGTACAACACCATCAAAGTTCCCCTCTATCCCACACCGGAGCAGGCGGAGCTCTTTCAGAAGACCTTCGGCTGCTGCCGGTATATATGGAACCGGATGCTCGCTGATCAGGAACGCTTTTATCTGGAGACCGATAAGCACTTTATCCCCACCCCGGCCAAGTACAAGGGGGAGGCCCCGTTCCTTCGGGAGGTGGATCATCAGGCGCTGACCCAGGAGTACAACAAGCTCGCCCGGGCGTTCCGCAATTTCTTCCGCAACCCGGCGGCCTTCGGCCCCCCCAAGTTCAAGCGGAAAAAGGATGACCGGGACAGCTTCACGGCCTGTAACCAGTTCTCCCCCAGCGGTTCCACCATCTACATCACCAAAGACGGGGTGCGTATGACCAAGGCGGGGGTGGTCAGGTCCAAATTCCCCCGCCGCCCCCGGAGCGGCTGGAAGCTGACCCGCATCACGGTGGAGCGCACCAAAACAGGTAGGTAGTGCAAGGTGATTGCTGTCACCAATCAGAAAGGCGGGGTGGAAAGACGACCACCACGGTCAATTTAGGTGTGGGACTGGCACAGCAGGGGAAAAAGGTGCTGCTGGTGGACACAGAACCCCAGGGAAGTCTTACGGTGAGTCTGGGCGTGAAGGACCCGGATGACTTGGACACGACCATCTCTGACCTGATGCAGAGCGTTGTGGAGAATGCGGTGATTTCACCGATGGACCGAGGTATCTTGAAGGACATTGAGGGTGTCAATCTTGTACTATCCAACATCGGCCTGTCCAGCTTTGCGGTGAGCCTTGTGAACACCATGAGCCGGGAGTTTGTGCTGCTGGGCTACCTAGAGGCAGTCAAGCAGAGCTATGACTATGTTCTCATCGACTGTATGCCCTCGCTGGGTATGCTGACTATCAATGCCATGGCTGGTGCTCATTCCATGCCAGGCAAACTATCTGTCCACCAAGGGCTTGAAGCTGCTGATGGGCTCAGTTGCAAAGGTGCGGCGGCAAATCAATCTGGCGCTGAAGATCGACGGTATCCTGCTGACCATGGTGGACAACCGCACCAATAACGCTAAAAGCATCATTGGTGCCCTGCGGCAGACCGGGAGCTATCTTCGGGTGTTGAACACAGAGATCCCCTTTTCCGTCCGTGCGGCGGAGTGCAGCGTGG
>UMIY01023593.1_pt1 | contig 11622 bp, 7 predicted proteins | sample 1965921 | NCBI WGS metagenome assembly UMIY01 (sample SAMEA4836134, study PRJEB28245) | human gut metagenome | biome: gut microbiome; material: fecal sample | place: Denmark | collected 2008
ACACAGAAGATTAGTTGTAATAGACCCAGATGGCGGAAAACAGCCTATGAGTTACAAATACAATGATAATACTTATACTATTGCATATAATGGTCAAATTTATAACACAAAAGAATTAAGGCAAGCTTTAAAAGAAAACAATATTCCTCTTGAAAGTTATTCTGATACAGAGGTGCTTATAAAATCCTACATATTGTATAAAGATGATATAGTAAATAAACTCAACGGAATTTTTGCTTTTGCAATTTGGGATGAGAAAAACAAAAGTGTATTTCTTGCCAGAGACCACTTTGGTGTGAAACCTTTATTTTATACCATTTATAATAATAACCTGATTTTTGGCTCCGAGGTTAAGGCAATTTTGAAATATCCTGGTATTACTCCTACTTTAGACAAACAAGGTATAAGCGAGTTATTTGGAATTGGTCCTGCACACACAAATGGAATAACTGCTTTTAAAAATATTTATGAGCTAAAACCTGCAAATTATATGGCATATAATGAAGATGGTATTCATTTAAAGAGATATTGGAAGCTAAAGAGCAAACCTCATGAAGACAATCTACCACAAACTTGTGAAAAAGTATTATTTTTGTTAGAGGATGCTATAAAAAGACAACTCGTATCTGATGTACCTCTATGCACATTTTTATCAGGAGGGCTTGATTCTAGCATAATTACTCTATATGCTTCTGAATATTGTAAAGAGCATAATTTGCCTAAATTAAATACCTATTCTGTTGATTATGTTGATAATGATAAAAACTTCCAAAAAACTGATTTTCAGCCTAACTCCGACAATTATTATATTAATTTAATGCAGTCTAAATTAGATACTAATCATCATACTGTAATGCTAGACACTCCTGAGCTTGCCAAGGCTTTAGAAGATGCCATGATAGCTAGAGATTTTCCAGGAATGGCAGATGTAGACTCTTCTTTGCTATTATTCTGTAAAAATGTAAAGCCAGAAGCAACAGTAACCTTGACAGGAGAATGCGCTGACGAAATATTTGCAGGATATCCATGGTTTTTTAGAGAAGATGCATTAAATAGCGGAACTTTTCCTTGGTCAATTGCAATAAAAGAAAGGCAAGAATTACTAAATCCGGAAATAGCCGAAAAAGTGAATTTAAAAGAATATATAGATTATAGATATAATGAAAATCTAGAAGATGTAGAAATTCTAGATTGTGACTCTGCCGATACAGCCGAGAAAAGAAAAATATCACATCTTACTCTAAACTGGTTTATGCAAACATTATTAGATAGATCGGATAGAATGGGAATGTATAATGGTTTTGAAATTAGAGTTCCATTTTGTGATTACCGCTTAGCAGAATATGTATGGAATATTCCTTGGGAGATGAAGGCTTTAAATGGTAGAGAAAAAGGATTGCTTCGTTACATTATGAAAGATAAATTACCAGCAGAAATAGTAGATAGAAAGAAGAGTCCTTACCCTAAAACATGGAATCCAACTTATTTGAAGACTGTAAAAGAAATGCTATCTAAAATAATGGAAGACAAAAATGCACCTATCAATAATTTGCTAAACAGAGAATACATTATGCAAATACTTGAAACAGACGGCAAAGCCTTTACTAGACCTTGGTTTGGCCAGCTCATGACAGGTCCGCAGCTCATTGCGTATTTATGTCAAGTAAACATGTGGCTTGAAAAGTATCAGCCTAGAATTGAATTATAATTTATCTAATTTTTAAACTTGAGGTTGCAAATTGCAACCTCAAGCTGCTATACTAACACCTTGTATTTTAGTAAATATTTTAATTTAATCTGCTTAGTTTTTAGGCAATTTATTACTATCAACTTCTATACCCGAATTTTCACAAGATTGCATTGCTTTTTTTATTGTTTCAATAAAATTTTCCCATCTTTTGTAACCCAATTTAACCTGCAAATTTAATATTTACTTTTCCCTCACTTCTTTTCTCTTCCAATCACAACAAATCTCCCATCTGTTGTATGGTATGAGCATGTAATTAAAGTAATTAGCTCGTCTCCATATTCTGCTGTTGCTTCTATATCATATAATGAAGCCTTTTTTGCATTCTCTACAAACTCATTATACTCCGCTTCGGTTTCCGCATTCATAAAATTATAATATCTAAACACATTTGTATCCGACTTATTGAAAACCTTTGACTTAAAAGCAGAAATTATCTCATACTCTCCATCATTCTCTTTAGTCGTAAAACGAATAACAGGATGCTCTTTGTAAAATTCCTTATCCGCATATTTGAGCAAATCTTTAAACATTAAATCATTCATTATGTTGTGACCATAAATTAGCAAATTATTACTAGGTATGCTCCAGTCATATTCTGCATCTAGAAATATAGAGCCCTTTGGGGACTTTTCTTTTTTATAATTATGGGTTAGATAATATTCATTGTCATCCCCTTGTAACACTGGATAATTTATATTCGTTTCTTCTATTTCAATCCAACCTACAATATCTTCATTTTCTTCTTGTAATTTTCCTACTTTAAACATTCTTTCTGTTGCATCTATTTCTTCTTTAGTCGCATCTTTCACATTTTCATCTTCTTCGCTGTTATTATTTTCACTTTTCTCGTTATTATCGACCTTATCTTCTGTATCCACTTGCTCACTGTCATTTTCTTCTCCATTTTCATTTTGGGCTTCTCCTATTTTGATTGAGTTAAGAAGCTCGCTTTCTTTTTTAGCTTCTCGTCCTATATTCATAAATTTTGCTATATATATGCAAGCTAATATTAAGTTTACTATAATAAAAAAATAAATCAAATAATTTAAAATTTTTCTTTCTTTTTTTACACCTTTCTGCATTTTATCACCCAAATAAATTGTTAAGTATGTATTCGTGAAACTAGGTGACAGATTAAAATCTGTCACCGCGTTTCACTGTGCTTTGCAAAACTTTATGCTTTAACCTTCTTGGATTAACCCAATGGATTAATGCCTGTCACCACATTTCGCTACGTTTTGCAAAATTGCAACACTAGAATTAATCCTTTTTAATTAAGAATATGCTTCCTAATGAAACTACCATTGCTAAAATTGCAATTCCTAAATAATTATCTACACCAGTTTTTGGCACATCATCTTTTTCAGGAGCTTGATCCTCTGGTTTTTCTTCAGGCTTTTGCTCTGGCTCTTCTTGTGGAATTTCAGCTATTCTTACATATATTGTTATGTCAGAATTTATTGAATTTGTAAAATCAAATTTATTTGTATAAGCTTCATCTGTATAATATCCTTCTATTTTGTATCCTTCTTCAACTGTAATATGAGATTTTAGCATTTCTTCTGTAATTGTTGCACCTTCATCAACTACTATTTTATTTGTTTCGTCACCTTTAATTAGTGTTATTACCAATTTTGTTGCATCTGTATTAGGTGTTACATTCTCAGGAATAAAACTTTCTGAGATTACATTGTTATCTTTATCTGTAAGAACAACTTTGTCTCCAGCGATTACTACTTTGTTTGTAGTATTTTCTGTATTAGTAATTGTAAAGTCTGTAAGATTTCCATTTTCTGCAGGACGAACTACGTTTTCTGTTTCATCAGATGTTAGTGTTCCATTCATTGTTAAAGTAGGATTATTTGTAGCTGCTGCTCCTTTATCAATTTCAATACCGTTATTTTTGTCTGTTCCATTATACCCTAAATGTAAATCTCTTACTTCAACATTTCCACCATTTACAAGAACTCCACCATATCTAAATCCTGTAATTGAAACATTGTCCAATATTACAGTCGCTCCATCATATGCTTGTACACCATATTTTGGTCCATTGTTCAAATCAATATCTTTTAACGTAAGTTTTCCAGCTGCCAATTGTGCTGTAAACATTGTTTGATTACCTGTTGTAGATGTCCATTCTGTTGACCCAGAAATAGTATAACCATTACCATCTATTGTAAGCTCTTTTTGTATTACAATAGGTCCTGTTACTGTAATATTATTTTGAATTTCAACAGTTCCACCATCATCTACATTTTCTATTGCGCTTCTTAATGTACTCTCATCTGTTGCATTTTCTGTAGTTGCGGCATTACTTATGCTTGGAATGCACAATAATGCAAGAAGAATAAATGTTATAAATAACATTATTTTGATTGTGTTTTTCATTTTTAACCTCCTAAATTAATAATTCTAAAACTTAAAGAAATTAACATGTAAATTTAATTCTTTATTATTATCTTTTCTCATTTTTGTTTTTTTATTTATATTTTTTTTGTTTTTAACAAATTAAATTTTTCCAAAAAATTTTTTAACATAAAACGATGGCAACAGATTAAAATCTATCACCATCGTTTCAGCAAATAAATATTAGCTTGTTTTTTATTCAACTGTCCACGTGAGACCTCCGTCTTCTGTTACATACACAGTTTTACTTCCATCATATGAAATATTCTCTATTTTTCCTTCCTTCACACTAGTAAATTCAATTTCTGCACCTCTGTTAATTCTAACACTACTACTATCAGCTTTTCGCGTTGTCCATGTTTTACCACCATCATGTGTTACTGAAGCTCTAATATGCTCTCTTTGTCCTATTTCATTTCCATAACATATCATTGCTATTCCGTCATTTTGATTAAAGAAATTCATATATATTATATATCCACTAGTATCTGTTACCATGCCATTTTTCCAACTTGCACCACCATCATCTGAATAGATTAGGCTAATGAAATCTCCATTACTAGTTTCGAAAATAAGTTTATTAATTCCAATATAATAGCTATCACTTACAAATTCTCTATCTGTGCTATAAATGTTAGAAAGTTCTGCTGGTACTTCTATCCAATTTCTTCCAAAATCTGTTGTAACATATACTTTATTTTCTATAATGTGATAAGAATATTGCTCTGCTATCGTTGTTGAAGGAGGTTGCAAAATTGCTTCTACATAGTTATGTGGCTTCAAATAATATATATTTGAGCCGATTGTAAATACAGTTAAAATTATTACAATTATCAATTCTATAGTTACTTTTTCATTTAATGTTGGAGTTATTTTATTCTTTACTATATTGCTCTTAATTTTTTTGATTACTATATAAATAATATATACTATTAAGCTAAAAGCAATGCCAAGTAAGCTCAATTCACAACAATCAGATATTAAAGCTGTTGCTGTTCGTGGTTTTATTTTTCCTGCAAACCTGCCTATAAATAATAAAACTGTGATAATAATATAAAATATAATATGTTTTTTCTTCATTCCTTTATTCTTTTCTAAAATTCTACCTGTCAATGCACCTATGAAATTTAGAAAAACAAATCCACCGAAATCATCTGGCCACAATATTCCGCTTCTATAATTAAACCAAATTGCAACTAGATAAATTGGAAACATAAATATTGTTGGCAAAAAGAAAATTTTATTTTTATATCCATATAATAATCCTATCAAAAAGCTTCCTATCACAATGGAATAATAATAAATATCCCCTCCATGATTTTTAGAAAGCATAGGTATAATGCACAACAAAAATACTAAAACAGATATTGCTAGAATAAAATATCCTACTTTTGTAATTCCTTTCATTGGATTTTTTGAGATGAATAGATATGTAATAAGTATTGCTAGTAAAATCGCAGTTCCGATAATTATTGTGTAATAAACTATATTTCCATCTATGGCATCAGTACTTAGATAGTGGCTTAGTCCGCTTCCTATATTTGATGCTCCATATGTAAATTCATAATCGTTCATTTGTCCGTCATACATATAATATATATGTATTCCTTCATTATTTCTTGTAACCACTTTTACAGAATATGTACCAGTACTTGGCAATGCACCTGTAATGTTTTCCATTTCTTCTTTAATATCAATGCTTTGATTACTATTGCAAATTAATATTTCTGTGTCCTTTAGTGATTTTAATCCCAAAAACTCTAAGCACATTATTGCAATAACAATTATTGCCGAAATTACAATTTTAATTATCTTTTGTTTTTTAGATTTGTCGGTTTCTCTGGTTTCTTTTTCTTCATTACTCATATTCTTACCCCCTAATTTTTAAGGTGCTTTTCTAATTTTATGCTCTTATTGTAATACAAATTCACATTGCTTTCAACCTATACAATAAAAAATGCGCCAAAGGGGTGCAGCCCCAATTGCGCATTTCATATAATTATCTTGGATATTTTATAGCTGCCTGTGCTGCTGCAAGCCTTGCTATTGGAACTCTAAATGGTGAGCAAGATACATATGTTAGTCCAATTCTATGGCAATATTCTACAGATGCTGGGTTTCCTCCATGCTCTCCACATATTCCAAGCTCTATATCTGGTCTAGTTTTTCTTCCTAGCTCTGCTGCCATTTCTACGAGCTTTCCTACTCCTTCTTCATCTACTCTTGCAAATGGGTCAAAGTCATAGATTCCTTTAGAATAGTATTCTCCCAAGAATTTTCCTGCATCATCACGGCTAAATCCAAACGTCATTTGTGTTAAGTCGTTTGTACCAAATGAGAAAAATTCTGCTTCTTTTGCAATTTTATCTGCTATAAGTGCTGCTCTTGGAATTTCTATCATTGTTCCTACCATGTAATGAATATCCACATCTGCCTCTTTTAACATTTCATCTGCAGTTGATGTTATAATTTGTTTTACATATACAAGCTCTTTATAGTCACCAACAAGTGGAATCATTATTTCTGGTTTTACTTGGGTACCTTCTTTTTTTACATTTATAGCTGCTCCTATAATTGCTTTTGTTTGCATTACACCAATTTCAGGATATGTTACATCTAATCTACAACCTCTGTGTCCCATCATTGGGTTGAATTCATGTAAACCTGCTACAATATTTTTAAGCTCTTCAAATGTCATATTCATTTCTTTTGCCAAATCTTTTATTTCTTCGTCTGTATGTGGTAAAAACTCATGTAGTGGTGGGTCTAGTAATCTTATAGTAACAGGAAGCCCTTTCATCTCTCTAAATAATCCTTCGAAGTCTCCTCTTTGCATTGGTAATATCTTATCTAATGCTTTTTCTCTTTGCTCTTTTGTCTTAGATACTATCATTTCTCTTATAGCTGCAATTCTGTCGGTAGCAAAAAACATATGCTCTGTTCTACATAGTCCAATACCTTGTGCTCCAAATTCATACGCTTGTTTTGCGTCTTTTGGAGTATCTGCATTAGTTCTTACTTCCATTTGTCTATATCTATCAGCCCATTCCATGAATTTAGCAAAGTTACCTGAAACTGTTGCAGTTACTGTATCTATTTTTTCTCCATACACATTTCCTGTACTTCCATCTAATGAAATCCAGTCGCCTTCATAATATACATTTCCATTTACTGAAAATGTTTTTTCTTCCTCATTTACCGTTATATCTGAACATCCAGATACACAACAAGTTCCCATTCCACGTGCTACAACTGCTGCATGTGATGTCATACCACCTCTTACTGTAAGTATTCCATGGCATACATGCATTCCGTCAATGTCTTCTGGAGATGTTTCAAGCCTTACTAATATTAAATCTTTTTCTCCTGCTTCATGTTTTGCTAGTGCTTCTTCTGCTGTAAAAACAACTTTACCTGTTGCAGCTCCTGGAGATGCTGCTAAGCCCTTTGCAATTGGTTTTGCTGCTTTTAATTTTTCTTGGTCGAAGTTTGGATGTAATAGTTGGTCTAATTGATTTGGCTCAACTCTTAAAACCGCTTCTTTTTCTGTTATCATTCCTTCATTTACTAAATCTACTGCGATTTGAAGTGCTGCTGTGGCTGTTCTCTTTCCATTTCTTGTTTGAAGGAAATATAGCTTTCCATTTTCTATTGTAAATTCCATGTCTTGCATATCTTTATAGTGTTTTTCAAGCATAGTAGCATACATCACAAAATCTTGATATGCTTCCATATCAGTTTCTTTTAATGTTTCAATTGGCTGTGGTGTACGAATACCTGCAACAACATCTTCTCCTTGTGCATTCATTAGGTATTCACCAAATATTTTATTCTCTCCTGTTGCTGGATTACGAGAAAACGCAACACCTGTTCCGCAGTCTTCTCCCATATTGCCAAATACCATCTCTTGCACATTAACTGCTGTTCCCCAGCTACTTGGTATATCATTTAAACGTCTATATGTTATTGCTCTAGGATTGTTCCAAGAACGAAATACTGCTGTTACTGCTTCAATTAATTGTTCTTCTGGATTACTTGGAAATTCTTCTCCATGTTCTTTCTTGTATATTGCTTTAAATTTCTTAACTAGCTCTTTTAAATCATTGCTATCAAGCTCTGTATCTAACTGAACTCCTTTTTTCTTCTTCATTTCATCTATTGCATCTTCAAATAAAGATTTTGGTATTTCCATTACAACATCACTAAACATCTGAATAAATCTTCTATAGCTGTCATAAGCAAATCTTTCATTTTTCTTTGCCATAGATTCTACTACTTCGTTGTTTAATCCAAGGTTTAGTATAGTATCCATCATACCTGGCATAGATGCTCTAGCACCAGAACGTACTGATACTAATAGTGGATTTTCTGGATTTCCAAACTTCTTTCCTGTTATGTTTTCAAGTTCTCTTAAACTATTAAAAATTTGTGATTTTACAGTATCAGATACTGTTTCACCATTTTCGTAATACTCAATACAGCTTTCAGTTGTTATTGTAAAACCTTGTGGAATTGGCAAGCCTAAATTAGTCATTTCTGCTAGGTTTGCACCTTTTCCTCCAAGTAATTCACGCATATTTGCGTTACCTTCTTTAAATAAGTACACATACTTTTTATCCATAAAACACGTTCCTTTCTATAGGTATGCTCGGTTCAAAATAATTATGCTCTTTATTTTCAAATCGACAACCATTTTATTTCTATCTTTTGCAAATTAATAAATTTTATACTGCTTTTGTATAATTTTTTGTTCACACAAATATTATATAAATAAGTTTAAAAAAAGTAAATATGAAATGAAAATAATTTTTTATTTTATAGAAAAATCCAGCCCTTATCAGACTGGATTTTGTAGTTAAGTACTCTCAAATCAGAGAGTAACTTCACAGAATGTTTACTTCTCCCACGGTTCTTTTTCTCTGGATTCTTTTTTTATGTTGTCTTTCTTTTCGAATCCTCCTACCTTAAATCTTAATAAGCAATCACTGATTACTCCAGCTCCTCTTGCATCCATTGGATCTGCCAACCTACCTCCTTCTTCTTGCAACATTTGTTGCGCTTTCATGAGAACGTTAGTAACGTATATAATCGTACATTCCGTAGGTCCTTCAAATTCAAAATCAAAAGATGCTCTATAAAGTGTATTAAGTTCAGGACTGTTAAGTACGTTAATATTGAACGTTGGTTTAATGTAAGAGAGATAGATAGAAAATTCGAAGCCATATGGCATTCTGATATTTTGTTCTATTAATTTTTTTGTGTTCTCGATAATCCGATTAGCCACTTGGTCTGTTGTCTCCTCGAACTCTTTTGCACCGCATTCCAGAATTTCATTGATTGTCATTGCAAACATCCTTTCAAAATAATATTATAGATTACTCTATATCCTCCATTATATCACATTATGTCAATTTATGCAAAGAAGTCATTCCAAATAGAAATTATAAGTATTATTTGTAAAACTAAAATTACTGGAAAGCCAATGGAAAATCTAAGTTTCTTAGTCTTGTGCCTAAATGTATACATTCCTGCAATTGCACCAATACTTCCTCCGATTATTGCTAAAACTAGCAATGTTTGTTCTGGAATTCTCCATTTTCCATACTTTGCTCTTCTCTTATCTATATACATTGCAAGAAAAGCTATTAAATTAATTACTATTAAATAAATTATAAAATACTTCATTTTTTCCTTTCTTTGCGCAATTCTTTTTCAACCTTATTTTAGTGGCTCCCTTTCCTCTTTGTATATTCTAAACTTTACAAGCACTCCATAAATTTTAGTACCATAAGGAATCATCATTATATCTTCTTTAGTAAATGACTTTGTAAATAATATCAATAGGCAATATGAAATTGCTCCTAACAAGATTGATAGAACTGTACTTACTGTGTTACCTAAGAATGAGCTAAACAATCTATATCCCAAGAATACTATTACACCCATTCCTAACGCAGATATAACAGGTTTTAAAATATGTGTCTTAAATTTAATGTGCATATTTACGCATCTATTCATTACGTTATAGCATATGAAGAACACTATTACTTGATATATAAATGAGCTTATTGCTGCTCCATATATTCCTATATTTGGATTGCTGATTAATATCATGTTTAGTATGAATTTTATCACAGCGCCTAAGCCTGCAGCTATTGCCGGTATTTTTGATTGATTTACTCCATATAATCCACCTGTTAGCGTTTGAGATAATGCAGTAAGTATCATTGAAACCGAAGCTATCATAAATACTCCTGCTCCATCTGAAGCTGTTGGATATAACATTTCTAGTATTGGCTGAGCTAGTGATATAAATCCTAATGAGCATGGCAATATAATTATTAATGAAGCAAAGAATGAGAAAGATAATCTACGTGATGCTGTTTTTCTATCTTTAATAGCTAAAGCTTCTGATATTGCCGGTGTTAGAGCCGTAGAAAATGCTAAATTTATTGCAAGTGGGAAACTTACTAATGTATCTACTTTTGACAAAATTCCTGTTGCTGACATTGCTGCTTGCTCTAGAGCTTCTTTTGTCATTCCTGCATCTTGCAAAGAAATTTGTATGCAGTTACTTACGGTTGCTGTATCTATTACTCCACTAATTACTGAAATTAGCGAGCTTACAGTGATTGGTATTGATATACCTAAAATTGTTTTTAATAATTCTTTATCTGATTTTCTTCTTTCTGGCGACTCAATTGAATCTTTTGTATTTATCTTATTATGTTTATAATACATTAACAAATATGTAAATGTAATTACTATTGCACATGTCGTAGACAAGTTACCTGCTGCTGCCATAATGTATGGGTCTTTTCCTATACATGCATATACAAATGTTATAGAAAGCACACAGTTTAGGAATTGCTCAAGTGTCTGCGATACACTCGTAGGTTTCATGTTTTGTTGTCCTGAGAAGTATCCTCTATATACAGCTGACATTGCAACAAATAGTATTGCAGGAGATAGGACTTTCATTACATATGCTACATCTGGAACATTTAAAATATTTGTAGCAATAAAGTCAGCGCCAAAGAATAATCCTATGGATAGAACTAATCCTATAGTAGTAAAAAATTTGAATGCAACTCTAAATATCCTTTGTGCACCTTTTGTATCTCCAATTGCAAGTCTTTCTGATACTAGTTTAGATATAACACTTGGTATTCCTATTGATGAAAGTGTGAGCAATAATGCATATATTTGATATCCAGCCGAGTAGTATCCAAGACCTGTGTCGCCAAAACCTTCTATGTTAGTTATAACTAGTTTATAAATTAGTCCTAATACTTTTATAAGCAATTGTGAGCATATTAAAATCACAACATTTTTCATAAAAGAATGGGCTGTTTTCTTAAATCCTTTTTTCTTCAACTTTTTCTCCTATTTTTATTATTGTTCTAAAGTAGTCCCACGTGGCACATCATATGTTAAACTTAGGCATCATGCCAATCTTATTT
>UMIY01032181.1_pt1 | contig 11621 bp, 14 predicted proteins | sample 1965921 | NCBI WGS metagenome assembly UMIY01 (sample SAMEA4836134, study PRJEB28245) | human gut metagenome | biome: gut microbiome; material: fecal sample | place: Denmark | collected 2008
GTTGGTGACGCCCTCCGCCAGGTAAGAAACATAGCTGCGGCACACGGCCAGGGCTGTCTCGTCCCCATCCCCGGCCGCCTGGAAGGCCGTCCGGCCCTCCACGCCGCCCTCCGCCGCCAGGGCGTGGAGGGCGCTCTCCGGGTGGGCAGCCATGGCCTCCTTCGTCATGCGGATGAGGCCTGTGGCGGAGGCGTAGGCCTCCCAGCAGCCCCGGCGCCCGCAGTTGCAGGGGGCGCCGTCCTTCTCCACCACCATGTGGCCCACTTCGCCGCCGGCGCCCTGGCCGGCGTAGAGACGGCCTCCCAGAATGAGACCGCCGCCGATGCCGGTGCCCAACGTCAGCACCAGGAAATCCCGGGTGCCCCGTCCGGCGCCGCAGACCCACTCGCCCACGGCGGCGCAGTCGGCGTCGTTGCCCAGCAGCACCGGAAGATCCAGATGCTGCCGGAACAGTGCCTCAATGGGCACGTGCTCCATGGGGATGTTGGCGGTGTAGAGGATCACCCCGTCCGCCACCGCGCCGGGGATTCCGATCCCCACATAGGAGACCTCCTCTCGGGCTGCACCGCCCTTTTTCATGACAGCGGCAGCCAGCTCCGCCAGCTTTTGTGCAAAGCCCTCCGCCCCGGGGAACATCCCCAGGGGCGTTTTCTCCGTTGCCAGAATATGTCCCGCTTCGTCCACCAGCCCGGCTTTCAGGTTGGTGCCGCCCACGTCGATTCCAATGTACATGTGATCCCTCCACGCGCCCTTGGGCGCAGTATGATAAATCTTTTCCGCGCCTCAGCTCTTGCCCTCGGCCCGCAGATCCACCCGCCGGGCCAGCTCCTGGGCGGCGTTGTAGCCAAACTTGCGGTGGCGGTTGTTCATGGCCGCCACCTCCACAATGCTGGCCAGGTTCCGTCCGGGCCGGACGGGAATGGTAACGCAGGGCACCTGGACTCCCAGGATCTCGGTAAAGTGGTCCTCGATGCCCAGGCGGTCATAGAACTTGGTGTTGTCCCACTGCTCAAACTCCACCACCAGGTCCAGCTGGGATTCCGTCTTCACCGCCTGCATGCCGAAGAGCTGGCGCACATCGATGACGCCGATGCCCCGCAGCTCGATATAGTGGCGGATCACCTCGGGAGCGGTGCCGATGAGCTGGTTGGAGATCCGCCGCAGCTCCACGGCGTCGTCCGCCACCAGGCGGTGGCCCCGCATAATGAGCTCAATGGCGGATTCGCTCTTGCCGATGCCGGAGTCGCCGGTGATCATGACGCCCTCACCGGCGATGTCCAGCAGCACGCCGTGGCGGGTGACGCAGGGGGCCAAAACCCGGTTGAGGGCCTCGATGGTACGGCTGGTGAAGTCCACGGTGGTCTCCTCCGTGCGCAGCAGGGTCTTCTCATGCTGTACGGCGCTCTCCAGGCACTCCGGGAAGCAGTCCAGGCCCCGGGCGATCACCAGGGCCGGGATATCGTAGAGGAACAGGTCGTCAAAGCACTTGCGCCGCTCCTCATCCGTCAGGCCCTTCAAATAGGTGACCTCCGCCTTGCCGATGACCTGCAGGCGGCGGGGATCGAAATAGTCATAAAAGCTGTGGAACTGCAGTCCCGGGCGGTTGACGTCCGTGATGCTCAGGATGGCAGTATCGTAGTCACTGCCCCGGTTGAGCACCTCCAGATTGAAAAGCGCCACCAGCTCTGTGATCTTCATGCCTGTCTCGCTCATAGGGTTCCTTTCCTTTCCGCCTGACAGCCACCGGCCGCCGGGCACTTCCTGATGCACCGAAGGGGCGCACACCCGGCTGGGCGGTCAAAAAATCCCCCTCGGAAAACTTGGTTTCAGCTTGGTTTCATTATATATGATTTCCCATGCTTTCGCAACACTTTCACCCTCCGGCGGGCCGGCGCAAATTCCTGCAAATTTTTTGAAAATTCTTCTTGCATTTTCATTTCATTTCTGTTATTATATCAGCTGTGCCTATGAAAACGGCGCGAAAGTACGCAACAGCAAGGAGGTGCAACGGATGGCAAAGTGCGAGTTCTGCGACAAGGGCGTGACCTTTGGAATCAAAGTCTCCCACTCTCACCGGCGTTCCAATCGTTCCTGGAAGCCCAATGTGAAGCGTGTGAAGGCGATCGTTGACGGGTCCCCCCGCCATGTGTATGTTTGTACCCGGTGTATGCGTTCCGGTAAGGTCACCAGAGCGGTCTGACTTGGACAAACAAGATCCCGGACTTTGGTCCGGGATCTTTTCTTTTACTCTCCCCCACCATACTCTGCCCTTGATTGGAGGTCAATGCCATGGATCATTTCTGCCCCTGCCGCAACACCGCCTGCCGGTGCCACCCCGCCAACCACGACCAGGGTTGCTCCCTGTGCATCGAAAAGGAACTGCGCAAGCACGAGATCCCCAGCTGCTTTTTCGACCTGGTGATTGGGCCCGGCGAGACGGTGGAGGACTGCTCCATGGAGGCCTTCGCCCGCCGGGTGCTGGAGCGGGAAACGGCGAAAGACAACTGAACACGGCGCGAAAAAAGAGCGGGGGCACTCCCCCGCTCTTTTGCTGTATCTGATGGCCGCTTACAGCCAGCAGCGCTCCAGCAGCTCGTCCTTCTTGGCCCGGCCCATGAGCTCGGAGACCACGTCCCGCACGGCTTTGCCCTGATAGAGCACCTCGTAGACGCTCTGGCTGATGGGCATTTCCACGCCCTCCCGGGCGCTGAGCTGATGGATGCTCTCAGCGGCGTAGTAACCCTCCACCACGGCGCCCACTTCCTCCATGGCCTCCTGGACAGTCTTGCCCTGGCCGATGAGGATGCCTGCCCGGTTGTTGCGGGAGTGCATGGAAGTGCAGGTGACGATGAGGTCGCCCATCCCCGCCAGGCCACCGAAGGTCAGCCGGGTGCCCCCCAGCTTCTCCCCCAGGCGGGTGATCTCCGCCATGGCCCGGGTCATCAGCAGCGCCTTGGTGTTGTCCTGGTACCCCAGGCCCGTAATGACGCCGCAGGCCAGGGCCACCACGTTTTTCAGCGCCGCCGCCAGCTCCACGCCGATGATGTCATAGCTGGTGTAGATGCGGAAGTACTGGTTCATAAAGGCGTCCTGGACAAAGCGGGCCGCGTCCCGGTCCGCGCAGGCGGAGACGCACCCGGTAGGCATCCGAATGCCTACTTCCTCTGCGTGAGAAGGGCCGGAAAGGGCAACCACTTGACAGATATTATGGGTTTCCTGGCGCAGTACCTGGCTCAAGCGCAGGTTGGTGTCCCGCTCGATGCCCTTGGAGACAGACACCAGCACCGTCTTTTCCGTCAGGTACGGGGCGATCTTGCGGCCGGTCTCCCGGACGGCGAAAGAGGGCGCCGCGCTGACCACCAGATCCGCCCCCCGCAGGCACTCCAGATCCCCGGTGATGTGCAGGGCATCCGGCAGATGCACCCCCTTGAGCAGGGGGTTCTCCCGGGTCCGCTCCATCTCCGCCGCCTTGGCGGGATTGTGGGACCAGAGGGTCACATCATGCCCGTTGTCGCACAGGACGATGCTCAACGCCGTGCCCCAGCCGCCGCTGCCCACTACTACCGCTTTCATGGCTGTCCCTCCTTTTTATGATGGAAGCTGAATTTATTCTCATTGCCGTGAATGAGGCGCTGGATATTCCCCCGGTGCTGCCAGACCACCAGGCCGCCGATGATGAAGGCCAGCACCACGATCACCGGATCGGGATAGCAGTACCAGGAGATGAAGGGGAAGCTCCCCCCCGCCCACACGGATCCCAGGGAGACATACTTCGTCACGATGGCCAGGATCAAAAAGCCGCCCCACACCACCACCGCGATGCGCCAGTCCAGCATGATGGCGATGGTGCCGCCGGAGAGGATGCCCTTGCCCCCCTTGAACTTGAACATGCAGGGGAACATGTGGCCCAGCAGGCAAAAGAGGGCCGCCCAATACTTCCCGAACAGGGCCCACATAGTGCTGATCTGGACACTGGCCGCATAGCCGTTGGCTCCGGCAAGGCTGCCCAGGAACCAGCTGCCCAGCAGGATGGCAGCCACCGCCTTGAGGACGTCCGTCAGGATCACCACAAGGGTCAAGGGGCCGCCGAAGGTGCGGTAGAAGTTGGTGAGCCCTGCGTTGCCGCTGCCGTGCTTGCGGACGTCATCCCGGAGGATATACTTGGAGACGATGACCGCCCCGTTGAAGCAGCCGCAGAAGTAGGCCACCACCGCCGTCGCAATAATGGCGAAAAAATCAGGTCCTGTGACGGCGTTGGGATCCAGGTAGAAGGAATCCAGCATATCTCACTCCTCCTTGTCGCCCTTCTGGCGGATGGAGAGGATCACCGGGGTGCCCTCCAGGCCGAAGGTATTACGGATGCAGTTTTCCAGGTACCGCTGGTAGGAGAAATGGAAAAGGCGCGCGTCGTTGCAGAAGACCACGAAGTGGGGCGGACGGATGCCCACCTGGGTCATATAGTAGATCTTCAGCCGGCGGCCCTTGTCCGTGGGGGGCTGCACCCGGGTCTGGGCATCCGCCAGGACGTTGTTGAGCATGCCGGTGGTGATGCGGGTGGAGGCCTGGTTGGAGACATAGGTGATGAGCTCGAAGAGCCGGTCCACCCGCTGGCCGGTCTTGGCGGAGATAAAGAGGATGGGGGCGTAGGACATGAAGGCCAGGCCCTGGCGGACCTCCTCCCGCATGCGGTCCATGGTCTTGCCGTCCTTCTCGATGAGATCCCACTTGTTCACCACGATGATGCTGGCCTTGCCCGCCTCGTGGGCCAGGCCCGCCACCTTGGTGTCCTGCTCGGTGACGCCCTCGGTGGCGTCGATCATGATGAGGCACACGTCGCTGCGCTCGATGGCCATGGTAGCCCGGAGGACGGAGTATTTCTCCACGCTCTCCTCCACCTTGGACTTGCGGCGGATGCCCGCGGTGTCGATGAAGACGAAGCTGCCCTGGGCGTTGGTGAAGCGGGAGTCGATGGCGTCCCGGGTAGTGCCCGCCACATTGGAGACGATGACCCGCTCCTCCCCCAGGATCTTGTTGACCAGGGAGGACTTGCCGGCGTTGGGCTTGCCGATGACGGCGACTTTGATGGCGTCGTCGTCCTCTTCCTCCTCATCCTCCGGCGGGAAATACTGCACGCAGGCGTCCAGCAGGTCGCCGGTGCCGTGGCCGTGGACGGCGGAGACGGCGATGGGATCTCCCAGGCCCAGGTTGTAGAACTCGTAGTAATCCGGGTCGGGGACTCCGGTGGAGTCCATCTTGTTGACCGCCAGGACGATGGGCTTGCCGCTGCGCAGCAGCATGGCCGCCACCTCCTGGTCGGAGGCGGTGAGGCCGGTCTTGATATCCGTCAGGAAGATGATGACGTTGGCGTTGTCAATGGCGATCTGGGCCTGATCCCGCATAAAGGCCAAAATCTCATTATCCGTGCGGGGCTCGATGCCGCCGGTATCGATGAGGGTGAAGGACCGGCCGTTCCAGTCCGTCTCCCCGTAGATGCGGTCCCGGGTGACGCCGGGGGTATCCTCCACGATGGAAAGGCGCTTGCCGATGAGCTTGTTGAAGAGCATGGACTTGCCCACATTGGGGCGGCCCACGATGGCCACGATGGGCTTGGACATGATGGTTTCCTCCTGCAAAGCGGTGCTCCTCCCGAGGCGCGGGAAAAGCCGCCGTCCGCCGGGGGGACGGGACGGCGCCGCTGGATTGATGCACGCTGCCGCGGCTGTCCGCGGCCATACACTTGTATTATACCCATTCAAGGAGCCCCGCGCAATATGGCGGAGCGTAAAAAACAAGGAGGGAAGCACTCCGACTTCCCTCCCCGCGCTTACTTGCAGCTCTTATTTCGCCACGACGGACCTGACAACCTTGACCTGATGGCCGTTGTAAGTACCGCACTCCGGGCACATTCTGTGAGGCAGGTGCAGCGCACCGCATTTCGGGCATGCGACGAGACCGGGCACGTCCAGCTTCCAGTGGGAGCTGCGGCGCTTGTCGCGTCTTGCTTTGGATACTTTTCCCTTAGGTACTGCCATGATGACACCTCCTTGATCTTTCAAAGGCGCGGCGTGAGCCTGCCTTATTCTTTCTTATCATTCTCCAAAAGCTTGGCCAGGACTGCCAGCCGGGGATCCACTTCCTTTTTGCAGGAACAGGGGCCGAGGTTCAGGTCGGCACCACACCGGGGGCAGAGTCCTTTACAATCTTCTGAACACAAAGTTTTGCTGTCCATGCCGAGAATGAAAGCCGTGCGGGCCAGATCGCCCACGTCCGCCTGTCCGTCCTCCAGCAGGACGATTTCGTCATTGTCCTCGTTTTGGAGCTCCTCCGCCAGCAGGCACTGGTAGGTGACCTCCTTTTCCTGGGGAAAGGCCTTGCCGCACCGGTCACACACAGCGTCCAGCGTGGTGCGGGCCGTCAGCTCCAGCTCCAGCACATCGGCGGTGTTGCGCACCTGGCCGGTGACCTCCACAGGCTGCGTCACCGGATACCGTCCGGCAAACTCCAGGTCTGAAAGATCCATGGAAAACTGGAAATCCATGCGTTTTCCAGGGGTGTGCAGAATGGGTTTTACATTCAACAGCATAGTCTACCTCGCAATGACACGATCAGTATTATAAGGGATGGAACCGCTGATGTCAAACAATTTTTTCAAATTTCCGGAATTTTTTTGTTTTCTCCCCATCACTGATCCCGGTCCGGGTCCATATGGCGGTTATTGAGGTCGATGCCCATGATGGCGTTGCGGAACCCCTTCTTCAAAACCGCGTAGGTGGTGATGCGGTAAGCGTCCTTGGGCCAGCGCTCCCCCCACCGCGCGCAAAGGATCCGGGCAAACTCCCCGCATCCCGCCTCCTCCCGGTCCAGCAGCATGGGAGAGAGAAAGCTCACCAGCACCTGCTTGTGGTTGACCCGCACCGCCGAGCGGTTCCAGAAGTGCTGATGGCGCCAGCGCTCCTCTACGGCGTCCAGAATGGCGTCCGCCAGAGCCGTCAGGTCCTCTCCGGCCTCCGCCACCGCCTGGTCATAGGCCGGGCCGAAGCGCTCGCAGAAGGCCCGGAAGCCCTTTTCATACTCCCGGCGGGTAAAGCGGTCCAGCCAGCTCTTGGCCTCGTCCAGCGGGACGCAGAGTGCTTCAATGTTCACGGCTTGTCCTCCTCTTCCGTATCCGCGGACGTCTCTTCCGGCAGGGCGCTTTCTTCGTCATTGCCCGCTTCCTCATCCTCCAGGTTCCAGGTGTCGGGATCGTCCTTGTGAGCCAGGCTGTAACGGTAGGCCCGCCACTCCCGCCAGAGCAGAAAAACGCCGGCAATGGTGAACACCACCAAGCCTCCGATATTCAACGCGGGATTGTCGGTCTCCCCGGAGAAGAGGCGCCGCCCCAGCTGCACCGCCACATATAATAAATAGCAAGCGGCCAGGACCCAGATATAATTGACACTGCCCCGGCGCTTTTTTTCAGAAGTCTGCTTCATAGCTGTCATTCTCCTGTTTCGTTAGGATTCCCCGATCCGGCGGACTTTACAACCGGGCCGCAAACGGGTATGATAAGGAAAAAATCTGACTTTTACCAATGGAGGACGCCATGCGGGAGATCACCATCGGAAAGAACGACGCCGGACAGCGGCTGGACCGCTTCGTGGCCAAGAACCTGCCCCTGCTGCCCCCTGCCCTGCTGCAAAAGTACATCCGCCTCAAGCGCATCAAGGTCAACGGCAAGGGCTCCAAGCGGGACACACGGCTTTTGCCCGGCGATACCTTACAATTATATATCAACGATGAGTTCTTTGACAAGCCCTCTGAGGAAAACATGTTCCTGACGGTGTTCCAGCCCCGGCTGAACATCGTCTACGAGGACGAGAACCTCCTCCTGGCGGACAAGCGCCCCGGCATGGTAGTCCACGCCGACGAGACGGAAAAGGTCAACACCCTCATCAACCACATCCAGGCCTACCTCTACCAGAAAAAGGAATGGAACCCCCGGTGGGAGAACGCCTTTGCCCCGGCTCTTTGCAACCGCATCGACCGCAACACCGGCGGCATCGTCATCGCCGCCAAGAACGCCGAGGCGCTGCGGATCCTCAATGAGAAGATCCGGGACCACGAGCTGGAGAAGTCCTACCTGTGCGTCACCGTGGGCCGCCCGGCCCCGGCGGAGGGGAAGATCGAGGGCTTTTTGCGCAAGGATGAGAGTAAAAACCAGGTGACCTTCCACCGCCGCCCGGTGCCAGGGGGCAAGACCGCCGTGACGCTGTATAAAACCCTGGAGACCCGGGGAAAGCTCTCCTTGGTGGAGTGCCGCCTGCTGACGGGCCGGACCCATCAGATCCGGGTGTCCATGGCCCAGATCGGCTGTCCCCTGCTGGGGGACGGCAAATACGGCCGCGGGGACGTGAACCGCAGCTACGGCGAGACCCGCCAGGCCCTCTACTCCTATAAGCTCACCTTCGCCCTGCCCACCGACGCGGGGGTCCTCAACTACCTGCGTGGCAGGACCTTCACGGTGGAGGATGTCCCCTTCCGGGACAAGTATTTTCCCCCCCGTTGAACCCTTAGGAAAAATGTATGGGAAATCCCTGTGAAATCAGGGATTTCCCTTGACTTTTCCTGCTCTATCCGATATCATTCTTTATTGCTGAATTTCGACGAGAAAGGTTCCCCCTCAACAGAGAAAAGAGGCGTTCGTTTTCTAAAAAATATTATGACGAAATGGGGGAGGATACATGGCCAAGGAGTTGATTCGCCTGCGGAACCTCTGCATGGCGTTTGACGACGAGCCCGTACTCGACAATCTGAATCTTTATATCAATGACAAGGAATTCCTCACACTGCTTGGACCCAGTGGGTGCGGTAAAACCACCACACTGCGTATTATCGGCGGCTTCACGACACCTACGTCGGGAGACGTCCTGTTCGACGGTGTGAGGATTAATGACGTTCCGCCCTATAAGCGCCAGATCAACACGGTGTTCCAGAAGTACGCCCTGTTCCCTCACCTGAACGTCTTTGAGAACGTGGCCTTCGGCCTGCGGCTCAAGAAGGTGCCGGAGGCGGAGATCCGGGAGCGGGTCATGGAGATGCTGGAGGTGGTGAGCCTCAAGGGCTTTGAAAACCGCAAGCCCGACGCCCTCTCCGGCGGCCAGCAGCAGCGGGTGGCCATCGCCCGGGCCCTGGTGAACCGGCCCAAGGTGCTGCTTCTGGACGAGCCTTTGGGCGCGCTGGACCTGAAGCTGCGCAAGGACATGCAGATGGAGCTCAAGCGGATCCAGCAGCAGGTGGGCATCACCTTTATCTACGTCACCCACGACCAGGAGGAGGCCCTGACCATGTCCGACACCATCGTGGTGATGGACGGGGGCAAGATCCAGCAGATCGGCACCCCGGAGGACATCTACAACGAGCCCAAGAACGCCTTTGTGGCGGACTTTATCGGCGAGTCCAACATCATCGACGGCGTCATGGTCCGGGACAAGGTGGTGAAGATGTACGGCCGGGAGTTCCCCTGCCTGGACGGCGGCTTTGGTGAAAACGAGCCCGTGGACGTGGTCATCCGCCCCGAGGACATCGACATCGTCCCCGTGGAGCAGGGCCAGCTGGTGGGCACCGTCACCGGCGTCACCTTCAAGGGCATGCAGTACGACATCATCGTGGACTTCCGGGGCTTCAAGTGGCTGATCCAGACCACGGACCACTCCCCTGTGGGCGCCCGCATCGGCGTGAAGATCGACCCCGACGGGTTCCACATCATGAAAAAGAGCCAGTATTCCGGCATGTTCGGCGACTACAGCTCCTATTCCGACGAGTACGACGAGCTCTCCGACGTGGAGGCCCTGGACGAGGAAGAAGACCAGGAGCTGCGGGAGGAAGGCTATGAGGAGTAAGGGCGTCGCCATCCCCTATGTGGTGTGGATGGCCATTTTCGTGGTGGCGCCGCTGATCCTGGTGGTGGTGTACGCCGTCACCACCCGGGACGGCAGCTTCACGCTGGAGAACTTCTCCTCCATGCTGCAGTACGCCCCGGTGTTCGGCCGGTCTTTCCTGCTGGCCTTCATCGCCACGGTGGTGTGCATCCTCCTGGGCTATCCCATGGCCTATATCCTGGCCCGGGAGCGGGGCCGCCTGCGGGGCATGGCCACCATGCTCATCATGCTGCCCATGTGGATGAACTTTTTGCTGCGCACTTACTCCTGGGTATTCCTGTTGGAGCGCAACGGCTTTTTCAATACCCTGCTGGAGACCATCGGCCTTCCCAAGCTGGACATCATCGACACCCCCGGCGCCGTGGTGCTGGGCATGGTGTATAATTTCCTGCCCTTTATGGTGCTGCCTATCTTCTCCGTCATCGAGAAGCTGGACCACCGGCTCATTGAGGCCGCCCAGGATCTGGGAGCCAACTCCACCCAGGTGTTCCGCCGGGTGATCTTCCCGCTGTCCCTGCCCGGCGTCCTCTCCGGCGTCACCATGGTGTTCATCCCGTCGGTGTCCACCTTCGTCATCTCCCGCCTCTTAGGCGGCGGCAAGAGCCTTCTTTTGGGCGACCTCATTGAGATGCAGTTCCTGGGCAGCGCCTACAACCCCCATCTGGGCTCCGCCATCTCCCTGGTGATGATGGTCATTGTCCTGGTGAGCATGGGGATCATGAACCGCTTCGGCGAGGGTGAAGGGGAGGCGGTGGTCCTGTGAAAAAGAACGGAATCCTCTCCAGGCTGTTCCTGGTATTGATGTTTCTCTTCCTCTACGCCCCCATCTTCGTGCTCATCGTCTTTTCCTTCAACGACTCCAAGTCCAACGCCGTGTGGGGCGGCTTCACCCTGGACTGGTACGCCCAGCTGCTGGAAAACCGCACCGTGCTGGACGCGCTGCAGACCACGCTGCTGGTGTCCATCCTGGCCACCGTCATCGCCACCATCGCCGGCACCGCCGCGGCCATCGGCTTTTCCTCCATGCGCCGCCGGGCCCGCACCGTGTGCCTGACGGTCAACAACATCCCCCTGACCAACGCGGACATCATCACCGGCGTCTCCATGATGCTGCTCTTCGTCTTTGCCGGTCAGGTCCTGGCGGACCTCTCCTCCTGGCTCAACGGCCTTTCCTGGGTGGAGAGCGCCAATCTGTGGTTTGACTTTGGGTTCAATCTGGGCTTTGTGACACTGCTCATTGCCCACATCACCTTTGATATCCCCTATGTGATTCTCTCCGTGCTGCCCAAAATCCGCCAGCTGGATCCCAACCTGGCGGAGGCGGCTCTGGACCTGGGCGCTACCCCCATGACGGCCTTCCGCAAGGTGGTGCTGCCGGAGCTGATGCCCGGCATCATCAACGGCGCCCTCATCGCCTTTACCATGTCCATCGATGACTTCGTCATCAGCTACTTCACTGCCGGCAGCCAGGTCTCCACCCTCTCCATGGTGGTCTACTCCATGGTGCGCCGCCGGGTGAGCCCGGAGATCAACGCACTGTCCACGCTGATGTTCGTGGCGGTGCTGGCACTGCTCATCATCATCAACCTGCGCCAGGCCCGGCAGGAAGCCGCCCGGGCCCGGGACCGCCGCGCCGCGGGCCGGTCCTGAATTTCCGGTTGCCCGATCCCCCTCCGGGATCTGGTGATACAGGCGGCAGCGCGG
>UMIY01054663.1_pt1 | contig 11620 bp, 9 predicted proteins | sample 1965921 | NCBI WGS metagenome assembly UMIY01 (sample SAMEA4836134, study PRJEB28245) | human gut metagenome | biome: gut microbiome; material: fecal sample | place: Denmark | collected 2008
ATCTGCCCAAAGGTCACCGGGGCCGTCACCAGGCGCTGCCCCAGGCGCTCGAGCCACGCCTCGCCCCGCTCGTTGTTCACGAGCAGGCACGACACGCCGCGACGCACGTCAAACGGACCGCCCGCCTCCGCGAGCAGGTCCGGGCGGACCTTCTCTATTCCCCAGAAGTCACCGAGGGAAAGGTCTGCGGGACGCAGCGCCCCCGCAAACGGGCACTCATAGCAGCTGTCGCGCAACGTCTGCAGGGAGAGAAACAGGTCGTAGTAGCTGGATTCTCCGGACGGAACCCTTTCGTTCGAGCCGTCGGAAGATGACAGCTCGAGCTGCAGCGAGTTGGCCCATCCGTCGTACTTGGGTCTGAAGCGAGCGTCAACAATACGCCGGTCGCGCACCTGGCCCGCACCTCGCAGATAACCCTGCAGCATCCTGGGGCTTGGCACGCCGTGACAGACAAGATCCACCGTCAGAAGCCTGTCTGACGGACCCCCCAGATATCCCAGTAGCCCTGCGACCTGGCACGGGGTTCCCGAGAAAAGCACCTCACGCCCCTCTGCCAGCAACTCCCGCGCTCGCACAAACGCAGCTGCCGCGTCGCTCTGAACGTACTTAGAGCCAAGAAGGGCGTCAATCCCGCGCTCGTCCTCGACCACACGATGCCGCGCGACGAGCCCCCCTTCATCCAGCTCGTAGGCACACCCGACCACGGCACCGCCGCGCGCGACCATGGCCCGAGCCAAAGCCCCGAAGACGCCGCCCGACGCAGATCGGTCAATCTCTACCTCACTTGTCGCGGCGGCAAGGAACGGCCCCCCACTCTGCCGGAACGGCCGTCGCTGAAACCCGCATACCCGCTTGCACAGCCCGCATCGGACGCACAGCGCCTCGTCGATACGCGGAAACGCAAATCCCGACGCATCCTCCGTCATCGAGATGGCGCCAACAGGACATGCCTGCGCGCAGGCGCCGCACCCGCAGCAGCGCGCGGCATCATCAAAGAGCGCGGGTATCGGGACAGGGTTACTCATCGCCGCGCCTGACCAACACCTCGCGCGAAACGGCAAGGGCGCGCGTCATGAGCGTCCAGTTGGCGCACACGAAGAATGCCGCCGCCACAACGATGCTTCCAACCAGGGGCCACCAGCCGCCCACATAGGCCTGCACATAGAAGAGGCCAAACACCAGCGCAAAGCACAGCAGCGTGAGCGCCTGTTCGCGCCGGTCCTCCGTGAGACGCGCATAGGCACGCACCTTGACACGCCTGTACTCGTTCACCACGAACATGGACGCGAGGGTGGCAACGCTTGCGCCATACAGCCCGATCGAGGGGATAAGCACCAGATTGAGCACCAGGCAAAGCAGTGCGGAGACGATGGTCGTAGTACCCATGATCTTGGTGTCCTTGTGCGCCGTGAAGATACCTCCGTAGAAGCCGGAGATGTTGCTGAAGAAGGTGGCCAGCAGCAGGATGGGCACGTAGAGGATGCCCTCGTGGTACTGCCAGTCGATCATCAGGTCGTAGACCAGGGGCATGAGCGCGGTCATCCCCAGGACCACACTCATCATGAAGCGTCGCAGCATGCGGTAGATGGCGTCGTAGAAGTCGACCTCGTCGCCCTCCGCGTTGAGCGAGCGAGCGGAGCTCTCCTTCCAGGACTGGTAGAAGAAGCCGTAAACCTGATCCATCACGTTGGGAAACTTGTATGCCACCGCATAGAGGCCCGCAGCCCCCGGTCCCAGCGTCACCATGATGACCAGACGGTCGAGCATGTTCATGATGGTCCATGAGACCTTGTTGGGCACCAGCGGCACGGCATAGCGAATCAACCGCCCCATGTAGGCTCGGTCGATTAGGCTCAGATCGACATACCGCCACACGCGCTCGCGCACAGCGAAAACCAGCGCCACGCCACCCTGCGCGATGACCGTTGCCGAGAGCATCCCCTCGACCCCCCACCTGAACACGGCGATGAACAGCACGTTGAGCACGATCATCACCGCGCTGGCGAGGAAGTTGGCCAGGGAGTAGCCCATCGTGTCTCCAAAGCCACGCAGCAGCGCCGACACCATCTGGAGCATCGTGCCGGCATAGACGAGCCCCACGATCCACCAGAAGCTGTCAGGGTGGAAGACAAGCTCCAGCACGCCCATCAGCGCGGCAAACAGCACGCACCCCAGCGCCAGCACGCCCACCGTTGCCGTGACGGCGCGGCGGCGGTCCTCCTCGGTCTCACAGTCGATCAAGAAGCGAAAGAGCGCCTCGTCCATGAGCAGCGAGGCAACGGGCACACAGAAGAGCGCAATCGTGTTGAGGTAGTCGACGGCACCGTACTCGGTCGGCGGAAGCACCGAGGTGTAGAGCGGCAGCAGCAGGAACTGGACCAGCTTGGTGGCCATGCCCCCCACGGCGATGATGCCGGTGTTCTTTATGAGTCGGCGCGCTTCTCCCATAGCCAGTAAGTTTACTCCGCGAGAGCCCGATCGAGAAACCCGAGCGAGCGGGAGCGCAGCTTCCCCAGGCGCGGGGCGAGCATCTCGGCGGGCACCGCCGTCGGCTCCTCCAGCACGGAGCCGTCCACCAGATGGCTCTGTTCACCCAGCTCGCCGAGGAGTTCGCGCATGCGCGCCCCGCTGCGCTCCGTGACGAACGTCTGGAACGGAGTTCCAAACAGAAGCGAGAAGACCGTGGCATGGAAGGAGTTGGTCACCACGGCGGCGGCGCCGCGCACGAGACCGAGAAACTCAGAGGGCCCCACACCATAGTAGTTGCGCGCCGGGACACCAAAGCTCAGGGGTCTCTTGGAGACATAGTTCACGGTGAGTCCCAGCTCACGCGCAAGACGTCCCGCATAGGCCACGAGCTGGGGGTTCTTCTCGAGCATGTAGACGAAGAGCGTGCCCGCAGCATCGGGGGTCTCGGTCGCGAGCCCCTCGTAGTCCCCCGCGTCCAGCAGCAGCGTGGGGTCGACGCACACCTCGATCGGCACCGGGCAGAGCGGCTGATAGAGCGGCGCCGTCACCGCCTCGCGTACCGAGACCGCCGAGAAGCGCCCCAGCCAGCCCGCGATCTGCTCCCGCTGGGCGGGACCAAAGTTGCGCTCCTCGAAGGACGTGTGCGAGAGACTCGGCGCGTACGCCACCCGCCTGGCGTCGCCCGCAAAGCTCAGGAAGTACGGACCCACCGGGCCGCACGTGCAGTCGAGGTTCCAGATCTGGTCGCTGCCGCAGACGAAGCAGTCGAACTCCCCCGGCAGCTCGGCTGCCATGCGCGCCTCGTCATCAATCCCGTAGCGCGCGGTCGGCGCAAGACGCTCGGAGATAAAGCGCTCAAAGGAGTCCCGGCGTCGACGGTTGGACCCATAGAACGCCAGGCTAGCGAGAAGCGCCTTGGGCGAGTGGGTCTGAACCAGGCGGTACTGCTCGAAATCCGCCCCTCGATAGTCCACCACGCGCGCCTCGTGCCCCATGCGCTCCAGCTGCCGCCTGAGCGCCCACGTCTGCAGCGTGGAGCCAAAGTTGTACGCGCAGTGAAAGGTGACGATGCCGATTCTCATCGTTGCCCCATCGCCGCTCGGTAGATGCGCCATGCGGTGGCGAGCTTGATGCTCCCCGCCTCTCGGACGAGGGCGGCGCACGCGAGGCACCACAGCTCGTAGCGACGCTCGCGCAGGGCCCGCTCGACGTCCTCCCAGGCACCCCCCAGCGCAGTGCGCACGCCCCGCAGCTCCGCCAGAGACGCGAGCAGGTCGCAGCACGCCGAGAAGAGCGCGCGGCGGCCCGCGTCATCCAAAAACGTGGTTCGACCCATGAGCAGGGGGCCCATCAGCTGGAGCAGCCGGTCGTAGTCCTCCTGTCCCAGCACGATTCCTAGGTCGCCCCGCCATCCCAGCATCCCTTCGAGCGCCCAGTAGGAGTCGAGGGCCTTGGGGTTGGACGAGCTCTCCTCGACGATGGAGCCGGGTCGGCTGCGGTACAGATACCCCGCGTCGTCGACAAACGACTCGCGGAAGAGTGGCTGGATGCAGCAGGGCGTAATCAGGTCCTCGTACCAGCAGCCAACAGGGAAGCGCAGCCGCTCCCAGACCCCGCGTCGGTAGAGGCGGCCCCACGGTGCCATGTGCGTGCGCACGGGCTCGCCGAGCTCACCCACCACGCCGTCCTCGCTCATGCGCCGCCAGAGGGAGCCCGCCACGTCGCACCCTTCCCCGCGGGCGCGGGCGAGAAGGGCGGCGAGGTGCCCGGGCGCAAGCATGTCATCGGAGTCGACAAACGCAATCCAGCGGCCTTGCGCGCACGCAATGCCCGCGTTGCGCGCCGCCGAGAGCCCCGCGTTCTCCTGCACGATGACGCGCAGACGCACGTCCTTCTCGGCAAAGCGGCGAACTATGGCCTCGGAGTCGTCGGGCGAGCCGTCGATGACGGCGATGACCTCCATCGACCCGCCAAGCTCCTGGGACAGAATCGACTCCAGGCAGTCGGCAACGTAGCGCTCAACGTTATAGACGGGAACCACGACGCTCACGTCAAGCGACGCGGGGGGCAGCGGAGACGGGGCGACCCTCATGTGCCGCGGCCTGGGAGAGATTGCCTCCAGGCGATCGCGCGCGTCCGGGACGAACGTCGCAGGGCAGGCGAGAGCCCGGCCGCGCAGCGCCGAGAACACGGGGCCCGAGAACACGACACGCTGGATCGCACCCTTGGCAAGCTCCTTGAGCGACACGGCCGTCACCTTCTCGCGCGGGCGTCACGCACCCGCTTGAGAGCCTCGAAGGCGCGCACCAGCCATACGACGCGCTGCCAGTCGCCGCACTCAAGTGCGCGGACCTCCAGGCGCTTGTCGGGCCTGAGCCCATCCGACCAAGGTCCAAAGAGCCCCGCCCCCGCAGCATAGTCGCGGATGCGCACCACCTGGTCACGCAGCGTGTTCTTGTCTGGACGCGACGCGACGAGCATGTGAAGCAGATAGCTCACCTGAAGCAGCGCCCCCCTGCGGGCAGCAAGGAGGAACTCGTCGCCCCACGAGGAGGCATAGCTCAGGAGCGCATCGAGCGCTGCGGAGAGGTCGTCGAGCTGACGGGGCCTGTAGCTGCCGGTGGCGCTTCCCGGGTTGGGACGATAGTAGTAGAGCGCCTCCCCCACGTACGAGAAGGTCCGTCCGGCATCCACGATTGGAAGAAGCTGGAGAAGGTCCTCGGCATGCGTGAGCCCGCGCAGGGCCGAGTAGTCGGCGTCCGCGTCGGCAATGGAGCGGCGGTAGCACTTGCTCCAGAGATTGTTGTGCCTCCCGCCGCACACTTCCACCCGCAGGAGATCGTAGCGCTCGGGGCCATAGAATCCCGGGGCGATTCCCAGGCGGCTCGGCCCGAAGGTCGCAAAGTCCGTCGCACGAGAGAAGTCAAAGGCAACGATGTCCGGCGCATGCGCGTCCACCTGCTCCGAGATCGCGGCGAGCGCATCGGGGCGAAGCATGTCGTCCGAGTCGAGCGTGACGACGTAGTCTCCCTCGGCCGCCGCGAGGCCCGCCCTCCGGGCCAGCAGCAGACCCCTGTTCTCCTGGTGGATGACGCGGAAATTGGGGTGCCCGGCCGCATAGACGTCGCACTTCTCGCCCGACCCGTCCGTGGAGCCGTCGTCCACGAGGATGACCTCATAGTCCCCGTAGGTCTGCGCGAGCACCGAGCCCACCGACTCGTCGAGGTATGCCCCCACGTTGTAGACGGGCATGATTACCGAGAAGCGCGGCGCGACCCCCATGACCTACGCCCTCTCGCGAAGCATGTCGTAGCCAAACGCGACGAGCCCCGCGAGGGCAAAGCCCACGAGCAGCTCGCCGCCCTTGAACTGAATCATCCCACCCACGAGGTAGAGCGCGACGAACGCAGCAAAGGGACTGCGGAAGCGCGCTTGCACGCCAAGAACAAGAAAGCGCACGACCACCACGGCAAAGACCGCAAGGCCCACCAGACCAAAGTCGAGAAGGACCTGCAGCGGATAGTTGTGCACGTTGTCCTCGTGGTAGGGGTAGCCGGTGACGGCACGCACCGCATCCATGGCGTTGCCGGCGCCATAGCCCAGGACGGGCGCGTCGTGGAAGGCCTCTATTGAGCCCATCCAGATGCCGCGGCGGCCCGGGATACCCTGGGGCGCGTCCGAGACCGTCTCCTCCTCAACCGCGGGGCTCTCCGTCGCCGCATGGACGGATGCCGCGCGCGGTCCCGCGACGATGTAGAGCGCGGCGGCTGCCGCCAGAATCGCCACGACGACGACCCGGCGCAGCCCGAGGCGCCCCCCATCCTTGACGAGCAGCACGTAGACGATGGCGCCGACCGCCAGCATGAGGCCGGCTCGGCTCTGCGTCAGCGCGCCGAAGACGTACGTCAGGCCCAGGTACGTCCAGCCGCCGCGATCGTTGCGGCAGAAGACGCCGAGCATTGCCGGCCACGTCGCCTCGAGGTTCACACCGCCGGAGAAGACCGTCGCGTAGTTGGGGTGGCCATCCCACGGGTGATCGTAGTACTCGAGGAACGCACCAACATGCGCCAACGCGTTGACCAGCACGATCGCCAGCACAATCCAGGCCCCAGCGAGAATCAAGCGCTCGCTCTTCTCGCCCCCCACGAGCGCCATGAGGTTCAGCGCCACGATCAGCACGAGATACTGAAATGCGTACTTGAGAATCATCGCACCAAAGCCGTGCGCGGGGGTGTCGACGAGCGTGATCACGACGAAGGTGACGAACAGCACGTTGATCGACGCGGAGGGCAGGATGGGGCGGCGCCGCACGAGCAGCACTCGCGCGACCGACGCCGCGCCGACCACGCCCACGAGCGCATGACCAAGGGTGAAGTCCATGCCACCAAAGGCAAAGAGGTTGGGTCCCTGCACGCTCAGGGCCACGACCATGAGGACGAGAAGCACCTCGTCCACGCCGAGGCACAGACGGGAGGGCAGCCCCGCCCCGGTCTTCTCAGTCGCCGCAATCTGCTGTTCGGAAGGCGTCACCTAGGAACTCCTCCTCAGAAGTCGCTTGTAGACAAGGTCGCGCGCGCCGTTGGGAATGAGCGCGACGCCCACGTTGGCGGCGGAACGCACGAGGAACTCAGCCGGGGAGAACCAGCCCTCGCGCAGCTCGAGCGCGTTGAACGAGAGCATGTCACGCGCATAGCCGAGGCCGCCGCGCCGACGGTACACGTCGTCGTCCACGCGCACCGCGACGAGGGGCTCCTGGAGGTTGTAGCCCCGGGAGCCCGCCCTCAGCAGCCGGATGAACAGGTCGAAGTCCTCCGCGTAGGGAACGCTCCTGTACCCGCCGACCGCCTCCAGCGAGGAGCGGCGCACGACGAACGCGGGATGCACGAACGGGGCGCGCCTCTTGGCGAAGCGGACGATCTCATCGTGCATCTCGGGCATCACGCGCTCGGAGTTGGGGCTGTCGACGTCCCCCGAGAACTCCGTGGCGTTGCAGCCGACCATGTCATACCCCTCGGCGAGCTTGGCCAGCTGGCGCTCGAGGCGCGCGGGGCGCGAGAAGTCGTCGGCGTCCATGCGCGCGACGACGTCGCAGGAGCAGCGCGCCAGGCCGGCGTTGAGCGCGGGCCCGAGCCCCACGTTCCTCTCGAGCGGCACGCGAACGAGCAAGCCGGGATGGGCGGCGTCGAACGCGTCCACGGCGGCGACCAGGCCCTCCGTGAGCGGGCCGTCGAACACCAGCACGACCTCTGCCGGCGGCACCGTCTGGGCGGCCATGCTCTCGAGCGCGAGGGGCAGCCACTCCGGACGGTCCTTGGCGTAGCAGGACATGAGCACCGAGTACGCAGGGGCGCCCATCGCTACTTCCCCGTCTTTCTCACCATGACGCCAAACGTCCGCGCAAGTATGGAGAGGTCCATCTTGATGCAGCGCTTGCGCACGTAGGTGAGCTCCATCTCCTGGCGCACGCCGGTCTGGTAGGTCGCGTCGTTACGCTCGAGCGTCTGCCAGAGGCCGGTGATGCCGGGGTGGCACGAGAGCAGCTCGTCCACGTCGTCGCCGAACCAGGCGAGCTCCTCCCTGGTGACCGGGCGTGGGCCCACCACGTTCATCTGGCCGATAAGAACGTTGAGGAACTGCGGAAACTCGTCGACCGACGACTTGCGCAGGAAGGCACCGAGTCGCGTGACGCGCGGATCGTGGTCAAGCTTGTGCTCGCGGCGGAACTGGGCGAGCTCCCAGTCGTTGAGGTACTTCTCGAGGTTGTCGGCGTCGGCCACCATGGTGCGAAACTTGAGGACGCCGAGGCGGCGGCCGTGGTATCCCACCCGCTCGTGCACGTAGATCGGCGAGCCCTTGGTCTCCAGGGCGATTGCCAGACAGAGAACGAGCCCGGGGACGAGAAGGACGGCGATGACCACCAGCGAGAACACGACGTTGAAGGCGCGCTTGACGATGCGGTACGCCAGCTTGGCAGTCTGACGGTACTGCCCGCGGTCGGCGTAGCGGTCCGCGAACTCGTGCAGCTGCTCGAGCTGCTCGTCCGCGGCGTCGCGCGCCGTCTGTACCTTGTGCTCCGTCATGCCCGTCCCAACAAATCGGCAGAATGCGGCCCACCCACATTTTTCCAGTATTGGATAGCTTAGCAGCTATAATCGCGTCTTGGAGCAGTTTCAGAAGAACTGTAAAGAGCTTTACGAACAACGAGGACACCATGAGCAGCACGACACTCCACGAGCACGACAGTGCCGCCATCGAGCGCGCCGCGTACGTCTGGAACACCGCGGCCGGACTGCTCAACGCCTTCCAGTCGGTCATCATGCTCATCGTGCTCTCGCACGTGTGCGACCCGGTCCAGGCCGGCGTCTTCACCATCGCCTATGCCAACGCCAACCTCTTCCTCAACCTCGGGAAGTACGGCGTCCGCAACTTCCAGGTCTCCGACGTGGACGAGAAGTATGACTTCCACGCCTATCACGCCGCACGCGTGGCCAGCGCGCTAGCCATGGTGGTGTGCGGCGTTGCGTGGAGCGTGTGGAGCGCACTCAGCGTGGGCTACACCCTCGACAAGTTCCTCGTCATGGTCATGATGGTCCTCTTCAAGGCCGTCGACGCCTACGAGGACGTGTTCCACGGCAACTATCAGCAGCATGGTCGGCTCGATGTGGGCGCGAAGGTGCTCACCCTGCGCATGGCGTCGATGATCGTCGTGTTTGCCGGGCTTATCGTCGTGACGCGCGACCTGCTGCTATCGCTCACTGCGACCACCGTCTTCACGACACTCTTCTTCGTCATAGAGACCGTCTGGGCACGTCGCGCCTTCGACCTGCCCGTCCAGCGGGCAGGATCACCCGCGCCGCATGCGGCGGGGGCGTGGGGCCTTCTCAAGGAGTGCTTCCCCGTCTTCTTGGCCACGTTCCTGCTCTTCTACATCGGCAACGCCCCCAAGTACGCCATCGACGCCGTCATGGACGACGTCGCCCAGGCCCAGTACGGCTACATCGCCATGCCGGTCTTTGTGGTGGGGCTGCTCGCAAGCTTTATCTACAACCCCATCATCGCCTCGCTCGCAGACGACTGGGCGGAGGGTCGCCGGGACACGTTCGCACGGCGCTTCTCCCTGCAGACCCTCATCATCGTGGGCATCACGCTCGTATGCATAGCCGGCGCGTGGATTCTGGGCGTGCCCGTGCTCAACCTGCTCTACAACACAGAGCTCGCGCCGTACAAGACTGATTTGCTCGTGCTGCTGGCGGGCGGTGGCTTCCTGGCCATGGCGACTCTCTTCACCACCGGCCTCACCATCATTCGCTGGCAGAACAAGCTCATTCCGGGATACGTGGCCGTATCCGCACTCGCGCTCGTGACGTGCCCGCCTGCGGTGCAGGCGGCCGGCATCGACGGCGCGTCGTGGGTGTACCTGGGCCTCATGGCGATTCTCACCGTATGGTTTGGCATCGTCTTTGCACTGGGCATCAGGCGAGCGTAGCCACTCCCAAGAAGTCGGCGACTCCATCCGGGGAGCCAAAGGGTTGGTCATAATCCAACGCATCGGGCCCACATGTTGTGGCGCTCGCACGGCGTCAGCCAACCTCTTAACTCAAAACGGTCCAACTCACAAAATCAAAACGGTCCAACTCACAAACTCAGAACAGTCCAACTCACAAACTCATGCTAAAGTCTTCTTGAGGCGCACAGACTGGAGGCCCCTTGAGACGCACTCTTGCCCAATCTGACGGTGGCTATCTCCCCCGCATAGCTGACGGGACGCTACAGAGAGCACTGGCCTGCTCCGGCGCCGTTCAAATCGTGGGGCCAAAGTGGTGCGGCAAGACGGCAACGGCGGTCCGCGCCTCTGCAAGCCAAGTCTACTTGCAGGACCCCGACAGGCGAAGCTCCCTCCTTGCCCTTGCCGAGAGCAAGCCCTCCCTCATTCTTGAGGGAGCGGAGCCGCGCCTCATCGACGAGTGGCAAGAGGCACCCCAGCTATGGGACGCCGTGCGTTTTGCGATTGACCGAGGGCATGGCCGGGGCAGATTCATCCTCACCGGATCGTCCACGCCCCGGCGGCGCCCCTCTCACTCAGGCGTTGGGAGAATCGTTCCTTTGCGCATGAGGACCATGTCGCTCTACGAATCTCAGGAGTCAAGCGGAGACGTGTCGATTGCCCGCCTGTTTGAGGGCGTAGGGGACATAGCCGCACTTGCCGACTTTGATATTGAGGACATCGCCTATGCGGTCTGCCGGGGCGGATGGCCGGAGGCAGTACTCGAACCCGATAGGGCGGTTGCCCTCGCGCAGGCAACAAACTATATCGATGAAGTCATCAGTATCGACATCGAGCACATGGACGGGATCCGACGCAACTCAACGTGGATGCGCTCGATCATGCGCTCCTACGCCCGTAACGTCTCCTCGGAGGCGGCCCTGTCGACCATTGCCGCTGATATGCAGGGGGAGACCCCGTCAATGGCCACGGTATCGGAATACGCGGATGCCCTCAGCAGAGCCTCAATCATTGAGGATCTGGGGGCTTGGAACCCTCGTCTTCGCTCTAAAACAGCCGTGCGCACAAGCCCAACGCGTCACTTCTGCGACCCATCTCTCGCCGCCGCCCTGCTGCAAGCCACTCCCGGCTCGCTGCTCGAGGACTTCAACACGTTCGGCCTTCTGTTTGAGTCGATGTGTGTCCGCGACCTGAGGGTCTACATGGACGCCCTGGGAGGCTCTGTCTTTCATTACCGGGATAAGACCGGACTTGAGGCGGACGCCGTGCTGACGCTGCCGGATGGTCGATGGGCCCCAGTTGAGGTGAAGATGGGCCATGGCAGGATTGACGAGGGTGCAAAACACCTGCTCAAGCTTGCCGAGCGTGTAGACACCGATCATGAGAACGCGCCGGCATTCCTCATGGTGCTCACCGCGACGGAGGCCGCGTATCGACGTGACGACGGCGTGCTCGTGGCGCCGCTTGCGTGCCTCGCACCATAGACGAGGCGCCTCGCGCGAAAGAACCGATTCGTTCTGCGTCTCTCCCCGTACGACGGCTGTCCGGAGCGTCGACCATGAGATTACATATTTTCTTGTAGTAATGTAAAAAGTCTCCAAATCTGGGGTAACGTACAATTTCTTGCGCACTTTGACAGCGGCATAG
>UMIY01037842.1_pt1 | contig 11605 bp, 26 predicted proteins | sample 1965921 | NCBI WGS metagenome assembly UMIY01 (sample SAMEA4836134, study PRJEB28245) | human gut metagenome | biome: gut microbiome; material: fecal sample | place: Denmark | collected 2008
AAACCGTGCGTCGGGTGTTCGAATCGCCTCGGGGGCACCAACAAATAAAGCCTTGAAAACACTGTATTTTACAGTATTTTAGGGCTTTTTAATTGTAAAATTATATTGTATGAAAAGGTAAAATTTGTGCTAATTTATGCTGTTATGTGCTATTTAGGGTGTTACTTAGGGTGTTACTTTTGGATAAAATGTCGTAGGTACTTTTAACAATTTCAGTATCAACATGGGTATAAATATTGGCAGTCATTTTTATATCAGCATGCCCCATCAAATATTGAGCGGTTCTTAAATCAACACCTGCTTTTTGCAAATCTGTGCAGAAGGTATGACGTAAGCAGTAGGGCACAAGATCATCAGCAACTAAATCTTGGAGCAACTTATTCCTGTATGTACTAGCGCCCATCAAAATATTCATTTCTCTTTTGAATTTTTTCCACATAAGGTTAAATTCACCAGCATTTAACGCTCTGCCATTTTTAGTATGCGATAAGGTATATTGGCATTCATTAGGCAGTAAATCTTGTAATTTAGGAGGCACAGGAACGATTCGGGCAGAACTAGCCGTCTTTGTGCCTCTTACTTTAAGAAATATTCTATTATCTTCCGTAAAAATATCATCAAGAGTAACGGCTCTTGCCTCTGATGGTCTGCATCCACAATATAGCATAATTGCAAATGCTATAAATCTAGGATCTAATCTAAAACACTTTTCAATTATTTCTCTTTCTTCTTCTGTAATTGCTCGTCTTCTTCCAGACGTATATGATGGCTTAATAAGCCTACGTGTTGGATCCTGCCTTATAATGTCGTTATTACATGCAGTAGAAAAGATAAATTTTAAGGCATTAAATACTTCGTTAACCTGAGTTTTGGATTTACCTTGTTGTAAATTAACCACTCTTTGGCAATCTAACGGCGTGACTTTGTCTAGCCTTAAACTTCCGATATGTTCAAGTATGCAGTGATCAACCCTTGATACAAACTTGGTTCGTGTAATTGGCTTTTGTGCAGTCTTGTATGTGTCGATAGCAATTTCAGTCCACTTCCTGACGGTTGGAACAATTTTAGAAAAATCACCTTCTTCGAGTTCCTGTTTTTTTCTAAACATTTTCTCATAGGCTTCACGCTCACTACTGCCATAAACTTGATATTTCTTGCCGTTATATGTAAATGTTTTTCTAAATTTACTTGCCATGACATCACCTTAAAATTATTTTCTTTTTATAAATTCCTGAAACAATTCCTGTTCCTCTTCTGACAAACTGTCATACATAGTTATTATCATGTTGATTTTATCAGAACTTATGCTCTCCGATTTGTGCAGAGGTTCTAGAAAAAAAGAAGTAATTGATGATGTAAGAGAACCAATTAAACCTATACCAACAATCATCAGTATTGATGCAATAATTCGTCCCATTCCAGTAGAAGGTGATAGATCACCATAACCGACAGTAGTTGCAGTAACAAAGGACCACCATAGAGAATCTGAAAATGACATTTTTTCAAAATACATCATGCAAATAGAAGCCGCAAAAATAGAAAAAATAGCAACAAGTAAAACATATTTAAAACCATTAGTATTAAAAAATTTTCGAAACTTCACAAAGAGCCTTGCTGAGAAAGAACCTACTCGGAATAGTTTTGAAAACTTTAATAGCTTTAGGACTCGTGCGATCTTGAATAATCGTAAAGCTCTGAATGCAGAATTAAAAGGTATAATAGCGACTAGATCAATGATATTGTTTTTTAAAAATAAAAGCTTTTGTTTTGAAAATAGAAGTCTAATAAAATAATCAGCGACAAATAAACCATATATAACACTATCCAGTATATATTCAATATGGTTTAGACCTTTTGAAAAATCAATAATAGCTAAAAATAACGAAACTATACACAAAAATCCAATTGTAAAATTATATAATTTCTCTTTTGTATTCATATTCTTAATATTTCTGTCTATCGTTTTAAATAAACTCTACGGACATCTTTAGTAATAATTATGTCTTTCTTCTTCAAGCATATCTACTAAAACCATCTTATCAAAATCGCCGTTTATAATATGCTCCATTTCATGGTCATACGTTTGCTTATTTTTATCGTGAGATAAAAGGGCGTTAAGAAAGATGGTAAAAAAGACACCACAATCATCAAATTTATAAGTTGTCAATCCATATATTGTTAACGGTAAATCTATGAGCTCAACTCTGACATTATCAGGATACATACTAATAATCCTCTTTATTTCCTTTTAATTTCTCCAGGATATTTGCAACATCTTCTATATCCTCTTTGCTCACATTTTTTGAGGCATCAAAAAGAACCCTAAGTTCTTCCCTTTCGAAAAGATCTTGAGCCATCTTAGCAACTTCATCATCAAAATAATATCCTGTGTTTTCTCTTCCAATTAAATCATCAATAGTACAACCTAAAGCTTTTGAAATGGCTAAAGCATTATCCAAAGATGGACTACTAGTTTCACCGTAAATTATTTTGTTCAAAGTTCCAAGAGGAATACCAGATAGTTCTGATAATTGCTTATTACCTATTCCTTTTTCTTTCATTATACTTCTAATTTTTAATGTTGACATATTATCACCTCGATTAAAGTATACCCGTATTTGAAATAAAAATAAATATAAAAATTCCATTTTCGGTAAAATTTTAGTTGACTAATTCCGTTTTAGAAATTATAATGCAATTAAAGAGTTCCGAATACGGTAAATAATACAACATTAAGGGGGTGAAATTTTATGATGTACAATCTGTTGGCAGAGTCAGCACGCAAAGGCATAAGCAAAAAACAGATGTCTGAATGTATAGATGTTTCTGAGAAGACTTTTTATAACAAAATTAGAGGATATTCAGAAATCACATTGATAGAAGCACAAATGATAAGAGATACATTTTTTCCAGAACATAAGATTGAATATCTATTTAAACAGAGTTAAGTAAAAGAGGGTGATTGTAAATGCTAACAAACAGCGAAGAAAAAAGAGTACATATTGAACGAATGTATGAAATTACAAAACAATCAAGTTACATAAGCCGAGAAGATTTAAGAAAGTACCTGGGATATAACAATGTATGCAGTGTTAGCAAATATGTAAAAGGAACAAAGAAACTGGGCTGTAAGTATTTGATCCCTGACGTTGCGGAAAACATTGTGAAATTAACGGACAGGTGTTAGGAGGATCCTCATGAAAAAGCAGAGAGTTAGCACAGAAAGAGAAATAAAAAAGCTAGTAAATGAACTAATGCCATTACTAGACTTAGGAGGAAAGAAATATTTAATAGGACTATTAAAAGGAATCAAGGCAGCTAGGCTTCGTCAGATAAACACTTCTGGAAATGGGCAATTGCCTTCTGGCGTATCTCCTTATCAAGGGAAAAGTAAGCTTTCATAATATCAAGGTCGATAGGGTCGGCATCAGCCATAAGATCATCAAGGGAAATTTTAGAAAGTTCATTAAACATTTCCCCAGTGCCATATCTGAGCCAATCCTCACTAACGTTAAACTCACGGCAAATGGATAAAATGTTTGCCTCGGTTAAATTATATCTACCGTTCTCGATGTTAGAAATAGCCATACGAGTTAATCCGAGTTTAGCACCAAACTTTTCTCCCGATAGACCTAAATGTTTTCTTAGTTCTTTTACTCGTTCGTTCATCATTTTGTCCTCCTTATATAAACAGTATATACAGGAGAATAAAAAAAGTCAATAAAAAATGTAAATAATATTTACAAAAAGTATTGACAATAGACATAAAATATACTATAATGTAAATATACAAAACAAAGAAAGGAGGAAACAAGGTGAAGAAAAATAAAAAAGACGACCAACTCATAAAATTCGCATTAGCCACGGTGAGCTTAGAACTCATCAAGGCAATCATTGAGCTAATCGTCAAACTCATAGAACTTGTTGGGGGTAAATAACCCCAACGAGTTGCACCTTGATTATATATGAAAGACAAAAGAAAAGCAATAGAACTAATGCTCAAAGCGACAATTGGGATTTTAACAGTCTCAATAATAATCACGATAATTAAAGCACTTAGTTAGGAGAGAGGAGATAACATGGCAGAAATTAAGATACTCATTGACGGCAAGGAACTTGAAGAAAGCAAAGAAGTTCAGAAAGTCACAAAAGAATTAAGCAAAACAGACAAACAAAAGCTATTAGGATTTTTACAAGGTCTAGCCTTTGGACGGAACTAGGAGAGAAAGATGAAAGATTATATAACATTTTGCAAAGACATAGATGGAAATTATACAGTGCTTAGAGCGAGTGAGCAAGTTAAAACTGTATATGACAAAAAAGAGAAATACAACAAAAAGCAGTGGCTTGAAGATTTGGATGGTAACGGTTACACCGAAATCAAAACTATAACAGAGAAAATGTGACGAGAGAAGAAAAACGATGGCAGAAGGAAAACAAATAACTAAAACTTTAAAAATTACCAAAACCAACATTGATGAAGTGAGAGAAATCGTTGGAGCAATAAATCAAAAACTGGATGAAGCCAGTGTATTGATAGAACAACTGGCTTCAATAGAATTAAAAATTGACGTTGACATTGATTGATGTTTCTTCACCGCAGTGAGGGCATTTATTCAAGCCACCATGAGCTTTAAACTCTTTTCCACAGTGAGGGCAATCAATATCTGATGAATTTTCTCTAATGTCGTCAAGAATTTCATCAAATATTTTATCAGCGTCAAAGTTTACAAAAGTTTTTGACATTTATAGCCTCCTTCCCTAATAGTAAGAAAATTATAACACAAATAGGAAGAATGAACGATGAAGAAACTTTTACCAGAAAACAAAGAAAAACAGAATGATAAATCAATCAATACATTTCTTGATGTAGCTGTGCCGATAATAGTGTCTATCATTGGTTCAGTTATAACAAGCCTGATAGCATTACGGTTATTAATTCTGTAATGGAATAATAGTAAAGAAAGGTAAAAAATATGAAAAAAAAGTACAGATTTAAGGAATTCGGACTTGCCTGGTTTATCGTAAGAATCATACCAACATTTCTACTGTTTTATCTAATCTATATAACGTTTTTTATGCTGGCCCCGGAAGTGTAGCGGGGCAGGAAAAAGAGATAAAGCACACAGAGGCTAAGGCAGTAAAAGTAGAGGAAGTTAAAGAGGTAAGTATCTACGAAAGGTACGGTAAGCAGTACGGTATATCACCAAAGCTCCTTAAGGCCATCGCAAAAGTAGAGTCAGGAGAGCAGCCAGGAATTGTGGGAGATGACGGAGAAAGTGTAGGACTTTTCCAGATACAGCCAAAGTGGCATGCACAAAGACTTAAAGAAGGTGAAAGCCTACTTGATCCAGATGTTAATGCTAGGATTGCATGTGAAATTTTAACGGAGCTTATGGATAAGTACGGGACCCTCGATGAAGTCCTGACAGCTTATAACTGTGGGCACGATACAGGAAGTAGAGAGTATGCAAACAGAGTGTATGAGGAGATGATGAAATGACAGATTTTCATAGTAAATTATCTGACTTACTTGATGAATTAGAGGATGCGGCATGGAACAGAAAAGACTATATGGTAAGAGTAATAAGAGCACAAATAAGTGATCTGATAGATGAGGAGGAGATGGAGTAATGTTAGGAGATTTAGTAGAACAAAATTTATATTTTACTTATTACAACAGTGAAGATGGCACTTATGATCTAGGGTTTAAAGTGAAAAACAAAACAATTTTAGTAAGGGGCGTGAACACTGGAGATGATGAATTAGTTGATGACTGGTATTGGACTGACGAAAGAATAGAACGAGCAATAAAAAATGCTGATCCTGAGCAAATAGAAATAAGGGAGGCAGAATAAGTTGAACTACATAATTGATCCAATGTTTTTTTACTTAGCAGATATATCCGAAGCAATGAAATTTATTGCCTTAATTTTATCAACCGTAGCTGGTGCTATTGTAATTGCCTTCAGTATTATTAAATTTAATGAAAGTGATTATGCCACGAGTGAAGAAAAAAGAAAGTTAAGAAGAATAATAAAAATAGCAAGCTTTGCATTGGTTGTAAGTCTGACATTGTTTCTGCTTGCGCCAACTAAAGAAACATTATATAAGATGCAACTTGCCAAACTGACAACGGTAGAAAATGTTGATAAAACTTTTGAATATATTGACAAAGCGGTTGATAAAATCCTGGAACAAAAGTAGAGGAAAGAAAAATGCTAAATACACATGGCATTATTAAAGCAGTTGAGAATGAATTCAATAGAATTGACATACCGGAGAAGAAATTTCACTCAGACCATGAGGCATGGGCAGTACTACTTGAAGAAATTTATGAACTGCGTTCAGAATCCAATTTAGTAAAACATCACTCGGAATATCTTAAAGCAAAAGTTTTTCTAGATTCTGATGATAAAAGCAAGTTAGAAAGCCTTGACCACATATATGAGCATGCTGTGCTTGCAGCGGCTGAGGCAGTGCAGGTTGCAGCGGTAGCAACAAAGTTTATAAAAAAGAAAGAACAAATAGCAAAGTAAAAAAATGTCAAAAGATTATTATGAAATATGTGCTTTCCCGAAACCAAAGAAGAAAAAGAAGAAGAGAAAAACAAACGGCTGGAAAGATAAACCGAATAGATATTGCTATTACACAGGAAAGCCATACGCAGAAAGGCATGAGGTTTTCTTTGGAAGTGGACTAAGACAGATAAGTATAGATTATGGTTTCCAAGTAGATTTAAGCCCAGAATTACATAAAGAGGTTCATGCAGAAACTCCATTAGGACAAAGCATAACTAATTACTGGAGGAAATACTATCAGAAAAAGTATATGGATGAGCAGATTGCAAGTGGAAAGAGTAAAGAAGAAGCTTTAAGAAGTTGGATCGATCTAATAGGGAGGAACTATTTGTGAAATGTCCAGAATGTGGAAGTGTGCAATATAAAGAATCTAGACAGTGCCCATTGCACGAAGGTAAGCCAGTATGTATAGATTGCTGCATTAAATGCGGATTCTATAAAAAAGATAATTTTTATCCATGTGGTTTCTATATTAAAAATCGATTAAGTACTATGGACAAAGAGCTAATGCAAAAGAAAGAACTTGTTATATTAAAAAAAGAATTAACAAAATATAAAGACAATAGGCTAGTAGTAGAATACTTAAAAACAAAAATTGAAAATTTAGAAAATAAAATGAATAGATAATAAGGAGGATATATGACTTCTATAACCATAACCGCAATAATATGTTTCACACTTGTTGCAATAACATGGATAGGTAAAAAATAGATGAAAGATTGGACAGGAAATAATAAAGCCCCATTCGCTTGTAACGGTGCGAGCAATCACTCAGAGCAAGAGCGAGAACAACATGATTTTTATGCTACAGACCCAAGAGCGGTTGAGATGTTATTGGAACTCGAAGAGTTCAACGGTCCAATATGGGAACCTGCATGTGGGAATGGTCATATGAGTAAAGTCTTAGAAGGGCACGATTACTTAGTAAGGTCATCCGACATAGTAAAAAGAGATTATTTTTGGTGCTATGAAAAGGATTTCCTGAACTGCAATGATGTATGGGATGGTGATATTATCACGAATCCTCCATATAAGTACGCAAAAGAGTTTGTTGAAAAGGCACTTGAGGTTGTAACGGATGGTCACAAGGTAGCAATGTTCCTAAAACTGACTTTTTTAGAAAGCAAGAAGAGGCGAGAGTTATTTGATAAGTACCCACCAAAAATCATCTATGTCGCATCGAGCCGATTACAATGTGCTAGAAACGGTGATTTTGGAAAGCATAAAAATGGCGTCGGTATGGCAGTCGCATATGCTTGGTTTGTTTGGGAAAAGGGTTTTAAGAGTGAACCGATAGTGAGGTGGTTTAATTGACTACGATTGAGTATTTAGAAAGCCTTAAATCTGGGTTGAATCGAACGCTACATAAAAGATTAGACGAGATAAACTCATACCCGTTTGATAGTGAACATAAGAGGATGTATCTGATGATTAGAGTCAATGAATTATTTTCAGGCATAGGTGCATTTAGGAAAGCACTTGAAAACTTTAGGATACCTCACGAGATAGTCGGTATATCGGAAATAGATAAATATGCAATTAGGTCATACGAGGCTATTTATGGTAAGACAAGGAACTACGGAGATATATCGAAGATAGATAAATTAGATTATGCGGATTTGTGGACTTATGGGTTTCCCTGTCAGGATATTTCAGTCGCTGGCAGAGGTGCTGGGATTGTAAAAGGCGAAACAAGAAGCGGTCTGCTTTACGAAGTCGAGAGGCTACTCCTAGAAAGTCAAAAGTCAGACGAATTACCTAAATATCTAATAATGGAGAATGTTAAGAATCTTGTCAGCAAGAAATTTATAGCAGACTTTGAAAAATGGTTAGAGTTCTTAGAAAGTCTTGGATATACGAACCATTGGCAGGTACTTAATGCTAAAGATTATGGAATACCACAGAACAGAGAGAGGGTATTTTGTATCAGCATTTTAGGAGACAAAGAGTTCGTGTTTCCTGAAAAACAACCTCTTAGGTTAAGACTTAAAGATTTATTGGAAGATGAGGTCGATGAGAAATTTTATTTATCGCAAGAACAGGCAGATAAAATCAAATTCTCAACATTTATCATAGAAAAATTAAGAATACAAGAGAAGAACTATTGCGGCACATTATGTTGTACCGAATATAAACGTCTGAAATGTGTGCAAATAGGACAATACGATACACGAACAAGAAAAAACTCTAATAGGTACAGAGTATATGACGATGAGGGAATATCTCCGACAATTCACACCTCTCAAGGTGGAAATTTACAACCATGTATCAGAATAAAAAACGGTACTAAGAAAGGTTTCCTAGAAGCAGTCGATGGTGATGGCATTGACCTTGCATTTCCAACGAGCAAGCAGAGACGAGGTAGAGTGCAAAAACAAATAGCAAATACGTTAGATACAAGCTCGAATAAAGGGGTTGCTATTTATTCACCTACAGTATGTATAGGTAGTACACAAAAGAACGCAGCTGTTACAGATGGATCCTATGCTCCTACATTAACTAGTTCGATGGGAACAGGTGGTGGACACGTACCGATGATAGATACTGAACCTCTTGGAACATTATATGTTCACAACAGCAAGGCATTTGGGAATGGCTACATGAATGATTTATCCAAAACTATAAAGGCGGGAAACCATGACACATTTGTCGTGTTAAAAACAGTAAATTCAACGACTACACCAAGAGTGGTCGGAGGTATTGGAGAGAAAACCAGTAATAACGGCAAACAATATTTTTATCAAAACAGAATCTACGATTCAGAGGTTGCCACGGCTGTCGCTACATCTTTACAGCCAAATTATTTAGATAGTGCCTTCCGAGTAAGGAATATGGGATTTGATGATAAGAGTTTCGAAAAAACTGACACCAAAAGAGTGCTGGAGACTGCAGAAAGAGTATGTAGTAATACACAACTTTATAAGCAAGCAGGGAACTCTATCGTGGTGAATGTCTTAGAAAGAATTTTAGAGAATTTATTGCAAGACCGCCCATGGGAAACAGAGGAAATAACACGGTCAGAATGGTTGGACGAGTTGCTAGGAGGTGACGAGTGAATGGAAATCAGACCTATCACTTTCAAAGCCGCCTGTGAGTTTGTAAGTCTTCATCATAGACACCATAAACCGACAATAGGTTGCAAATTCTGTGTTGGTCTCTATGAGGGCGAAACCCTCATTGGGTGTGCTATTTGTGGTAGACCCGTAAGCAGACATCTTGACAATGGGCTAACATGTGAAATCAATCGTCTATGTGTCCTGGAGGGCTACTATAATGCCTGTTCAATGCTTTACGGAGCGTGTTGTCGTATCGCAAAAGCAATGGGGTATGCCGACATCATCACTTACATTTTGGAATCTGAAAACGGAGCGTCTCTTAAAGCAAGCAATTTTGTCTGTGAGGGTGTAGCTGGGGGAACGCATTGGACAGGAATACGGGATAGGGGTCAGTCTATCCCAAATGAAATGAAAACACGATGGAAAAGGAGATTGAGACCTTGAGACTTATAACGTACGATACATAGGTTTTTAAACATAATTGGATAAATGATTAGAATAGACAATACTACTAGAGGTGAGGTGAAAAATGCTTAAACCAACAAAACCACTTGAGGAGTATGAAAAATATGGATTTAGAAAATGTAAGGGTAGTTATGGTGAAAATAGCTGCTATTACCTATGTGTAAGCAGAGGTTGTCAGATAATATTTCTAAGTCCTTGGATTATAGACATTCAACCGTGGTTAGACAATGATTCAAGGATACACGATAGACCAAATTGTAGATATCGAGATAGAAGAACTGCATTGGATATTATTTGCGAAATGGCAATAGAGGGGTTAATAAAGATTAAGTATGTTTAATAGTGGAGAAAATGATGAAAACAGATAAGGTAATCTATAGAACTAGAACACAAGAAGAGTATGATTGGCTAATGCAGGAGTTGGAAAAAGCGGGGTGTAGGTGGATGGATGGAACAAAAGCATCCAAGTTAGCTATATTTTATATACATATATCCAATACTTACATTTATATAAAGGATAAAAAACTCTCATATGGGGGGTATGATCATTATAGGTTATACCATAATAGCGAAGAATGCATCGAAGTGTCAGATATAATGAAGAAACCACTCAAAACAGACAAGGTTATATACCGTACAAATACACAAGAGGAATATGATTGGCTAATGGAGCAGCTTGAGGAGGCAGGGTGTAAGTGGAGTAGTGGATATTTGCCGACAAAAGCCAATTATTGGAGACGATATTTCACAGAAACTTGTATAAATTTTAATGACGATGGAATCACATTTGCAGATTTTGATTTTTATAAAAATAAATCAGAATATATCGATTATGAATTTATCGAAGTATCAGACCTAATGGAAGATGAGGAAGAAACAGAAATCCTTGATAAACTAGAAGATTTAAAGGATATAGAAAATGAATTTGAGAATCTAGTAGAACAAGAGGAAGAAACAGACGCTCGAGAGAAACTTGACGCCATTAATACACAGATAAACAAGCAAATTGAGGATTTAAGAAAGCAAGGCAAGGAACCAAAAGCGATTGAATATACCATCAAGGTTTGCTTTGAATGACAGGAGGCAAGAATGATTAAAACAGATAAAGTAATATACAGAACCAGGACACTGGAAGAATATAACTGGTTGATGACTGAACTCGATGAAGAGGGGTGCAGATGGAACGAAGGAGGTCAACCAAGACCTGGAAGAGTACTCTTTGGGGACTTTCTCTCAGATACTTGTATACGTCTGGAGAATAAAAAGATTTATTACATGTATTTTGCTTTTTATAACGGCAACCCAGACTTTAAAGATTATGAAATCATCGAAGTGTCAGACCTAATGGAAAACGAAAAGAAAACTGAAATCCTAGAAAAGTTAGAAACCTTGAACGAACACTTAGAAGATGAACTCAAGAAAATAGAAAAGGGAGATGACGAACAGCAAAAGATTAAAAAGATTGTATACACAACAGAGGTTTATTTTGAATAAAACAGAATA
>UMIY01012798.1_pt1 | contig 11524 bp, 8 predicted proteins | sample 1965921 | NCBI WGS metagenome assembly UMIY01 (sample SAMEA4836134, study PRJEB28245) | human gut metagenome | biome: gut microbiome; material: fecal sample | place: Denmark | collected 2008
GAGGCTACGCTCTGGGGCTCTTCTTCATCATCCCGCTGGCCGACCTGGTGAGCCGCCGCCGCATCGTGCTGGTCAACTTCTCGGTGCTGGTCCTCTCGCTGCTCGCCATCGCCGCCGCCCGCGACATCCGCACCATCCACCTCTTCTCCTTCCTCACGGGGCTCTGCTCGGTCATGCCCCACATCTTCATCCCCTTCGCCGCCCAGTACTCCCGGCCGGCCGACAAGGCCCGCAACGTGGGCATCATCCTCTCGGGGCTGCTCAGCGGCATCCTGGCCTCACGCGTGGTGAGCGGCACGGTGGGCGAGGTGCTCGGCTGGCGCGAGATGTACTGCATCGCCGCGGTGCTGATGGTCCTCTCGGCGCTGGTCATCCTGCGCGTGCTGCCCGACACGCCGCGCAACTTCACGGGGGGATACGGCGCACTGATGCGCTCGCTGGCCACGCTCTTCCGCCGCTACGCTGCGCTGCGGCTCCATGCGCTGCGCGCCGCACTGGCCTTCGGGTCGTTCATGTGCTTCTGGGCGTCGCTCGCCTTCAAGATGGCCGGGGCTCCGTTCCACGCCGGCAGCGACGTGGTGGGGCTGCTGGGGCTCTGCGGCATCGCAGGGGCCGTCACCGCCTCACACGTGGGGGTCTACATCCCGCGCTACGGCGTCCGCCGCCTGAGCGCCGTCGGAGCGCTGCTGCAGCTTGCCGCCTGGGGGCTCTTCGGCGCGGGCGCCGGGAGCTATGCGGCCATCGTGGCGGGCATCGTGCTGATTGACATCGGCATGCAGGGCATCCAGCTCTGCAACCAGGCCCCGCTGTTCGAACTCGAGCCGCAGGCCTCGAACCGCATCAACACGCTCTTCATGAGCATCTACTTCATCGGCGGCGCCTTCGGCACACTCCTCTCGGGGCTGGCGTGGAGCCGCTGGGGCTGGCCGGGCGTGGTGGCGGCCGGCGCCGTGCTGGCCTTCGGCTCGCTGCTCACCACCCTCACGCCGAAGCGGCCGCAGCAATAGCCCGGCAACAACCCCTCTGCCGTCCCGACCGCATCCCTTCCCGCCGCTGAAAAGCGGCGCGACCGCCCGCCATATCCCATGCACGGGACAAAAAAGGCGGAGCGAACGCAACAGCCACGTTCGCTCCGCCGATGCCGACATCGTCGGGCCGCTCGCTACAACGGCGAGTACATGTCGGGAAGGTCGTTCTCCAGCAGCACCTGCTTCTTGGCCGCGAAGTCGAGGAAATCCTCCTCGGAGTAGCATCCGCGGAAGGCGCCGAAGTAGTGGCCGCCGTTGCGCGGGAAGTCGCCGTTGCGCCATACGAGCACGAAGCTGACGGGCTGCCCCTCAATGACCTTGTAGAGCATCTGCGTCCACCACTTCTTGTTGAAATAGTCCGAATCCTCGGGGCTGTTGTTCTCCAGACCCGTCTCGGTCAACGCCAGCGGCTTGTTCTTCGTGTAGGCGATGTTCTTCATCAGGCGAACCATCTGCAGCCCCTTGTGGCCGTAGTCCTCGCCGTCGCGGTCATAGGCGTCGAGTCCCAGGATGTCGACCCACTCGTCGCCGGGCCAGTACTCGAGGTAGGCATCGCGCGAATTGATGTGAATCATGTCGGGCGAATAGGCCCAGATGATGTTGTGCAGCCCCTTCACGTCGCGCAGATAGGTGATGGTGAACTGCCACAGGGCGATGAACTCGTCGGCCGAGGCGTTGCCCTTGCCCCACCAGAAGCCCGAACCCGAATGCTCGTGCCAGGGGCGGAAAATCACCGGAATGAGCTCACCGTCGGAGGACTTGAGGCTGCCGATGAAGTCGGCTATGCGGTCGAGCCAACCCTTGAACTTCTCGTGGTTCGCACCGCCCGGGATGATGGTGTAGACGGCACGCGTAACATCCCACGCATTGCCGTCGGTCACCGGGTTGGCGCAGTGCCACGAAAGGGTGTTGATTCCGCCGCGCTCGAAGGCGGCGATGATGTGCTTGCGCACGTCGTCAAAGACATCGCCGTCGATGTTGGCATCCAGTCCGAACTCGAGGTTCGAGAGCTCCCAGCCGCAGACGGCCGGATGGCTGCCCGTCAGATACTTGGTATCCGAGAGGTCGGTCCGCTCACCGGCATACCACTTCTGGTTGTTGTCCAGACCGTAGAGTGTGGGAATCTGGCGGCCGAACATCGTGCCGCGCTCGGCCAGCACGAAGAGGTTTTCGTAGAGCGTCCGCGTGATGGCCGATGCGGCGGGGTCGACCATCGTCTTGGGACCTTCGGGATAGCCCGTCGGCGTCCGGTTCGGCGTCTCGGGTTCATCGGTGCAACCGACGGCCGTCGAAATGGCCATGGAGGCGCATGCGAGCAGGAGCGAGAATTTCAATTTCATGTCGTTCAGGGATTTAAGGTTGGTTATACGTTGATTTTCTTTTGCGAATAATAGGTCTTGAAGTCGCGCGGGGTCATCCCCTTGCAGCGACGGAATATCCGGTTGAAGTTCGAGAGGTTGTTGAAGCCGCTCATGTAGGCCACCTCGGAGATGTTCTTGGTCGGCGACTCGATGAGCAGCCGCGAGGCGGCGCCCAGCCGGATGTCGTTGAGCAGCGTGACGAAGCTCTTGCCCGTGTGCTGCTTGATGAAGCGGCGGAAGGTGGGCTCGCTCATGTTGACCAGCGCCGTCACCTCCGCAAGCGGGATGTCGCGGCGGTAGTTCTCGTTGAGGAACTGCATCACCTTCCGAATCCGGGGGCTGTTGTAGTTGTCGGGCTCGGTCGAGACGCTCCGCTGGGCCAGAATCTGGTAGTCCCCCTCACAGGCAAGGAAGTTGAGCAGCGCCAGGAAGTGGAGCACCGACGCGAAGCGTTCGCCGCTGGAGACCAGCCGCTCGAAATAGGGCTCCGCCCGCACGATGGTCTGCTCGGAGAAGGCGATGCCGCGCTGCGCATATTCGAACATCCGCCGGATGGGGTGGAACTGCTTCTTGTCGATGAAGCCCTTCTCGAAGAGCTCGGGCGAGAACTGGATGCAGACCTCGTGCACGTCGGCATCGCAGGCATAGTTGCCGTTGAGCCAGGCATGTTCGAGATAGGAGCCCGTGATGAGGGCCAAATCGAGCGCCCCGATTTCGCGGATGGAGTCTCCCACGATGCGCGTGGCTCCCTGCGCGCCGCAGACCAGATTGAGCTCGTACTCCTGGTGGATGTGCACCGGGTAGCAGAACTCGCGCTTGTAGCGGTCGAAGACCACGAAGCAGTCCTGGGGCGAGATGGGCGGTATTTCGGTCAGTATGTTGGGGTTGGACATGGCAGCAGGTGTTTAGGATTCGACAGGTTGTCCGTCTCGCAACGGATAGCGCAGCACGAAGACGAAGGCGCCCAGCGCAGCGGCGGCCGGCAGGATGCTCTGCAGGAAGCCGATGACCGAGAGCGTCGCCTCGCTCTGCACGGCATTGGCCTCGAAGCCGGCCAGCGAGAGAATCCACGCCGTGGCGGCGCTTCCGACCGACCAGCCGATTTTCTGGGCCATCGAGTAGGAGGAGAAGATGAGCCCCGTGTCGCGGCGGCCCGTACACCGCTCGGCATAGTCGGCCACGTCGGCCGACATGGCCCAGAGCAGCGGCAGCACGCCTCCGACGGCGAGGCTGATGAGTGCCTGAGCGGCCAGCAGCGCCGCCAGACCCGCCCCCTCGGCCAGGCGGAAGCCCAGCGAGAGGAGCGCCGTGACGAGCAGCACGCCGGCCAGTGCGCGCCGGCGGCCGAAGCGGGCGGCCAGCGCCGGGGTGAAGATGATACCGACGATGTTGAAGAGCTGCCCCACGGCCACGAAGAGGGCCGAGCCGGTGAGGGCCACGCCTCCCAGCACGACGGAGGAGTCCCCCTCGCCGATGCAGTATTTGAAGTAGTAGACCGTACCGCTTTCGCGGAAGGCGTTGAAGAGCTGCAGACAGATGGCCGCCGCGGCGAGGATGAGCCACGGACGGTTGTGCATCAAATCGCGCAGCGAGACGGCTACCGAATGGCGTTCGCTCCGCACGGGACGTACCCGCTCGCGCGTCGAGAGGAAGGTGGCCAGCAGCAGCGCCACCACCAGCGCGCAGATGACGGCCACCGAGGCGGTCCACCCGCCGGGATGCCCCGCCTCACCGCCGAAGAGGCGCGCCAGCGGCTCGATGAGCAGCACGGCCAGGATGCTGCCGCCCGCGGCGAAGGCCATGCGGAAGGAGGCGAGCGTCGTGCGCTCCTGCGCATCGGAGGAGATGACCCCCAGCAAGCGAGGCGTAGGGGACGTTGACCAGCGAATAGACGACCATCATCGCCGAGTAGGTCACCGCGGCATAGGCCACGCGGCCCCCTTCGCTCCAGTCCGGCATCGAGAAGGTGAGCACCCCCAGCAGACCGAAGGGCAGCGCGCCCCACAGCAGCCACGGACGGAACGTTCCCCAGCGGCTGCGCGTCCGGTCGCACACGAGCCCCACGAAGGGGTCGAGCAGCGAATCCCACACGCGTGTCACCAGAAAGAGCAGGCCCACCACCCAGGCGTCGAGGCCACAGATGTCCGTATAGAAGAACATCAGGTAGACGCTGAAGAGCTTCCAGAGCATCGAGCAGGCGGCATCGCCCAGTCCGTAGCCGATTTTTTCGGAGAGACGCATGGCCGGCGGCATCAATGTTTGACAATGCGTGCGGCGAAGCCTCCGCCGGGGGCGAGCTCCACGTCGAGCCCCTCAGATGCGTCGAGCGTCAGCACCTCGCGACGGTAGTCGCGCGCGATGCGGCGGGCATTGGCTCCGTCGCGGAAGAGCTCCACGTCGTAGGTGCCCTCGGGCAGGAATGAGAGGTCGAGATGCACGGTGCGGGCCTCCCAGCCCGTCATGCCGCCCACGTACCACACCTCGCCGCTGCGGCGGGCCGTCACGATGCAGTGACCCACCTCGCCTTCGAGCACGCGGGTCTGGTCCCAAACGGTCGGCACGCCGGCAATGAAGCGCAGGCACTCCTCCTCGCGCTCGTACTGCGAGGGAGCGTCGCACAGCATCGACAGCGGCGCGTCGTAGACGACGTACTGCGCCAGCTGGCGGCAGCGCGTCCCCTGGCTCATCGGCTCGCCGTTGACCGGGCGGAAGTTCTCGCGCACGGCGTTGCGCATGGCCCCCTGCGTATAGTCGACCGGACCGGCCATCATGCGGATGAAGGGCATCGTCACGTCGTAGGCCACCTGGTCCACCTCGACGGGCGACCACTTCACCTGTTCGAGGCCGTGCACGCCCTCGAAGTTGATGACGTTGGGATAGGTGCGCTGCACGCCCGTCGGCTTGTAGATGCCGTGCAGGTCGAGCAGCAGTCCGTAGCGGGCGGCCGTACGCGCCGCCTCGTAGACGAAGTCGGTGAGCAGCTGGTCGTCGCGATCCATGAAGTCGACCTTGAAGCCGCGGATGCCCATCTTCGAGTAGTGGGCGCAGAGCTTCTCCATCTGCCCGGCAAAGGGGAGGTAGCCAATCCAGAGAATCAGCCCCACGCCCCGCTCGGCGCCGTAGGCGACCAGCGCCGGGAGGTCGATGTCGCCCGCCGTCTCGAAGGGACGGTGGTGGCCGGCGCTCCAGCCGTCGTCCATCACCACATAGCGCAGGCCGTTGGCGGCCGCGAAGTCGATGTAGTATTCATAGGTGCGCTGGTTGATGCCCGCCTCGAAGTCGACGCCGTAGAGGCCCCAGCCATTCCACCACTCCCAGGCCGCCTTGCCGGGCTCAATCCACGAGATGTTGTCCAGCCGGCAGGGGGAGGCCAGACGCCACACCAGGTCGGTCTGGGCCAGCTCCGCGTCGTTGCGCACCAGCGCCATCGCCCGCCAGGGGAGCGTCTGCCGCGCCGCAATGCGGGCGATGTAGGGTTCGTACTCCTCGACGACGCCCTGCATGCGGTCGTAGCCGCCCGCAACGATGCGCCGCGGGCAGGGGGCAAAGACACCCTCGAGCCGGTCGGCGGCCGCACGTCGGAGGAACATGCCGGGATAGCTCTCCAGGTCGGCATCGGTGATGCAGACCCGCTCGCCGCCCGGCGTGCGGACCAGCAGCGGCAGGAAGGCCAGCCGCGTGGAGTCCATCGCGGAGAGCGAAGTCTCGGTATAGGTATTCTCGAACGACTGCATGAACTGCTCGCCGAAGGGGAGCCCTTCGTGCTGCTGCGGCGTGTCGCGCACGTAGGGAACCACCGCCGTTGAGCCTTCGGGGAAGAGGAACGGGGCGCGCTCGCCGCGGAGCGTCACCTCGTCGTCCGTACGCGAGAGGAAGCGGTAGGCCATGCCGTCGTCGTAGAGGCGGAACTCCAGCGCGAAGCCCTCGCGGAACTCGACCAGCAGGCCGTTGCAGCGGTCCGCAACCTGCGACCTCTTATAAAAGGGGGCAGGCACCTGCTCGTCGAGCAGGTAGTGCTGCACGCGCTTCACATGCGACGAAAGGCCCCACGTCCGACCGTCGGCAAGCTCCAGAGCGACTCCGTCGGATGATACGACTCGCTCATTTTCGGTTCTCACATTGTATACAATTCGCTCACCGCACGTAACGGTCAATTCGAGGCGTCCGTCGGGCGACTGAATCGTACAGGTTTTCTCCTTTCCGAGGGCTGCCGTCTGCAGCGACAGCAGAAGGAAAAGGACGGGAAAGAATTTCCGCATAAGGATTTGGTTTTAGCAGTATGTTGGTTTTCAATGATTTGCAAATCGCCGAATCATTTCGATGTAAAAATACGCCTCGCGTGAGAATTTTCCAAGGAATGCAAACTATTTCAATCGGAAAATACCAAACAAAGAGCGAATAGTACCACAAAAAGAAAACACAAAAGCCCCCATCAGCCCGTTTCCGTTTCGAACATGCACACAATCCCGTTCCGAAAAGTATCGAATGTAGTACGATTCGTTCAATCTCTTTTGCATTTCTGACCTTTCTTATCATAGGTTTCCGGAAAGGTTTAATTTTGCTCGTGCCTTGAAACAACCAAAACCTAAACATAACCTGTATGAGGAGTAAATTCCACTTTCTGACGACGGGTCTTGCGACCCTGTTTCTGCTGTCGGGAGTCTCCTGCTCGGACGATGAGGCAAGCGTGCCGACCCCGCCGGGCGAGGGGATACTCACCCCTCCCGTGCTGACGCTCTCGGCCGAGGAGGTCCTCGTCGAGCCCGAAGAGCCCGACCAGACGGTACTCCACGCCGAGTGGAGCGCCGCCACCGACGACCCCGAGGTCGATGTCCGCTATTCGCTCTACGTCAACCACGGCGAGGGCGACATGTTCACCAACCCGCTGGTCTTCGACGCCGGCACCGAACTGAGCTACGACTTCACCAACGAGGAGCTCAACCGGATGCTCATCTCCGACTTCGAAATCGAACCGGGCGTGGCCACGCCGCTGCGTCTGGTGGTCTATGCCGAGAACCGCGACGATGAATTCGACACGCAGCTTTCGCAGACGCTCGTCTGCACCGTGACGGCGCAGACCGCCTATCCGGCCTATCCGCCCGCCGTCTACCTGGTGGGTGCCGCCACCTCGTGGGGCTGGGACCTCACGCAGGCGCTCGAAATTCCCGAAACGTCGCCCGGCTCGCACCGCTACGAGGCCTCCGACATCGAGCTGCGCGTACAGCCCGCAAGCATCAACAACGGCTTCAAGCTCTACTTCTCGCGCAACCTCGACGATTTGGACGACCCGCGCTTTGCGGCCCAGGACCTCGGCTCGGACACCTTCGGCAAGACGCTTGTCTACAACGAGGGCGACGCGCAGTACCAGCCCGGCTCGTTCGGTTACGAGAACGGCCTGTACAGCATCAGCCTCGACCTCGATGCCCTGGAGCTCACCATCACCCGCACGGGAGACCTTCCCGCCGAGGCGCTTCCCGAGCAGCTCTACCTGCTGGGCGACGCCTTCACCTGGGGCTGGGTTTGGACCGGAACGCCGCTGGCCAAGGTCGAGGAGGGCATCTACCGCGCCGAGAACCTCGTCATGGACTTCGGCAGCAACGGCGACCGCGGCTTCAAGATGTACGAGAAGCTGGAGAACTGGAGCGTCTACTACGCGATGGCAGACGACGCCACGGCCGACAACATCACCCTGCAGCGCGTCACCGACACCGACGTTCCGCAGGTATACCCCGGCAAGCTGGGCTTCAAGAACGGCGTCTACACCATGGAGGTCAACCTGCTCGAGATGAAGATGACCCTCACGCAGAGTGTCGACTACTCGATGACGGGCGCCGCCACGCCGGGCGGCTGGGACACGCGCACCTACCTGCCCAAGAAGGGCGAGAACGAATGGGAGGCCACGGGCATCCGGATGAACTTCGACGACGAGTACAAGGGATTCAAAATCTTCGCCTCGGCCGACGGATGGTGGCCCTGGTACGGACAGCAGCCCGACGCCGCATTCGGCACCGTGCTCCGCATCGACGACCAGGCGACGAGCGATTCGTACGGCGACCCGCAGTTCTATCCACAGCGCTTCGGATACGCCTCGGGCACCTACACCATCAACCTCAACCTCAACACGATGACGCTCACGCTCACCCTGGAACAATAATCAGCCATGCATCAACGAATCATCGCACTATTCATGACATTGTCTCTACTCGGGGCCGCCATGCCGGCGGCCCGGGCCGAGGCTCCCGTACAGCAGCTCCACGAGGGGTGGAGCTTCAGACAGGCCCGGCTCACGAACTGGTATCCGGCCACCGTTCCGGGCGTGGTCCATACGGACCTGATGGCCAACGGCATCATCGAAGACCCCTACTTCCGGCTCAACGAGCGCGGACTTCAATGGATTGACAAGGAGGACTGGATTTACCGGACCATGTTCGACCTCACGCCCGAGGTGGCGGCCTGCGACCATACACGGCTCTGCTTCGAGGGGCTCGACACCTATGCCGACGTCTATCTGAACGGAGAGAGGATTCTCGAAGCCGACAACATGTTCCGCCGCTGGGCCGTCGAGGTGGAGGAGCTGCTGCTCGATAAGGGCAACGAACTGCTCATCTACTTCCACTCGCCCATCAAGGTGGCGCTGCCGCTCTACGACTCCCTCCCCTACCACTACGAGGCGTGGAACGACCAGGCGGCCAACGGCGGGCTCATCGACAAGAAGCTGAGCCCCTTCACCCGCAAGGCGGGCTACCACTACGGCTGGGACTGGGGTCCGCGTCTGGTCACCTCGGGCATCTGGCGCCCGGTCGAGCTGCGGGGTTGGAACGACCTGCGCATCGAGGATGTCTTCCACTACCAGAAGCAGGTGGACCGCAAGAGCGCCGAGGTGGAGACCCGGGTCGAAATCGAGGCTGCCGAGCCGATGAAGGAGGTCCGCGTGGCGGTCTACGACGGCGAGCGCAAGCTGGGCGAGACCCGCACGGCGCTGCACAAGGGTCTCAATACCGTCACCGTCCCCTTCACCATCCGCAACCCGAAGCTGTGGTGGTGCCTGGGCATGGGCGAGCAGCACCTCTACACCTTCCGCACCGAGGTCACCCGGGGCCGGAAGACACTGGCCGAGGATGAGACCCGCGTGGGTCTGCGCTCGGTCGTGGTCGAAAAGGAGCGCGACGCCTACGGACGCTCGCTGCGCTTCGTGCTCAACGGCGAACCGGTCTTCTGCAAGGGGGCCAACTACATCCCCTGCGACTGTTTCCTGCCGCGCGTCACCCACGAGGTCTACGAGCGCACGGTGGGCGATGCGGCTGCCGTGAACATGAACATGCTGCGCATCTGGGGCGGCGGCATCTACGAGGATGACTACTTCTACGAGCTGTGCGACCGCATGGGAATCCTCGTCTGGCAGGACTTCATGTATGCCTGCGCGGTCTATCCGGCACGCGGCGAACTGCTCGAGAACATGCGCCAGGAGGCCATCGACAACGTCAAGCGGCTGCGCAACCACCCCTCGGTGGTCTACTGGTGCGGCAACAACGAGAACCAGGACTCGTGGCTCACGGGCTGGATTTACGACGTGCAGAAGGTCGACCCCAAGTATGCCGACATCATCTGGGCCGAATACGAGGAGCAGTACTACCACATGCTCGACCAGGTGGTGGCACAATACGCCCCCGGAACGGGCTATCAGCCCACCTCGCCCTTCTCCGACTACGGCAAGGTGAGCAACGACCACGAGGGTGACCGCCACTACTGGGAGGTATGGCACGCCAAGAAGCCCATCGCCGAGTACAACCGCCAGCGGAGCCGCTTCTTCAGCGAGTACGGCTTCCAGTCGTTCCCCTGCTTCGAGTCGGTGAAGCGCTATGCGCCCTGTTCCGGGGACTGGAGCATCACCTCGGAGGTGATGATAGCGCACCAGCGGGGCGGTGACCATGCCAACAACCTCATCCGCAGCTACCTGCTCAGCGAATACCACGAACCGCGCGACTTCGCCTGCTTCCTCTACGCCTCGCAGATTCTCCAGGGCGACGCCATCAAGACCGCCATCGAGGCGCACCGCCGCGACAAGGGCTACTGCTGGGGCTCGCTCTACTGGCAGCATAACGACTGCTGGCCCGTGGCCTCGTGGTCGAGCCGCGACTGGTACGGCACCTGGAAGGCTCAGCACTACTTTGCCCGCCAGGCCTTCGACGACCTGCTCGTCTCGCCCGTGGTGAAGGACGGCAAGCTGGAGCTCTACGTCGTTTCGGACCGGCTGCAACCGACCGAGGGCGAGCTGACGCTGCGCGTAGTGGGGCTTCGCGGCGGTTCGACCGAGCGGCTCTCGCGCAAGGTCCTGATTCCGGCAAACGCCAGCACGAAGCTCTTCACGCTCACGCTCGACGAGCTGCTTGACGGCACGGCTCCCGAGCAGTGCGTCGTCCGCGCCGAACTCCGCACTGGGAAGCGGCTCTACACGAACAACTGCTTCCTGGTCCAGCAGAAGCAGATGGACTACCCCGATGCGAAGGTGACCCGCCGGGTGAAACCCGCCGACGGAGGCTACGAGGTGACGCTCCAGTCCGACTGCTCCTTGCCCAAATAGCGGTTCAGAATGATTTGGGCGGATACCTCCTTCTTATCGAGTTCGAGATCTCTTTGGATTTGTAAAATGTTGGCGGAAATGGCGTTCAGATAGAGATTCAAATCCTTTCCGCCACGGCATTTTTCGTTGGCTTTTCCTTTATCCGAGTTCCAGGCGTGCGGTTCGATAAATCGCTTGATTGAAGCATCTGCGCGTTCTCCATTGATTGTCAGACGCATAAATACGGGAGCTTCGCCTCTTTTGTTGAGCTTGTCCCGCCGAATGTAAAACAACAGGCTGAAAGTAGTCCTTTCCATAAGTACACCGAATTAAGGGTTACAAAATTAGTTTCCCAAGTGTCTTAAGTCAAGAGGAAGACCGCTGCAAATAAGTGCAAACCAATCTGTTACGAGCAATTCAGTGTACTTTTTCGGCCCGGAAAGAAGTACACCGAATAGGCCACAGGTAACCTGCTTTTCGATGCCTTTTTCTGCACTTCCGGCCAAAATAAAAAACCCTGTAAACCTATGGTTTACAGGGATTTGCTTCTGATTCGACTTCGTTTTGGCGGAAAG
>UMIY01007453.1_pt1 | contig 11510 bp, 8 predicted proteins | sample 1965921 | NCBI WGS metagenome assembly UMIY01 (sample SAMEA4836134, study PRJEB28245) | human gut metagenome | biome: gut microbiome; material: fecal sample | place: Denmark | collected 2008
TCGGGGAGTACGTCGCGGCGCACCCCCGTCCCGACGACGACGGGGCGGCGGCGCCCAACACGCTGCTGGCCTGGTTCGAGTTCCTGCGCGCCAACGGCCGCGAACCGAGCTACGCCACGGGGAGCATCTCGGAGGTGATGGCCGACGTGAGCGACCGCGTGGGGAGCCAGACCCGGCAGCTGGCCAACAGCGTGGGGTGGTCGCGCCAGATGCTCGAAATCCGCATGCAGCAGGACAGCCTGCGCAGCCGCGTCGAGGGGCAGCTTGACTCGCTCGAACGCAACTTCGGCCGGCTGGTGGCCGTGGCCGAGCATCTGCCCGGCCTCTCGGAGCAGCTGCTGGAGGAGTTGAACCTCCAGGCCGGGCAGCTCATCGGCGCCATCGACTCGAGCATGGCCTCGGCCTTCGACGACCTCGACCGGCAGCGGGTCGAGATTCAGCACTACGTCTCGACCGAACGCGAGGCGCTCGTCGGACAGGTGCAGCAGGCGGCCGACGAGGCGGTGCAGCATGCCCTGGAGCGCATCCCGGCGGTGATTGGACGGCTGCTCTTCTATGTGGTGGCGGCGCTGGTGGTACTGCTCGGCCTCCCCTTCCTGGTGGGCTTCTGGCTGGGCGGCCTGCGCGCCCGCCGGCAGAGCTGCCGGCAGAAGGCCCCGTCGGGGGACGATTCGGCTCCGGAGCAGGGCGGCGGCTCCCCGGACGAGGGTCGGAGCGGCCCCGGTGAATCCCGGTGAATGAAATAATCGCCCGTTTTGGCCGTCGAACGGCGAATTATCCCTACCTTTGTCTCCCGAACAACAGCGAAAAAGAGACCTTATGGCACGCAAAAAAGCCGATTACCCTCTGCTCGAGGGACTCGAAATAACGACGCTCGCCGCCGAAGGCAAGGCGATGGGGCGCTGGAACGAACAGGTGGTCTTCGTCCCGATGACCGTACCGGGCGACGTGGTCGACGTCCAGATTCGGACCAAGCGCCGCCGCTACATGGAGGGCTACGTGGTCCGCTACGTGCGCCGCTCGCCGCTGCGCGTGGAGCCCTTCTGCGAACACTTCGGCGTCTGCGGCGGCTGCAAGTGGCAGAACCTGCCCTACGACGAGCAGCTGCGCTTCAAGCGCGAGCAGGTGCGCGACCAGCTCACGCGCATCGGCAAGGTCGAACTGCCCGAGATTGCCCCCTGCCTGGGGTCGGCCCGCACGCAGTTCTACCGCAACAAGCTCGAATTCACCTTCGCCGACCGCCGCTGGCTCACCTACGAGGAGGTGGCCTCCGGCGCGGAGCTCGACGCCTCGCCCGCCGTGGGCTTCCACATCCCGGGCATGTTCGACAAGGTGCTCGACATCCACCGCTGCTGGCTCCAGCCCGAGCCCTCGAACGCCATCCGCCTCGAGGCGAAGCGCTTCTGCGTGGAGCACGGCTATACGTTCCATAACGCCCGCGAGCACAGCGGCCTGATGCGCAACATGATTATCCGTACGGCCTCGACGGGTGAGGTGATGGTCATCGTGGTCTTCGGCCAGGAGGATATGCCGCGCATTGAGGCGCTGCTCGACCACCTTGCCGCCGCCTTCCCCGCCATCACGTCGCTCTTCTACGTGGTCAACACCAAGTGGAACGACTCGGTGGGCGACCTGCAGCCGGTCTGCTACCGGGGCAAGGACCACATCATCGAGCAGATGGAGGGGCTGCGCTTCAAGGTGGGCCCCAAATCCTTCTACCAGACCAATTCGCAGCAGGCCCTGGAGCTCTACCGCGTGGCCCGCGACTTCGCCCAGCTCGGCGGCGACGAGGTGCTCTACGACCTCTACACCGGGACGGGCACCATCGCCAACTTCTGCGCCGCGCGCTGCCGGCAGGTGGTGGGCGTGGAGTATGTTCCCGAGGCGATTGAGGATGCGAAGCTCAACTCGGCGCTCAACGGCATCACCAACACGCGCTTCTATGCGGGCGACATGAAGGAGGTGCTCGACGACGCCTTCGTTGCGGCCAACGGACGCCCCGACGTCATCATCCTCGACCCGCCGCGTGCCGGGGTCGACGAGCCGGTGCTGGAGGTCATCCTGCGTGCGGCGCCCCGGCGGATTGTCTACGTGAGCTGCAACCCCGCCACGCAGGCGCGCGACCTGGCGCTGCTCGACGGCGCCTACCGCGTCGAGGCGGTGCAGCCGGTCGACATGTTCCCCCATACGCACCACGTCGAGAACGTCGTGAAGCTCGTGCGGCGGTAGGGTAGTGCGGTGGCGAGGCCGCGGCTTTTCGCGGGGGACGGGCCGGTGGATTGCTGCCTTGCGGCGCGAGGCCGGCGCTTCTGCGGCTTTGCGAGGACCGGGCCGAGGCTTTTCGCGGGGGCGGTCCGGTGGACTGCTTCCTTGCGGTTCGGGGCCGGTGTTTCTGCCGTTTTGCGGCGGCTGAGGCTTTTTGCGGCGGCGGGCGGGCCTCCGGTACGTCCCGGAAAAAGGCGGCCGTACAATATCGGGAGGGAAGCCGACGTTCTATGAGTACGAGAAACCTTAAAACCCCATACGATGAAAAAGTTGATTCTGATGGCGGCGGTCGCCCTGATGGCGCTCCCCGCGGCGGCACAGAATGCCGAAGCCTATCCCAGCTACATCCAGGTGACGGGCCGGGCCGAGCAGGAGCTCACCCCCGACGAATTCTACCTCTCGATTGTCATCGACGAGCGCGACTCGAAGGGTAAAATCTCGGTCGAGAGCCAGCAGCGCGACCTCATCTCGACGCTCAAGAAGCAGGGGGTCAACGTCTCCGAACAGCTCAAGATGTCCAACCTCTCGAGTGAATTCTTCAAGAAGAAGAGCACGCTCTCGACGGCCAAATACCAGCTCAAGCTCTTCTCGGCCGAGGAGGTGGCCCGCGTCTGGCAGGCGCTCGACGCGCTGGGCATCTCGAACGTCTCGTTGCTGCGCGTGAGCCACTCGAAGCTCGACCAGTACAAGGAGCAGGTGCGTCTGGAGGCCATCCGCAACGCCCGCGAGAGTGCCGAGTCGCTGGCCGGCGCCATCGGCCAGAGGGTGGGCAAGTGCTTCTACATCTACGATTCGAACAGCGACGTGATGCCCGCCCTCTATGCCAACGGGATGATGCTGGCGCGCGGGCTGAAGGTCTCCGAGGAGGCTTCGGACGCCTCGTTCGTCGAGGAGCCGCTCGAATTCCGGACCATCAAGCTCGACTACAGCGTCCAGGCGAAGTTCGTCCTCGAATAGAGGGCTGAAAGCCGCCCGCTGTCTTTCGGACAGGCTGCGCGAAGGGCTCTTCGCTACAGGTATGCGCCCCTCCGGGCCCGGGAGTTGCCTCCCGCGGCGGACGGGGCGCTTTTTTGTGCCCGTTCCGGACCGTTCCGGCGGCGGGGCGGACGTTTTTTTTGTGTCCGTTCCGGACTGCTCCGGCGGCTGGGCGGACGCTTTTTTGTGCCCGGTTCGGGCCGCTCCGGCGGTGGGACGCCCCTTTCCGGGCGGGGAGCGCTCCGCCGTGCTGTCCCGCAGCGGAAAAATTTGCAGGTAACCCGATTTTTTTCATACCTTTGTAATTCACCCCTTAATCGAAAGGAGTTATGGAAAAGCAGTTCCGTTTCAATTACGAGCACTACGCCTCGCTCGAGGCGATGCCCGAGGCCGACCGGCAGCTGGTCCGCGAAGCCGAGCGGGCTACGGCCAATGCCCATGCCCCCTATTCGGAATTCCGCGTCGGCGCCGCCGCACGGCTGCGCAGCGGCCGGATTCTCTACGGCAGCAACTTCGAAAGCGAGGTCTACCCCGCCGGACTCTGTGCCGAACGTTCGCTGATGTTCTACGCCGAGGCCAACTATGCCGACGACCCCATCGAGGCGCTGGCCATCGCCTCCCGCCCCTCGGAGCGCGAGTGCTACCCCTGCGGGCAGTGCCGCCAGGTGATGGTCGACGTCGAGCGCCGGCAGCAGAGCCCCATGCGCGTCATCATGAGCGGCGGCGGCACGGCTTCGGTCGTCGAATCGGCCGCGCTGCTGCTCCCCTTCACCTTTTCGCTGAAATCCTGATTGCGGCATGTTCCGACCCGAAGATATCCTCTACGAAGACAACCACCTGCTGGTGGTCAACAAGCATTGCGGCGACCTGGTGCAGCCCGACCCCTCGGGCGAGAGTGCGCTCGAGGACCAAATCAAGGCCTACCTCAAGGTGCGCGACGCCAAGCCCGGCGCCGTCTTTCTGGGTGTGGTCCACCGCATCGACCGTCCGGTGAGCGGCGCGGTGCTCTTCGCCAAGAGCTCCAAGGCCCTCACGCGGCTCAACGAGATGCTCCGCCAGGGACGCATCCGCAAGAGCTACTGGGCGCTCACCGAGCAGACCCCCTCGCCCGAAGAGGGGGAGCTGCACCACTACATCGTGCGCGACGCCCGCAACAACCGCTCGCGGGCCTACGACGCCCCGAAGCCCGAGAGCAAGGAGGCGCTCCTGCGCTACCGGACCCTCGGCCGGGGAACCCATTATACGCTCGTCGAGGTCGAGCTGCTGACGGGCCGCCACCACCAGATTCGGGCACAGCTTGCCAAAATCGGCTGCCCGATTCGCGGCGACCTGAAGTATGGCGCCCGCCGCTCGAATCCCGACGGCGGCATCTCGCTCCACTCGCGGCGCGTCGCCTTCGAGCATCCGGTGCGTCACGAGGAGCTCGTCGTGACGGCCCCCGTGCCGGCGGGCGACAACCTGTGGCGCTACTTCGAAGAGCTTCACCCCGACGATTGACCCCGCAGCCATGAGAGTACTGATTCAACGCGTCCGCAGCGCCTCGGTCACCATCGACGGGCAGCTGCACTCCTCCATCGGGGCGGGGCTGCTGCTCCTTGTGGGCATCACGGCCGACGACGGGGCGGAGGATATCGAATACCTGGCCGGAAAGGTGGTGCGGCTGCGGATTTTCGACGACGAGCGTGGGGTGATGAACCTTGACGTGGGGCAGGCGGGCGGCGACATCATGGTCGTCAGCCAGTTTACGCTCATGGCCTCGACGCGCAAGGGAAACCGCCCCTCCTACATCGCGGCAGCCCCCGAGCCTGTCTCGCGGCCGCTCTATGAGCGCTTTGTGGCGGCGGTCGAGGCGCTGACGGGCCGACGGGTGGCCACCGGAGTGTTCGGCGCCGACATGCAGGTGGCGCTGGTCAACGACGGTCCGGTGACCATCTGGATGGACTCCCGCCGGCGGGAGTAGCCGTGCGGAGAGGAGCGCGGGGCGTGCGCAGAAAGACCTCGGAACGCTTTGCATGCAGGAGTGCGGAGGCGGCGGGGAAGCCGGAACCCGAAAGGAGACGCCTGGAACGCTGCCGGAAAGTGCCGGGGATGTTGGAAAAGCCGGGAATGCCCCCCCCTGCCGGTGTGAGGCGGCGGGACGTCGGGCGCGCGGAACGGCACGGCGACAAACGACAAGACAACAAGACGACAATACGACAATACGACACATGTCACGAATATCGAAAACCATTAACCGTTAAACATTTGCGATGAAGAAATTTTTTACCCTGTTTGTGGCCGTGCTGGCGTGGGCCGCAATGTCGTGCAGCGACAAGGAGAGCTCGGAGCCCCGACTCGACCCGCCCTTCCAGGCGGTCTTCGTTTCGGACACGGGCGACAACGGAGCCCTGCTCTACGGCCGTTACGACGGCGCCAGCGTGGGGCAGGTGAAGGCTGCAGGCTTTGCCTGCCGGCCCGCCGGAGGCTCGGAGAGCTATGTGGCCACCCCGGGCGACGAGTGGGACCAGACACACGTGGTGTTGCAGCTCGACGGTCTGAAGTCGGGCTCCGAATATGAATTCTACTGCTACGTCGAGGCGGGCGGCATGCGCTACAACTCGCCCGTGGTCACCTTCCGGACCACCGGCACGCCGAGCGACGACCCCGACCCGGACGACCCCCAGGCCGAAGAGCCCCGCTTCGGAACCCCCTCCTTCACGGAGGTAGGCTCCTCGTCGGCGCAGCTGAGCTGCACCTACACCTACGCGGGTGGGGAGTCGGTCAGCGAGGCCGGATTCTACTACCACACCTCGGGCAGCACGGCCGAGCAGAAGGTTGCCGCAGCCGGCGTCGCTTCGCCCGTCGCATGCCGGCTCGAGGGGCTCACGGCCTCCACCGAGTACCTTGCGGCGGCCTATGTGGTGGTTGCCGGCCGCGAGTACCGCAGCCGGGAGGCGTCGTTCACCACCTCGGCGCAGAGCACGGGCGGAGGCTCGGCGGCCAAGTTCTCGGGATGGCCCGAGCTGCTGGCCGAGGATGACTCGAACAGCGACTACTACTATGCCTACCACCTCTGTCCCGACCTGAAGACCTCACGCGGCGACAAGGCGCGCAACTATACGGTCTGCTTCAGCGCCGAGCACCACTGCCCGGTGTGGGTCGCCGCCCCGCGCCACGAGTCCTACGAAGGTTCGGCCAACCGTACCAACGCCTACAAGGCCGACCCGGACATCCCCGCCGACATCCAGTACTACAGCAAGTCGACGGGCGGCGGCTGCAACAAGGGCCACATGCTCGGCTCGGCCGAGCGCACCTGCACGAGCAGCGTCAACCGCCAGGTCTTCTACTACTCGAACATCGCGCCGCAGTACTCGAGCGGCTTCAACACCGGCGGCGGTGGCTGGAACATCCTCGAGGACTGGATTGACACGAAGGTCTGCGCCGATACGACCTACCTGGTCATCGGTACCTACTTCGAGAAGTATACGGACCGCTACGGCAACTCCGCCTCGCCGAAGAAAATCTCGTTCGGCGACCGTGACGACGTCTCCTGCCCCACGATGTTCTACATCGCCGTGCTGCGGACCAAGTCGGGAAATACGAAAAAGTCGGTGGTCGAGTGTTCGGCCGACGAGTTGATGTGCGCCGTCTTCGTACGCTGCCACAACAACAACCTCAAGGGCAAGGCGGTTTCGGCGAAGGACATGATTTCGGTGCGTGAGCTCGAGCAGCTCACCGGCTTCGACTACTTCCCCAACGTGCCCAATGCACCGAAGGATACCTACAACCCCTCGGACTGGGGGCTCTGACGCCATGACCTATCCCTGGGGAGACGACCGCAGGTTCAACTCCTATGCGGGCTACTTCCGCCGGCTCTTCGGCGGGCGGGTCCAGAAACTCTCCGTCGATGCGGGCTTCACCTGCCCCAACCGTGACGGAACGCTCGGACGCGGGGGGTGTACGTTCTGTGACAACGGAGCGTTCACCCCTTCGTACTGCCGTTCCGCGAAGAGCATCACGCAGCAAATCGACGAGGGCATCGCCTTCCACGCCCGGCGCTACCGCTCGGCGGGGCGCTACCTGGTCTACTTCCAGTCCTACTCGAACACCTATGCGCCGCTCGAGCGGCTCCGGGCGCTCTACGGCGAGGCGCTGGCCCACCCGCAGGTGGCGGGCATCGTCGTGGGGACGCGTCCCGACTGCATCGACGAGGAGAAGCTTGACCTGCTGGCCGAGGTGGCGCGCGACCGCTACGTGGCCGTCGAGTACGGCATCGAGTCAACCTCGGACGAGACGCTGCGCGCTGTCCGCCGCGGCCACGACTTCGCCTGCGCCCGCCGTGCCGTGGAGCTCACCGCCCGGCGGGGGCTCCACGTCGGGGCGCACTTCATCCTCGGGCTCCCGGGCGAGAGCGACGAGATGCTGCTCCGCCAGGTCGGGATCATCAACTCGCTGCCGCTCACGACGGTCAAGTTCCACCAGCTGCAGCTCTTCCGCGGCACGGCCCTGGCCGCCGAGTACGACGCCGACCCGACGCGCTTCCGCTTCTGGACCCCCGGGCAGTACATCGACCTCTTCGTCGAGGTGCTGCGCCGCCTGCGGCCCGACCTGGTGGTCGAACGCTTTGCCGGCGAGGCTCCTCCGCGCTACCACTACGGCCCCGGATGGGGACTCGTGCGCAACGAAACACTCTGGACGATGCTCGAAAAAAGATTGGAGGAGCTCGATGCATATCAAGGCGAAATTTTTATATCTTTGCAGGAAGAACGGGCTGCCGGGGATGTCTCTGCGCACCCTTCCCGCAACCCTTAAAAAACTATCCGCCATGAAAACCCTGCGTGTCGAAAATCTCCTGCTCCATGTCAAGGAATACTTTCTGATGGCCCTCGGCATGATGCTCTACTCGTTCGGCTGGATTGGCTGCATCATGCCGGCCCGTGGCGTGGGCGGCGGCGCGGCCGGTCTGTCGCTGGTGCTGTGCCATGCGCTCGAGCAGGTGGGCTTCCACATCCAGATTGGTACGATGGTCTTCATCCTCAATGCCGTGCTGCTGCTTATCGCGGGCTTCATCGTGGGGTGGAACTTCGGCGTGAAGACGATTTTCTGCGTGGTGGTCATCTCGCTGGGCATGAACTTCTGGCAGGACGTGCTGCCCGAGGGTGACTTCCTCCATCTGGAGCGCATTCTGGCGGTGATTCTGGGCGGTATCCTGGCCGGCATCGGCATCGCGCTCTGCTTCGCGCAGGGCGGCTCGACGGGCGGCACGGACATCGTGGCGATGATCATCAACAAGTACCGGACGGTCAGCTACGGCAAAATCCTCATCTTTTCGGACTTCGTCATCATCGGCTCGTCGATGCTCGTGGGCTTCCACATCGACACGGTGATTTACGGTTACGTGATGACGGCCGTCGTCGGCTATACGGTCGACATGATTATGGCGGGCAACCAGCAGTCGAGCCAGGTGCTCATCGTGACGCACGACTACGAGAAGATGGCCGACGCAATCGCCAACAACATTCACCGCGGCGTGACGCTCATCGACTCCGAGGGGTGGTACTCCAAGGAGAAGTCCAAGGTGGTGATGGTGGTCTGCCGCAAGCGCGAGACCTCCATGATTCTGAAGTTCGCCAAGACCATCGACCCCGACGCCTTCATGACCGTTGGTTCGGTGATGGGCGTCTACGGCAAGGGCTTCGAGGCGCTCAACAAACTCTGACCGAGGGCCGGGAGGTGTGAAGCCGAGGGGGCTGAGAGGCTGAGACCGAAGGGGCCGGAGGTCGCGAGACCGAGAGCCGGGAGGCTCTGCGCACCGTGCCGTCGGTTCGGGCGTTGGCCCGCCGCTGCCCGCAGCCCGGACGATAACCCCTTCCGCCGACTGCCGCTGCCCGTTGCAACCCATGCTCCGCAGCTGGTGCGTCGCACGACGCCGCGCCTCGCTTCGCGGAGCTTTGCTTTTGCTGTTACCATAACCTTTTGCTGAACATTCCGTGTCCCGGTTTGCCGATATCGTTCTTCCGCTGGCGCAACCCGCCTACACTTTCGCCGTTCCCGAGGGGATGACCCTCGCCGAGGGGCAGGCCGTCCTGGTCCAGTTCGGCGCCAACCGCTACTATACGGGCATCGTCTGGCGGCTGCACGACCGCCGTCCCGACTTCCGGCGCATCAAGCCCGTGCTGCGCCCCTTGTACGGTGTCCAGCTGCTCGGCGAGGAGCAGCGCCGCTTCTGGGAATGGGTCGCCTCCTACTACATGTGCTCGCTGGGCGAGGTGATGCGCGTGGCGCTCCCCGCCCTGATGAAGCCGAGCGGCAGCTCCGAGGAGGAGTTCGCCGCCGGGGAATTCCGTCCCCGCAGCGAGACCTGGTTCTCGCTCCGCGAGGAGTTCCGCTCGGAGGAGCGCCTCCACGAGCTCTTCGAGAAGCTGGGCCGCCGCGCCCCGCGCCAGTACGAGGCGCTGCTCGAAATCGTCGCGGCGCTGCTGCCCGACCCCCAAAATGCCGCCGGCATACCCGCCTCCGACAATGCTCTGGCGACGACCGCCGCCTGCTCCGATGCCACCTGCTCCGATGTCGTTCCGGAGGCCGCCGGCACACCCTCCGACACGGCCCCCATGGCGGCTGATGCCGCTTCGACCCCTACCTCCGGCGACCCCTCCGAATCATTCTCCGACGACACCATCGGCGAAGGCGCCTCTGCGCCCGCTTCCGACGCCTCCATTGCCGCCTCTTGTGATGCGGAGGCCCTTCTGGCGGCGCCGCTGCCGCCCGAGGCTCTGGCGGGAGCCGTTCCGCGCCGCCTGCTGGCGGCCGAGCGGCCGGTGCTCCACCAGCTCGAACGCAAGGGGGTCATCCGCGCGGAGGAGCGCGAGCGACAGCCGGGCGCGGCGCAGGACGTGCGCTTCCGCCTGCCGACCCTCTCGCCCGCCCAGGGGCGCTGCCTGACCCAAATCCGCGAGCTCTTCGCCTCCCGGACAGGCGTGCTGCTGCACGGCGTCACGGGGTCGGGCAAGACCGAAATCTACATCCATCTGATTGCCGAGACGCTGCGCCGCGGCGACGACGTGCTGCTGCTCGTCCCCGAGATTGCCCTCACGGCGCAGCTGGTCGAGCGCATGGAGCGCATCTTCGGCAGCCGCGTGACGGTCTACCACTCGCGCCTTACGGAGCGCGCCCGCACGGAGACCTACCTGCGCCTCTGCCGCTCCGAGGGGGGCGAGTTCGTCGTGGGGGCCCGCTCGGCGCTCTTCCTGCCGCTGCGGCGGCTGCGGCTGGTGGTCGTCGACGAGGAGCACGACACGAGCTACAAGCAGTCCGACCCGGCGCCGCGCTACAATGCCCGCGACTGCGCCGTGGTGGCGGCCAGCCTCTTCGGGGGACATGTGCTGCTGGGAAGCGCCACCCCTTCGCTCGAGACGTGGCTCAACGCTGCGCGGGGCAAGTACGGCAAGGTCGTGCTCGGGGAGCGCTACGGCGAGGCGCGCCCGCCCCGCATCGTCATCTCCGACACGCTGCGCGCCGTCAAGCGGGGCGAGCGCAAGGCGCACTTCAACAAACAGCTGCTCGACGCCATCGGCGAGCGGCTCGACAGGGGCGAGCAGGTGATGCTCTTCCAGAACCGGCGCGGCTTTTCGCCCTACGTCGAGTGCCCCGAGTGCGGGTGGACGGCCCGCTGCCCCAACTGCAACGTGACGCTGACCTACCACCGGGGAGGCTCCTCCGAGCGCCTCGTCTGCCACTACTGCGGCCATACGGAGGCCGTGCCGGTGAAGTGCCCCGCATGTCGGGTGACCGACCTGGCGCCGCGCGGCTTCGGCACCGAGAAGGTCGAGGAGGAGATTGCCCGCCTCTTCCCCCGGGCGCGCGTGGCGCGGCTCGACCGTGACAGCGTCACCTCGGAGCGCGCCTTCCGGAGCATCGTCGCCGGCTTTGCCCGCCACGACACGGACATTCTGGTCGGCACGCAGATGATTTCGAAGGGGTTCGACTTCGAAGGGGTCTCGCTCGTGGGCATCCTCAATGCCGACAATCTGGTCAACAGCCCCGACTTCCGGGCCGCCGAGCGGGCCTTCCAGCTCATGACGCAGGTGGCCGGCCGCGCCGGGCGCCGCGCCGTGCCGGGCGAGGTCATCATCCAGACCTCCGACCCCGCGTCGCCCGTCATCCGCCAGGTGGCCGCCTCGGACTACGAGGCGATGGCCCGCCAGCAGCTTGCCGAGCGGCACACCTTCTTCTACCCGCCCTACGCCCGTCTGGTGGCGCTGACGCTCCGCCACCGCGACCCCGAGCTGCTG
>UMIY01053428.1_pt1 | contig 11488 bp, 7 predicted proteins | sample 1965921 | NCBI WGS metagenome assembly UMIY01 (sample SAMEA4836134, study PRJEB28245) | human gut metagenome | biome: gut microbiome; material: fecal sample | place: Denmark | collected 2008
CCATGCGGCGGTTGGCCTTTTTGTTATAGGCCTGGGAGGTGTAGGTGCCCCGGTGGAACTCCAGGTAGAGCTCGCCGTCCCACACAGGGACATAGCCGTCCCGGGGGTTCTCCTCCACCGTCTTGTGGAGCTGCTGGCAGAATTGGTCCACCCGGCCCACCTTGACCCCAGGCATGCCGGGGACGCGGCCCACCCGGCGGGCAGATTCCAGCATATCCCGGTTGGGGCCGCCGCCGCCGTCACCGTAGCCCATGCAGGTGAGAAGGGAGGTGTTCAAGTCCTTGTTGTAATAGCTCTCCCACACGGAAGCAATCTGCCGGGGTGTGGCGGTGCCGCCGCTGCAGGCGCCGTCCCCCTTGATGAAGTGGGTCAGCACCGAGGTGCCGTCCAGGCCACGCCAGTAGAAGGTGTCGTAGGGCAGCTGGTTCTGGTCGTTCCAGCCCAGCTTGGTGGTGATGAAGGTGTCAATCTCGCACTGTTTGAGAATCTGGGGCAAAGCGGCGGAATAACCGAACACGTCCGGCAGCCACAGGAAGGTGCTCTTTTTGCCGAACTCCCCCTCGAAAAACCGGGTGCCATAGAGGAACTGCCGCACAAAAGATTCCCCCGAGGGCAGGTTGCAGTCGCACTCCACCCACATGCCGCCTCCAGGCTCCCAGCGGCCCTCCTGTACCCGACGCTGTATCATCTGGTAGAGCTGGGGGTAATCTTGGCGGATGTACTCATACTGCTGGGGCTGGGTGTGCAGAAACAGGTACTCGGGATAGCGCTCCATCAGCCGGTTGACCGTGGAGAAGGAGCGGGCGCACTTCTCGTGGGTGTGGCAGATGCGCCACAGCCAGGCGTTGTCGATGTGGGTGTGGCCCACCACGGTGACATTGACCTCTTTCTCCACCGGGGCCAGGGTTTTCTCGATGAGGGCCACCGCCTCCCTGCAGGAGCGGGAGAAGGCCTCCCGGCTGACGCCGCTGGTGTCCACCAAATCCCAGGCCTTGGCGGCCAGGTTCAAAATGCGGGGCTTGTCGGGGCTGTCATCGGGCAGGACGCTGTGGGCCTCCAGCAGGCAGGAAAGCCAATAGTAGAGGCTGTCGGCGTTTTCGTCCAGCAGCGCCAAGGCGGCACTGGTGATTTTGTGCTCCACCGGGTGGGGCGGCTCCTGGTCTGTCAGGCCGGACCACAGGCGGAACTCCAGGCACAGCTTCCCCTCCCGCGGCAGGGGCGTTTCCTGGTGGTTTTGGTCCACCGCCTGCCAGGGCTCCCCGTTGACGTAGAGCAAGCTTTCAAAGCCCTGGGTGGCGCCGCCGTTGGTGGTGCCAAAGCAGAAACGCCCCCACACGCGGTCCGGCAGGCCGGCGGGCAGCTCCACCTCCGCGCGCAGCCACAGCCAGCGATCGTAGCCCTGCCAGTAATCCCCCACCTGCATCTGGCCCGTATAGCGCGCGGGGGGCTGGGCGCCCAAAGCGCCGCCGTCCTCCGCCGCATCAAAGGACCGGATGGGCACCAACGGCTCCCAGCGCTCCTCCCGCAGGCGGGCGGCGGCCCGGCTGAGCCGCTCGTAATTGTAAAAACGGAATGGCATACTTTTCCCCTCCCAAAGAGAATCGATACGGTTTTCCCCGCGCCTAGCCGGGAGGCCTGTCCCAGCGGGAAACTCGGGGAATCCTACCAGCATTATAACGAGAGGAAAAGCTGTTTTCAACAGAAATTTTTCAAGGATGCCGGATTTTTTGCAAAAAGGTGAAACGCTTTGGGTTCTCTTGCCCCTGGGGTGCGGACGTGCTATACTGGTGGAAAAGACGTTTTAGGAAGGATGGTCCCACCCATGGGAGAAAAGCAAGGCGGGCCCCAGGAGATCCAAGTCCGGGGCGCGCGGGTACACAATTTGAAAAACGTGGACGTAAACGTGCCCCTGCACAAGATTGTGGGGATTGCGGGAGTGTCCGGCTCGGGAAAGTCCTCCCTGGCCCTGGGAGTGCTCTACGCCGAGGGCTCCCGGCGGTATTTGGAGGCCCTTTCCACCTACACCCGGCGGCGGATGACCCAGGCGGCCAAGGCGGACGTGGACCAGGTGCTCTACGTGCCCGCGGCGCTGGCCCTCCACCAGCGGCCGGGGGTGCCGGGCATCCGCAGCACCTTTGGCACCGGGACGGAGCTGTTAAACTCCCTGCGGCTGATGTTCTCCCGGCTGGCCAGCCACCGCTGCCCCAACGGGCACACCGTCCCCCCTACCTTGGCGGTGGCGGCGGAACAGGCCATCACCTGCCCGGAGTGCGGCGCCACCTTCTACGCGCCGGGGGCGGAGGAGCTTGCCTTTAACTCCCAGGGGGCTTGCCGCACCTGCGGAGGCACCGGCATTGTGCGGCGGGTGAACCTGGATTCCCTGGTGCCCGACGAGTCCCTGACCATCGAGGAGGGCGCCGTGGCGCCGTGGAACTCCCTGATGTGGTCGTTGATGGTGGACGTGTGCCGGGAGATGGGCGTGCGCACCAACGTGCCCTTCCGGGAGCTGACAGAGCAGGAAAAGGACATTGTCTACCACGGGCCGGCGGTGAAAAAGCACATCCTGTACCACAACAAGGGCTCCGGCCAGGTGGGCGAGCTGGACTTCACCTATTTCAACGCCATCTACACGGTGGAGAACGCCCTCGCCAAGGTGAAGGACGAAAAGGGCATGAAGCGGGTGGAGAAGTTCCTGATGGAGGGCACCTGCCCCGACTGCCACGGCACCCGTCTCAGCGAGGCCGCCCGGGCCCCCAAGCTGCGGGGCATCTCCCTGGACCAGGCCTGCGCCATGTCCCTTTCCCAGCTGGTACGGTGGGTAAAAGCCGTGCCTGGCTCCCTGCCCGAGGAGATGCGCCCCATGGCGGAAAGCATCTGCCAGTCCTTCCAGACGGTGGCCCGGCGGCTGCTGGAGCTGGGGCTGGGGTACCTCAGCCTGGACAGGGCCTCCTCTACCCTGTCCACCGGGGAGCGCCAGCGGATGCAGCTGGCTCGGGCGGTGCGCAACCGCACCACCGGGGTGCTCTACGTGCTGGACGAGCCCTCCATAGGGCTGCACCCCTCTAACATTGTGGGGCTCACCCGGGTGATGGAGGATTTGGTGGCCGACGGAAACTCCGTGCTGCTGGTGGACCACGACACCCAGATTTTGCGGGAGGCGGACTGGATACTGGAGATGGGCCCGGAGGCCGGGGCCAACGGCGGCCAGGTGGTGGCCCAGGGCACCGTGGAGGAGCTGGGGCGCTGCCCGGCCTCCCAGATTGGGCCCTTCCTCACAGGGGAAGCCCAGGTGCTGGTGCGCCAGCGCGCGGCGGAAAAGGACCTGTTCCAGCGGGGCGCCATCCGCCTGGCTACGGGGGCCATCCACACGGTGAAGCCTTTGGAGGTGGCCATCCCCCAGGGAAGGCTCACGGTGGTGACGGGGGTTTCCGGCTCGGGGAAAACCACCATGGTGCTGGAGAGCCTCATTCCCGGGCTGGAGGCGGCCACAGCCGGGGAGAAGCTGCCGGGCCACGTGCGGGAGGTGGACGCCCCAGGCATCCGCCGGGTGAAGCTCATTGACGCCACGCCCATCGGCATCAACGTGCGCTCCACGGTGGCCACATACGCCGGCGTCCACGACGAGCTGCGGAAGGTGTTCGCCCGCACCCCAGACGCCAAGGAGCAGGGCTACAAGGCCGGGGATTTCTCCTACAACACGGGGAAGCTGCGGTGCCCCACCTGCGATGGCACCGGCTCCATCAGCCTGGACGTGCAGTTTTTGCCGGACGTGGACATCACCTGCCCGGAGTGCCGGGGCTCCCGCTACGGGAAGGAGGCCGGGCGCATCAAGCACCGGGGGAAGAACGGCCTGGGGTACTCCCTGCCCCAGCTGATGGCTATGGACATCCACACCGCCCTGAAGGCCTGCCAAGAGCTGAAGCTGGTTCGCCAGCGGCTCCAAGTGCTGGAGGATTTGGGCCTGGGCTACCTGACGTTGGGCGAGGCCACCCCGGCCCTGTCCGGCGGGGAGGCCCAGCGGCTGAAGCTGGCCAGCGAAATGGGCCGCGGCCAGGAGGACACGGTGTTCGTCTTTGACGAGCCCACCATCGGCCTGCACCCCCTGGATGTGCGGACGCTTCTCCAGGTGTTTGAAACGCTGATTCGGCAGGGGGCCACGGTGGTGGTCATCGAGCACGACCTGGACGTCATCCGCAACGCGGACTACATCATCGACATGGGGCCCGGCGGCGGAGAGGAGGGCGGCCGCATTGTGGCCCAGGGCACCCCGGAACAGATTGCGGGCTGCGGGGAAAGCCTGACCGGCCGCTATCTGCGGTAAACAAAAAAGGAAGCCATCCGGCAATCAGCGCGGGTGGCTTCCTCTTTTTCTTTGGTAAGATAGGCGAGCTTGTCCGGTTAGAACCAGCGGGCCTCGGTCATCTTGTCCTCGAAGGTGATGGCGCGCTTGAGCACGTCGCAGGCCTTGACCAGGCCCTCGTTCTTGCTCATCAGGCTGTCCTCATGCTCGATGGACAGGACATAGTCGTAGCCCACCAGGCGCAGCTGGCTGACGAAATCCTTCCAGAACAGCTCGTCGTGGCCGTAGCCGATGGAGCGGAAAATCCAGGAGCGGTGGATTTCGTCGCCGTAGGGGCGGTAATCCAAGGTGCCGTCGATGGGGGCGTTGATGGGGTCAATCTTGGTGTCCTTGGCATGGACGTGGAAGATTGCCTCGCCGCCCAAAGCGCGGATGACCTGGATGGGGTCCATGCCCTGCCAAATCAGATGGCTGGGATCCAGGTTGGCGCCGATTTCGGGGCCAACGGCCTCACGCAGCTTTTTCAAGGTGTAGGTGTTGTACACGCAGAAGCCCTGGTGCATCTCCAGCGCGATTTTGTTCACGCCGTGGGCCTTGGCGAAGGCGACAAAGTCCTTCCAATAGGGGATGAGAACTTCCTTCCACTGCCAATCCACCACCTCGCAAAACTCGTTGGGCCAGGCGCAGACCACCCAGTTGGGGTTCTTGGACTCGGGGCAGTCGCCGGGGCAGCCGGAGAAGCAGTTAATCTGATGGATGCCCAGCTTCTCCGCCATGAGGACGGCGTCGCGCATGTCGTCGTCAAACTGCTTGGCAATCTCCTTGTTGGGATGGACAGGGTTGCCGTGGCAGCTCAAAGCGCTGATTTCCAGGCCGGACTCCTCGATGGTCTTTACAAACTCGTTGAACTTGGCCTCGTCGTGGAGCAGCACGCCGGGGTCGCAGTGGTCCTTGCCGGGATAGCCGCCGCAGCCGATTTCCACCATCTGGGCGCCCAGGGACTTAAAATAGGCAAGAGCCTCCTTCAGGGGGGTCTCGCCGATGACATTGGTGAGAACACCTAATTTCATGAGAAAAACACTCCTTCACCAGGCGGAAACCAGCCGGGGAAAACCCCTGGCCCCCGCCTTTTGATATGCTTCCATTATAGAGAGTTCCCCCGGAAAAAGCAATCCCTACGCAAAAAATATTCGGGGCTGGGGCTGATTTTTCAGAGATTTAACAGACAGGCCCGCCGGTGGTACGCAGCAAAAAAAGGCGCCCAAACGGCGCCTTTTACAGGGGTTTCATACGGTTTTACCGGGGCCGCTCCTGCCGGGCGGCAACCTTTAGGAGAAGGTATTCCATCGAGTCCTCCAGAGCTTTCCAGCTGGCGGCCACCACGTCCCCGGAGACGCCCACGGTGGTGAAGGTGTCCTCCCCGTCGGTGGAGGTGATGAGCACCCGCACGCCGGCGGCGGTGGCGCTTTTGCTGTCCAGCACACGCACCTTGTAGTCGGTGAGCTTCACCTGGGACAGGACGGGATAGAAGATTTCCAAGGCCTTGCGCAGCGCCTGGTCCAGGGCGTTCACAGGGCCGTTGCCCTCGGCGGCCATGAGCTGTATCTGCCCCCCCACCCGGACCTTCACCGTGGCGCTGGCGCCCCGGTCGCTGCCGTCGCTGTAATCGGTGTAGATGTGGTAGTACAGCAGCTCGAAGAAGGGCGTGAAGGGCTTAAGCCGCTTGCGCACCAGCAGCTGGAAGGAGGCGTCCGCCCCCTCAAACTGGTAGCCCCGGCTTTCCAGCTCTTTCAGCTCTTGGAGCAGGGCCCGGGCCTCTTGGGAGTCCACCCCCACGTGGGGGAAGATGTGCTTGATTTTCTCCAGCACCACCGCCCGTCCGGACATCTCCGAGGCGGGGAAGCGCCGGACGTTGCCCACCAGGTAGGGGTCCACCTGCTCAAAGGAGCGGGGCGTTTTCAGCACGGCGGCGGCGTGCATCCCGGCCTTGTGGGCAAAGGCGCTCTCCCCCACGTAGGGCATCCAGGCGGGCAGGTCCATGTTGGCGATGGAGGCCAGTTCCCGCACACGGTGGGTCAGGTGCATCAGCTCCTCTTGGGGGATGCAGGGAATGCCCAGCTTCAGCTGCAAATTGGGGATGATGGTGGAGAGGTTGGCGTTGCCGCAGCGCTCTCCAAAACCCAGCAGCGTCCCCTGGACCTGGCTTGCCCCGGCCAGCACCGCCGTGACGCTGTTGGCGGTGGCCATGCCGCAGTCCTCGTGGAAGTGCACCCCAATGGGCACAGGGATTTTGGCTGCCACCTCTTGGACCACCCGCTCCACGTCCCCGGGGAAGGCGCCGCCGTTGGTATCGCACAGGCATACCATATCCGCGCCGCCCCGCAGGGCAGCCCGCAGCGCCTCCAGGGCAAAGGTGGGGTCGTCCTTCCAGCCGTCGAAAAAGTGCTCGGCGTCGAAGATAACTTCCCGGCCGTGGGACTTGAGGAAGCGGCAGCTCTCCTCAATCATACGGAAGTTCTCCTCATAGGTGGTTTCCAGCACCCGGTCCACGTGGAATTTCCAGCACTTGCCAAAGACGCAGCACACCGGCGTGCCTGCCGCCAGCACCGCCGCCAGGTTGGCGTCCTCCCAGGCGGGGATATTCTTCCGGCGGGTGCTGCCAAAGGACACCAGCTTGGCGTTCTTTAAGGGCAGGCTGGCAGCTCGCTGGAAGAATTCTGCGTCCTTGGGGTTGGAGCCGGGGTTGCCGGCCTCGACATACTGCACGCCCACCTGGTCCAGCAGGCGCACCGCCTGGAGCTTATCCTCCAGGGAAAAGGCCACCCCTGTCCCCTGGGCGCCGTCCCGCAGGGTGGAATCGAAAATTGTTACAGGGCCCATACTCATCCCTCTTCCGCTGTGGTATCCCCCGTGATTGGCTCGTCGTTCTTCATGCGTTCAAACAGGGCCATGGAATCGTTGTAATAGTCCATGTCCTTCTCTTTCTTCTCAATGGAGCTGCCCTCCGCGGCCCGCACGGAAACCCGCAGGCGGCTGAACAGCTCGCTTATCATCTCGGGGGTGTACATCCCATCCTCCGAGCCAACGGGCTGGAGGTTGGCGAAGGCAGCAATGTCGTCCCAGCTGTACATGGCGTTTTCATAGTCGGTGGCATCCTCGGGCATAAGGGTGCCGTCCTTATACTGGAAGAACCCAGCGAAATCCCCCTCCAAGACCGAGAAGGCCGTGCTGTCGTGCAGGTAAATCATCGTCGCGTTCAAAGAGGCGTCTGCCGTAAAGCGTACCCAGGCAGCTTCTTGGGCGCTGGGGTCGGCGCTGGCATCGTCTGACATGACATAGTTCGAGACCTGGATTACAACCTTGCCGTCGCCGTTGCGGTCATCAGCATAGGCGGCAATACATTCCTCCAGCTGCTGCACGCCGGTTTCCGGCATGGTAAAGGAGGTGAGCAGGCCAATGGTATAGTCCGGGTCCACTTTGGTTGCCATAGAGTGGATAAAAACCGCAAGCAAGGCAACGACCAGAATGGCAGGGATAATTTGGCGCTTGTGGTAATACCACCAGTTCTCCCGCTTGTCTTTGGCTGTTACCAGCTTGATTTCGTTGCTGTGGATGGTGTCCTCTCCTGCGTTAATCAGGTACCGTTCTCGTGCCATAGTGACGCTCCTTCAAAATATAGTAAGTATGGGCAATACCCTCCGCAGGCCGAGCCCCTCAAAACAAGTCTCTCTCCCCTGTGGCGCTTTTTCCCATCTCGAAAAAAGCGCCGGGGAAACACAGTTATTTTAGCATAGTGCACAAGGTATTGCAAGCCTCTGCCAGGGCGGCGGGGGGAAAAATCGCCCTGTCCTTTGGGTGGATACGTCCCGCGTATAGGTGAGGATATGGAATAAGTATTGGACATGGGCGCGCGAAAGGCGGTACAATAAAGACAGAAAACCTGGCAAACTACACGACGAGGTGAGCACAGTGCAATACACAAAACTTGGCAATTCCGATTTGTACGTGTCCCGCATCTGCATGGGGTGCATGGGCTTTGGCAACGCCGCCACCGGTCAGCACAGCTGGACCTTGGACGAGGCTGCCTCCCGGGAAATCATCAAGCGGGGGCTGGAGCTGGGCGTGAACTTTTTCGACACGGCCATTGGCTACCAGAACGGCACCAGCGAGGAGTACCTGGGCCGGGCCCTTAAGGACTTTGCCCGGCGGGAGGATGTGGTGGTGGCCACCAAGTTCCCCGGCCGCTCCCCCCAGGAGATGGAGGCGGGGGTGACTGGCCAGCAGCACGTGGCAAACCTGCTGGACCAGAGCTTGCAGCACCTGGGCATGGACTACGTGGACTTGTACATCTACCACATGTGGGACTACGCCACGCCCCTATACGAGATTTTAGAGGGACTTTCCAACGCGGTGAAAGCGGGCAAGGCGCGGTATGTGGGCATCTCCAACTGCTTTGCCTACCAGCTGGCCAAGGCCAACGCTTTGGCGGAGAAGGAGGGCTTCCCCAAGTTTTTGTCCATACAGGGGCACTACAACTTGATTTTCCGGGAGGAAGAGCGGGAGATGGCCAAGCTCTGCGCCGAGGACAACATCGCCATGACGCCCTACAGCGCCTTGGCCGGGGGCAGGCTCTCCAGGCACCCGGGAGAGACCTCCAAGCGGCTGGAGGAGGACAGCTACGCCAAGTTTAAGTACGACGCCACCGCCCAGCAGGACGGGGTCATCATCGGCCGGGTGGAGGAACTGGCGGAGCAGCACGGCGTATCCATGACGGAAATCTCCCTGGCGTGGCTGCTGCAAAAAGTCACCGCGCCGGTGGTGGGCGCCACCAAGCTCCACCACATCGAGGGCGCTGCCAAAGCAGTGGAGCTGGAGCTCTCCCCCCAGGAGATGGCCTATCTGGAGGAGCCCTACGTGCCCCACAAGCTGGTGGGCGTGATGGCCCAAAACACCCCAGCTGCCGCAGGGGCCAAGCAGGTATGGACTGTAAAGTGAAAAGGAGGAATCTCGCATGTTTGATTTTAAAAGGCAAGACCCGGAATTCGCGGAACGCTTTGAGCACTTCGCCTTTGACGAGGTGGTAAACGAGCCCGGCCAGCAGCTGGACGATGTCACCCGCCACTTGGCCATTTTGGCCACGCTGCTGGGCTGCCAGGGCATTGACGCCTTCCGGGAGGAGCTGCCCGCCGCTTTGGACGGGGGCGTCACCCCGGTGATGGCTAAGGAGGTCATCTACCAGGCGGTGGACTACCTGGGCATGGGCCGGGTGCTGCCCTTTTTGCGTGCGGCCAATGAGATTTTAGAGGCCCGGGGCGTCTCCTTGCCCCTGGAGGGCCAGGCCACCACGACCTTGGAGGACCGCCTGGAGAAGGGCGCCCAGGCCCAGGCAGAAATCTTCGGGGAGCACATGCTGGAGGCTTGGAAGGCCGGGCATATCAACCGGTGGCTGGCCGCCAACTGCTTCGGGGACTACTACACCCGCACGGGCCTGGACTTGAAGCAGCGGGAGATGGTCACCTTCTGTTACCTGGCGGCCCAGGGCGGCTGCGAGCCCCAGCTGACTGCCCACGCCAAGGGCAACATGAACTTGGGCAACGACAGGGAGTTCCTCACCAAGGTGGTGTCCCAGTGCCTGCCCTACATTGGGTACCCCCGCAGCCTGAACGCCATCGCCTGCATCAACAAGGCGGCGGAGCAGTAAAACGCATCCATAGAGAAAGCAGCGGTCCTTCCCCACTGGCCGCTGCTTTTTCGTGCTCTTTTAAAGTGTACATCCCACACATTTGCGGTGCTGCCCATGGATAGCGGCGGGTCTTCCCCACTTATCTACTCTGGCAAGGTGATGGTGCGGGTGCAGACGCGCTCCAGCAGGGCGGCGCTGTGGGACACCACCAGCAGGCCCAGGTCCCGGCTGGCGGCCTCGCGGAGGAGGAAATCCCATATCTGGGCCTGGGTGACCAAATCCAGCATGGCGGTGCTCTCATCGCAGAGGAGGAACTTCACCGCGGGATGGAGGGCGCGGGCCAGGCAAAATCGCTGGAGCTCGCCGCCGGAAAGCTCCCCGGGGTAGCGGGTGAGCCAGCCCTCCCGGATGTGGAGGGCATCCAGCAGGCGCTGCTCCGGCATGCCGGATTCCGCCAAGGTCTTGCCCAAGGGCAGCAGGGGGTCCACCACCGTTTCGGGATGCTGCCACACCATCTGCACCGGGCAGGGGCCGGCATAGGCGGAGAGGGGCTTCCCATCCAGGAGGACTTCCCCTTTCTGGGGGCGCTCGTAGCCCGCCAGCAGCCGGCACAGGGTGGTCTTGCCCCGGCCGCTGGGGGCCCACAGGCCCAGGCGCTCCCCGGAGTGAAGGGACAGGCTGACGTCCGCCAGCACAGGGGCGCCTTTTTTGCTGTAGGAAAAGCGCAGGTCTTTGGTTTGCAGAATCACGGCGCCACCTCCTTGTTGGGGTAGAGGCAGCGCACCGCACCGCCTTGGAAGGGCCGCAGCGGAAGGGGCCCCTGGGCGCAGCCTGCCCCGGGATGGGGGCACTGGCCCAGGAAGGGGCAGCCCTCCCCTACCTCGCTGGGATAGGGCTGGCTCCCTGGGATAGGCCGGAAGCCCCGCTGAGGCAAGGCGTCCCACAGAGCCTGGGTGAAGGGGTGGCGCAGGGAGCCTGCCTCAAAGTCGGAGGCCAGGGCTTCCTCGATGGTCTCCCCGGCGTAGAACACGGCCACCCGGTGGGCCACGGTGAGGGCCAGCTCCAAATCGTGGGTGATGAACAGCACAGCCGCCCCCTCTTGGGCCAGCTCCCGGAAGTGGCCCAGCAGCTGCCCCGCCGCTTGGGCGTCCAGGCCGGGGGTGGGCTCGTCGGCGATGATAAGCTGGGGGGACTCCATCACCGCGGAGGCCATGAGCACCCGCCGGGCCATGCCGCCGGAAAGCTGAAAGGGGTACAGCCGCTCCGTCCCCGGCCCCAGGCCGTACCGGGAGAGGGCCTCCCGGGCGCGACGGCGGGTGTCAATGTCACGGCGGCCCTGGGTGAGCTGGGGGCCCACCTTCATTAAGGGGTCCAGGTAGGTGACGCCCTGGGGCACCAAGGAAATCTCCCGGCCCCGGAGCTTTTCCAGGCGGCGGGGTGTGAGCTCCTGGCCTTTGTAGAGGATGCTCCCCTCCCGGCGGCTGTTGTAGGGCAGCAGCCCCAAG
>UMIY01020912.1_pt1 | contig 11477 bp, 16 predicted proteins | sample 1965921 | NCBI WGS metagenome assembly UMIY01 (sample SAMEA4836134, study PRJEB28245) | human gut metagenome | biome: gut microbiome; material: fecal sample | place: Denmark | collected 2008
CCCTGGTGGTCATCCTGGCCCGGAATGGGTACGCCGTCCGGCAGATAAGGGAGAAGCCGAACCCGAAGTCTACCAAGTACGCCTACTTCGTCGAATACTGGAAAGGGGGCGCGGCCCATGAGTAAGAAAAAGAACCTCCGCCGCCTGAGCGTGCTCGTTACCGCTCAGACCATGGGGAACCTGGAGAAGCTGGCCGCCATGGAGGGCTGCGGGAGCACTGGGCGGGTCATTGACAAGCTGGTGCGGGACCGTATGCTTGCCCTCCGGTTGGGGTGCAGATGGGAAGGAGGTGGCCGCTGATGAGGCTCTACGACAACGAGGCCTATCGGGACACATTCATGCAGGGGGTCTATGACCTTCTGGAGGATGACCCTACCAATGAGAGAGCAAACGCCATCATTGAACTGTTCGACAATGCTCCAACTATCCCCAATTCCAGAAATGAACCGCTGACACTGAAGGAGCTGCGGGAGATGGAGGGGCAGCCGGTGTATGTAGTCCCCGCAAACGAGTATTCCGAGCTTGGAAAATGGTGCGTTATCAGTATTGGAGATAGCGACGATTACTCTTGCGCGCTTGTGCCGGGGGTGGAATATTGGTCCTGGAAGTTTGAGGCCTACGGGGAACAGTGGCTTGCCTACCGCCGCCCACCAGAGGGAGAGGAGGCCCACCCATGAGCACCGGCCAGATAAACCTTCTCGACGAAATCATCGTTGACAACTTCGCCGGTGGGGGTGGGGCCTCCACCGGCATGGAGCTGGCGACGGGCCGGGTGGTGGACATTGCCATCAACCACGACCCGGACGCAATCCTGATGCACCGAACCAACCACCCCCACACTAACCACTACCAGGCCAGTGTTTGGGACGTGGACCCCGTAGAGGTCTGCCGGGGGCGCCCGGTGGGGCTGGCCTGGTTTTCCCCTGACTGTAAGCATTTCAGCAAGGCCAAGGGCGGGAAGCCCGTGGACAAGAACATACGGGGGCTTGCCTGGATTGTGCTGCGGTGGGCCGGGACCGTCCGCCCCCGCGTGATTATCCTGGAGAATGTCGAGGAGTTCCAGACCTGGGGGCCTGTCCGTAAGGGCAAGCCCGTGAAAAAGCTCACCGGCCAGACCTTCAGGAAATGGCTGGACCAACTCCGCAACCTGGGCTACGACGTGGAGTGGCGGGAGCTGGTGGCTGCCGACTATGGAGCCCCCACCACCCGCAAGCGGTTCTTCCTGATTGCCAGGTGTGACGGGCGGCCCATTGTATGGCCTACCCCTACCCACGCCCCGGCGGACAGCCCGGAGGTAAAGGCTGGGCTGAGGAAGCCCTGGAGGAGCGCCGCCGAAATCATCGACTGGAGCCTCCCCACGCCCTCCATCTTCGATACCAAGGAAAGTATCCGGGAGAAGTATAACCTGGCCGCACAGCGTCCCCTACGGCCCAATACGATGGCCCGCGTAGCCCGCGGGGTGGATAAGTTCGTCATTAAGACCGCTTCCCCCTTCCTGGTGGTGGTCAATCACTCGGGGGAGTTCCGGGGGCAGGACCCCGGGGAGCCCCTTCAGACCGTAACTGCCAAGCATGGGTATGGGGTGGCATCCCCCTTGCTGGCCCCCTGGACAGTGACCAACACCACGAACTCCACCGGGCACCCTGTCCCTGAGCCCGTAGACACCGCCCGGACCGGGGGCGGCGGGGGCCAGATGTTCCTATCCGCAAGCCTGGTGCAGTACCACACGGAGCAGGGTGAGCGAGTGAGAGGCCAGGGGCTTGACACCCCTCTCCTGACCGTGGACGCCTCCAACCGCTACGGCCTTTCTGCTGTCTGCCTGGAGAAATACTACGGCTCGGCCACCGGCCAGGGCGTCGGGGAGCCCCTGCATACCATCACGGCGAAGGACCGTGAGGGGGTGGTAGCTGCCAGCCTCTCCAAGTTCTACGGGGGCGTGGTGGGGGCAGAGATGTCCCAACCACTCCCCACTGTGACCTCCATCGACCATAATGCCGTCCAGATGGCCCACATGGTCAAGCTGAAGGGCACGAACCTGGGCGGCCCCGTATCTGAGCCGGTGCAGACCATCACCGCCGGGGGTGGACACTTCGGCGTGGTCACGACTATGGTTGTCCCTGTATCCACTGGGGCTGACCTGAAGAACTGGCCCAAAATCCGGGAGCTGCTGAACACCTATTGCGGATATGACCTGAAGGAGAACGAGGTCATCCTGTTTCAGATCACCGACGGCCTGTACTTTATAGCCGACATTGGCCTCCGTATGCTGACCCCCAGGGAGCTCTATCGGGCCAATGGCTTCCCTGATGACTACATCATCGACCGGGACTATACCGGGAAAGAGTACGGGAAGGCCAAGCAGGTGGCGAGGTGCGGGAACGCCGTGCCCCCTCCCTTCGCCACGGCCCTGGTCAGGGCCAACCTCCCGGAATGGTGCGGCCAGACCATCACGACAATGGAAGAACTCGAAAAGGCGGTGGCGGTATGAAGCAAAGCGGATACCTGAAGCGCCAGAAGGTCAGGGACGATGTTCTGGAACGGGCCTACAAGCAGACCTACCAGCAGTACATGACGGACATGTTCATAATCGCCCTGAATGACCCCTCCGTGATGGGAAAGGACGTGCTGGGGTACAAACGCCTCATGCGGGTGCTGCTGGCGGTGGAGGCCAACTACGACCGCTTCTTTGACGCCCTGACCAAGAACGCCGAGGCCGACTATGCCAGGGTGAAGATGGACGCCATCATGCAGAACATCTGCCCGCCGGAGAAGTTTATCCCCTTCGAGAAGCGGTATGAATGGCTGCCGGAGATAACCTACGAGCCAAGGAAGTGAGCGCATGACCAAGACAGAGAAAGCCCTTCTCCTCCGCCGCCAGAACCAGCTCAACCGGCACCGGGGAGCCCAGTTCGAGGACCTGATAAGGGCGGCCTGTGACTACTACCGGGGCCGGGGCGTGGCCGATATTGAAAAGACCCCGGAGGAGATGAAGCCCATCAAGAATATGGGGAAAGGGCACTTTGTCGCGGTCTATGTGAAGAAGGCCCAGGCAGACTTTAAGGGCTTCCTCCGGGGTGGCCTGGCTGTTAGCTTCGAGGCCAAGCATACCGAAACCCCCAGAATGGAGCAGAACCGGGTGACCCCCGAACAGGCTGACCGCCTGGAGAGGGCCTTCAGGTATGGAGCCGCCGCCTTTGTGGTCTGCTCCTTCTCTGGGCAGGACTTCTTCCGGGTCCCCTGGGAAGTCTGGCGAAGTATGAAAGTCCGGTATGGGCACAAATACATAACCATCCAGGAGGCAGAACCCTTTCGGATCACCTTCGGGGGGCCAGGGGTCCTGCTGTTCCTGGAAGGACTGGAGGAAAAGAAAAATGGAGTTCAGAAAGAAGAAGCCGGAGAAGATGAGCGACGGGGAGCTGCTTCAGGAGCTCGACAGGATGATTGCCTCGGCTGAGGCCCAGGCCCGCCCAAACCCTGCCGCTACCGCCATCCTGGAGAGCCTGCACCCTGCCATGAAAGCGGCCATGCCTGAGACCGTGAAGAAGGCCAAGCAGAACCTTCGAGCCCTGAAGCAGGCCAAGGAGCGGTTGATGGACCTCATGGTGGAGGTGGCGAAGAAGTGAGCGCACGTCGGGAAAAGCGCCTCCGGGCCCTGGAGCGCCGGGTGAAGGAGCTGGAGAGCATTGCCTATATGGGGCTCGTTCCGGCACGCCCCCTGGAGGAAAGAGAGCGGGCCGAGGTCATGGACGCTCTGTGGGCACGTCTCCCGGAGCGTGGCCCTGCCCCTGCCTTTAGTGTAGAGACCGCCCACCGGGGCCTCTGGCAACGGCTGGTGGATATTTTCAGAAAGGACGGATAAGACATGAAACAGTACATCGGAACCAAGCTCATTGAAGCGGAGCCTGCCTACCGGGTGCGGAGAGACAATGGAAACTTCGCCATCACCGATGACCCGGCGAAATTGTTCCCGAGTTACCCGAGCGTGGAAGAAGGCTACCGCGTCCGCTACCCGGATGGCTACGAGAGCTGGAGCCCAAAGGAGGTCTTTGAACGGGCCTACCTGCCTATGGAGACCAATAAGGAACTGCGAACCGACAAGCCCAGTATCAGTCAGGAGATGGTGGACAACTTCATCGTAGAAACCTGGACCCAGACCGCCGGAGATAAGACTACCATTGTGCGGGCCCTGCTGCGGAACGGCTTCGAGCTGGTGGAGGCTTCGTCCTGCGTGAGCCAAGAGAACTACGACGAGAAGATGGGCCGTGACATCTGTATGAGGAAAATCCGGGACAGGGTGTGGTATCTGCTTGGTTTTCTCCTCCAGACCGCTGTGCATGGGGTATGAGCTGCCAAAACTGCCTCTGCCTCACCTGTGCCAATAATGGGGAGAGCCTGAGCACCAGGCCCGGCGAGGCCTCTTTCCCTTGCTATTACTGCGACGCTTGTATCATGTTTATAGGGCCTATTCCCGGAGCTGTCCATACGAAGTGCCTGAACTGTGAGCACTACAAGATGTCTGAACGCTCGAAGGAGGCCAAGGACAAAGCTGATGACCGGAAGGCCAGGAAGTTCCGGGCCTCCTTCAGGGTCATCATGGGTGGGGCTGGAAAGGCCCCGGAGGAATAAAAAAGCCGCCCCCTCCGAGGAGGGAACGACCTGTGGCAAGGAAACTATACCACGAAGGGGGCACATAGTCAATGGGGAGCCGAAAGACCGTTGAACAGAATAGCGTGGAGGAAATCATCCGGCGGGCCGTTGAAGCTGGCCGCCAGTCTGCTGAGAGGTCCGCAAAGGACGCCTTCAAAGCCACCGAGCGCCGTCTGTACGGCCTCCCCACGCTGGAGTTAAAGTACAGGGATGACCTGGAGAAGCTGGCCGAGCTGAAGGCCTACGGGCCCAGGGAGCGCGACAAGAGCATTACCCGCTTCTTCAAGACGGGGGTGCGCCTGACCAAGGAGGAAATATTCGAGGCCCAGGTCATTGACTTGGAGGCCAAGATTGCCTCCGATAAGTATGAAATCGACGCACTCCACGGGGCCCTACGGACCGTCCAAGAGGATGAGTATTACCCTGTTATCCCTGGCCGCTACTTCAAAAATCTGCCCGATGATGCTGTGGCTGATGGGCTGCACTGTGATACCTCCACCGTATGGCGGAACCGCAAGCGGCTAGTGCAGCGTATGGCTGTTTGGCTTTACGGAGCTGAGGCTGTTCGATAGGCCTCCCCGGTTCCTTTCCCGTGCAATTTATCGGTGCAAAAAAGATGCAATAGACTGGTGCAATTTACTGTGATATAATCTCAGACAATAGAGAAATAGCACACAGCGGCAGAAAGCCCTTCGGGCCTTCTGCCGCTGATGCTATTTCTGAGCCCGGAAAAGGAGGTATAGCCGTGGACATCGTATGGAAAAGGCTGGACGAGATTACCCCATACGAAAAGAACCCCAGGGACAATGACCAGGCCGTGGACGCTGTGGCCGCCTCCATCAAGGAGTTTGGCTTCAAGGTCCCAATCGTGATAGATGCCCAGGGGGTCATCGTGGCCGGTCACACCAGGTACAAGGCCGCCAAGAAGGTGAGCCTGGAGAAGGTCCCGTGCATCGTGGCTGATGACCTGAGCGACGAGCAAATCAGAGCCTTCCGGCTGGCCGATAATAAGACGGCTGAGCTGGCAGACTGGGACGAGGACCTTCTGGCTCAGGAGCTGGCCGAGATTGCAGACATCGACATGACCCTGTTTGGCTTTGGGGATGAGGAGAGCGACCTTGCTGACGAGCTGGAGGATAACCCCTACACCGCGGCCACGAATATCCCCCAGTATGAGCCTACCGGGGCAAAGCCCTCCCTCTCCCAGCTCTATGACGCCGAAAAGACCGATGACCTCATAGCCGAGATTGAGGCCTCCGGCCTGAGCAAGGAGGAGAAGGGCTTTCTGCTGCGGGCCGCCGGTCGGCACACGGTTTTCAACTATGGCCTGATAGCTGAGTATTACGCCCATGCTTCCCCAGAGATGCAGGAACTCATGGAGAAGTCAGCCCTGGTCATCATTGATGTGGACAACGCCATTGCCAATGGGTATGCCACCCTCATGGGTGAGGTCCTGGACGCTATGGGGGAGGCCGAGGACGATGCATGATGACTTCGCTGTGCTCATCCTGACCCATGGGAGGGCCGATAATGTGGTCACCCTGAAAACCCTTCAGCGGCAGGGATACTCTGGGAAGTGGTACATGGTCATTGATGACGAGGACGATATGGCCGATGACTACCGCCAGAACTTCGGAGAGGACCACATCGTCACATTCTGCAAGCAGGAAGCTGTGGACCGGGCAGACACCATGGACAACCTGAATGAGCACCGGGCCATCCTGTATGCCAGAAATGAGAGCTTCCGTATCGCCCGGGAGCTGGGCCTGAAATACTTCCTCATGCTGGATGATGATTACAGCGACTTCCTGTTTCGCTTCCCTGAAGGGAAGAAGCTGGCCTCCAAGACCCCAAGAGGAAAGACCCTGGAGAGGATTTTCGAGGCCATGCTGGGCTTCCTGGACGCTTCCGGGGCCGCAACCGTGGCCTTTGCCCAGGGCGGTGACTTTATCGGGGGGCTGAAAGGTGGGAACTTCAAGAAGCGCCTCCTCCGAAAGGCCATGAACAGCTTCTTTTGCAGGGTGGACCGCCCCATCCAGTTCCGGGGGACCATGAACGAGGACGTGACTACCTACACCACTCTAGGGAGCCGCGGGGAGCTGTTCTTCACCTTCGTTGATGTCCATATCATCCAAATCCCCACGCAATCCCTGGGCGGCGGCATGACGGCTGCCTACCGTGAGAGTGGGACATACCTGAAAACCTTCTATTCAGTCATGTCCATGCCGTCCTGTATCAAGGTCGGGATGATGTATAGCAAGAACAGCCGGATACACCACCGCATCGACTGGGAGTGCTGCGTCCCCAAGATACTGAACGAGAAATACCGAAAGGAGAGATAGCTTCATGCAGGGCATAGCTGGCGATAAGATGCTGGCCCACATTGGAAGGGTGGCCGGAGATCACCGGCCCATTACTGCCGACATCTTCTTGACGAACTACTGCAACAACCGATGTCCCTACTGCACATACAGGCGGTGGGACCTGGAGGGCGGGGCCTATTCCATGACCCTGGACGAGTTCAAAACCTATGCCGAGCGGCTGAGGGCCCTCGGAGTGCTGGGCTTTATCCTCACTGGAGGAGGAGAGCCCACCGTTGCCCCTGACTTTCCCGCCATTGCTGGATGGCTGGAGAGCCAGGGGCTTCATTATGGCGTCAACACCAACTTCAATGAGCTGCACTTCATAAAGCCCGACTATCTGAAGGTCAGCCTGGATGGGTGGGACGAGGACAGCTACGAATGGCGCCGGGGGGTGAGGCGCTACGATACCGTCCGGGAAAATATCCAGCGTTATGCTGCCTGGAAGGAGGAGCACAGCCCTGGCACCTCCCTGGGGGTCCAGTGCGTGGTGGAGAGCGTGGGGGACGTTCTGAAGTTCTACCAGGCCAACCATGGGCTGAAGGTCGATTACATGGTATTCCGCCCCAAGGAGAGCACCGGGGGCAAGGAGTACGCCGGGGAAGCTGGGAAGGTCATTGCCGCCAGTATCATCCGGGCCGTAAATGAGCTGGCCGCCAAGGACCCCCGCGTGGTGCTCAATTTCAAGTGGCACCTGCTGGGAGAACAGGAACCCTCTTGCGTCGCTTCCTGGGCTCAAATCGCCCTGAATGAGCGAGGCGAGGTCATGTACTGCTGCCACAAGCCCTATCAGGTCATCGGCCATGTGCTGGACGAGGATATTCTGGAGAAGAAGGCCGCCGCCGTAACCGATATGCGGACCTGTGACATTCCCTGCCGGATGACCGCTCCCAATGCCTTTGTAGCCCGGACCATGGCCGAGCGTAAAGATGTCTGCTTCATCTGAGCCGGCACCTGACCAAGGAACGAGAGGTGGTGAGAGTGGCCCATCAGAACAACGAGCAGAACCTTATCCCCTTCAATGAGCGAACCGAGGATGAACGTAGGGAACTCGCCGTAAAAGCTGGGAAGGCGTCCGGGGCCGCCCGCCGGAGGAAAAGCACCATGAAGGCCACCGCCAAAATGCTGTTTGACCTCCCTATCACCTCCAAGGAGCTGAAGCAAAAGCTGACCTTGCTGGGCGTTGACACTGATGACGCCACGTACCAAACCGCCGTCATGGTGGCTATGCTCAACCAGGCCATGAAGGGCAACGTCAAGGCCGCCGTCTTTTGCCGGGAGCTGCTGGGAGAGGACCCGTCCATCCAGCTCCGGCGGGATGAGCTGAAGCTGTCCCGTGAGAAGTTCCAGCATGAGAAGGCCATGGACGAGCGCACCGTGGCCGCAGACGAGCAGAAGGCGTCCCTGGCTGATGCTATTCAGGCTGCCTACCAAATGCGGCTCAAACGTGAGCAGACGGGCGGTGACGATGAATGATAGACCCGGAGGCAATCCTGTACTATGCAGACAACCCCGTGGACTTTGTGGAGGACATCATCCGGGCAAAGCCTGACCCCAACCAGAAGGACATACTCAACTCCATTGCGAAGTACCCTATGACCTCTGTTCGGTCCGGCCACGGCATCGGCAAGTCCGCTGTGGAGAGCTGGGCCGTCATCTGGTTTCTGGCAACCAGGCCTTTTCCCAAGATACCCTGCACGGCCCCCACCCAGCACCAGCTCTGGGACATTCTGTGGGCCGAAATCGCCAAATGGCTGAGGTCAAACCCTGTGCTGAGCAACGACCTTATCTGGACCCGCGAAAAGGTCTATATGAGGGGCTACCCTGAAGAATGGTTTGCGGTGGCCCGGACCGCCAGCAAGCCCGATGCCCTCCAGGGCTTCCACGCTGACCATGTGCTCTATATCATCGACGAGGCCTCCGGCGTCCGGGATGATATTTTCGAGCCCGTCCTGGGCGCCCTCTCCACCGAGGGGGCCCGCCTGGTCATGTGCGGGAACCCTACCAAAATCACCGGCTTTTTCTATGACAGCCACCACAAGAACAGGGCGCAGTACAGCACCCTCCATATTGATGGCCGGAACAGCAGCCGGGTGGATGAGGAGTTCATACGAACCATCATAGAGATGTTCGGGGAGGACAGCGACGTTTTTCGGGTCCGTGTGGCCGGGGACTTCCCCAAGGCCCTGCCCGATAGCTTCATAGCTATGGAGTGGGCGGAGAGGGCCAGCGAGGGAGAGCCCCCCGCCATTGAGCGGGTCCTGAGAGTGGACATCGGCATAGACGTAGCCCGGTATGGAGATGACAGCAGCGTGCTCTCCCCCGTGCTGAATAAGACCGTGCAGGACCAGCCCCAGGTCTATCACCACAACGACACCATGGAGCTGGCCGGGAGAGCTGTTCAGGCCATCAAGACCTATGCCAGGGCCCATGAATGGGCCTCTATTTTCATCAAGGTGGACTGTGACGGCCTGGGCGTGGGAGTATATGACCGCCTGGAGGAACAGCGGGCCGAAATCGTTGAGGCTGTCGAGGCAGACCGGGCCGCCCGGTATGAGGGAGAGGACCCGGACAAAATCCCCCCTCCCTTCCACCTGGAGGTCCTGGAGTGCCACTTCGGGGGTGAAGGTGGGCGGATTGCTGATAATGACCCCATCGAATACCAGAACAGCACCGGGCTCATGTGGGGTGCTGTGCGGGAGGCTTTGAGAACTGGCAGCCTCCACCTCTGGTACAACGACCAGCAGATCAGTCAGCTATCCAACAGGAAGTATTCCGTCAACAGCTCCGGCCGCATTGAGCTGGAGCGCAAGGAGGCCATGAAAAAGCGGGGGCTTTCCTCCCCCGATATGGCCGACGCCCTGGCCCTGGCCCTCCATGACCCCGTCGTGAGCGACTGGAGCTTTGAATTTTGACATCGAGGAGGAAACACCGTGAAGAAGTTGAACGGGTATCTTGTGGGAGGCAAGGGCCTCCCGATGAAGTTCATCCGGGCCGATAACGTGAAGGACGCCCGCCGGCTGTGGAGAGCCAGGACCAACTCCGGAAAATCCACCGCCCCCGCCGTCTCCCAAGTGACCTGGAGGAAACCCCGTCCCCGGCAGAAGAAGGGGGTCGAGGAGTAAATGGCATTCTGGGATAGGTGGAGAAGGCCGCAGGGGGCCGCCTCCCGCCCGTACAGAGAGGGCGGCTTCATGGTCCCCCGGTGGTCCACTCCCCCTGAGAGAAACACGGAGGAATGGGTACAGGCTTTCAGGACCAACCCCCGGCTGGCTGTGGTGGAGCGTATCGCCTCGGACCTCTCCTCCGCTGAGGGGAAGCTATACCGTATCGGGAGGGATGGAGAGGAACAGGAGCTTGACGAGCACCCCTTCCTGGAGTTCTGGGACAACCCCAACCCTCTGCACGAAATGAGCAACGCCGCCCTCTGGCGGCTGCTGGAAATCTACCTCGCTCTTAAAGGCGAGGGCTATTTCATCGTCGAGAAGGATATGTTCGGGCGGCCTGTGGAGCTGTGGCCTGTCCCCGTGCATTGGGTCCAGATGACCCCTTACCTCGACCACCCCTACTATACCGTCCGGGCTACCTCCGGGACCCTCATGCAAGTGTCCGTGGATGATATGTTCGTGATGAAGGACCTCAACCCCTATGACCCGTTCAGGCGGGGCCTGGGCCAGTCTGAGGCCCTGGCGGATGAGATTGAAACAGACGAGTACGCCGCAAAGTTCCAGAAGCGGTTCTTCTTCAATGACGCCACCCCCAATCTGGTCATTGCCATGCCGAAGTCTACCGAGGAACAGCGAAAGCGTTTCCGGGCTGAATGGCTGGAGCGGTTCAGGGGTCACTTCAATTCCCATGGTGTTGCTACCGTCAACGGCGAAGTTGTGGTGAACAAAATCGGGGATACCATGAAGGACATGGACATGGTGAATGGCCGCATCTTCGTCCGGGACGCCGTGCTGGAGCATTTCGGGGTCCCCCGTGAAATCATGGGCATTACGGAGAGTAGCAACAGGGCCACCTCTGAGGCTGCCCAGTATATCTATGCCCAGAATGTCCTCATGCCGAGGCTGAGGCGCCGGGAGGAGGCCATCAACAAGCAGCTCCTCCCGATGTTTGGTCCCGACCTGATATGGCGGTATGAGGACATAGTACCCCGCAACCAGGAGTTCGACAAGGCCGTGGCCCTGGATGGCTGGAACGCCGGTCTGCTTACCAAGGACGAAGCCCGCGAGAAACTGGGTATGCCCCCGGCTCCCGTGGGTGGAGATGTCTACAAGACCACCTTCTCTGATGTATTCGTCCATGAGGATGACGACCCTGCCGCCCTCTCTGTTGCCTCCGCCAACCTCCAGTACGCAGACGGCGCTCCGCCGCTCCAGGAGAGTGGAAGCGAGGACATAGAGATAACACAAGGGGGCGGCCCCATCCTGGGCTCAGACGTTGAAGTAGCGGGCAATACGGCGGTGG
>UMIY01003742.1_pt1 | contig 11476 bp, 12 predicted proteins | sample 1965921 | NCBI WGS metagenome assembly UMIY01 (sample SAMEA4836134, study PRJEB28245) | human gut metagenome | biome: gut microbiome; material: fecal sample | place: Denmark | collected 2008
TTAGAAATTTATATGTTAGAAAAAATAAAACTTATAACCATACAAGTTATAAGTTAGAATTGGCAGGGGTACTAAGATTCGAACTCAGACTTGTGGTTTTGGAGACCATCGTGCTAACCATTGACACTATACCCCTATGAAAATTACTATATTATATTAACACAAAAAATAAATTTGTGCAAGGATTTTTTATAATATTAAATTATATTTTTTTGGTGGAGATGAGGAGAGTCGAACTCCTGTCCAATAATCCGTCCATATAAACTTCTCCGAGTGCAGTTTGTTATAAAAATTCCCCAAAAGCAAATTAACAAACAAACTTATCTTTTAGGTAGCCATTAAAATACCCTTAAGCCCTATGGCAAAAGCTTAATTTGTTATCCCACTAATTAACGCCTTATCTAAAACTGTGGGAAGCCTTAGTAAGACGGGCTACCTATACTTAGGCAGCAGCGTATGCTAATTCTCTATCGTTATCAGCGTTTATTTTTATTTTCGCTTTTTTATAGTGGCCGAAGCGACCATCCACTACTCGCTATTTATACTTCAGAAGTACTGTCGAAACCAAATACATCCCCAAGTACATTATTAATTATACTATAGTTTATGAGGAAAAGCAAGGATAGTGAGATAATATTTTTTCTATGTATGAAAAGAGGTAGAAGATTTGGACGAAATGAGTGCAGATGAGAACGAAAGAATAGAGGCTTTCAAAAGGAAACTAGCTATATGGGATTATAACACAAATCTAGAAGAGGCAGAAAAACGAGGTAAAGAAGAAGGGGAAAAGGAAAAACAACAAGAAATAGCAAAAAAGATGAAAGAAAAAGGAATAGATATATCAACAATAATAGAAATAACAGGTCTCAAGAAGGAAGAAATAGAAAAATTATAAATGTAAAAAAATGCATAGCAGAACATAGCTATGCATTTTTTCCTTCCTCATACAACCAAATTAGGCATAATCAAGCAGAAAACTGCTAAGACATATAAAAGAATCCCCACTCCTTTATTATTGTTTTCTTTATATTCCATATATCCAGTTATAGCTGTCTCTAGACAAGCATAAATCGATGTAAGAAAAATAACTATTTCCATTTTAACCTCCATTCCTGTGTTTCACTAAATTGGTATATTTTAAGTATCCTTTTCTTTTGATGTGTTTACAAGCAAATAGCTTGAGTTCAAATCCACATCTACATTTACATCAAAAAAAGCATCTTGATAATGGTGTAGCCAATTATAATCTTCCCAAGCTGAAAGATAATTAAAATACTTTAGAGCATATAAACCAAAACTATCTATATCAGCGTGTAGCTCTTTTGACGTTTTATATAAATAGGAACTTATATTTTCCTTTAAATAATTTTCTGCATATTTTTCAATATTGGCAACAAGAGAATCATCATCTAAATCTATATTTTGATTCATTGAGTGTATTCTGGCAGTAATTTTCACATTAGAAGTAATATATGGGGAGCTATTTACCAAATATAATGAATTTTTAGTATTCTTTTTTAATTCAATATATAAATCTATATAATCTAGCTCCTCAATAGGACTAGGTATTCTAATTTGAGCATTTTTTAATTTGTTGGATATAATTAAATGGCATATGGATTCTATTCCATTTAGCTCACCAACAAATTTATCTCCATTGAATACAGCAAGCCCCATGGTCTCAATACTAGTATTTCCAGTAATAGGAGTTTTGCCAGCAGTATAGGAAGAATCCGTGTCTTGACTTGTATTATGGGTATCATCTGTATTAATTGAGCCAAGAATAGCAACAGGCTCAGAAGTGGTAGCGTTGATAGCGGTGAAAAATTCGTTACAAGTTATACTTTCAGTATATCCAGTATATTCACTTGAAGTTGGTGCTATTTCGTAATATCTAGCAGCCACCTTATCTAACTCAGGTGTAGAATATTCCAAAAATGCGGAAGCATCACATTTACTAATGATGATATTAGAGTCTGTTCTAAATTGAATATCATTAGTTAGTGTGTATAGATATTCGCTTATTCCCTTGGTGGCTAATTCTTCTGAAATCACAAGCACTTTGCAATGTGACAAATTAACTTCTTTGCCAAGGTAACTATTGAATAATGCTATACCGGTGCTAATAGAAGAGCATTCTATAGTGTTAACTAAAGAAGAAGACGACTGAGAAGAGCTACTAGAGCCTCCTTCGCCACCATTTGGCACAGAAATTTGCAGACTTAGCTTTATATTGTTGTCTTTACCGGCGTCAAGCCCAATAGCTACTACATATGCTAAATTATCAATACCCTGAATTCCATAATAGCTAGAGCTAGCAACAACTAACAGAACGGCAAGAATAAAAATGGCAAAGAATTTTTGGACTTTGTAATTCATGATGACCTCCTTTTCTTAATGTAAGCCAATATTAGTATTAAAGTGAAAATACCAAATATGAGGATAAGAGAGCCATATTTATAAAAAGCATTAGCAATGGATTCAAAATTGAAGAGTCCATTAAGTGCCATGGCAAGAACAAATATAATAGTACAGGCCGAAATTGCTAGATACTTTGGCTCTTTCACATTTGTTAGTTTTTTAAATATATTTAGTATAAACATGACAGCAATATTTATAAAAGACATAAGAGCTAAAGTCCAAATAAAAATAAATATTGCTTCAGGTCTTTCTAGAAAAGCGCTAAGTCTACTATTAATAATGATAAAATAAATTGGCGCAAGTCTGCTCACAGAGTAAATGTCTGAAAAAGCAAATATTAATGTAGCAATTGATAATATTAAAAATATTCCACAAATTAAAACAGACCATAAGGTAACTTTAGACATGTCTTCCTTTTTGTTTAGCATTGGTGATATAAAAAATAGGAAGAAAAGCCCATTGAAAGCGAAAATATTACTTGCGCCACTTAGAAATATTTTATCTAATCCATTGTTAAATATAGGTAGAGAGCGCTCTATTCTAAGCATATCTGCTACAAATATAAAGGTAAAAAGAATGCTAAATAGAGCAATTGGTACAATTATAGCATTTGTCTTTATAATAGATTTTTTTCCAATAATGTTAGCAACTACTCCAATAAACAAGAACAAGAAGATAATAAAGGAAATAGGATAGTTAGGGAAATATACTAAAAGCAAGTTTTGTGAGAACATTCTTGTTAAAAATACGGTTTCAAAAATAAGGTATATAATGCATAAAGTGCCGATTAATATTTTTAGCGGTTTGCCACCTAGATATTCCGAAATATCAATAATATCTAGGCCAATAAATTTCTTTAGAAGTTTTAGTATTAAAATTGCAAATATAATAACAATGAGTAGTATATAAATTGTGTTTAAAATAGAAGCGCTGCCGGTGCTATTTAGAATCATTTGAGGCAAATTTAGTACAATATGATTTACAAAAACCACAACAATTAAACAAATCGCTTCAAAATTACCAAGTTTAGAATAATTCATAAAAACTCCTTTCCTAGTTGTTTGGATATTTCCACTTCATGCTAATATGCTCTTGTCTATTTTCTTTTTTAGTATCTAAGAAATCTGTTCTTTTTTCTCTTTTCCAAGTAGGTGAGTTAAAAATTCCATTAAATAGTGCACCTTTAGATGGAATATATGGCTCCAAATAAGACACACCAAAAGATTGTATCTTAGTAGCTATTAAAAGATGAATGATGGCTCCAAAAGCTATGCCAAGGAGACCTGCCAAATATCCCAATATAATATAAGCAAATCTGCTAACTCTACAGTGAAATGCTAAGTAATAGTCTGGAATTGCAAAAGATGTAATACCCGTTATTGCCACTATTATAATTAATATTGGACTTACAATACCAGCATCAACTGCTGCTTGTCCCATAATTAAAGCACCAATAATGCCCAGTGTCGGTCCGAATAGGAGTAGGAACTCTAAGACCTGCTTCTCTAATAAGCTCAAAAGATAATTCCATAATAATAATTTCAAAAATAATAGAAAACGGCACAGTAGCTCTGGAAGCAACTATTGCAAAGAGTAGCTCGGTTGGTATAAATTCCTGATGAAAGCTGGTTATTGCAACATATAATCCAGGTAATAACAATGTGATTAAAAGAGCTGCTGTTCTGACAAGTTTCAAAAGATTTGCAAATTGAAACTTTATATTTTTATCTTCTGAAGATTCCAAAAAATCAATAAAGACAGCAGGGACAACTAGAGCATAAGGGCTTCCATTCACTATTACTACGATTCTGCCTTCTAGCAAATAAGTAGAAGCTTTATCAGGTCTTTCTGTAGCAATAATTTGAGGCAAACTGTATTTACTATTATCTTCTAGTAATTGCTCCAATTGACCAGAAGAAATTAAATAATCAATATTAATATTATTAAGTCTGTATTTTGCTTCTGCAACTAAATCATCATTCGCAATATTTTTCATGTAACATAAAACACAATTAGTTTGACTTACTTTACCAATTTTAAAATTTTCTATTATAAGATTTTCATTATTTACAATTCGTCTAATTAAACTTGTGTTAACACGTATATTTTCTACAAAAGCTTCTTGAGGACCACGAATTACGACTTCATTTTCCGGTTTAGAAATACTCCTTGTTTGAAATCCCTTTACATCAATATCAAAAGCAAGATTAAGAGTGTCAATAAAAAGAGCACAATTTCCTATATTGACACTAGAAAAAATATCTTTAAAATCCGTTTTTGTTTTTACAGTATTTTGAGGAAGTAGGCAATTTAAAATATAGTCTTTTAAATCAAACCTTTTTACTTTTCTAACAGTTATATTATTAGTTACTGCTTCAGAGATTACTTGATTTTGATTGCCATCAAACGAATTTGCGACATTTTTCAGCATCAATGGCTTTAGAACATAATTATTCACTAAATCCATATTTATCATTCCATCAATGAAAAGAAGAAAAGCTTTATATTGCTTGTTTCGTGCTGTAAGAGTGAATTCTCTTAATACAATATCACTATTAATTAATAAATTGTACTTAACTTTTATATATTCCATGTTAACATCAATACTGGGAAAGATTTTTTCCACATCATCGATTTTGTCTATTGCTTCGTTGTCTATTTCTGCATTTGTTGTATCAATAGCAGGCATAGAAAAATGATGAGAAGGGCTCTCTATGGGAAAGAAAACCTTTTTGAAAGTATCTACAATTTTCATTAAAAATATCTCCTTTCTAGTTTTTTTCTAGTAATTGATTAGAAAAGATTTTTTAATTATTTCAATTCTTGCAAAATTTTTCATATATATGTTTTCCTAAAAATGAGAAATTATGTACGAAATTGAAAATTTTTTAAAATTATGTTTTCTCCAATCCAATGTAACTATTTAATAGTTAAAATACATTCAAAGTCCGCGCAGGGAGTTTATATTTAAATAATCGAGCGGAGCAGGGAGCTCCGTCGGGACGGAGCGAGATTATTTAAATAAAACTACCGTTGCAGGACATGCGTAATCTAAAAACTATTAAATAGTTACATTGGATTTTAAGACTCTAAATTGCTTGATTTTGTTTTGCTTTTCTGATAATATATTAAAAAAGTGAGAAGCGGAGGAAAAAATGAGTAGAAAAATTTGGAAAGCTGGAACATTTATTTATCCACTTCCAGCGGTGATGGTGTCTTGTGGCACTATGGAAAAATCTAATATTATGACTGTAGCTTGGACTGGAATAATCAACACAAATCCAGCTATGTGCTATATTTCAGTGAGACCGGAGAGATATTCATATAATTTAATAAAGGAGCAAGGAGAATTTGTAATTAATCTAACAAATGAAAAACTTGCATTTGCAACCGATTGGTGCGGTGTAAAAACTGGTGCAAAGGTAGATAAATTTAAAAAAATGCATCTTACTAAAGAGAAGGCTGAGTTTGTCAAATGTCCTATAATAAAGGAAAGTCCTGTAGCAATAGAATGTAAAGTAAAAGAAATAAGAAAGCTTGGCAGCCACCATATGTTTGTGGCAGAGGTTTTATCAATAGATGCTGACGACAAGTATATAGATGAAAAAGGGGCATTCGATATTTCTAAATGTAATTTAATTGCATATTCAAATGGTCATTATTATAGCCTTGGCAGGAAAATAGGACGATTTGGATTTTCTGTGCAAAAGAAGAAGAAAAGGTAGGTATAATTTCTTAAAATAAATATCTAGCCAAATAAATTAAGATATGTTATACTTAAATTATTAATAAAATCAAAGGAGGAATGTAAAATGAAAAAAAGTAACATTATAATTTTTTTCTTAATTATAATAGCCATTGCAGCAATTTTTGGCTTTGCTATATGGGATGCTAATCAATCCTTAAATAATGTGGATGGAGCAAATTCTGAGCAAGCACAAAATGTAGAAGACAATGCAGGAAATACTTTAGAGCAAAATATTATTAGCAATGAAGTTCAAGTGAATGAAACAAATACTGTGGGAGAAACTAATACGATTGATACAAATGTAAATACAACAGTTAATTCAACAAATTATTTGGGAGAATGGTATATTAGCCAAGAGGCATATAATAATGCACAAGAGATAGATGATATTTTAGATAGAAAAGAAGATAATTTAATTACAGATGAAGAATTTGAAAGACGAATGAGCTCAGAAATTAATACAAATATTGTAGAATTAGACGTAGAGAGTTATTCTAGAAATACTATAAGATTTGATTTTAAATTAACTAGTCCAGCCCCAACACAAAGAGAAGGTAAACTAGATAACATTGTAGTAAATTTAACAGATAATGTAGGAACATTTACTTACACAGATAACTGGGGAACAAGTGGAAATGGAACTATTACACTTGGAGATAATAAAATAACTTTAAAACTAGAAACAACAAGTGCAGCACAAGGAGCACAATGGGGAGTAGAAGGAATTTATACTTTCTCATATAAAAGAGTAGATTAACATTTGGCGCTTTAGGGACAGGCCTAAAAACGACAAAGTTGTCGTTTGAAAGATATAACTAAAAAATAAAACATGAGCAGAAGATTTATTTCAGTATTTCTTCTGCTCATGTTTGAAATTATAAGATAATGCAGATTAGTCCGCCACTGCCTTCATTTACAATGCGCTCTAAAGTTTCTTGTAATTTTGCTTGTGCATCTACTGGCATTTTGGCAAGTTTTGTTTGTAATCCTTCGTTTACAAGTTCATGTAAGCTTCTTCCAAATATATTTGATTCCCAAATTTTTGCTGGGTCATCTTCAAAGTTAGAAAGTAAGTAATTTACTAATTCTTCAGATTGTTTTTCACTTCCTACAATAGGCGATACTTCTGTTTCTATTTCAGCTTTTATTAAGTGAATTGATGGAGCACGGGCACGTAGTTTTACACCGAACCTGCTTCCTTGTTTTATAATTTCTGGTTCATCTAAAATTAGCTCATCAATTGATGGAGTAACAATTCCGTAGCCAGTTGCTTTTACTTCTTCCAAAGCAGGTGCTATTTTATCATATTCTTTTTTGATTTCAGCCATATTAGTTATAGTAGAGAACAAATCGCCTTCGTTATTGATTTCCACTCCAGATATTTCAGTAAGTACTTTATAAAACAATTCATCGAATAGATTAATAGAGATGTTTATAGTGCCTTCTCCAAGTTTGATTTCATTTACTATTGTTGTGTTAATTATTTTAGTACTCTGTAGTTTCGCAATTCCACCATCTACTTGTTTTAAAATGCGTACATTTTGAAATGCATCTTTAATTTCAGAATATAATTCCTCTTTTAACCAATGTGAGTCTGGCAAACCATCAACCCATTTTGGAAAATCAATATTCATTTTTTCTATAGGAAATTCATATAGAATTTTCCCAAATATTTCTTCAATATCTTCCATATCAAGTCTTGAGCAATCTGTAGGGATAACTGCAGTTTGATATTTTTGCTCTAAGTCATGTGCTAAATTTTTGGTGTAATCAGAAAATGGGTCATCAGAATTCAATACTATTACAAAAGGTTTATTTATTTCTTTTAATTCTTTTACAACTCTTTCCTCAGCTTGAACATAATCTTCTCTTGGAATATCAGTAATACTTCCATCTGTTGTTACTAAAATACCAATAGTTGAATGCTCTTCTATAACTTTTTTGGTACCAATTTCTGCAGCTTGCTCAAAAGGAATTTCCTCTTCAAACCAAGGTGTTTTTACCATTCTAGGCATATCGTCTTCTAAATATCCTATAGCATTATTAACCAAATACCCAACGCAGTCTACTAGACGAGTTTTAAGTTTTAGATTATCACCTATAGTAATTTCAACGGCTTCATTTGGGATAAATTTTGGCTCTGTAGTCATTATTGTCCTGCCACCAGCACTTTGTGGAAGCTCATCTCTAGCTCGCTCTTTTTTGTATTCATTTTCAATATTTGGAATAACAAGTAAATCCATGAAATTCTTGATAAAGGTAGATTTACCTGTTCTTACCGGACCTACAACACCAACATAAATATCTCCTTGAGTACGATTAGCTATATCTTGGTATAATTTTAAATTTTCTTCCATGAATAAAATACCCTCCTTAAAAATGTTTGTACTAAACTTTATTTAATGTATATTAAGTTATTTTGAAGTTATGACTAAATTATGAAAAAAATGCACATAAATATTGCATTCTAAATTGAATAAATAAATTTGCCAAAAAAATTTTTTTGTGATAGAATAAAGACGTTATGTTAAAAAAAACATACAATAATATTAAAATGCTCAAAAAAGGAGAAGTGAGTTTAATGGAAAATAACATTATGGCAATTGTAATGGCTGCTGGAAAAGGTACTAGAATGAAATCTAAAAAATCAAAACTAGTTCAAAAAATATATGGAAAAGAAGTTGTAAAAAGAGCAGTCGAAAATGCACAAAAAGCAGGAGTAAAAGATATTGTAGCAGTTGTAGGTTATATGAAAGAAGAAGTTATGGCAGTACTTGGAAGTAACGTGCAATATGCATATCAGGAAGAAATGTTAGGAACAGGTCATGCAGTAATGCAGGCAAAAGAATTCTTAAAAGGTAAGAAAGGAAAAGTTTTAGTATTAAATGGAGATGTTCCTTTAATAAGACCAGAAACATTGAATAAACTTTTAGAGAAGAGTATAGAAAATAAAGAATATGCAACACTTTTAACAGCTATCTATGACAATCCAACAGGATATGGAAGAATAGTAAGAGATGAAGGCGGAAATATTGAAGCAATAGTAGAAGAAAAGGATACAAATGCAGAGCAAAAAGAGATAAAAGAGATTAATGCTGGTATATATTGTTTTGATATAGAAGAATTATTATCTGCATTAGAAAAAATAAGACCAGATAATGCACAGGGAGAATATTATATAACTGATGTAATTAAAATCATGAATGAAAAGGGATTAAAAACAGGTGCAGTTATTGTAGAAGATAATACAGAAATCCTTGGGATTAATGATAGAATTCAATTAGAGATGCTCACAAAAGTATTACAAATGAGAATTAATACAGAATTTATGAAAAAAGGCGTAACAATAGAAGATGTAAACACTACATATATTTATGATGATGTGGAAATTGGCATGGATACAGTAATACATCCAAATACTACAATCAAATCGGATGTACAAATTGGTGAAGATTGCGAAATTGGACCAAATGCATATATTAGAGAAGGATGTAGACTTGCAAATAATGTAAAGATAGGAAACTTTGTTGAAATAAAGAAAACAATTATTGGAGAAGGTACAAAAGTTCCTCACTTCATTTATTTGGGAGATTGTGAAGTAGGAGAAAAATGTAATATTGGCTGTGGAACAATCACATGTAATTATGATGGATTCCATAAGAGCAAGACAATAATAGGAGACCATTCATTTATTGGCTCAAACTCAAATTTGGTTGCGCCAGTAAATATTGGAAACGAAACATTTATTGCAGCAGGCTCTACTATCACAGAAGATGTGCCAGATTATGCTTTAGCTATAGCTAGAGAAAGACAAGTAAACAAAGAGGATTGGAATAAGAAATAATATTTATATTATTTAGTTATAAAAACGAAAAACATGTATTTCGTTTTTTAAAAAATAAAATACAAAAGTAATAAATGTACAGGGTAGAAAATATAGAGTAGATACTTTATTTTTTTACCTTGTTTTCCATTATATAAGCTAATAAATATAATTGCTAGAGCAGTGAATAGTCCTAATAAAACATATCCGATGTGGTATCCATATTGAATTATTTGTATTCCATATTTTAGGATGCATAATGTTACAAATGAGATTATCATCGCCAATTTATCATTTTTAAATAGATAAAATATAAAGATAACTATTACTCCCCAGAAGCCATAATCTGTGTGTAGCAATTCTGCTACAAATCCGATTAGCAAAACAATAATCATACCTAAAATTTTATCAAGATGAAAAGTCGATATCTTAATTTTTTTATTAACTGGCGTAGCATTGGTGACAGATTCACCGAGTGTTACTGTTCGATTTTTGAAACAATTTAACGATGTAGTCATATAAGTAAATACCTAGAAGTCCTAGGAATAAAGTAAAGAACACATTAAGTGAAAGGTCATTTGTACCTAAAAATTTATGAGCAAATAGCCAAAATGGAATTTGTGAAATAAGTGCAAAAATTCCTAATCTTAAAAAGTATTTTTTTATGCTCTTAGTATGTATAAATCCCTCGCTAATTTGAAATGCAAATATAGGGAAGGCGATTCTTCCTATTAGATTAAAAAAGCTAAAACTGCCGATATATGCATCACCAAAATGGTCACAAAACATTGAAACTATAGCAATTATTTTTAAAGCAAAACTTGTCATCTATATATCATCTCCACTTTAATTATACATTATTAATATCATACTATGGCAGAGATGTAAAGAGCAAAAATAATATAAGCGTTCATATACGTGGCAGTACATATTTGTGCATATTTTTATATTACAAAATTATTTCTCAAATATTACATTTGTGTTACATTTTGCCCAAAATCTTGAAAAAGATAAACTAATAGTATAGAATATGAATGTATTTGTTTATAGCAATGAAATAAAAAAAGAAGGAGAAGAAAAATGCAACACAAAGAAAGACTTGTAAGTCTTGATACTGTAGAGAGAGAGAGAGAGAGAGAGAGCTACATCTAGTGAAGTAAGCTTTATTTTTGATGCACAAAATAATATAGATGAAAAAATAAGGATAGACTATAAGGTCAAAATTAACATCAATAAGATGGAATTTTACCGAAGTAGCCTATCTTTTTTGCGTGCTTGCGAGGTGGTAGAGAATAAAGACAAGTATGCGTGAGTAAAGAAAAACTTGTTTTTGGGGACGGAGGAAAAAAACAAGTTTTGGTAAAGATGAATAAACATTAAATAAAAGGAAGGAGAAATAAAGTTGAGAAGTAAGCTAACAGAAATTAAAAACAAAGGAAATAGTAAAGGTATAACACTAGTTGCGCTAGTAATAACAATAGTAA
>UMIY01019057.1_pt1 | contig 11430 bp, 12 predicted proteins | sample 1965921 | NCBI WGS metagenome assembly UMIY01 (sample SAMEA4836134, study PRJEB28245) | human gut metagenome | biome: gut microbiome; material: fecal sample | place: Denmark | collected 2008
CGTGGCGCCGTGGCCGTTCCGGCGGCAGGGCACGTAGGTCGCGTCGACCCAGAGGTGGGGGAATGATACCGTCAACCTACTTTTCACCATCTGCGCAAACGAATCGGCGCCGATCGCGCTAACGTACTTTCACCGGTTCCGCCAACGCTTTTCCACCGTTTTCGGCTATTCGGTGCCCCTCCTCTCGCGCGGCAGGTCCTTCAGCCGGTAGGACCTGCCCGTGATCTTGATGACGTGGCAGTGGTGGCAGACGCGGTCCGCGATCGCGCTCGCCGCCACGTCGTCCCCGAACACCTTCCCCCAGCCGCCGATGCCGACGTTGGTGGTGATGATCGTCGAGCGCTGCTCGTAGCGCGTCGAGATGAGTTGGAAGAGCAGGTCGGCCCCGCCCTCGCCTATGTCGAGGTATCCCAGCTCGTCGATGACGAGCAGCTTCGAGTGCGCGTAGTACTTGAGGCGCTTCTTGAGGATCCCGCGGGCCTGCGCGTCCTGGAGGTCCTCGACGAGCCTGGCGCAGTCCATGAACCTCACCTCGCGCCCCGCCCGCACGGCCTCGATGCCGATGGCCACGGCGAGGTGGGTCTTGCCCACGCCCGGGCTGCCGACGAGCAGCACGTTCTCGGCGCGCTCTATGAACCTGAGCGTCGCGAGCTCCTCGATGCGGGCCCTCGGGACGCTCGGCTGGAAGTCCCAGTCGAAGTCGGCAAGCCCCTTCACGTAGGGGAAGCCCGAGGAGCGTATGCGCTGGCGGACGATCCTCGCCTCGCGGGCGGCGACCTCGACGCGGGCCATCTCCTCGAGGGCGGAGCAGAAGTCGCGCTCGCCCGCGGACACCATGCGCACGTAGTCCGGCAGCGAGGCCGCCATCTCGTGGAGCCCGAGCGCGGAGAGGTTGTCCCGCGCCCTGATCGAGGGGCTCGCCTCGGCGACGGCGCTCACTCGCCACCGCCCCCTCCGAGCGCGTCGAGAAGGTCCAGGTTGGCGCGGGCGGCCGCGCGTATGTCGCCGTCCGCCCAACGCTTGCCGTCGAGCGCCTCCATGTAGTGCCCCTCGTCGTAGACGATCGGGCCGGCGGCCTCCGCGGCGTCGTGCACGGCCACCTCCTCGCCGCCCATGCGGACCCTCACCTGGCCGCCGGGCATGGCGACGACGGTGACGCGCCTGCCGATGCAGCGCCTGGGCACCGACCACTGGCGCCCCGCCGCCCTCACGAGCATCGTGGGCGGCACGGTCTGGACGCTCACATCGCCGACCATGGACTGCAGGAGCCGGGCGTTGCCGATCGGCCTGAGCGACTCCTTCTCCCGCATGAACAGGGCGTTCGGCGGCAGGCCGGTGGTCTCGTTGGGCTCCTCGTTGCTTCTGAGCTCTATGCGCGCGACGCACTCGAGGAGGCCCTCCCAGCCGGTGAACTCGCCCTCGTAGGCGCGGAGCCTGGAGAGGAATCGGTTCGCGCTCTCGTCCTTGCCCTTCGTCTCCGGCGTCCCGGGGCGGCAGAGCACGAGCCTGAAGCCCGCCTCCTCGGCGAACCTCCACGCGCGCTCGACCTTCCGCCTCCTGCCCCCGGAGAAGGCCACGAGGGCCGACATGTTGTCGGTGACGCACTCCTCGGGGATGCCGCCGAAGGTCAGGAAGGCGTCCAGCAGGCACGCGAGCAGGTCGTCCGTGGTCCTCGTCCTCGTGGGTATGAAGCGGTGCCTGCGGGAGTGCCCGAGCGTGCCCGACCACACGTTGAACTCGAAGACCTCGCCGTTCGCGTCGGCGAGCCTGACGTCCTCCTTCCAGTCGAACTGCAGCTGGCGGCCCGGCGGCGTCTCGAAGCGCGGGTGCGCCTCCGGGGAGGGGGAGCCGAAGGCGACCCCCTGCCTGCGGCACCACGCGGTGAACGCCCCGTAACCCGGCAGCGGCGGGTCGTTGTGCAGGTGCAGCAGCATCTCGTGCACCCCCTTCTTCGTCGCCCCGGGCAGGACGGCCTTCGCCTCGACGATCGGCCGCACGCGCTCGAACGCGCTCTCTCGGTCGGACCTGCGGTCCTCCACCTCGCCGCCCTCCCTCCAGTACCTGGCCACGGTGTGCCGGTCCAGGCCGTGCCTCCTCGCTATGTCGCTGAAGTTCGGCTTGGTCCCGGCGGCCCTGTGCATGCTCAGCTCGCCCATCACGTTCCTCTCCATCCGCGCTCCTCCCGTAGGCTTCGGATCCTCGGTCGGAGCGTATTTCCGTTTGCGCAACTGGTGGGAGTGCGTTTGCGCGAACGGCGGGTTTCCGTTAGCACGGACGGCGCGAAGCGTTTGCGCGAATGGTTGTTTTTACATTAGCGGTATCAGGGAATCGCATGGGCGGAAGCTGGCGCGGGCGCAGCCCCGCCACCTCGGCGTCGAGCGCCGCGCAGATGCGCGACACGGCGTCCCTGGACAGCCGGTCGGCGCCCACGCGCCCGAGGACCCTCCCCACCTTTCTCGTCGAGACGCCGAGCGCGCACGTCTCGGCCACCGCGCAGATCGCGGCGCGGTCGACCCTGCCCCACCTCTCGACCAGGCCGTCCGGGAAGTAGGTGCCCCGGCGCAGCTTCGGCATCCCGAGCGTGATGGTCCCGACCTGCGTCTCGAGACGCCTCTCCCGGAACCCGTTCCTCGTCGTGCCGGTCGCCTCGCGGGCGGCGTCGGCCTGGGCGGCCATCATCTCGTTGACGCCCGCCTCGAGCAGGGCCCTGGCGAGGCCCGTGAGCCCCTCGCCGCCCTCCTCGGCGAGCCCGAGCGTCGCGAACGCGTCTTGCGGCACAGCGTCCATTGCGGTCTCCGTTCCCTCGAACCCCTCTCTTGGTCGAAAGAGATTCTAGGACGGAGGCCGTGCCTATTTCAGGTCTCCCTTACACCACATTTCGCGACGTGATCGCAGATGGATGGCTTGCAGGACGAGACAAAGCAGGTCGACGAGGGCACAGCGCAGCAGACGCAGGACGCGTCGGCGCAGGTGAGCGGTGACGCGGGCGCCGCTGCAGATGGCGGCATCGCCCAGGCGCGCGCGGACTACGAGGCAGCTCTGAAGGAGCGCGACGCGCGCATCGCGGAGCTCGAGGGCGAGATCGCGGAGGCGGCCAAGACCGCCGAGGGCGCGGAGGCCCTGCGCAAGGAGATGGACGAGCTGCGCCGCAGGGGCGATGAGGAGCGTGTCGGCTTCGAGCTGCAGCTCGCGTGCGCGCGCAACGTCAAGGCGGCCCGCGCGCTGCTCAGTGATTACGACAACGACGTGGAGAAGCTCAGGGCCGCCGAGCGCGGGCGCCGCCGGGACCGACGAGGCCACGCAGATGAGCCGCTGGCGCAGGATTGCCGGCCTTCCCGAGAGCGAGGAGTAGCAGATGGCAAACAGCATCGCGTACACTAAGAACTACACGGCAGTCCTGGACGAGGTCTACAAGAGGGCCGTGTGCTCGACGTGCCTGAACTCGCTGCGCCGCATGGCGCGCGGGATGCCATGCCGGGGAGATTGTTGTCCCCAAGATCGAGGTGACGAGGCTCGGCGACTACACCCGCAACGTGGGGTACAAGACGGGGTCGATCACCTACGAGTTCGAGACCAGGACAGCCGCTTCCTGCGGTAAAAATGTCCGCCCTAATGCTTGTAGTATTAATGAAAACTGAGAGGAGTAGAGATGAACGACTTCATAGAAAGTTTGCTAGAGCAAAAGCCTCATTACGATGAAGAAATACTTGGACTAAAGGAGGAGATTACAGACATTCTTCTGCGCCTTGATCCCCTCGCTGCCATGCTTCATTCGATGTGGTATGCGCGAACGCTTTGCTTTCTGTTTTACGCACAATGCGAAGGCCCGAGCGAGGGAGATTCCGAGCCGGAGCCTCTCACTGAACCAGAGCTAAACAATGCACTAATTGTTCCGGAGTACCTGCAGTCGATGTTGACGGCACTTCCGCGGGACAAGGTTGCTCGTCTGGACGATAGCAAAGCTATTGAGAACGCTCACATGCTCTTGTTTGACAAATGCGAGGAGCTTATTCGTCTATGCTACTTTCATAAGATTATTGAGTTCGCACAGGTAGAGGCATCTTCAATCAGTTCTCAAAATGAATTTGAAGCTGCTATCAAAGCGTTTCAAGAGGAGGCTAGCTCATACCAAGCGCTGCGTGGAAAAAGATATCAACTTCTCGAAGAGGAGTACCTGAGCAATTTGCTGTCAGGTCAAGACAAGCTAATTCATACAATATACGGTATGAGTTACTCTGACGTTGTAAAAGGGGTGATTGCTCTTCGAAATTCAATATGCCTTGGTTGGGGCAATGTGATGAATCGCTTCGATGAGGCATTCGAAGAGTGGCAGCGTACCGATCAAAGCGATCGGGATTCTATGCACGCTCTACGAGAGAAGTTCAATGCGCAAGATATATCAGAAAAACTGTTCGGTTCAGGTCTATATGATGTGCAGAAGATAACTGGCTGGCCCGCAGAATTAATCCAAGATCTTTCCATGCCTTCATTTCCAGAGTCCGGCAGTGAGGGCTTGGCTTACGAAATAAATCCGGTCGGCATTATGCCCATACGGAACTATCCGTTTATCACAATAGGAGGAAAGGCATACTGTTTCTGCTACGCAAACCTTATGGATAACTTCTACAGGGCATTTTATTCGGCCATGCGCCATCGTAATGATTTGCAGATAGTTAAGACTGAAGAGGCATTTATTAGTGAGTGGAAAGAGAATCAGGCGGAGTCCTCAGAGAGCGCTGTTGCCACATTGTTTGGAAAGCTCCTGCCCGGAGCAGGCATCTATCGGAATGTATTTCACCCAAAAGAAGGCGTTACGTTCAGTAGGCGGAAGGCGTCTCAAGAGAGTGACATAGTAGTCGTATTTGACGACTGTGTCCTAGCAGTTGAGGTGAAAGCGGGTGCGTATTGTCCGACTGACCCTATGGAGGATCCGGAGGGTCATATTAAGGCATTCAAGTCACTAATTGAAAAGGCGTCCAAACAGGCGGCAGCGACGATTGATTATCTTTGTCGCTGTGACCCTAAAGCAAAATTGTACGATAAGGATGGGCATGCTGTTGCATCAATCGACATGTCTTCAATTCGTGAGTGCTTTAGAATCTGCGTTACAGTTGACGACATAAATGAGTTTGCAGCTCGCGCCGAGAAACTGCCCTTTATCGATGTTGAGCCGGGCACTATTGCCATTTCAATCGATGATCTTCTCGTATTCAATCGCTATTTCGATAATCCCCTTGTATTCCTGCATTTTCTCATGCAGCGCCGCAGGGCTTCTGAACACAAGAGAATCGCGTTCAATGACGAACTCGATCATCTGGGAATGTATATCGAGAACAATTGCTATTCGGTAACTATTGATGACATGCTTAATGAGCATGAATCCAAATACGGGCAACTCAATATGGTTGTGTATGACGGCTGCAGAGACGAACTGAACAAATGGTTTGACGGACATTTTACGGGCGTCAATGGAGAAAAACCAGTTCAGCCTAGTCCTGAGGGATTCTATCAATTGGTAGATGCCCTCGGTAACAGTGGGATTCCAAATCGTCGACTTGTTGCTTGCAGCCTGCTTGATTTGGGAAGTGAAGAAAGGTCAATGGTTGCCGAATCAATGCGAGCTCGAGCGTCTAGTCTTACGCCGCTGAATTGCATTCTATGTTTACCGGGGCTGAGTTCAGGGGGAGTAACCAAGATTTGCCTGTTCGGGTGTCTACTAGAGAGACCTAACGACGAAAGCATAATGAGGGCAAAAACGGCAGCCACGCTGCTAGCTAGTTCATGTCTAGATGCTATAGCAATGAACTTCGTCTATCACAGCCCTCGGGAAATTACAGACGTTACATCGTTCTATCTTCGGAGGTCCGATCTCACAGACAGTGAGCGCAGAGAGGCGGAGAAGTATATCGAGAGCGTGACTCGTGCGCAGTCAAATGCATATAGAAGAAAGTACGGTCACAAGCCAGGGCGTAACGATTCATGTCCATGCGGCAGCGGTAAGAAATATAAGAAATGTTGTCTTGGGAAGGGCCTATACGAATAGCGTGCAGTCGAAGTTGCCTTGCAGTTAGTCGGACCTTACGCGTGCACCATGGCTGGTGCGTGTGGGGACAAGGAGCTCCGCGTTTTTCTTGCCCGTATACGATCGCTCGATGTTTCCGTCGTAAACCCGCTGCTCATGTCCTTCTTCGAGGACTATGTCGGCGATGCCCTCTCGCATGACGACTTCGCTTCCATGCTGAGGACCACGGAGAGCTATCTCTTCCGTCGCTCTGTGTGTGACGTCGCGACGAACAGCTTGAACAAGTTCTTCTCGTCCGTGATTGCGCGGCTAAACGCGGTGAGGGACGATGGCGGCAGCATCCGCGAGGCCTATGAGGCGATTCTTCTGGGAGAGGAGGGGACGGCTCGACGCATGCCGAGCGACGCGGAGTTCGAGCGGGCGCTCAGGACGCGCGACTGCTACGCGTTCAAACGTGGCTTCTACCTGCTCACCACGCTTGAGAACAGCTGGCACGCGAAGCCGCTGAATGCGCTTGCTAGTGCGGAGTGGCGCGAGATGCTTGGGGATGACTGCGAGCGCGTCTACGAAGAGCTCATCAACACGCTGGGCAACCTTACACTTACGGCTTATAACTCCGAGCTATCCGATGTGCCCTCGCGGGGAAGAAGGCGCACTTCAAGGGCAGCTTCGACAAGAGCTGCCTGGTAATCCCAAAAGAGCAGTGCGATTTGTATGTATGGGACTAGAGCGTCATCTGCGCTCACGCTTAACGGCATCCCGAGCGTGACTTCGAGGTCCTGTCACCCCCATAGTCGATTACCCTCTCAAGGCCCATAATTTTGATACTCTATTCAGAGACTGAAAATGTGACATGAATCGGGGTTTTCATGATTAATATGAAGAAGTCGAAGGTTGCTCTATGCATTATTATTACTGCTCTATTTGTCACCCTAGCGATTCTTCATGTAGTTTTCCCTAAGGCCAGCATTGACAGTACTTTCATCATCCTAATTATATTTGCTCTTATGCCGTGGTTAATTCCCTATATAAAGACTTTGGAGATTAGCGGTATCGGAAAAGTTGAGTTAATTGACAGGGAAACACAGGTAAAAATGCAGGAAAATATACAAAATCTAAATCTTGAGGCAGTCGAAGTTGATAATCTAACTGCGCAGAGGATTGGTGGATCATTGGATGATATTGTCCAGGGCGATCCAAAGCTCGCCTTAGTTTCACTGCGCATAGAGCTTGAAAAAACGTTACGAGCAATTGCCGAAAAGAACAATGTTCAGTTTTACAGGTGTGGATTGGGCAAACTTGCTAGTATCCTGCTCAATGACAAACTGATTAATTCAGACGAATATGCGCTCCTTCGAGACTTGATACCACCACTTAACAGCGCTGCACACGGAGATATCGATAAATACTCTTTTGACTCCATTATTTGGACGCTAGAGGTCGGCGTAGGACTGCTTAATTCCATGAAGACAAGGCACGAGGTGTAGTGCCGGCTTTTTGTCTGTCATATCAGATATTCAGAAACCAGCTTGCTGGATTAGACTATATCATGCGGCAGTATATGCTGGGGTATAGATGGCGTTTAGAAAACAACTGACGTGGTGTAGAACACGACGTTAATCAATCATCTTGAGCGTTGTCTCTGACTTAGCGGCTTTGCTAATGATGTAAATATGCAGTTAGATCAAGGCGGCAGATTCGGTAAACCGTGAGATTTTGCTGTTCTACTGGCAGTTGGGAAAAGACATTGCCGAGTTGCATGCTGAGAGTTGGTGGGGCTCGGGGTTCTTCGAGACGCCGAGCAGGGACCTTAAAAAGGAGATTCTGAACGCCAAGAGCTTCTCGCCGCGCAATCTTCGGTACATGAAGCGCTTCTACGAGTTGTTTCCTGTGGGCTCGGCAATTCTGCCACAACTTGTGGCAGAATTGCCGCCCTGCGAAGGGCTGTTCTCTGTCCCATGGGGCCATATCAGAACAATCATTGACAAGTGTCATGGCAGCCGCGAGAAAGCGGAGTTCTACATTCGTAAGACCGTGGAGAACGGCTGGTCACGCGCCGTGCTGCTCAACTATCTGGACAGCGGTCTCTATGAGCGTCAGGGCAGGGCAGTGAATAACTTCTCGAACGCACTTCCCGTCCCGCAGGGCGACCTTGCCCGGGAGATTACTCGCGACCCCTATCAGTTTGACTTCCTCGCTATCCGTGACGACTACGACGAACGTGAGCTCAAGGACGCCCTGATGACCAACATCTCTCAGTTTCTGATGGAGCTGGGAACGGGCATCGCACTTCTCGGACGTGAGTATCGTCTGGTGGTGGGGAAGACGGAGCAGTGGATTGATTTGCTCTTCTACCATGCGGTGCTTCACTGCTATGTGGTCATTGAGGTTAAGGCCGCTGACTTCAGGCCGGAGTACGTGGGGCAGCTCGGAACCTACGTCGTGGCGGTCAACCACATCCTGAAGAGCGAGGTTGACCAACCTACGGTTGGGCTTCTCATCTGCAAAGGCAAAGACAATGTGCTGGCACAGTACGCAGTGGAGGGCTCCAGCCAACCGATCGGCATATCCGAGTACGAGCTTTCCAGGTTGATGCCGAAAGAGCTGCGCGGCTCTCTGCCTACCATTGAGGAGATTGAGGCGGAGCTGCGCGGATGAGTTGTCTCGTTTGACGTAATGTTTGAGGTGCCGTTTTGAGAGGGGCAACCATACCAACACTTCGTGATTGCGTCTATGGCCAGGCGGTGGCCGACGCCCTGGGCGTTCCGTACGAGTTCCGCCCGCGGGGCACGTTCCGCTGCACGGACATGGTCGGTCACGGTAGCCACAACAAGCCGACGGGCACGTGGAGCGACGACACGTCGATGACGCTCGCGATCTGCGACAGCTATCGCGTGCTGGGGCGCATTGACGTCGATGACATCCGCGGGCGCTTCGTGCGGTGGTACCGCGAGGGCACCTACACGGTCGACGGGCTCTTCGACATCGGCAATGCCACGCGCGAGGCGCTCGAGCGCGGGCACGGCCTTGCGGGGGAGTGGGACAACGGCAACGGCTCGCTCATGCGCACGGTCCCGCTCGCGTTCACCGACGCCGCTGACGACGAGGTGCGCGCCGTCTCCGCGATCACGCACGCGCACCTGACCTCGACGGAGGCGTGCGTCGTCATGGTGCATATCGCGCGGGACCTTATCGCGGGCGCGAGCCCGGCGGACGTGGCGGGCGACGTCGCCGCGCGTCCCGTGGGCGAGATTCGCTCCGGCGGCTTCGTGCTCGACACCTTCGACGCGGCGCTCTGGTGCCTGGCCAACACGTCGGGCTACGCCGAGTGCGCGCTCGCCGCAGTGAACCTCGGGGACGACACGGACACCACGGCCGCCGTCGCCGGCGCGCTCGCCGGCATCGTCTACGGCATCGAGGGAATCCCGTCCGAGTGGCTCGACAAGCTGCGGGGCAAGGGCCTCATCGAGAGCTGCCTATTCTGAGGCGTGCTTGCTTTATTTCTCGACATGCTCGAGTTTGCTCGGTTGTTTTGCTCAGAAAAGTTGAGTCAAAAGTTTTGAGTCAACTTTTCTGAGCAAAGGTCATCGTATGTCAGATTATTCTGCTATACTGCTATACAAAAGCGAGGTGATGAATATGCCAGGGACAACCGCGGCGCCGCAGGCACGTCAGACGCAGATGAACACGCGCATCGACGCCGCGCTCAAGGAGGCCGGTGACGCCGTGCTTGCGCGGCTGGGCTACTCGCCGTCGGCGGCAGTGCGTGGGCTCTGGCAGTTTGTGGTGGATCACCAGGACGACGCGGCATCCGTGCGTGAGGTCATCGAGCCGGACGCGGCGGGCTCACTCTCTGACGAGGCGGCCCGGAAGGCCTCCGCGATCAACAGCCTGCGCTCCCTGTACGCACAGACTGCCCAGGAGCTCGGCATCCCCGGAAACAGCGGTGTTGACCTTCCGTCCTGGGTCGACCTTCGCGAGGACTGGTATCACGAGCGTCTGGGGAGGGAGGCGTAGATGCCGCAACCTTCGCGCGTTCTTCTCGAAACCAACGTCTGGCTCGATGCGTTCGACGGCGTGCGGCCGCGCTCCCGTGCGGCGAACGAGCTGCTCAATGCCTGCGTGCGCAAGGGAATCGAGCTGCTCTACGCGGTCGGCACGGCAAAGGACGTGTACTACCTCGTGGGTGCCTCGCTCAAGCGGCAGGCTCGGGCGGCAGGGGAGACGCTCTCCGAGGAGCAGGCGCGGGCGGCATCCGCCTACGTGGCGGCATGCGTGGCAAACATGGACGAAATCGCAACGGCCGTGGGTGCCGACTCGTCCGACGTCTGGCTCGCCCGGAAGTACCAGCGCATCCATGCGGACTTCGAGGACTGTCTCGTGCTTGCCGCTGCTCAGCGTGCAAAGGCTGACTATCTCGTGACCAACGACGAGGCGCTCCTGCGTCACGCCCCCGTGGCGGCACTTTTGGTAGAGGATTTCCTTGCGTTGGTGGGGGAGTAGTATGCCCCGAAGGGCCTCAGAATCTCAAGGTGGAGGGGCTGGCTGGAAGAGAGGGCCAAGCTTGTCTCGCGAGCGGTCGGGTTACGGCGTTCGGGCTCTGCAGCTACCATTGCTCCGTTTTACTCACTTCGTTTTAGTCAAAAAAGTTGACTCAAAATAGTTGAGTCAAAAAAGCTGAGTGAAGTGGGCTCTGTACGACAAGCACCGTCCTTCTCGCTGCGTATCTGTCCGCACGTCCTGCTACCATCGCCTCAAGGTCAAGGCAGGAGGTCACCATGCCATTCTCCATCGTTCGCAACGACATCGCGCGCGTGCGTACCGACTGCTCGTCAACGCCGCCAACGAGCGGCTTGCCGCCGGGGGAGGGGTCTGCGGGGCAATCTTCGAGGGCGCGGGCGCGAACAGGATGGCCGCCGCGTGCGCGCAGATCGGGCGCTGCCCCACGGGATCGGCGGTGACCACGCCGGGCTTTGACCTGCCGTGCCGCTGGGTGATCCACGCGGTGGGCCCCATCTGGCGCGGTGGGACGCACGGCGAGAGGGAGCTCCTGCGGAGCTGCTACTGCAGCGTGTTCGCCGAGGTGACGCGCCTTGGTGCGACCTCGGTGGCGTTCCCGCTCATATCCGCCGGCATCTTCGGCTACCCCGTGCGCGAGGCGCTCGACGTGGCCCGCGCCGAGGCGTCGGCGTTTCTCGACGATCACCCGGACGTGGAGGTGACGCTCGTCGTCTTCACGCGCGACGTGGTGGCGCAGGGCGTGGCGCTCCTGGGCGAGCTGCGCGAGTACGTGGACGACGCGTACGTGGACGGCAGTCCGTACCTGTACGACCGCACCGCCGAGCTCCGGGAGCTCTGTGCCCCCGAGGCGTGGCCCCTCGCGGCGGAACCGCCCGCACCCGCCCCAA
>UMIY01023910.1_pt1 | contig 11429 bp, 16 predicted proteins | sample 1965921 | NCBI WGS metagenome assembly UMIY01 (sample SAMEA4836134, study PRJEB28245) | human gut metagenome | biome: gut microbiome; material: fecal sample | place: Denmark | collected 2008
AATATTAAAACTATAAGTACATTACATGAATATTTTTCTTTATGGAATTTCAATCCTTTTTCTGGTATGGAATATATTAAAGTTAGTAAGGCCCCATTTTATCTGTTTCCATTAAGGCAAATCCAGAGACAATTAACAGCAAAAGTGAACTATGTAACCGCACCGATTGAAGATATTATACAAAAATATCATGATGAGGGATATTATCGAGATGTCCCTACTATGGTAATTTCTAATGCTTTAAGAAATGAAGTAAATAATGCATGTGAAAAAAATTTTACTTTAAAATTCAAATTTTTAATTTTATCTAGGTTAATGCCTTTTAAAGGAATTGAACTTTCATTAAAAAGTTTTCATAATTTAAAAAATGACAATGTTGAATTGCATATTGCAGGCTCTGGTTATTTAGATAAATTAGTGTTGGAGTATCAAGTTAAAGATAAAAGAATATTTTATCATGGCTTTGTTATGGGAGAAGAAAAAGAAGAATTATTAAAAAATTGTAATTGTTTGTTATTTGTTGTTGATGACTTAGAAACATTTGGTCTAACGGCATTAGAAGCTTTACAGCATGGAATGCCTGTTATTGCTTCAAATGTTTTAGCAACTTCTAAGTTAATTAGTAATAATGTTGATGGTTATGTTGTTCATAATAAGACACAAAACGAATTAATTAAAGCCATGGAAAAAATGATATCTAGTAAAAATTATGAAAATATGTCTAAACAGTGTATAAAAAAATCAAGAGAATTTGATTATAAAAATATGATAGATAATTATTTAAGTTTGTATCATGAAGTGTTGGGGGATGATAGTTGTGAATAATAAGTGTGCAGTAGTTACTGGTGGAAGTAGTGGAATAGGTTTAGCTGTATGTCATAAATTTTTGACCAATGGTTATGTTGTGTATAATTTGGATTTAAAAAAAAATAGTGATAAAAAAATTAATACAATAATATGTGATGTTTCACAAGAAGATCAAGTTATAAGGGCAGTTGATGAAATAAAAAAACATAATAGTGAAATTGAGGTATTAGTTAATTGTGCTGGAATATTTTGCGATAAAGTTCGCGGAGAGATATTTAGTATTCCTATAGAAGAATGGAATAAAGTTATTAATGTTAATTTGACTGGAGTGTTTTTAGTTTCTAAATATATTGTTCCATTGCTAATGAAAAGCAAACATGATGTCTCTATTATTAATATCTCTTCTGATCAAGCTATCTATCAAAAAGCTGGAGGAGGTCCTTATGGTATCTCTAAGGCAGCTGTAAGTGCGTTAACTAAAACTTTAGCAAAAGATCTTGTTAAATATGGTATACGAGTGAATGAAGTTGCTGCTGCTTCTGTAAGAACTAATTTTATTAATAAATATTTTAATGAACGGAATATGGATGTTGATGAAATATATAATAAGATGGCTCAACAAATGCCTTTTGGTTTGATAGAGCCCGGTGCGATTGCTAATGCTGTATATTGGTTAAGTTCAGAAGATGCTAAAAATATTACTGGCCAAACTTTATTAATTGATAGTGGTTATTTATTATAGAGGTGTTAAGATGACTAAAATAGATTATATCTCTTTGTTTAAACAAAAGAAAAGTTATAAAATTACGAATGAAGATATTCCTAATGTGGATAATCCTTTAATTATAGGCTGTTTGGATTTGCCTATTACGACGATGTGTACTTTAAAATGTAAAAATTGTTCGAGTTTGATGCCTTATTATCAGCATCCTACGTTATTTAGTACCGAAGTTATATTAAAACAATTGGATGTGTTATTTAGTGTTGTAGATAAAATACTTAGGGTAAATGTTTTAGGTGGTGAACCTTTCTTACATAAAGATTTAGATAAAATAATAAGAAAATTATCTCCAGATAAAGTAAAAAAAGTGTTAATCATTACAAATGGTACCGTTGTTCCTAAAAATAAAGAATTATTATTGGCATTAAGGCAAAAAAATGTCGAAGTTAGAATTAGTGATTATAAAAGTGTTTCTATTAATATGATTTCTTTAAAAGAGCAATTGGAAGTTAATAAGATTCATTATACAATAAAATCATTTGGTAAAGATTCGTTTAATTGGTATGATTTTGGTGATTTTTCTAATAGAGGAAGGACTACCGAGGAATTGAATAAACAATATTTAAATTGTGATGTAGAGTGGGGAAGTATTATTGATGGAAAGTTGTTTCCTTGTCCAAGAAGTGCTCATGCAACTGATTTAGGACTTATATCTAATGATAGTTCTAATTATATCAATATATTTAAATTGTCTAATGATAAATCACAATTAAAAAAGCAATTAGAGGATTTTATTATAAACGATAAAGCTTTTAATTGTTGTAATTACTGTGACCGTGGAACATCTTTATGTAAAAAAGTAAAAGTAGCAGAGCAAATAGTAAACATTAATAAGTAAAAAGATGTATTAGTATATTCTAATACATCTCTTCATATTCTTGTTCTTTCTTTTCTTCGATACAAAGTTTATACATATCTACACCTAATATTAAAGATAATCTCCATAGCGTTCCAATGGAAAAAGTCTGATGGACGTTGTTTTCAATATTAGAAATAAATTGTTTTGAATAGTTAGCTTTTTCAGCTAATTTGGCTTGAGTTAAACCTTTGGCTTTGCGATATTTTCTGACATTTTTACCGATAAAGCCATATACATAATTTTCATCATTTCTATCAAACTGCATATAATCACCATCTATTAATATTTTGCCATATTTTGGTAATTCTAAGGTGTCATTGTTCGTAGTATATCATTTTGAAAGTTGCATCATGTTTATATTATATATTTACTTTTTGATATTTTTAAAATTCATATAAAAGTATTGTCTTAGTTCTTATCTTTTTGATATACTATTATTGGTGATTTTATGGAATATAAATTAACAACTCGCAGTGAGATGGATACTATTGAGTTAGCTCAAAATCTTGAATCAGAAAAGTTTCCTAATATGGTTATCTGTTTAAATGGTGAACTTGGTAGTGGAAAAACTATTTTTACTAAAGGTTTTGCAAATGCGCTTGGAATTAATGAAACAGTTACGTCACCAACTTTTAACATAATTAAAGAATATGACGGTGAGCTACCTTTATATCACATGGATGTTTATCGTTTAGATGGTAATACTGAAGGTGTAGGAATTGAAGATTATTTTACTAAAGGTGGCGTTGTGATTATCGAATGGGCTAATACGATTAAAGATATTTTACCTGAAAAAAGACTTGATATTAAATTTAAAATTGCTGGAGAGAATACTAGAGTTTTGGTGGTTACTCCTTATGGCAAAGAATATGAAGAATTATGTGAGGCCGTACTTTGAAATATTTATTTATAGATTCAGCGACTACTAATTTGGTGGTCGCTATTATTAATGATGGTAAAATAGCTTATATTTATAATAATAATGATAATCATGATACATCTAGTAAGATGATGCCCGTTTTAGCAGAAGCTTTTGAGAATGTAGGATTAAAACCACAAGATATTGACAAGATATTTGCAGTAACTGGTCCTGGTTCTTTTACTGGTATTAGGGTTGGTTTAACAGTGGCTAAGACAATGGCTTATACATTAAACATTCCAATTGTTCCGATTTCTTCTTTGGAAGTAATGGCAAGCGGTAATGGTGGAACGGCATTGATTAATGCGCGAAGAGGGTATGTGTTTGCTGGAACATATGATAATGATTTGAATAATGTATATCCTGATAGTTATGTTTTAATGAATGATAGTTTAGCTAAACCATATATTAGTTATGATAATTTTGATTTTGAAACTATAAAACCAGATATTGATGTTTTAAAGGTTGTTAAGAAGCATGAAAATGATGAGGCAGTTAATCCACATACGATAAATCCTAATTATTTGAAATTAACAGAAGCTGAGGAAAAATTAAAAAATCATGATTGAGAAAGTGAATGATATTAATTTAGTATTACCTTTTATTAAAAAGTATTTTCCAAATTATACTGTGGAAAACTCTCCTTATGAGAAAATGTTTTGTTATAAGGAGGGAGATAATATTATTGGGTTTATTTCATATAGTGTGATTTATGAGAGAGCTGAACTTAATTATATTGTGACGGATGAACAATATAGACGAAAAGGTGTTGGTCAAAAATTACTAGATTATGCTATAGAAGATTTAAAAAATAATATGGTGGAAAACTTTAGCTTAGAGGTAAATGTGAATAATAAAGTAGCTATTAAATTTTATTTAAAAAATAAATTTGAAATAAAAGCGACAAGGCATAATTATTATGCGGATGGCGATGCATATTTGATGGTTAGAGAAGTGAGGTGATATTATGTATATTTTAGCAATTGAATCGAGCTGTGATGAGACAAGTGTGAGTATTATTAAAGATGGGTGTGAAGAGATTAGTACAGTTATTTTGTCACAAATGGATACGCATGCGAATTATGGTGGGGTAGTTCCTGAGATAGCTAGCAGAATGCATGTGGAAAACATAACAATAGTGATTGATGAAGCATTAAAAAAGGCGAATATGAAAATGGAAGACATAGATGCGATTGCTGTGACTTATGGGCCTGGTTTAATAGGATCTTTATTAGTTGGCTTAATGGCGGCGAAGACTTTAGCTTTTATTTACAATAAACCATTAATACCAGTTCATCATATTGCTGGGCATATATATGCCAATAATTTAGTTAAAAGACTTGAATTTCCGTTAATTGCTTTAGTAGTAAGTGGTGGTCATACTGAACTTGTTTATATGAAAGAAGATTATAGTTTTGAAAAATTAGGTGGCACTTTAGATGATGCGGTTGGTGAAGCTTATGATAAAGTAGCGAGAGTTATTAATGTACCTTATCCTGGAGGACCACTTGTCGATAAACTAGCTTTTGAGGGTGAAGATACATATGATTTACCTCTTCCTTTAAATGATGATAGTTATAATTTTAGTTTTAGTGGCCTTAAAAGCGCGGTTATCAATTTAGCGCATAATGAAAGACAAAGAGGCAATGAAATTATTCCGGCTAATATGGCCTGTTCTTTTCAAAATAGAGTAGTAGAAATATTAGTTAAAAAGACAATGAAAGCTTTAAAAGATCATAATGTTAAGAATTTAATTGTGGCTGGAGGAGTAGCTGCCAATAAAGGACTTAGAAAAGGTTTAACTGAAGCGTGTGAAAAAGAAGGAATTAATTTAATTATTCCGGAGATGAAATATTGTACGGATAATGCAGCTATGATTGGAGCGGCAGCTTATTATGCTTATAAACGTGGCGATGTGGCTGGTTTAGATTTAAATGCGAAAACGGTTGATACTTTGAAATAACTATGGAAGTTTCATAGTTTTTTTCTTTACTTATTATATTTGATACTATATAATCAAAATAGGAGGTTATGTATGGAAAGTAGAATAGTAGGTCAAACGGTTCCAATGGTGGAACTTAAGCTAAGAGCTGGGGAAACAGTATATACACAATCAGGTGGTATGGCATATCAAACTGAAGGTATTGAAATGAAAACTAATGCGAAAGGTGGTGTGATGCGCAGTTTAGGGAGAATGTTTACTGGTGAGTCAATATTTATGGCCCATTATACAGCAACTGTAGATGGTGCGACGGTAGCGTTCGCAACAACAGTACCTGGTAGTATTATGCAAGTGAATTTAAGTGGAAGTAATGGACTAATGATTCAAAAAGGCGCATTTTTGTGTGCGGAAGCATCAGTTGATACTAAAGTGGCTTTTACGAAAAGATTTAGTGCTGGTTTATTTGGTGGTGAAGGTTTTATTTTACAAAAGGCTACTGGTCAAGGTACTTTATTTTTAGAGGTTGACGGTGATCCAATCGAAAAAGTTTTGGCACCTGGAGAAGTATTAAAAGTTGATAGTGGAAATGTTGTAGCTTTTGAACCAACTGTTTCTTATGAAATAGAAACTATTAAAGGTCTTGGAAATATTTTCTTAGGTGGTGAGGGATTATTTTTAACCAAGTTAGTAGGGCCTGGTAAAGTTATTATTCAATCTCAAAACTTCCAGGATTTTGCGAATAGATTAATTCCGTTTATGCCTAGTTCAAATAATTAAAAAAGCTAAAGATTCAAGAAAATTTTTGTTAAATAATAATGTCATATTATTATAGAACCAAAAAAGGCTATTTTGTTAGCCTTTTTTCTATGAAAACAATTAAATAATACATTAAACTAGCCATGATAGCAAGCAAGATAATACCTGTCATTACTAGATTTAAATTAAATACTTGTGAACCATACATAATTAGATATCCAACACCAGCTTTTGATACTAAGAATTCTCCCATAATAACACCGATAAATACTAATCCAATATTTACTTTGCAAGAACTTATTAGATTTTTATAATTACTTGGTAAAATTAATTTAAAATAAATTTGATAGGGTTTAGCTTTAAAACTTTTGAGCAATCTAATTTTATTTTCATCGGTGGAAGTAAAGGCTTGGTGAACGTTTATTATTGTTACAATAACGGAGATAAATAAAGCCATGATGATAATAGAATTAGTACTTGCTCCAGCAATAATAATTATAATTGGTCCTAGAGAAACTTTAGGTAAACTATTTAATATAGTTAGATATGGATCGATGACTCTAGATATGAATTTAAATCTCCAGAGAATAGTGGCAATTATAATTCCACCTATAGTACCAATTAAAAAACTAATTATAACTTCATAAAAGGTAATCCAGATGTGATGAAGTAAAGAACCGTCTTTATATAAGCTTATTATGGTCTCTATGATTGATTTTGGACTTGAGGCGATAAATGTATTAATAAGGTTATTATCAGCCGCATATTGCCAAATAAGAACAAATAAAACAATTATTGATATTTGTGTTAGACGAACTAAAAAATTGGTTATTTTTATTCTTTTTAAATATTCTTTATGCTCTTTACTATACATGGTAATCGATATCCTTCCAAATTTTGTCATAATAATAAGCAAATTCTTTAGCTTTTCTATTTTGGATAGGTGTAGATTTACCAGTTAGCTTTATTTCATAAATGCTTTTAATTTTACTTGGTCTTGGTGACATGACAATTACTCTATCAGCCATACTGATAGCTTCAGATAAGTCATGGGTAACCATAATTGCACTTTTTTTCTCTTTTTTGATGATTTTATATACATCATCGGAAACGGCTAATCTAGTTTGGTAGTCTAAAGCCGAAAATGGTTCATCTAGAAATAATATATCTGGTTTAGTAGCTAAAGTTCTAATAAGTGATACTCTCTGTCTCATACCACCAGACAAATTATTAGGATAGGCTTTTTTAAAGTCTTTTAATCCATATGTATCTAATAAGTTATTAACATATTCAATGTTTTCTTTAGTTAGTTTGTTTTCAAGCTCTAAGCCGATTAAACAATTCTTATATATGGTGCGCCAATCAAAGAGGTTATCTCCTTGAAGCATATAACCAAATTTTAAGTTTTGATCAATTTCAATGGTTCCACTTGAAGCTTTATCTAGGCCACATAATATGGAAAGTATAGTACTTTTACCACAACCACTAGGTCCAACAATGGCGATGAATTCACCTTGTTTTAAATTCAAAGAAAAATTATCCACGGCTAAAATTTCGTTATTTTTAGTGTGATAAATTTTCCTTAATTCTTTAACTTTTAAAATATCCATTATTTTTCAGTGTATTCGTTATTGACTAATTTTGAGTAAGGTGCATTTTCATCTAACTGACCAGCGTTTTTAACTATTTCTTGAATGTGCTTAAAGTCATCTTCAGAAATATAGGTCGTATCATACCATGAATCGATATCTTTGTACCTTTGAACTATTGTGATCAAGTCTTCATCAGATGTATCAGGGAAGTAATCTTTGATGTTTTTAGCTATTTCTTCACTTGTGTGGTTATGGACATAGTCTAAACCTTTTTGAATAGCTTTAGTAAAGCCTTCAATGACATCTGGATTTTGTTCAATATAGCTTTTTTTAGCATTGTAAGTGGTATATGGGACATTGCCGCCTAATTCGCCAATAGAAGCGACAATATGACCATATCCTTCTTTTTCAAGTTCTGAGGCGGTTGGTTCGAATAGAGCGACATAGTCACCAGTTCCACCTATAAATGCGCCTGACATAGAAGCAAAGTCAATACTAGTATCAATATTTGTTTCATCGCTTTTAATACCGTTAATATTTAAGGCATATTCTAAGGTCATAGCTGGCATACCACCTTCACGACCACCAATAATATGTTTTCCTTTTAAATCTTCTAATTTAAAATTATCTGTTTTTTCTCTAGCAACTAAGAAACTACCATCTTTTTTAGTTAATCCAGCAAAGTTTATTAAATAATCTTCTTGTCCGCCATTATAAACATATATAGTTGATTCACTACCACAGAAACCGATTTGGACATCGCCTGATAAAACAGCGGCTGTAACTTTATCAGCACCTGAGGTTAATATGATTTCAACATCTAATCCTTCTTCCTCGAAGTATCCTAATGAATGAGCAATATACTGTGGTGCATAAAAGATACTATGGGTTACTTCGGCCACCTTCACTTTTGTTAAACTTGTTTCTTCTTTTTTAGGTTTGAAAACAAAAATTCCGGTGATTATTAAGCCGACAGCTAATAATATAATGATAAATTTTTTCAAAAACCCCTCTCCTTTCTAATTCCATAGTATTATATTCATAAAATTATAAAAGGTTTTAAAAAAATGTGGTAAAATGGAAGTGGGTGAGTTTATATGCACATTCAAGATTGTAAAGTTGCTTTAATAGACGATAATGGTAATATAAATACGATGGGAAAGGCTGGAGATGGCACATTTCATGTCGATTATTTATTTGATTATTTTAATAAAACTTATTCTTCAGCTCCTGAATTATCATTGTTGAAAGATGAATACCGAAGAGATGTCTATGCATATCATTTTGGTAATTTTGGATATGTAGTTTTTTATAATCATGTGTATGATGGCTTAAAATATGGCGTGTTTTATTTTCCAAATAATCTTTCTACACAACAAGTTGCAGTTCTTGAAAATTTAGATTTAGGTGATGAAAAAATTGCGATATGTTTTGATCCTACTGATTTTGGTTCATTTGTAAATTTTGAAATGGTTGGGGCAGATGGTGAATATAATTTGAGTGATGCTATGAATGAATACTTTGAACAGAAGAATTCACGATTAAAAAGGTAAATGAAAGGAAAGTATACATGGATAAAAGTGTAATAGATAGTAAGGTTACAATAATTGATGAAAGTGGAATACCCCATGTGATGGGAATGGTTAATGAGCAAAGACTTCATGTGAAATATCTATTAGATTATATTCATTTAAATTTTCCAGATATTAAGACAGACAATTTAACTGTTGGAAATGTGGGAGAACGTCTTGCTTATCAAATTGCTATGTTTGGTGATATTACTTATTTAAACGAAATGAATTTTGGGATGTTTTATTTTCCTGCTGTACTTACTGACGAACAATTAGAAACTTTGAATAATATTGATTTAGGTAATAAAAAAGTGGGGATATGTTATAATTTAAAGCAAGTTGGAGATACAATTATGTATTGTCCAATAGGCATGGGTAATGATTATACTTTAAAAGAAGCAATGGAAGAATATATGAGTAGGTTGGCGGTTAAACATCATAGGAGATGATTTTAGTTATGTTTAATGTTAATGATTATAAATTAATAATTATAACTGGTTCTAAAGATGAAGATGGGGCAATTCGTTTTTTTGGAGAGGCTAGTGAATATAGATTTCATTTAGACGCTTTAAAGGATTATTTGTATACTTATTATAATGAGTTGGCGGAAACTATTAATGCGGATGATAAAAAAAATAATAATGAAATTATAGTTTATTTAAATGAGATTGGGGATATAGTTTATTTACACTCGCCGGGTTATGGTTTATTATATATTCCAAAACAAATTAGTGAAAAGCAAGTTGTGTCTTTATATGATTTATTTAATTCATTTGAAAAAACACCAATTTATATTGATTATAACTTGATTAGAAAAGAAGATGGAATTTATCCTGAGGACATTATTAATTATTCTGATGGTATGGAAAATTGTGAAACATTAGATAACTTCTTTAATAAGAAACCTCATGTTAAAAGGAAAGTTAGGTGATTTGATGGATGAATATATGGTCGCCATTATAAATGGCGGTGTTGAGGACAATGGGAATATTATTTATTTGGGTCATAATTTTAATTTTAATTATCATGCAGAGTGTTTAATTGATTATGGTGTTCATAAATATCCAAATATTTCTGGATTTAAAAATATAGATTATATGAAAGAGCCTAATTTGCCAATTTATTATTTATCTTTGTTGAATAATATTATATTTACTAATGTATCAGTGGATGATGAGAAAAGAGGTATGTTATATTTACCAAGAACTATTTCTGATGAGCAGTTAAAGACATTGTCACAATTTATTGATTTAATATATGATTTTAAAGTAACGATTATTTATAATTTGGCATTAGTTGATGGTATGGTGCTGGGTAAAGATTTAGATGTTTTACAAAATGAGAATATGAAGGAGCAAATAATGAAATTTGTTTTAGAAAGACAAACTCCAAAAAAAGAAAGAAGGACATATAATGGATAAAAAAATTGACGATTATAAAGCGGTAATTATTAATGGGACTAACGATAAAAGTGATGATATAGACGGTCATGTTGATTTTGTTGGATCAATAGGTGAGTGTGATTATCATGTGGATTGTTTGTTAGAATATGCTAGAGATAAATATCCTAATGTTTCGATTTTTCAAAGGATTACTGATAGATGTGAGCCTAATGTACCAATTTTTTTCTTAACTTGGCTTAATAATGTTGTATATATTAATATTTCTGGAAATCGTGTTGGTAAATATGGTATGTTATTTTTACCTGATGAAATCAGTGAAAAACAACTTAAATTAATATATGAACTTGCCAAACAAATCCCAAAGGCACATGTAGATATTGTATATGATATGGATTTTGATGATGGCTTTGTTGAAAGCAAGGAATTTAATTATGAAAGAGGGAAAGGTTTTGAAGAAACATTAAATCAATTTTTAAAAAAAGTTAATCAAAAAAAGTCTAAATAACTAGACTTTTTTAAGTTTTCCTTGTTTTAAAAGATTTAACATTTGAATGTTTTGAAAGTATGAACCGTGATAATTTTTAATATTATTAGCTTTTGCTAGTTTTTTCCGATAGTTATATGAGCTATTGATACCGATTGATTTTAAAGCATCGACAATTGATCCGTGTTTATAGTTGTTTGCGTTTAAATATTCGGTTTGTGTGTTGCTGGATGAAATATTTTGTTCAATAATTTCTTTTGTTTTAGGGGTGTGTTTTGTATTATTATTATTATTATTTTGATTTGAATTTTGTGA
>UMIY01034666.1_pt1 | contig 11377 bp, 16 predicted proteins | sample 1965921 | NCBI WGS metagenome assembly UMIY01 (sample SAMEA4836134, study PRJEB28245) | human gut metagenome | biome: gut microbiome; material: fecal sample | place: Denmark | collected 2008
CCTGTGGCTTCTGGGGCCTGCTGCGGCCTCCTGATAGGGAACAGACAGACGGCCCGACGTTGGAAGCGTAGAATCCTGATGCGGGAATTTTTTTCGCATTCGAGGGGGCCTGCGGTCTTGCATACCCATGCCCGAAACTTTACCAGGCTGGGGGGCAGGGCAAGGAACCACCCGCCCACGCACGCAGCTGCGCCCACGCAAGCACCTGTGTGCGTACGTAGCTTCCCGCGAAAAACGCTGGGTATTTACGGCCATTCTTGGCCGTCTATTGTGCGGGGCAATGCGGGCGTTTTTAAACTTTCCCGTGGGGAAAAAGTCACGCATGAATGGGGGCATGCGGTCTTGTGTGGATTGCTCAGAACTTCCCCGCCCTGGGGGGAGGGCTGCAAGGAAGCCACGCACCCGCAGGCGTGAGCGCCCGTGCGCCCAAGCGTCCCGGCTGCTGTGCCTGCTCCGCCGTGAAATTTACCCCCGTTTTATGCGCGGTTTGCGCAGCTCACGCAGGCGCGGCGTTTGCGGGCGCGTCCTGCGGGCGTGATTCCCTGCGGCCTGCCAGTTACCCCCTCCGCCGCTCTCTCCCGCCGTCGGAAAAGGTTCTGCCCCCGGTCCTGGGCCCAGCTGTGCTGCCGCCATCCAGGCAGGGGGGGATGATCCGCAGGCCCTGTTAACCCGCTGCGGCGTTGATTTCCCGCAGGGTCACACGGTCCGGGCCGGTCCCCGGCTGAATGTCCACCACGAGTTCACGTCTGCACCTGCGGCAGAACAGGGCCACGCTTTCCCCCGATGTCTCCGGGTATAGGCGCATGAGCCGTTTTGCCTTGCAGGTAGGGCAGGAAATAAACACGCCCAAGGGCGTGGAAAAGCATGGGACAATGGCTGTTTTGGTCATGAAAGCCGCTCCTTTCCGGTGTGGGCCGTCTCGCGCGTGCGCCTCGCGCGAAAATCGCCCCGTGTGCTTTCATGTTACTGGGCGGTTGAGCTGCTTTCAAGAGGTCCCGGGCCTTTTCTCTGGTCCTGTTCCTAAAGTTATATCTGATTACAAGCAAGTAAAAAGGCGTCTCCGTAGCCTTTTTCTAACTCACTGCGCTCCGGGATCTGGCCGCCGCCCTGCCTCTGGCGGGGCAGCCGGTACTTGATATAGCAGTAGCTCCCAAACTCCGTTACACGCTCTTCCCGCTCGATGATGTGGCAGCCAACGGGAACGGCAAGCATGGTGTCATTGGGTACATAGCAGGACTTCACCACAGGCTTTTGCAGGTTCCGGCTGCCGGTCCACATCTGCGCCCCCACGGGCCGCCCTGTAACGCTCTCCTTGGTCATGTAGAGCGCCCAGGTCTCATAATCCCGCTGGCCGATATACTCCATGTCGATCACGTCCGCATAGGGCCACAGGCTGCGGATGACCTCTATATCTGCCCCCGTGGCACTGATAACCAGATGATGGTGCAAACGGGCTTCACCGTGCTTTTCTTCGGTGGTGTATATGTATTTGAGGTCCTGGCCCCGGGCTTTCCGGTGCTGCCGCAGGTCTTTGATAAAGGCCCGCAGCAGCTTCACCGCCGCCGCCCGGCTGTTCGGTAGATCTGCGTCACGGTATGTCAGGGTAACGAACAGGTCCCGCCCGGTGAAGTTTGCCGCCAGCAGCATTTCCAGCCGTCCCCGGGCGGTCTTGTCATTCATGGCTTTTTGGGCGGCGGAGGTCATTTTGGACTTTTCCGCCCTGGCCCGCTTCCCGTCCTGCGGCTCCGGCGCTGTGTAAATGATGGTCTTGACAATGGGACCGGCTATGATGGTCTTTTTCCGTTTTGCCATTCTTGCCCCTCCTGGCTGCCCATGTGTTCCCGCCCCTCTGGCGGTGCGTTTTTCTTTGTTGGGTGCAACAGGTTCCACCGTATTCCACCCTATTCCAAATGCCCTAAAAACGGTTTTAGCGCCGCACTGCTGCGACGCTAAAGCCTTGGGTGTTATTCCTGCCCACCGGCGGCGGGCTTTTTGCGTTCGGTCTCCTGGATGATCTGCGCCAGTTTCAGAAAATCGCGGCGCTGCTTGTCCGTCAGCATGGCGGCAAGCCGTCTGGCCTGGGTCTCACTCATGCTGCCGCCTCCCGCTTGAGAGCGTCAGACAAGGAGTGAATCACCGCATCAAGGTCCATGTCTGCATCAGCAAGAATCCCTTCCATGATTACCAACAGGCCCTGCAGCTCCTTTGCGTGGTAATGTACGATCTCGCTGTATGGGCCGTATGTCTGATCGTCAAGCAGGTAGAACCTGACTTTATCGTCCACGGCGCTCAGCAGGCATTGGAGGCTTGACAGGTTGGCGGAGACCTTTTCCGCCGTGTCTTTGACATACTGGGTATTCATTCCCCCGCCGCCTTTCTGCTGGGCTGTTCGTCCATCATGGGAATATCCAGCACCGGGACAAAGCCGGTACCGCAGCGGATAGCGCCTTTCACGGGGAACCAATGGCCGCCCGTCTCTCCGTATGGCTGGCCGTTCATCATCACCACGCCGGGGATCTGGGCGGCGTCTACGTGTGTCTGGTGCTGCTGTCTCATGCCTCCGGGCCTCCTTTCATATCCTCCGCCGCCCAGGGCACGGTAAGCCCCAGGAGGGCCAGTAAACGGGCCATCCACTCCGGCGGCATGGCCTCCAAGTCCTCTGCGAAAAGCTCTGAATACACGGTAAAGGGCAGGTCAATCAGCTTCTCAAACTCTTCTTCCGGCGCAACCAACCGCCGGTAAGCCTCCCCGCCCCGCAGGACGCCCAGGAAGTAAAAGGCCCGCATAGCCAGTATGGCGCGGCCCTGGCCGCTGGAGATCTGTACGGCGTCCGCCGCCGTGGCCCGGGCTACCTCTTCCGCAATGCTCCAAAAACCGCCCACGGGCTTCCCGTCCTCCACATACCAAAGGCAGTTGTCCCCCTCGCCGTATAGGGTGGTTTCCGACAGGCTCAGCAAGGCTTCGTCACTCAGGACATACGCGGGGCGCTGGAGATCCGCCGCCGGGGCGGCGGTGGTTTCGTTATGTAGTGTCATCGCTTGCAATCCTCCTCAAATTCTGCTAAGATAGGAGGCGGAAACAGGGTTCGCAATCTGTTCCGCCTTGCCGCTTCGGTGTTCCAGCACCGGGGCGGCTTTTTCTGTCTCTTCCTGGCAGCTGCCCCGCCTGCTGCATACCGCGCAGCACGGGGCGCAGCTGGCCGTGATGGGGTCAAACCGGCGGCAAATACCCATCATACCGCCGCACCCTCTCCCGTGGCCTGCCGCCGGACCCATTCCCGCAGGGCCTCCACGGAAATAACGGTACGGTTTCCCGCCTTGAACGCAGGGAAATCCGCCCGCCGGGTGAGCTGGTAGACGGTTTTGGGGCACATGCCCAGCATCTCCGCCGCCTCCGTCACAGATACCGCGATTCGCTCCATGATCTTCTCTCCTTTCTGTTTAGGTGTCCGAATCGGACACGCCTACCCCCTTGATGGTAAACAGGGCGTCAAAATCCATGCCCAATGCCTTGCAAATACCCGTTGCCGTTTTGGGACTTACGCTCTGCCCGCTCTCTGCCCGGATGACAGAGGAATGGGGGATTCCGGCAGCCTTTGCCACATCCGACTTGTTCAGGCCGGACAAAACCCGCTTCCGAATAATGACCGGGCTGTTGGGGATAATTGCCGTTCTCATAGACACCTCCAAAATTAGTTCAATTAGTGCGTTTATTTATATATACACCAAATGCACTAAATTGTCAACAAATAATTTGATTCTTGCCAAACGCACTAATATGATATATTATCTATTCGAGGTGATTCTATGGGTTTTGGATTGCATCTAAAGGAAATTCTCCGTGAACGCGGAATGACAATAAAGAAACTTGCCGAAGTCAGTGGGATTTCTGTTAATACGCTGTATTCAATTACAAAGAGAGATTCTTTGCGTGTTGATGTTGTTATTTTAAAGAAAATAGCGCAGGCACTAGGCATTTCTGTTTCTGAACTGACTGGTTGTGTGAACAATAAGGGAGAAACAGACATAGGACTGGTTGCGATTGAAATTGCTGAACATCTCGGAATTCATGATCGTGAAGCAGTTTTTGAAGCTGTATCAGAAGTAATTCAAAATCAAGATCCTTTTTCACCTGAAGTTCTTAAATCAATTCGGGAACGTGCAAAAGAATTAGAGTTGCAACATTCAATTCAAAGATCTTTTGACGGCCCCGTTTATGACCCCAAAAAGAGCATCAATATAGCTGACTTTTTTAGCGTAGAACAAACAGGTAAGAACAAAACTATCAAAGAAATCTCTCTGCTTTTAGATAGCCTAAATAAGGATGGCCAACGCGAAGCAGTAAAACGGATTGCAGAACTTACAGAAATCTCGAAGTACCAACGCATAGGTTCTCTGACAGACGAAGAAAAATAAAAAATGCCCGCCCAGGCTGGACCCCTGGACGGGCGGCATAGACAGACCCCACATGACAAATACAGGCCCTGTATGCCCTCTCATGATAGCATACCGGGCCGCAAAAGGAAAGGAGATTTTCCCGTATGGCCGGACGATCTGCAAAGGGTACGGGTACGATCCGAAAGAAAACCGTCACCCGCAACGGCAAGAAGTATGAATACTGGGAGGCCCGATACACGGAGGGAGCGGACCCCGGCACCGGCAAGCAGGTGCAGCGCTCCATCACCGGCAAGACCCAAAAGGAAGTTGCCCAGAAACTCAAAGCCGCCACCGCCGCCATTGATAACGGCACCTATACGGCCCCCAACAAGCAGACCCTGGGGCAATGGCTGGACGCCTGGGCGGAAACCTACCTGGGCGGCGTCAAGCCCCGCACGGTGGATCTGTACAAGTCCTATATCCGGGTCTATATCAAGCCCGCCCTGGGCGCTGTGCGGCTGGAATCGCTGAATACCCACATGATCCAGTCCTTCTATAATGCCCTGGGCAAGCCCACAAAGGACCGCCCGGAGGGCCTTTCCCCCAAGACGGTCAAGAATATTCACGGCGTATTCCACAAAGCCCTGCAGCAGGCCGTTTTGATTGGCTACATCCGCTTCAACCCGGCGGGGGCCTGTACGCTGCCCTGTATCGAAAAGCGGGAGCTGACGCCCCTGGATGACGAACAGATTACGGCGTTTCTGCGGGAGATCCAGGGCAGCCGCATGGAGGTGCTTTTCACCGTCACCCTCTTTACCGGGATGCGTGAGGGGGAAGTCATGGGCCTCATGTGGGACTGTGTGGACTTTGAGGCAGGCACCATCACCATCAACAAGCAGCTGCAGCGGCTGCGGGGCGGCGGTGGAGAATACCGCCTGCCCTCCACCAAAAACGGCAAGAGCCGCACCATTACCCCCGCCGCCTCCGTCATGGCCCTCCTGAAGCGTCACAGGGCCGCCCAGGCTGCCCAGCGCCTGCGGGCCGGGAAGCTGTGGGAGGACTCCGGCCTAGTGTTTACGGATGATCTGGGCCACCATCTTGCCCAGGCGGCGGTTTACCGCAGTTTCAAGCAGGCTGCCGCCGCCATCGGACGCCCGGACGCCCGTTTTCACGATCTGCGGCACTCCTATGCCGTGGCAGCGATCCGGGCAGGGGATGATATCAAGACCGTGCAGGAGACGCTGGGACACGCCACAGCGGCCTTTACCCTGGATATTTACGCCCATGTCACCACGCAGATGCGGCAGGCCAGCGCCGCCCGGATGGATGCGTTTATCAAGACAGTTTCCGGCACATAAGAGAACCGGCCCCGGTGTCCGAATCGGACACAAGGGCCGGTTTTGCTGTGCTGCATGAGGGTGTCTGCCCAGGGCGCGGCGGCGGGCCGGTCCTGACGATCCGCCTTGCATTTTGGCGGCGGCTGTGGTATTCTCGTTTCGGCGCTGCACAACGGCAGGCGGTTGGTCACACCACCCGAAAGGGGGTGAGGCTATGCGGATTACGTTACATATCGGAGCCTTTACGGTTACGATCATCGTAAAAAGCAGAAACCGCCACCCTGGCCGGTGACGGTTTCTAAGGCTTTGCTTTAGGATTCTTCACATCCCGGGCTAACCGCTTGTCGCAGCGCCCTTTTCTATGTTTATTATAGGCCCCTCCGGGGCCGCTGTCAACCCCAGCCCTGGGCCTGCATGGCCTGGGGCTTATGCTTTGCCCTCCTGGGGCGCTCCGGCGGCCTTGTCCCGCTCCATGGCCTCCATGATGGCCCGATTGATAAAGGCGTTCACGCTCTCGCCCTGGGCCGCTGCGTGGGCCTGAATAACCTCCCGCCGCCCTTTTTGCATTGTAACATTGATGCGGTCATAGTTGGATTTAACATATTTGTTTACGGACGCCTGCTGCGCCTTTGAAACTGCCATAGTCCCCTCCATTCTGGGAGGCCCCGCTCTATAAGCGCTCCCTCTCTCATTGTACCCTTATTATACCCCAAAAGTCTATTGGTGTAAATAGTATATCTGCATAAATATATTGGTGCAAATATATGTATTCTGTCAATAGACTATTGGTGCAAATAGTGCTATATTATAATCACAGCAAGGGAACAGGGAGCTGCGACAGGCGGACCGGGAAAGAGCCGGATGACCTCTCTAAAATCTCCCCGTCCCACAAACGGGCGGGCTGCTTCGTGAAGGCCGGGGACGATCCGGAGAGCACCAAACCAGCCGCCGTAGGATATGAGGAGGAACACACCATGAGTATCAACGAACTGGAAGCCAAGGCGCGGGAGCTGCGCCAGCTGCAAGCCCTGATTGACGAGGCCCAGGCGGAGGCGGAAGCCCTGAAAGACGCCATCAAGGCCGCCATGGGGGACCGTGAGGCCATCCAGGCCGGGGAGTATAAGATCACCTGGAAAGCCGTCACCGCTTCCAGGGTTGACACGGTGGCCCTCCGTAAGGCCCTCCCGGACGTGGCGGAGCGCTTCACCCACACCACGACCACCCGCCGGTTTTGTGTGGCGTAAAGGATCACCGGCGGCGGAGGTACCCGCAAAATTTTGGGGGTCCCCCTGCCGGAGCTGCCGCCGCCCTTGTGTCCGATTCGGACACCGGGGCCATATCCCCAGCAGGCCCACCGTTGTTGGATTTTCCGACAACGGTGGTTTCTTTATCCAGGAGCGCCGCGCACGTTCCCCGGGAGACCTGGGCCGGTTGCCTGGGTGCCGTGCAAATCCGCAGGCGCATGCGGATTTGGGCGCTTGCCTGGGCGCTGGAAATCCGACAGCGCTGTCGGATTTGCTGCTGCCCTGGCGTCCCGGGCGGCACATCGCCGGGGAGGCTGCACCCCCTGAAAATTCCCCTTAAAAATCTGTAAAGGGAAAAATAAAGGGAAAACACCTGCCCAAATAGCACAAAAAGAACCTTGAAACCGTTGCGGCTTCAAGGTTCTTTGTCTGGTTGCGGAGACAGGACTCGAACCTGCGACCTCCGGGTTATGAGCCCGACGAGCTACCAACTGCTCTACTCCGCGATATCTCATTTTGTGGTGCCGGTGACCGGACTCGAACCGGTACAGTATCGCTACCGGGGGATTTTAAGTCCCCTGTGTCTACCAATTCCACCACACCGGCAGCTGTCGGCAACAATTAGAATATCATATAGAAGGTGGAATGTCAAGCCTCGATTCAAAAAAAGCAAAGAACTTTTGATGCCCGGTAGAGGAGTTGCCCTGTTCCGTGCAATTTCCCGGCATCGGGCGCATATACTGACAAAAGACCGTTTTGCAAAGGAGGAAATACCTATGAAGACCCTATATGTCGGCAGTGATGTAGATGACCTGATCTTTCAGGACAACTGGCTGGTCAGTGACCGATAACGATTCCGGGCGCCGCAGCTGCGGCGCCCGTTTCATTTACCAGGCCTCCCGGATGGTACCGCCGCCTACCACCCGCTCCCCGTCGTAGAGCACCACCGCCTGACCGGCTGTGACCGCCCGCTGGGGTACGGTGAAGGAGACCTGTACCGACCCGTCCGGCAGCACCTGGGCTGCCGCCCTATCCTCCCGCTGGCTGTAGCGGGTCTTGGCAGTAACCGTCAGGGGAGCGGAGGGTTCCGGTACGGAGATCCAGTTAAAGGCATCTGCGATCAGCTCCCGGGAATACAGGGCACTGTCCGGCCCGAGCACCACGGTGTTGGACGCCGGATCCTTGCGCACCACGTACAGCGGGGCATCTGCGCTGACCCCCAGGCCCTTCCGCTGTCCGGTGGTGTAGCGCTCCAGACCCTTGTGACGGCCCAGCACGCGGCCCTGGGCGTCCACAAAGTCCCCGGGTTGGGGGGTCACGCCGCCGTACTCCTCCAGAAAAGCCATATAGTCTCCGCCTGGAATGAAGCAGATATCCTGACTGTCCGCCCGATGGGCATTGGCAAAGCCATGGGCTTCCGCCAGAGCCCGGAGAGCGGGTTTTTCATAGTCTCCCACCGGGAACAGCAGGTGGGAGAGCTGGTGCTGGGTCAGCTGATAGAGAAAATAGCTCTGCTCCTTCCGGCGGTCCAGTCCCCGCAGCAGCAGGTACCGGCCGGAGGCCGGATCGCGGTCCACCCGGGCGTAGTGTCCGGTGGCCAGATAGTCTGCCCCCTGTTCCAGAGCCCAGTCCAGCAGCGCCCCGAATTTGACGCAGCGGTTGCAGTCCACGCAGGGATTGGGCGTTCGGCCAGCCACATATTCCGAGACAAATCGATCCATCACCGTGTGCTGGAACAGCTCCCGCTGATCCAGTACCGTGTGTGGGATCCCCAATTTGTCCGCCACGGCCCGGGCGCTGTCCAAATCATCCTCCTGCCCGTCGGCGCGCAGGCGCAGTGTGACGCCCCGCACCTGATACCCTGCCTGCATCAGCAGCAGAGCCGCTGCGGCGCTGTCCACGCCGCCGCTCATGGCCACATATACCAGGGACATGAAAAACCTCCTTGGGGGAAGCGGTGCTTTCCCGTGATTGTCAGGCACATTGTACCCCATTTTGAGGAAAATGAAAAGGGGGAAGCAAGAACAGGCCGCGCCCAAAGGCGCGGCCTGTGACTGTCAATCCTGATTGCGCAGAAGAAACGCCCGGACTGGCAATGCATCCGACAACGCCAGCAGGGCCCGATTGAAGCCGCCGGAATAGTCGAAGCGCACATCGGAGATCTCCGTGATCCCACATTGCCGATCCGGGATGGACACGGTAAAACGGGAGCCCTGGCCCAAATGGGATTCCGCCATCAGGCTGCCGCCGTGCCCCTGCGCCACCCGCTGGCAAAGGGCCAGGCCCAGTCCCAGACCGTGGGGGACAGGCACCATGGGATTGCCGCTGCGGTAACGGTCAAAGAGGGTCTCCAGCTGTTCCGGTTCCATACCGCAGCCGGTGTCCGCCACGGATAAAAGCACTTTTCCTCCGGCGCATTTCAATTCCACCGTGACGCTGCCGCCTTGGGGGGTAAACTTCACCGCATTGGACAGCAGCTGAAAGAGGAGATGTTCGACACCCTCCCGGCAAAAGGCACACACGTGGTGATCCATGGCACAGCGGAAGGAGAGGTGTACCCCTGCCAGCTCCGCCAGAGAGGCGGTTTGTTCACACAAGGACGAAACTGCCTCCACGATGTCCCCATCCTGAAGAGAAAGCGGCGCGTCGCTTTGCAGCATGGCCGCGGCGGAGAGGTTTCCCGCCAGCCGCAGCAGCTGATAGTAGCTCTGATCCAGCAAAGCGGCCCGGGCGTCCAGATCCGGATCCTGTTCCCGCTGAGCGGCAGGCACCAGCTGGGCGGCAGCCAGGTGGAGATTGCTCAGTGCGCCCCGCATCTGTGCAGCGATGTTGGGCAGCAGGGCTTCCAGCTGATTGCGATCCCCCTCCATGTGATCCTCCTCTCCCGCGCCGTGGGGCGCTTTGCGTAGCATATGCGGGCAAACGTCCCCATAACCCAGGAAAAGGCTGCCTGCAATACCTATAGGATAGCAAAGTCCCTGGGGGAAAACAAGAATTTTGTCGAAAATTGTCGAATGCAGCACAGACCGCTGTGCAATTAAACCAGAAAAACATAAAAAGAAAGTACGTAATTTTACGTAAATATCAAGTGAATTTTTCTAAACGAATGGTATAATGAAATCAGCACAGCCCAGGCAGGCGGCACCCGCCGCAAATACGATTGGGAAGGATTGAAACGATGGCGATTCAAGTTGGGATTAACGGCTTCGGCCGCATTGGACGCGTGGCTCTGCGGATCATGGTGGAACGGGGATGCAGCAGCTACGAGATCCGGGGCATCAACCTGCGCAACGCGGATCTGGACTACATGGTCTACCAGGTAAAGTACGACTCCGTATTCCGGACGTTCCAGGGTACCGTGGAGCGGGATGACCGCCACCTCATCATCAACGGCAAGAAGATCCGGGTCTACAGCTATGACGACGCCTCCCAGATTCCCTGGGATGACTGCGGCGCCGAGTACATCATCGAATCCACCGGTGCTTACTGCACCGTGGAAAAGGCCTCCGCCCACTTCAACCACGGGGCCAAGAAGGTCATCATTTCCGCACCTGCCAAGGACGATGTGACCCCCACTTTCGTCATGGGCGTCAACCACAAGCTCTACACGCCGGATATGGATGTGGTGTCCAACGCCTCCTGCACCACCAACTGCCTGGCTCCCATGACCAAGGTCATCAACGACACGTTCGGCATCTCCCAGGCTCTGATGTCCACCATCCACGCCGCCACCGCCAAGCAGAAGGCCGTGGACTCCCGGGCAGGCCGTGACTGGCGCACCGGCCGCAGCGTCATGGGCAACATCATCCCCTCCACCACCGGCGCCGCCAAGGCGGTGGGCGTGGTAATCCCTGAGCTCAAGGGAAAGATGACGGGCATGAGCTTCCGGGTGCCCACCAACGACGTCTCTGTGGTGGATCTCACCGCCCGGCTGATCCAGCCTGCCAGCTACCACGATGTGTGCGTGGCCATGGAGAACGCCGCCCGCAATTCCATGAAGGGCATCATCACCTGCACCACCGACCAGGTGGTCTCCTCCGATCTGACGGGCTTTTCCGAGACCTGCATCTTCGATGAGACTGCCGGCATCATGCTGGACGACAACTTCGTCAAGCTCATCGCCTGGTACGACAACGAATGGGGCTATTCCAACAAGATCCTGGATCTCATGGCCCACATGTACGCCGTGGATCACGCAGATTGAACCACCAAGCAAAGCACCCGCTCTTTGAGCGGGTGCTTTGCTTTTCTCAAACGGGCACCGGCAGCGTGGACGGCAAAATAGGAAAAAGCGTGCCCGTTCCATGGGGCACGCTTTTTTGCATCTTCAGCCTGCAGGGGCCTCCGCGGGTTTCTTCCGGCGCCGCCCGCCCCGGTGGGTGCGGGTGGTTTTGACGGTTTTTTCTGCCGGGACGTCAGG
>UMIY01033424.1_pt1 | contig 11369 bp, 10 predicted proteins | sample 1965921 | NCBI WGS metagenome assembly UMIY01 (sample SAMEA4836134, study PRJEB28245) | human gut metagenome | biome: gut microbiome; material: fecal sample | place: Denmark | collected 2008
GAGTGGCCACAGCCCTGGCCTCCGGCGGCCCCGGCGCCCTGGTGTGGATGGAGCTCTCCGCGGCTCTGGGCCTCTCCAGCAAGTGCGCCGAGTGCCTGCTGGCAGTGAAGTACCGCCAGCGCAACAGCCGGGGGGAGATGTGCGGCGGGCCCATGTATGTCATGCGCCGGGCCATCCGTCCCCGGTGGCTGGGGGCACTGCTGGGAGGGATCTTCGCTCTCTCCACCCTGCTGGCCTCCTTCGGCATCGGGGACATGACCCAGTCCAACTCCATTGCCGCCGCTCTGGAGCGCGCCTTCGGCGCCCCGGCCCTTCTCACCGGCGTGGTGGTGTCCGCTCTGGCTCTGGCCATTCTCTCCGGCGGCATCCGCTCCATCGCCCGGGCGGCCTCCCTGGTGGTGCCCGCCATGGCCCTTTTGTATCTGGGGGCCGCCGCCGCTGTGATCCTGGGCAACCGCGACGCCCTGCCCGGCGTTCTGGAGGAGATCCTCTCCCGGGCCTTCACCCCCGGCGCTGCTGCCGGAGGCACTGCGGGCACTGCCGCCGCATCGGCAGTCGACGCCCTGCGCTACGGGGTCTCCCGGGGCGTCTTTTCCAACGAGGCGGGCATGGGCTCCGCCGCCATCTCCACCGCCTGCGCCGCCACGGACTCTCCGGTGCGTCAGGGCTACCTCAACATGACCGCCACGGTACTGGATACCATGGTGGTCTGTACGGTGACCGGCCTTGCCATCTGCTGCTCCGGTGTCCTGGAAGGCACGGTCCACAGCGGCGCGGCCCTGACCATCGCCGCCTTTGAGACGGTGCTGGGCCCGGCGGGGGCCGCGGTGGTGGCGGTGTGCGTGGCCCTGTTCGCCTTCTCCACCATTTTGGGCTGGGAGTATCTGGGAGAAAAGGCCTTCGAGTTTTTGCTGGGCACCCGTCTGGTGAGTCTGTACCGGATTCTCTTTGTGCTCTTGTGTCTGCTGGGGGCCGGGGCGGAGCTGGAGCTGGTGTTCGCAGTATCCGATCTCTTCAACGCCCTGATGGTGCTGCCCAACCTCATCTGCCTTCTTCTGTGCTCCGGCACCGTGGCCCGGGAGCTTCTCTCCTATGAAACCGCCCGGAAATCCCGAGGGCGCTAAAAATTTTTGCCCGTATGGTTGCAATTTCTAATTTTAATGGTATAGTTAGGTTTGTTCCGTAAATTTACAGCAAAGGACTTGATATCGTGACCAAAATTGACATTATCTCCGGATTTTTGGGAGCCGGAAAGACGACCCTCATCAAAAAGCTCCTCTCTCAGGCCTTCCAGGGGGAGAAGCTGGTGCTCATTGAAAATGAGTTCGGCGAGATCAGCATTGACGGCGGCTTTTTGAAGGAGTCCGGCGTCCAGATCTCCGAGATGAGCTCCGGATGCATCTGCTGCTCCCTGGTGGGTGACTTCGGCAAGGCCCTGCGGGAGGTACAGTCCCAGTTCCATCCCGACCGCATCCTTATCGAGCCCTCCGGCGTGGGCAAGCTCTCCGATGTCATCGTAGCGGTGCAGAACACCATCGCCGATGAGCCCGAGATGACCCTCAACAGCTTTACCACCGTGGCCGACGCCACCAAGGTGAAGGTGTACATGAAGAACTTCGGCGAGTTCTACAACAACCAGATCGAATCCGCCGGGGCCATCGTCCTCTCCCGTACCCAGAAGGTCTCCCAGGAGAAGCTGGAGGCCGCCGTGGCCATGCTGCGGGAGAAGAACCCTGACGCCGCCATCCTCACCACCCCCTGGGACGACCTGGACGGCAAGGTGATCCTCTCCGCCATGGAGAAGGTTTCCCTGGCAGACGAGCTCCTGGCCAAGATGCGCGCCGAGCACGAGGCGGAAGAGGCCGAGCACGAACACGAGCACCATCACGACCATGAGCATGAACATGAACATCATCACGAGCATGAGCATGACCACGAGCATGAGCACGAGCATGAGCACGAGCATCATCACGATCACGACCACGAATGCGACGATCCTCATTGCTCCTGCCACCACCATCACCACCACGCCGACGAGGTCTTCACCTCCTGGGGCAAGGAGACCCCCAAGACCTTCCAGCGTGCCGACATTGACCGCATCCTGACGGCCCTGGACTCCGGCGAGTACGGCAAAATCCTCCGGGCCAAGGGCATCGTGGGCGGTGCCGACGGCGCGTGGATCGAGTTCGACTACGTGCCGGAGGAACACGACGTCCGGACGGGTCATCCCGACTACACGGGCCGGCTGTGCGTCATCGGCGCGGAGCTCAAAGAGGACAAGCTGGCGGAGCTGTTCGGCCTGTAAGGACCAAACGGACGCCGGTGGAAAGGTGTTAAGCATTACATGGATATTCCTGTTTATCTGGTGGCCGGCTTTCTGGACGCCGGCAAGACCAATTTCATCAACGGCATCCTGGAGGACGGCTTCGCCCGCCAGGACCGGACGCTGCTGATCTGCTGCGAGGAGGGCGAGGAGGAGTACAACCCCCGGGCCCTGGACAACGTCACAGTGGTGACGGTGGAAAACGAGGAGGATCTCAAGTGCTCCCAGCTGAAGGCTTGGGAGAAGGAGTACCGCCCCAAGCAGGTGCTCATCGAGTACAACGGCATGTGGCAGATGGAACGGCTGTACCGGGAGGTGCTGCCCGCCAACTGGGTGCTCTACCAGATCATGACCTTTGTGGAGGCCTCCACCTTTGAGATGTACGCCAAGAACATGGGCCAGATCATGATGGAGAAGATCACCAACGCCGACATGCTGGTGTTCAACCGCTGCACGGAGGAGCTCAAGGCCTCCCTGCGCAGCCGGAACCTGCGGATGGTGAACCGCCGGGCGGACATCTACCTGGAGGACAACGACGGCAACTCCGAGGACTACCTCACCGGGGACGAATGCCCCTTCGACCTCACCCAGGAGGTCATCGACGTGCCCGACGACGACTACGGCGTGTGGTATGTGGACGTCATGGACCATCCGGAGCGCTATGACGGCAAGCTGGTGCACATGAAGCTCATCATGTGCCACTCCAAGAAGTACCCAGGCATCCACTGCCCCGGCCGCTTCGCCATGGTGTGCTGCGAAAACGACATCACCTTCTACGGTCTCATCGCCCGGGGCGACGGTCTGGACCAGTACAACAACCGGGACTGGATCGAAGTCACCGCCCGCATGGGGGTGGAGGAGCACAAGGCCTACAAGGGCAAGGGGCCTGTGATGAACGTACTGTCCATCGCCCCCTGCGAAAAACCCGCTCAGGAAGTCGTCACCTTCTGAGAAAAGCAATACAAATTGTAGAATCGGGTCAAAAAATGCCTCTCTGTACCGGTACAGAGAGGCATTTTTCCGCCGTCCGCGCCGAAAGTCTACGCAGCGGCGGTTGTGCCGGAGGCAAAAATCCGCTATCTTTTGGAGAGAGGTGAGCACATGGACTATCAAAAAATCGGGACGCTGATCCGCCGCCTGCGGCAGGAGCGGCACCTGACCCAGCGGGAACTGGCAACGGCCCTTTCCCTGAGTCCCAAAACCGTCAGCAAGTGGGAGCGGGGAGCGGGCTGCCCGGACGTGAGCTTGCTGGAGGCCCTCTCCGGGGCCCTGCAGGTCAATATCCCCGCCCTGCTCTCCGGCGACCTGGCGGAAAACCAGCTCACAGGAGGAAGCATGAAGCAAACGCGATTTTTCGTCTGCCCTGTCTGCGGGAATCTGTCCTTTTGCACCGGCGGCGCCGCCGTCTCCTGCTGCGGCCGGCCCCTGGAGCCCCTGACGCCCCAAAAGGCGGCACCGGAGGAGGCTCTGCGGGTGACGGAGAGCGACGGGGACTGGTACGTGGAGAGCAGCCACCCTGCCAGCAAGGATAACTACATCTCCTTTGTGGCCCTGGTGACGGGAGAAACCCTTCTGGTGCTGCGCCAGTACCCGGAATGGGACCTCCACGTCCGGATCCCCGGCCGCCCTCACGGGAAGCTGGTATGGTACTCCACCACCCGGGGTCTTTTCTACCAGCTGGTGTAACGAAACACCCCCTCCGCCGATACGGAGGGGGTGTTTTGTTCAGCGTACGGATGTGACGCCTCCCGTCCCCACAGCCCCCTCCACCGGCCTGTCCAGAATCTCCCCGTTCTCGTCCAGCAGCTTCAGTTGATGGGAACCAATGTCGCTGGTGTCCGGCAGGAGGAACACGTCCAGCACCTGCCCGTCCCGGATGGGACAGGTGTAGGTGATGCCGCTGTTTTGGAAGGTATAATAGGCCGCCTCCTCCGGCAGTTCCCCGCCGCAGAGGATGATGACCGCCTCCCGGGGATTGCCGAAATTCCAGCTGCCCAACTCCCCGGCGCCCAGGCTGGACTTTCCGCCGCCGACGCGCCAGCGGTCTGAAAACACGCTGTCCCGGTCGTAGACGCACATGCACCAGTTTCCCTGCCCGTCGGTGCACAGGGCCGCCAGGTAATCTCCCCGGCGTTCCATCTCCACGATCTGCAAAGCATTGTAGTCGAATGGCCCTAACAGCATCTCCCGGGGCGTACCCAGATACGCCACCGCTCCCTGCTCCAGGCCGGCGATATCCGTCTCTGGCACCGAGCCCAGGTAGTGGGCCGCCAGCCAGGTGCCCCATCCGATGGCCGCAATGCCGATCAGTGCCGTCAGCGCTGTAAGCAGATTGCTCATCCGGCGGGTCCGGCGCTCCCGCTCCATACTCTCCATCATCTGCCGCTCCGCCGCCTTTGGCTTTTCCTCCTCTGTCAGCCGCTGTCCGCTGAGCAGCTCGCTGACGGAGAGGCCCAGCACCTCCGCCAGAGGTTCCAGAGAGTCGATGCCCGGCATGCCCCGGCCGGTCTCCCATTTGCTGACGGCCTTGTCCGTCACATGGATCCGCTCCGCCAGTTCCCCCTGGCTGAGCCCCTGTTCCTTGCGGCGCCGGGCGATCAGTTCCCCGGTTTTCTTCGCGTCCATGCCAGTCTCCTTTGCTCCGTTGATTCGCTTCATTCTACCACAGATGCCTCTGCAGCGCACCCTACGGGCCGTAGGATCCCCGTTTTTTCGATACGGAGGGTATTTTTTTACTAAAAAATACCCTCCGTATTGCTTTTTTCTTCCGCCGCCTTGCTTTTCCGGGCAGAATCACTATAATGATACTATTCATGTTCAATTTACGAAAGGATCTGTGGATTTGAAGATTCGAGACCGTTTTCCCAAAGTCCGGCTGCCCCGGTGGGGCTCCTTGCTGGCGGCGGTGCTGCTGGCGGGCGGCATTACCCTGCTGGCCCTGTGGTGCCAGCCCAACGCCCTGCGCAGCGTCCTGGCGGTATTCCGGGGCCAGCCTCTGCTGATCATCCTCAACGCCCTGCCCATCGGCCTTTTGCTGCTGGCCGTGTCCTTCCTGCTGCGCAATGTCTTTTACGGCGCGGCGGTGGTAAACTTCGCCGTATGTGCCCTCTCCATTGCCAACCGCATCAAAATAGAGGTGCGGGATGAGCCGGTGTTCCCCCGGGACTTTGCCCTGCTGAAAGAAGTGGGCAGCGCCATGGGCACCTACGACATCAACTACCCCTGGGGAGCCATCGCCCTGGTGGTGCTGGGATCCCTGGTGCTGGCGGCACTGGGCCTAGTCATCGGCGGCAAGCCCTTCCCCGTCGCCCGGCTGCGGGGTTGGCTGGGTCGGATCCTGGGGGCCGCTGCCAGCATGGCGGTCCTGGTAGGACTCATTTTGACAGTGTACGCCTCCGACGGCCTCTACAATTCTTTCCGGGTGTCCAACGCCTACTATATTCCCTCTGTCTTCAACGAGTTGGGCTTCCCCTACTGCTTCTGCCACCAGTTCACCACCTACCCCATCGACAAGCCTGAGGGCTTTGACAAGGGGGAGGCGGCCTCCTGGGAGACCGGAGAGGTCACCGGCCTGGGCCAGGAGGTCAACGTCATCATGGTAATGAACGAGGCCTTCTCCGACATCACCGACGATGACGCCTTTGCCTACACAGCGGAGGACGATCCCCTGCCCAACCTCCACGCCCTGCGCGCCGACCCCCATGCCATTACCGGACACGTGGTGGTGCCTGGCTTCGCAGGCGGCACTGCCAACACGGAGTTCGACGTCCTCACCGGTATGCAGACCAACGCCCTCTCCGCCACCACCACCTCCTCCTTCCGGGTGGTGAACCGGAACCTGGACAGCCTGTTCCGGGTCTTTGACGCCGACGGCTATCAGACCTCCTTCTTCCACCCCGGAGACGACTGGTTCTACAACCGGGAGAATGTCTACCGCTGGTTCGGCGCGGAGACCACCCGCTTCGTGGATGAGATGGAAGATGTGGCGTACAAGGGCCGCTGGGTCACCGACGACTACATGGCGGGCCTCATTGAGGCGGAATTTGAATCGGCGGTGGAGGATGGGGAACCCCTCTTCCACTACACCACCACCATCCAGAACCACATGTCCTACACGCTGGACAAGTATGGAGAGGACTACCCCTATCCCGATGTGCCCCTGAATGTCTCCGTCTCAGAGGAAGTGGAGACGCTGCTGAAGGTCTATATCGAGGGTGCCCGGGACGCCGACGCCATGCTGGGGGATCTGGTGGACTATTTCTCCCAGAGCGGCGAGCCCGTGGTGCTGGTATTCTTCGGAGACCACCTGCCCTATCTGGGGGACAATCAACTGGCCTACGCGGAGTTGGGAATGGATGTGGCGGTGGCGGAGGAGGACCGGGAAGATCCCCTGTGCTCCTACGAGACTCCCTATGTCATCTGGGCCAATGACGCCGCCGCTCAGGCTTTGGACTGGGAGGATGCCGTGGCGTCCCTGGATCTTCCGGAAAACGGCCGTCTCTCCGCCAGCTTCCTGGGTTCCACCGTGCTGGAACTCACCGGGCGGGCCGGTGAGAGCCCCTGGTTCGACTTCCTCAACCAGCTCCGCCGGGAAGTTCCCGTGGTGCAGAAAAAGACCTATATGATCCCGGACGGCACCTATATCAAGGAGCGGGATCTCTTGGACTGGGCCCCGGCGGAGGGGGCCGACGGCACCAAGATCAGCGAAGACGTCCTCAAGTGGCGTCAGTGGAGCTACTATAAGCTCCGCTACAAGGACATCGGATAAACAAAAAAGCCCCGGCATATCACAGATATGCCGGGACTTTTGTTTTACTCCTGGGTGGGATTCTCTTTCTCTGTATGGAACTTCCGGTACACCGCCTCCGCGGCAGAGCGGGGGATCACCGCAGACAGTGCCTCCACATCCGCTTCCCGGATGGCCTTGATGGTGCCGAAGGCCCGTTTGAGCTCCTCCCGCCGCTTGGGGCCTACGCCGGGGATCTCGTCCAGGGCCGAGCGCAGGGTGCTCTTGCCGTGGCGCTGGTGGTGATAGGTGATGGCAAATCGGTGAGTCTCCTCCTGGATCTGGCCGATGAGGGAGAATACCGCCTGGTTGCCGGAAATGCCGATCTCCCTGCCCTCCGGCGTCACCAGGGCCCGGGTGCGGTGGCGGTCGTCCTTCACCATGCCGAAAATGGGAACATCCACCCCGAAGCGGTCCGCCACCTGCTGAGCGGTCTTGGCGTGGGTCTCACCGCCGTCGATGAGAAAGATGTCCGGCAGGGGCAAAAACTTCTCGTCTCCGTCGGCGGCCCGCTGGAGCCGCCGGGTCAGCACCTCCGCCATGGAGGCGTAGTCGTCGGGGTGGCCATCCAGGCCCTTGATCTGGAAGCGGCGGTAGGCGGATTTCAACGGCCGGGTGCCGCTGTAGACCACCATGGAGGCCACGATGTCGCTCTTGCCGGTGTTGGAGATATCGAAAGACTCCATCCGGCCCGGGGGAGACGGAAGATCCAGCATCTTCTGCAAAAGCTCCAGGGTGTGGGCCACCCGCTCGGCGTCAGTGGTGGCCCGCTCCGCCTCCTGGGCGGCGTTGCGCCGGGCCATGGCCAAAAGCTCCGCCTTCTCCCCCCGCTGGGGCACGTGGACCCAGACCTTGTGGCCTGCCCGGCGGGTGAGCACCTCCGACAGTTCCTCGCAGTCCTCCGTGTCCAGCGGCAGCAGGATCTCATGGGGCAGGATGGACCGGGGCAGGTAGTACTGGGCCGTCAGGGCGGAGAGCATCTCCTCCTCCGGCTCCTCCACCGGGGCGGTAAACAGCTCCGTCTCCCGGCCTGTCAGCTGCCCCTTCTCCACATGGAGCACCGCGTAGCAGCACTTGCCGCTGCCCCGGTAAAGTCCCCAGATATCCGTGTCGGCACAGAGGCCCGCGATGACCGTCTGCTTTTTCCCTAGGGCGCTGATGGCGTTGATCCGGTCCCGCAGCAGGGCGGCCTGCTCGAACTTCAGCGCCTCCGCCTCCGCCTCCATCTCCGCCGTCATCTCCCGCAGCAGCTGCTTGGACTTGCCCTCCAGCAGCAGCACCGCCTGCTCGATGCGGCGGTTATACTCCTCCGCCGTCATCTCCGGGCGGCAGAAGCCGTCGCACCGGCCCATGTGGAAGTTGAGGCAGGGCCGCTCCGCGCCGATGTCCCGGGGGAACTGCCTGCGGCAGGTGGGCAGACGCAGCGCCGCGCACACGGCGTCCAGGGCCTGCCGGGTCTCCTGGCGGCCGCCGAAGGGGCCGAAGTACCGGGCGCTGTCTGCCGCCATCTTGTTCACCAGGGAAAACCGGGGATACGTCTCCCGGGACAGGCGCACGAAGGGATAGCCCTTGTCGTCCTTCAACAGGATGTTGTACTTGGGACTGTGGCGCTTGATGAGGGAGTTTTCCAGCACCAGGGCCTCAAACTCACTGGAGACGAAAATGGTATCGAACCGGTCCACCTGGGAGACCATCTGGCGGGTCTTCACCGTGTGGGCGGCACTGTCCTGAAAATACTGGCTCACCCTGTTTTTCAGCTTTTTGGCCTTGCCCACGTAGATGACCTTGCCGGTCTTGTCCATCATGAGATAGACCCCCGGCGTCAGGGGCAGGTCATTGGCCTTTTCCCGCAGTTCCTCCCGCGTCATGGCGTGCCTCCTCTTCCGGCAGGCGCAGCGCGCCGCCTGTGGAATGAAAAGCGGCCCTGCCGGAGCAGAGCCGCACGGGGTCGGTATTCGGAGCGATCACTCGCCGAAGTTGTCCTTCACCAGCTCCACCAGGGCGCTGATAGCCTCCTTCTCATCCGCGCCGTCGGCGATGAGGGTGATGGTGGTCCCCTTCACAATGCCCAGAGACAAAACGCCCAGCAGGCTCTTGGCGTTGACGCGGCGGTCTTCCTTTTCCACCCAGATGCCGCTCTTGAACTCATTCGCCTTCTGGATAAAGAAAGTGGCGGGTCTTGCGTGCAGGCCCACTTCGTTGTTAACAGTAATCTCCTGTGTATACATGATACAGCTCTCCTTTTCCATACCAAGTCGATTTTACAGCTTCGCATAGACAGCAAGTCATGATTCTGTTATCATCATAACCGCTTTTTTCTATACAGTCAACGGCGTTTTTCACAAACATTTTTCAAAATTTTCCGGGCGGCGTCCCGCGGATTGGCATGATTGCACAAAAATGTGTCACTTATGAAGGCTCGCTTTGTCCCTTTTCCCCTTTCCGGCAGTACCATTTATAGGATGTACCCTTCAGTTTCCGCCTCTCGCCGTTAGTTTATGCACCGTGATGCCCACAAGTTCCCGAAAAAAACACACGCGTTCCCGGCGGGAACGCGTGTGTTTTTTCCGTAAGATCAATAGTTTTCGGCCTTCACCTGGAAATAGGCCTGGGGATGCTTGCACACGGGGCAAACGGCAGGGGCGCTTTCGGCGATCTCCACATGGCCGCAGTTGCGGCAGAACCACATGACCTTCTCGCCCTTCTTGAAGACCTCGCCCTTCTTCAGGTTGTCCAGCAGCTTGAGATAGCGCTCCTCATGGGTCTTCTCAATCTTGGCCACACCCTCGAACTGGGCGGCCAGGGCCAAAAAGCCCTCAGCCTCGGCGTCCCGGGCCATCTCGGCGTACATCTGGGTCCACTCCTCGTTCTCACCGGCAGCGGCAGCCACCAGGTTGGCCTCGGTGTTGCCGATACCACCCAGGGCCTTGAACCACAGCTTGGCATGCTCCTTCTCATTGTCGGCGGTCTCCTGGAAGATGGCCGCGATCTGCTCGTAGCCCTCCTTCTTGGCGGCGCTGGCAAAGTAGGTGTACTTGTTGCGGGCCATGGACTCCCCCGCAAATGCTTTCCACAGGTTGGCTTCCGTCTTGGTTCCCTTGAGTTCCATTGTGATTTCCCCTTTCAAATTCAAAAATCAGTATTCCCTGATGCTCTCAGGTTCATTCCGGTGCCTTCCCGGCGCACTCCGGGCAAAGCCCCGTAAAAACAAGCGAATGGCTTTCAATCACCGCACCACCAGCCGCCGCCATGCGATCCAGTGCCGGATCATAGGGCAGGCTCTCCAGATCCAGTACCTGCCCGCAGCGTTTGCAGCGCAGGTGGGTGTGGGGGGCGGTGACCCCGTCGAACCGGGCGGTGGGGCCGCCCAGCTCCTGGAGCCTTCCCTCCTCCACCAACAGCCGCAGATTCCGGTAGACAGTTCCCAGGCTCAGCTGAGGAAGCTCCCCGCGCAGCTGCTCATGGATCATCTCCGCCGTGGGATGGGCCCGGCTGGCCAGAACCGCCTGGTAAATGGTCTCCCTCTGGCGGGAGTATCGACGCTCCATAGGCCCTCCATATCAGTAATAATTACTATTATTAATATAGCAGCTTTTTTTCAAATTGCAAGTGTTTTTTTGAAAAATTTTTCGGGCAGAAATTTCCGCTGATACTTTTCGCCGCAGCGGCAACAATAAGCGTCGGTTGATGAGGTGCGGCACCGCCCTTGTCAGCCAAGGGCATGGGTGTCGCAACCTGTCCACGCAAAGGAGGATCCCAACCGTGAAGAAACGCTTTGCGCTGGTACTGGCCTCCGCTTTGCTGGCGTTTGCCCTGACCGCCTGCGGTGAGGATACCCGCAACGAGGCGGTAATCGACGGCACGGACAACGCCGTGACCGATCAAAACCAGAACGACAGCATGATGGATGGTTCTTCCCAGCAGGATACCGGCTCCGAATTGAAGAACGAGGCCCAGGATCTGGGCGACGATCTGAAAAACGGAGCGGCGGATCTGGGAGATGACCTGAAAGACGGCGCCGAAGATCTGGTAGACGGTACCGAGGACGCGCTGACCGGAGAGGATCGCACGTCCAACACCTCCACCAAGAAAAAAGGCTCCTCCATCGGCTCCAGTTACAGCCAGATGCTTGAAAACGCCCGGGTCCACGATACGGACGGTGACCTGACGGACCATGAAAATGCGTCTACGCCCGGCACCACTTTCTAACACCCGGAAAAGCAGCAAAGAGGCCGCGGCTTTCGCCGCGGCCTCTTTGCC
>UMIY01031659.1_pt1 | contig 11346 bp, 8 predicted proteins | sample 1965921 | NCBI WGS metagenome assembly UMIY01 (sample SAMEA4836134, study PRJEB28245) | human gut metagenome | biome: gut microbiome; material: fecal sample | place: Denmark | collected 2008
TGACAAGGTCCCTGTTTACGTTGGCGTCAAGGGTCAGTCGGTCGAATTCGACATCGCCGGTGTTGAAGAGAGCCGCGTTTGGAGTGAACCAGAACTGGTCGTTTGCCGTCGTGTTCTTCAGAATCCGAGGTGTGCTTATCGTCGTAGTGTGCTCCTCGGTCCCGTTGACGCGAACCGTTACGTTGCGTTCCCAGCCAAAATCGGTTGCATCCGGCTTGGACCATGAGAAGGTGCCATAAACGGTCTTACCGTCGCTGATTTCGATGTCGTTCATCGTGCGAACGAGGTTGACCGTGGCGGTATACGAGTTGGATCCCCCCTTTCCAAATCCAACGTCGTAAACGCCGTTCCCAGCGCTTGTCATCGTGAGCATGTCGCTGCAGTCGATTGACTCGACCGTGTATCCCGCCACGCTTATGCGCATTGTGACGCTGGCCTGGGAGAGTCCCGTCAAGGTCGTCGTACCCACCCGCTTGCCGTCAACATTCACGTTGACGGTGAGCTCTTGCTTAATCAACCCGGCGCCGTCATCCTCAACATAAACGAGAATGCCGTCCTCACTATATACAGTGCCATCGCCGTCAAGCGCCATCGCCCTTGTCGGCGCGATGACGATGGCAAGCGCAAAGATTGCTGCAGCCAGGGCAACGATGCCTGAGCGAATCTTTCTGTTCATCTCGCTTGTCCTTCCTTTCCTTCTCTCAGAGACGAGGCCCCGTCCCCGTCTTTGTCTCTGCTTCGTTTCTTGGGGCCAAACCCCGCGCTTTATCTCCAGACGCACGAGGGCGTCGCGTTTGCGCCTCACCCGCTCGGAGCTCCCTCGAGCACGACCCGATAGAGGCTCGGAACCTGCGCACCGTGCTCGTCAAAGCGCATCTCGACACTCACGAGACCACGCTTGCGCAGGTCGGAGAGGCATCGGTCGATGGTCTTGACGTTGCAGTCCAGACGGGAGGCGAGGTCGCGCTTTGAGCAGCAGACGCCACCGTGCAGCACGGTCTCCCCCGCCAGGTAGCGAAGGATCATCTCTTGCGTTGGGGTGAAGGCACGACGCAGGCGGCCCCTGCGCGGACGCGCGGGCGCGTCGCCGGCTCGCTCTCCCTCTCGCTCGACAACGGCGGCGAGCAGGGCGTCAACCAAGGAGCGCTCGTCTGTGAGCATGCGTCGCCACCCCCTCCGACTGCTCGAAACGCAGACTTTTCCATCCGCTGGCTGTCAGCTCGCTGTCACGAGCGAATTCCCAGCTGACGTTCAGCTTCCAATACATCTGCTGTTTTTATCACACCCCCCTCAAAAAGTCTAGCTTTTCGGCACGTTTGGGAGCGTTTTCTTGCCGCGAGCGGCAAGCTCCTCCCCGTGACCACACACGGACGAGCAGCGGCCCCTAGCGCGCGGCGCGCTCCCTGCCCACCCAGCGCATGAAGGTAGAGCGCGAGACCCCGCAGTCGAGCGCGGCACGCGAGCAGGAGAGCTCACCGCGCTCGTACAGCCCGAGGACGCGCTCGAACCCCTCAGGACGCTCAATCGGCGGACGGCCGAAGCGCACCCCGCGGGCGCGGGCGGCGGCTATCCCCTCGGCCTGCCTCTGATGGATGTGGTCGCGCTCGAGCTGCGCCACGTAGGAGAGCAGCTGCAGCACGAGGTCGGCAATGAACTCCCCCGTGAGCCCGCCGCGGTCTCCGCGCGTGTCCAGCAGCGGCATGTCGAGAACCACGATGTGGACGCGCCGCTCCTTGGTGAGCCGGCGCCACTCCTCGATGATGTCCTCGTAGCAGCGCCCGAGTCGGTCGATGCTCTTGACGACGAGCGTGTCCCCCTTCCGCATGCGACGCACGAGCCGCTGGTAGCTAGGCCGGCAGAAGTCCTTTCCGCTCGCCTTGTCGGCGAAGATGCGCTCGGGCGTCACGCCAAAGCCCGTCAGCGCGTCGAGCTGCCGCGCGAGGCTCTGGTCGCGGCTCGAGACCCGCGCGTAGCCGTAGACCGTGCCCTCCCGTATGCCGTCATGTCCCATGTCTGCTCCTCTCCTCGGACCCAAACCGCGACGAAAGCCTGGGGGCCACATGACGGTTTGGGTTCGCCAAAACGGACAAGCAGGAGAGGATATGGCACGAATCCTGCAGTTTCTCGCACCACACGCTCCTCGGAGGCAACTACACGAACCCAAACCGGAGAAGTGGTTTGGGTTCTCAACGCACGAGGGTGAGGATCAGGGGGAGTCGACGCTATGCCCGCGCGGTGAGGCCTGCCACGATGGCGGCATGCGCCTCCTCGCGAGCCACCTCGAAGAACTCCGCCGTGAGCAGCTGGTAGGCGGGCGGCTCGCCCAGGTGCTCCTCACGGTTCTTCTCGACGATGCGCACCGCGGACTCCACAGCACCGCGCACGTCGTGCGGCAGAATCATGTACGGGGGGAACTCGGAGCATTGGGCGAGAAGCGCGTCGTCCACGCGCGGCACCATCGAGATGTCGAGCGTGCGCCCAAAGAGCGCGAAGTCCCCCTGCTTGCCGATGCGGGCCCGCTCCCCCGCCTCGACGCCAATGCTCGCCAGGTAGGCACGGGTGTGCGCGTTGTACACGTGATCCGCCACGAGATGCGCCCAGGCGCCGAGGGTCACGTCGGAGACCTCGCGCTGTCCGGCGATGTAGTAGTCCCAGAACTCGTCATAGCGCGGCAGCGGGATGTGCTCGCGGACGGAGTGGTGCGTGAGCTTGTAGTCGATGCGGAAGGTGGTGTTGGGCACCATATAGCCGACGTAGACGTCGGGCACGAAGTTGCCGAAGAGAAACGCGTTGACGTCGGAGACCCCCAGGGCGTCCGCCCCCTCCTCGCGAAGAAGCCGCTCGACGTGCGCGGTATGTATGTTCCAGCTCGGCATGGGAGTAATCCTAGCACGCGCCGGCGCGGCCGGACACCTTTTGCGTGCCCGACCGCGCCCGCACGGCGAGAAGAGCGCGCGGCTAGCTGCGGACCTCGCCGCCGGTCGCCTTGCAGACCTTGGTCACGAGCTTGGCGTGCGCCTTCTCGACCTCGTCGGAGGTGAGGGTGCGGTCGGCCGCTCGATAGGTGAGCGAGAAGGCCATGGACTTCTTGCCCGCACCCACGCGCTCGGCGTCGCGGTAGACGTCGAAGAGGCGCACGTCAGCGAGCAGCTTGCCGCCGGCGGAGGTGATGCGCTGCATGAGGGTCTCGCAGGTCACGGACTCGTCCACGACGATCGCCAGGTCCACGTCAACGCCCGGAAGCGTCGGCACGTCCTGGTAGGGCAGCTCATCGGCCGCGAGGCGCAGAAGCGCCGCCTGCGAGAGCTCGAACGCCACCACGGGCGCGTCCACGCCATACGCCTTGAGGCCGCGCGGGTGGACGTTGCCCACCCATCCGACGACCTCCCCGCGCGCGAGCACCTCGGCGGCGCGGCCGGGCTGGAGCCACGGATACTGCTCGGGGTCCGCCGCCTTGAAGCGAACCTTCGTCACGCGCAGGGCGTCGAGCAGCTCCTCCACCACGCCCTTGGCGTCGAAGAAGTCGTACTCGTCGTAGCGCTGGTTCCAGGCGTCGTCGGCGCGCCGCCCGCACATGACGCCGCAGACGTAGCTCGGCTCGTCGGGAAGGCTCGCGTGCTCCTTGCCGAAGAAGACGCGACCAATCTCGTAGAGCGCCACGTTGGCGACGCCGTGGTCGAGGTTGTAGGCAACGGAGCGCAGGAGCCCCGGCAGCATGTCTCGGCGCATCTCGGACTGCTCGGCCACGAGCGGGCGGATGATCCTCACGGGCACGCCGCGGCCGGCCTCGGGGATGCCGAGGCGGGAGAGGTCGTCCGGAGCGGCAAAGCAGTACGTGGAGGTCTCGGAGAGGCCGCACGCTCGCAGCACCTGGCCGATCTTGCGGACGCGGCGCTGCTCGGGGGTGAGGCCACCGGCGTGGTCGCGCGCCGCCGGGATGGTCGGCGCGACGTCGCCCTCGCCCCACAGGCGCACGACCTCCTCGATGAGGTCGACCTCGCGCGTGAGGTCGGGACGGTTGGTCGGCGCGACGACGGCCAGGGCGTCCTCGCCGGCCCGCTCGACGGAGCAGCCCAGGCGACGCAGGCGCGCCGCCATGAACTCCTCGGGAATGTCCGCGCCGCTGACGAGGCGCGCGCGGCTCGGGCGCAGCGTGATCTGTGCGGGGGCATCGTCGGCCTCGCCCGGGTAGACGTCCACGATGCCCGGGCAGACCTCGGCCCCGCAGCACTCCTCGAAGAGCGCCGCCGCTATCTGCGCGACGTTGGCGCAGTTGGACCCGTCGACCTTGCGCTCGTAGCGAATCGAGGCCTCGCTCATGAGGTCGAGGTTACGGGAGGTGCGGGAGGTGTGGCCGGACGAGAAGTTCGCGCTCTCCAGGAGCACGTCGGTCGTGCCCTCGGTGATCTCCGAGTCCAGCCCTCCCATGACGCCCGCCAGCGCGATCGGCGTGCGGCCGTCGTCGGTGATGAGGCACATGTCGGAGGTCAGCTCACGCTCCTGGCCGTCGAGCGTCACGAGCTTCTCGCCGTCCGCCGCGGCGCGCACCACGATGTGGCGCTTGCCGTCGCGCTCGGTGAGCTTGCCCAGGTCGAAGGCGTGGAGCGGCTGACCCGTGAGGTACATCACGTAGTTGGTCACGTCCACGACGTTGTTGATCGAGCGACCGCCCGCGGCGGCCACGCGCTGTGCGAGCCAGTCGGGCGACGGGCCGATCTTCACGTTGCGCACCACGCGCGCGGTGTAGCGCGGGCAGAGCTCGGGGTCGTCGATCGTCACGTCAACGAGGTCGGCGGCATCCGGACCCTGCTCGGCCTTCACGGCGGGAAGCTCGATGTGGGTGTCCTCGTCGAGGATGGCGGCGACCTCCACCGCCATGCCGGTCATGGAGAGGCAGTCGGGGCGGTTGGGCGTGATCTCGCAGTCGATCACGGTGTCGGACATGCCGAGGTAGTCGGTGAGGTCCATGCCCACCGGGGCGTCCTCGGGGAGGATCATGATGCCCTCGTGGTCGCTGCCGAGGCCGAGCTCGCGCGCCGAGCAGTTCATGCCGCAGGACTCCACGCCGCGCAGCTTGCTCTTCTTGATCTTGAAGTCGCCGGGCAGCACCGCGCCGATCATGGCGCACACGATGTGGTCGCCCTCGTTGAAGTTCTGGGCGCCGCAGACGATCTGCAGGGGCACGGGGTTGCCGTCCTCGTCGACGTTCTTGTCGCCGACGCTGACCTGGCAGAGCCACATGTGGTCGGAGTCGGGATGGGGCTTCTTGCTCACGACCTGCGCCGTGACCACGTGCTCGAGGTTGGCGCCGACCTTCTCGACGGCCTCGACCTCGGTGCCGGTGCGGGTGAACTCGGCCACGAGCTCGGCGGGGTCCGCCGGCACGTCGACCATGCTCTTGAGCCACTCATATGAGACGCGCATGTTCTTCTCCTTCTCGCGCGATCAGATCGGATGGTTGGGGCGCCTAGAACTGCCTCAGGAAGCGCATGTCACCGGTCATGAGCATGCGCAGGTCGGGCAGGTCGTAGCGCAGGCACGCGATGCGCTCGACGCCCATGCCAAAGGCGAAGCCGGTGTACCTCTCGGAGTCGATGCCGCAGTACTCGAGGACGTTGGGGTCCACCATGCCGGCGCCCAGGATCTCCAGCCACCCGGTGCCCTTGCAGAAGCGACAGCCCTTGCCGCCGCAGACGCCGCAGGAGACGTCGACCTCGCAGCTGGGCTCGGTGAACGGGAAGAAGTGCGGGCGGTAGCGCGTGGCGCGGTCCTCGCCGAAGACCTGGCGCAGGAAGTAGTCCATCGTGCCCTTGAAGTCCCCGAAGGTGATGCCCTCGTCCACGACGAGGCCCTCCACCTGCGTGAACTGCGGCAGGTGGTTGGCGTCGGCGGTATCCGGGCGGAAGACCGTGCCCGGGCAGATCATGTAGATGGGCGGCTTCTGGCGCTCCATGACGTGCACCTGCACTCCCGAGGTCTGGGTACGCAGGAGGATGTCGGACTCGCCCTGGACGTTGGTCTCCTCGGCATGCAGCATGGTGCCGGGCGCGTTGTCAACCACGTAGAAGGTGTCCTTTGCCGAGCGGCTGGGGTGGTCCTCCGGGGCGTTGAGCGCGGTGAAGTTGTACCAGGTGCTCTCCACGTAGGGACCGTCCTCGACGGTGTAGCCCAGGCCGCAGAAGATGTCCTCGATCTCCTCGCGGATCCGCCCGATCAGGTGCTGGGTGCCCTGGGACAGGCGGCGACCCGGCAGCGTCACGTCCACGGCGTCCGCGGCCATCCTCTGCTCCAGCAGGGCGGCGGAGAGCTCCTCGCGCCGAGCCTTGAGCGCGGCGTCCACGTTGGCGCGCACGGTGTTGGCAAGCTGGCCCATGGCCGGCCGCTCCTCGGGGGGCACCTGGCCCATCGAGCGCATGATGGCCGTGAGCTGGCCCTTCTTGCCCAGGAAGCTCACGCGGAGCGCCTCCAGGGCCTCCATGGTCTCGGCGGCGGCCAGGCCCTGCTGGAACTGGGCCTCAATCGCCTTGAGGTCGTCGGACATCGACATCGCACAATCCCTTCTCTACTAAAAAACCGCCCTTCGGCAGCCCTGCTGCTGCCCAAGGACGGAATGATCCGCGGTACCACCTCGGTTGGCGCGACGGGTTGTCTCCCCCGGGCGCCCGCTCGCTCCGCCCCGTGCCGTGGGACTGACGGCTTCCCTACTTGACAGGTCAAAAGGGGACAGTCCCCTTTTGACCCACGTTCAGGTCGCGGCTGGTGGAGTGAACTCCGGGCCTCTGCCTTGGAGGGGGCTCTCAGCCGGTGACCCCCGTCTCTGTCCGCTGGCAACGCGACGCCCAGACCTCTCCGTCATCGCCTGCGTGACATGGTAGCACAGGCGGCGCCCGCGGGTTACCGCGCACGTCCTGAAAAACGAGGCCGCGGCACGTCCTTCTCGGCTGGTGTCCTGAAAAACGGAGCTGTGGCACGTTTGGCGTGCCGTAGGTTCGATTTTCAGGACAGTTTGAACGGATTCCGTGCCGCAGGTTCGATTTTCAGGACGCGTGATGGGAACTGGACAGACGCGGCAGGGCGGTACATACGCAGCAGAGGCAGACGCAGCCCCAGGCGAGAAGAACGCCCGCAGGGCCCGGCTACGAGAACGTGAGGTCTGCCGCCGTGGTGGCGTCGAGCCAGGCGATGTAGGTGTTGGGGTAGTGGCTCGCGAGCAGCCGCCCCACGTCGACGCCGAGGCACTCCTGGACCAGCGACGCGAGCCCGGCAGGCGTGACCAGCTCGTCGAAGCTCGACACCGACGCGCCCACGCGCTCGACGAGCTCGACGGCGGCGGCGCGGTCGTCCTCCGTCACGGGGCAGTCCGCCCCCATCGACGCCGCGTAGGAGGCGCGCATCTCGTCGGTCGCCGCGTCGTCGCCCATCTGGGGCAGCCACACGTCGCGGCCGTATCGCCGGTAGCCCCAGCTCTCGAGCGGGAGCATCGTGACCACGTCAGACGGGTTGAGGACGTTGAAGATGTTGTCGTAGCGCGCGTCGCGTGCGTCGGCCGCCGAGGTGCAGTTGGGCGTCGCGAAGCCATAGGCGCGCACGGACTCGGCGGAGGTGATGGCACCCGAGCCCCCGGAGGCACCGTCCGCGTAGCTCGCGAGCAGGTTCGCCACCGCGGCACCGCGGCTGTGGCCGCAGAACAGGTACGTCCGCTCGACGTCAGGGTCCTCCGCCGCGGCGCGCCGCTCCAGGTCGGCGACGATCTCCTCCGCGGCGAGCGTGAAGCCGAGGTGGTCGCCGCCGTCCCCCTCTGTCCCGGCCCCCTCGATCCGGGCGTTGGAGAGCCACTCCGACCCGTACGAGCCACGCACCATCACGACGGTCAGCAGCTTCTCCGCGCCGGTCTGCGACGAGCGCACGCGGCGGGTCGCCACGGTGTAGGCGACCACGTCCGTGCCGTCCACGATGCCGAGCACCTCGTCCATGACCTCGCTGCGATAGCGGTACGACGAGGTCTCGACCTCCTCGAACCCAAGGTCGGCGAGAGCGTGCTCGGCATAGGCCGGCGCGGTCGAGCCCTGCTGGTAGTAGGCGCTCTCGGCGTTGGCGACGGCCGAAAGCACGGCGCAGGTGTGCGCGAGCTCGTGGTTGTAGGTCGTCGGGTCCTCGAAGAACCAGCCGTCGTCCCAGGAGACCTCGGAGGTTACCCGATGGCCCTCCGCCGAGAAGAGCGCGGCGTACTCGACGGTCGTCGTGAAGGCGCCCTGACGACGCGCGGCGACGAGCTCGGGGGCCGTGACGGCGTTGGTGCCGCTGACGCGCTCGAGTCGGCGGGCGTGCAGCACCGCCGCCCCGGCAAGGGTGGCGCTGTCGGCCAGCGCGACGGTCACGAGCAGGGCGAGCAGCGCCCGCCGCCCACGGCCTCGTCGTCCTTCTCGACGTCGTGACATGAGAGCCCCTCCCGGTCGATGCGTCCATCATACCGGGAGGGGCGTGCGCTCGGAGGGCTCTCCGCGAAAGGTGACGAAACCCTAAGGTCGCCTACTCGACGAGGGTGCCGCCGACATAGGTTGCGGCGAGGGTCATGTCGGCGTTGAAGACCGTGAGGTCGGCGGCGCGGCCGGGCTTGATGAAGCCGACGCGGTCGTCGACGCGCGCGGAGCGGGCGGCGACCTCGGTCGCCATGCGAATGGCCTGCTCCGCGGTCACGATCTGCCAGTCGACCATGTTCTTCACGCCGCGCGCGAGCGTGAGGACGGAGCCCGCGATCGAGCCGGTGGTGCCGTCCTCCTTCACGATGTAGCAGAGGTTGTCCTTCATGACCACCGGCATGCCGCCCGAGACGTAGTTGCCCTCGGGCATGCCGCCGCAGATGAGGCAGTCGGTGATCAGGACGGTGTGCTGCCAGCCCTTTGCGTCGACGAGCGCCTTGATGGCGGCGGGGACGACATGCTTGCCGTCGCAGATGACCTCCGCGTACGTGTCGGCGGTGGTCATGGCGCAGCCGGTGACGCCGGGGTCGCGGTGATGCAGGCCGCGCTGCCCGTTGTAGGTGTGGACGAAGCAGCTCGCGCCCGCGTTGACGGCGGCCAGCGCCTCGTCGTAGTGGGCGTCGGAGTGGCCGATGGCGGTCACGACGCCGCGGGCGTCGAGCGCGGCGATGTAGTCGAGCGCGCCGTCCTTCTCGGCGGCGAGGGCGCTCTTGACGATGCGGCCGCCCGCCCTCTCCTGCCAGCCGTCGAAGACCTCGACGCTCGGGTCGATCAGGAAGTCGGGGTTCTGGGCGCCGACGTGCGCGGTCGTGAAGAACGGGCCCTCGAGGAAGATGCCCGCGACGCGCGCGCCGACGAAGTCCTCGCCGCGACGCTCGTCGGCCTCCGCGATGGCGGCGCAGGCGCGGCCGATGTCCTCGACGGACTCGGTGAACGTGGTGGGAATCCACGCCGTCGTGCCGGCCTTGGCGAGGTAGACGCTCGAGTCGTCGATGCTGTCGGGGTCGCAGTCGGTGGTCGCGTGGTTGTGGAAGCCGTGGATGTGGGTGTCCACGAGGCCCGGGCCGACGATGCACCCCGTGAGGTCGTGGATCTCGCAGCCGGGGGCCTCCTCGGACCACCCGACGAACTTGCCGTCCGCGATGGTGAGGTAGCCGCCCTGCATGGTTGCCCCCGGAAGGACGAACCTGTCGGCCTTGATGGCAAACGTGCTCATTACGATTCCCCCTTGGAAAACGGCCCGGGGAGGCTCCCCGGGCCGAGCGAGTCGGTCGGTGCGGCGCCTACGCCTCGAACGGGTGGATGGTAACGCCCTTGACCACACGGTTGACGGTGCCGGTGGGGCTCGGCGTGTCGGGCGTGTTGCCCACGCGGATGGAGTTGAGCAGCGAGACCGTCTGGCCAACCATCACGAACGGCAGCGCCAGGTAGCCCTCGGGGACCGCGTCAAAGCCGGAGAAGGTGAAGGACTCGCCCTCAAAGACGGGGCCGCAGTCCTGCTGGACGGCGATCGTCTTCTGCGCGATCTTGTCGCCGCCGATCTCGTTCAGGATGTCGAGGTCGTACTGACGGGTGTACTCGTCGTTGTTGACGAAGACGAAGACCAGGGTCTTGTCGTCGACGAAGGACTTGGGCCCGTGGCGGTAGCCCATCGAGCTGTCCCAGGAGGTGGCCACGAGGCCGTGGGCGAGCTCGAGGATCTTGAGCTGGGCCTCCTGGGCGAGACCGACGAAGGAGCCCGAGCCGAGATAGGTCACACGGGTGTAGTCGCCGGCGAGGAAGGCCGCGACCTCGTCCTCGCGCGCGACGACCTGCTCGCCCATCTGGGCGATGGTCTCGACCCAGGCGGCCTTCTCCTCGAGGGACGCGGTGTCGAAGATGAGGGTGGCGAGCAGCGTCATGCAGCTGTAGGAGCCGGTCATGGCGAAGCCCTTGTCGTTGGCGCGCGGGATGAGCAGGGTGAGCGCGGACGGGTCGTCGGCGGACTCGACGGCCAGACGGCCCTCGGGCGCGCAGGTGATGTTGAGGAAGCGGACGTTGCTCACATAGGTGCGGGTGACCTCGACGGCCGCCAGCGACTCGGGGCTGTTGCCGGAGCGCGCGAACGAGACGAGCAGCGTGGGCTCGTCGGGGTTCAGGAAGTCGCGGGGCGCCGAGACGATGTCGGTCGTGGCGACGGGCTTGAAGTCATACAGCGAGCGGTCCCCGACGCGGCGCAGGTACGGGGCGCAGGTGTCGGAGACGTAGTCGGAGGTTCCGGCGCCGGTGAAGACCACGGAGAGGCGCCCGTCGCCCATGGCGCGGGCGTCGGCGAGAAACGCGTCGATGGCGTCGAGGTTGGCCTTGTAGATCTCGAGCGTGTCCCTCCACAGCTCGGGCTGCTGCTTGATCTCCGCGGTGGTGATCTGCGCCCCCATGGAGGTGAGGGTCTCTACGTCCTTCTCGAACATTGCCTGCTCCCTTCCCTAGGCGGACTGCCTAGCTTCTGACATGCGTGACCTTGTATGTGAACTGGTCGGCGCGCGCCACGCTGTGCGTGTACTCGACGACCATGTTCTTCACGTTGTAGGTGGTGCGGACGAGCGTGAGGACCGGCGAGCCCTCGGCGATGCCGAGCTCGACGGCGTCCGACCCGCGTGCGATGCTCGCGTAGAACTCCTCCTCCGCGAGCTTGATCTTCTCGTGGTAGTCCTGCTCCATGAGGTCATAGAGGGGCTTGGCGGCCACGAGGGCCTTGGTGAGCCCGGCGAACTCGCTCGCGGGCAGGTAGGTCTGCTCGACCATCATGGGAATCTCGTCTGCCAGGCGCAGCCTCCGCATGCGAAAGACCGTCTCGCCCAGGCGCAGGCGAAGTCGCTCGGCGACG
>UMIY01050910.1_pt1 | contig 11322 bp, 8 predicted proteins | sample 1965921 | NCBI WGS metagenome assembly UMIY01 (sample SAMEA4836134, study PRJEB28245) | human gut metagenome | biome: gut microbiome; material: fecal sample | place: Denmark | collected 2008
ATGCGCAGCAATAACGAGTCGCTTGTGAAATTTTTGCTGAAACACGTTTGAAATCAACGCCATGGATACCTTTCAGACCTTTCTGAACGCCTGCCGCAACGGGCAGAAAAACATCGTAAAAATCCTCCTCGAACGGGGCGGCATCGACCTCAACCGGCGCGATGCCGAGGGCAATACGGCGCTCCATTACGTCTGCCGCGAAGGATACCGGGATTTGGCGGTGCTGCTGCTGGATAAGGGAGCCGATGCCTCGTTGGTAAACAACCGGGGCGAAACGCCGCTCCACGCCGCCGCCCGAAAGGGCAATCGCGAGATTCTGGCCCGACTTCTCGATGCCGGGGCCGAACCGGATGCCGCCGACCGGGAGGGCTGCACGCCGCTGATGCGGCTCGTGGAGAACCGACGCACGGGTGCCGCGCTGTGGTTGATTGACCGCGGTGCCGATACCGAGGCTACGGACCAGACGGGACACCGCGCTCTGGACTACGCCACGGTACACGGGCTGACGGAGGTGGTGGCACGGCTGAGCCAAAACGGATCCGACGCGACGGACAGCCGTGATGCCGAAGGCAACACGCCGCTGCACCAGGCGGTCTACAACGATCAGGCCGAGGTCGTGCGTACACTGCTCGCGGACTCGAAAGCGCAACTCGATGCGCCGAACGATGCGGGCGAAACACCGTTGCTGGTGGCGTGCGGACGCGGTAATCTGCACATTGCCCGGATGCTCCTCGACGCCGGAGCCGATGCCAACCGTCCGCTGCCCGACGGGACAACGCCGCTGCATTGGGCGGCACAAGCGGGCAATCGCTTCCTTGTGGAGGCGCTGCTCAGGGCCGGCGCGGCGGTTGACGCCCGCAACGGAGTGGGCGAAACGGCCCTGCTCATGGCGGCACGTGCCGGGAACAACGAAGTCGTGCGCCTGCTTGTGGAGTATCGTGCCGACGTCAATGCGGCGGACAACCTCCAGCACACTGCGCTCTACTATGCCGGAGAACGCGGCTTTTCGGAGATCGTCGAACTGTTGCTCACGGCCGGCGCCGAAGGATAAAATGGATCGAAAACCTTAAAACATACCGAACATGGCAAACGAGAAGATGAAACCCCAAAGCCCGGAGGAGATTGCCCGGGCGGCGCAGGAGGCGGCCTTGGAGCAGATGCGCGCAATGATGGGCTCGATTCCGGGGATGCCCGACATGGGCGACATGCAGGCACAAATCATGGCCCAGATGCAGGCTGCCATGCCCAATCTGGCGGAGATTCAGGCGCAGCAGGCCGCCATGGGAACGCTCGGAGGTGTGGATGCCGCCGCCGTAGCCGAGGCCGCACGACACAATATGGCGCAGGCCGCCGCAACCATGCAGGCGATGCAGGACGGGAGTCTCGAGAAGGAGTTGCGCGAAGCAAATGCCGCGGCACTCGACTGGCTGGGCGAGGACGACGGCTGGGAGATCAGGCACGCCGCGACGTGCCGGCTGACTGCGGAGCAGCGCCGACTGATGGCTTTTGCCGCACCGCTGCTGGTCTATAACGATGAGGCGGTGGATGCCGTCGAGAGCGAGGTCCTGCCCGAAACCTACCGCGCGCAACTTCAGAGCTGGTGGAACATTACGGACCGCGAATCGACGCTCGAAATCGTCCGGTGGCTGCTCCACGAAGGACACCATGCGGATGCCGACGCGGCGCTGGCGCTCATGCGCGGCGACCAGCCCGAAGCGGGCGATCCCGAAGAGAAGGCCGAGGATGTGCAGGCCATCGCGGAGTTTATGGTCGAAAACGGGTATTGCACAGCTGAAATGCTTCCGCGGACGGTCATCGCGTGGGATCTGGTGCGCATTGCCAACCTCGGACGCTGGGCCCTTCACGCCGGTTATCTCTCCGAGGAGGAGATGTGGCAGGTGATGCAAGTGGCGGCCGATGCCGCCCGCGAGCACTTCTCGTCATGGGAGGAGTACGGACGCAGCTTTGCCATGGGTCGCGGCGTCTGGCACGGCGACGAGGAGGATTGCCAGACCGCCTGGGAGATTGTCACCGCGCTGCTCGAAGAGGAACAGTCGCTCTGGCGGCAGATTCCATGGAACGCATAGCACCCCGACAACGCCGAAACGATGGAACGGGGACCTGAATTCTACGTGATGCTGGCCGCCGTGGCGGTCGGTGCCCTGACGTGGCTCTACCGCAAGGGCAGCCGGGTCTGGCGAACGGTGCGCAAGCTGCGCCGGTCGTTTCAGGAAATTTGCCTGAATCCGAAATCGACGCTCGATGACGAACACGGCCGCCAACTGGCCATCGGGGCGATGTACGCCTCGCAGCAGGGGGCCTGGCAGAATTCGCTGGAGACAGGGATTTTCGACGCGCTGCCCGAGATCGTGGGCGGCTGGTGGGGCATCGACTCCGCCGCCGAGGCCCGCAAGCAACTGGACTACCTTTGTGAAAAGGGATTCCGCTACTACTGGCCCACGGTGCTCGAAGCCTTTCGGCTCGACGGCCGCGAACGGCAGGACGAACTCCTCCAGCAGCGGATGACCTCGCAGGAGGATTACAACAAGGCCTTGTCGCAACTCGAAAACCTGCGGGAGACCTTCGACGAACTCCTTTCGTGCGGCGTGGTTGCCTCGAAAGAAGAACTCAGCGGCTGCAACGTGACGGGTTGGGATGCCGGGCGCATTGTCTTTCTGGCGCGGGCCTGCTGCGAGATGGGCTACCTCACCGAAGAGGAGGCATGGACGTACATCGGCCGGGCCGATGCGCTGGCGCACAAGGCGTGCGGATCGTGGCGCGAACTGGCCATGAGCTACATCCTCGGGCGTTCGCTGTGGGGCGGCAAACGGGCCTATAACTCGGTGATGAAGACGATGGCCGACGTGCTGCTGAGCAACCCCAAGAGCCCGTGGGTGCGCTGCCCGTGGCAACAGAATGAATCAAAATCAGACCAATCATGAAATTCCGACTCTGGATTGCATCCATCCTTCTACTCGCCGCCACAGGCTGCGCAAGCACCCGTAAATCCAAGGAAATCAACCCACCTTTCGTGGCCTCCGAATCGACCTGGTTGTATCGGGATGCCGAGGTGGTAAACCGCCGTCTGAAACCCCTCGAACGTCCGCAGGTGCGCTTTGAGGTCGAGCACGCCATCCTGCACGGGGATTCGGTCTGGGTGGTGGTTCGCGCGACCATTCCCCACCGCTCGATCCGCCGCGGGGAGTGTTTCAAGGCCATAAGTGTTCTTCAAGCCTCCGAGGGCATCATGGAGCTGGGTGAGCTGTCGCTCGACTCGGGCCATTTCATGCCCGATGAAGAGGGAGACGTGGATGTGACAACCCGTCCCGGACGGATGCAGAACCTCTATCTCTCGTGGCGCTTTGCCTGGGACGAGCGCATGCGAATGAATACCTTCATCGTGGTCTTCGCCAGTTTGACCGACGGTCGCCACCTGTTCCAGTATCTGCCCCTGATGCTGCCGCTCTTCTGGATTGATGATACGAAGGATGAGTTTTACTGGCCCCGGTCGGCCGGGATTCCCGAGGAGGTCCTGCTCGACCGTTCACCCTTCGAAACTGCCGTCGAGTGATATGGAAAAAGTTATTCGGCGCAGATTCGGACTGCTGCTCGCACTGACACTTCCAATCTGGAGTGTACAAGGCGAACAGGCTCCGACAGACGACCTTCCCGACTTCAATGTTGTACCGGAAAACGCCGCCCGGGCGGTCCTGCTCCACGCCGCCACCCCGGAATGCGACACCGTGCGCAGCTGTCTCTCGATTGGGGCCGTTCAGCCGCGGGCTCGGGGTGACTACGAGATTTTGCTCTCCAGCAACCAATACGCCGACCAAACTCCGACCATCATCACGGAGGAGGGGACACCGTTGACATGGCTTCGCAGTTCCTCTTCCGCATCCTGGAGCAACGGCACCATGACACGTATCTGCCGGCACTTCTATCGCTTCGCTCCCGCCAAAAAGGGCGAGTACCGGTTTCGCTGCCGGGACCTCTCGTTCGACGGGGTGGCCTACGACAGCGTACTGACGATCCAGGTCGGAGCACCGGAGCTAAATGCCGTTCCCACCTTTCTTTTATGGGTGGCGGGAATCGGATGTCTGCTCCTCGTTGAAGTATTCATTCGGATCGGATGCCGCAACGAAGCCCGGGTCGATACGGCCGGCTTCATTCGGCGACACCGCAGGCTGCCGCTCAACGCCGAGGGGGTCTGGGCCCATTACCTGCTTCCAATCATGCTCCTCTATCTTCCGCTCTTCCTGGCTCTCATCACACTCACAGGGATGGCGTCCATTTCGACAAATGTGCTTCTCTGGACCTCGGGTGTCTGCGTCCCGGTGGCTTTCGTCCTCTTCCGCCTCCAATACCGCAGGCTTTTCTTCCTCTGGAGAAAAACGGTGCTGCCGCCAGAGCGGATCGACGCTTTGCTTCGGGAGCTGGCCGAGCAGTACGACTGGACGATCGACCACATGGACCGGGATTTTTTTGTCGCACACACCCATCCCGCATGGTGGAGCGCCACGTGGGGTGAACAGATCTTCGTCGCGCACGACCGCGGCGGCATCTGGATCAACAGCATCAATGACCTCGGCAAGCGCAGTTCGATCGTCTCGTTCGGATATACCCGCCGGAACATCCGCAGGGTGACAGAGGCAATCACTGCACAGGAAAAAGATATCCATTCACCAATATAAGCCCGATACCATGACACCGTTGAAAATCGCCCCGCTGCCCGGATGCACTCCCGGGACGGTCGAAAAAATCGATGCACTCAACCGCAAACTCGGATCGTTCATCCACGCTCCTCTCAATCTCAAGGAGGTGCTGCGCATGGAGCCGTTCGCCGCCGACACGGAGGTGGTGCGGGCCGTTGCGGCGACGCTCGACAACTACGCCATCCTCCCGACCTCGCCCGAGGAGCGCGAACGCCAACGCACGTCGGGCCTGTCGAAGGACTACGACATCGTGGGATTCTGGTATTGCGTGGCGCTTCTCGCCCTTTCGGCAGAGCCGGAGGCCGTGCGGTATCTGCTCGTGCTGGCGCGCATACTGATGGTCGAGGATCCCGCGGAGCTGTTCCTGCTGCGGCGCATCGTCCGTCTGCTGGAGGGATTTCCATTTCCCCACCTGCAGGAACTCAGAAGTCGGATTGAAGGCTTCTACGACACCGTTACGCACCAATTGGAGGCCTTCCGATGGCTGGAGGCCGCCGGGATTCCGTGGCCCGAGTCATACGAATGGGAGGTCATCACGCAATTCTCCTCCGACGGCGAGCCCTATGCCGACCCGGCGGCTCCGAAGAAAGAGCGGCGCAGGCGCGTGGTGCTGACACTCCAGCTGAACAGTCCCCGCAGCCTCTACGGCAGCTGTCGCCAGCACAACAGCTTCGAGATTTCGCTCCGCAACGACGACAACACGACGCGCGGCCTATGGAACGAAGGCCACGGCGATCTCTTCATCGAAGACCGCCCCGTGATGCAGCACCGGATATTCACGCCACTGCAGCTTCCGGAACTGTTCGACGTGCTCGAAGGGTTCGGTATCCGGCTGGTGCGCAAACCCGTGATGGTCTACACGAGTCAGGGAATCCGAAAGGCCCACGTGAAGGTGTTTCAGATGCTCGAGAATCAGCTCGGGCACAAGCCTTCGGAGATCGGACAAGCCGAAGAAGAGGCCCAGACGAAAGCAGAGGACGATGCGGGCGGCATGTCGGCAGGAAAAGCAGGGAAAGGCCAATTCCCGGAGGTCGAGCGGGCCGTAGAGGAGGCGCTGGACCTGCTCAAATACGACGGGGATGTGAACGACTCGCTGGCTGAGATGCGTAAAAAATGGGGCGAAGGGATTTCGGTGCTGCATGAAGCCCGATTCGACGAGATTGGGGTGCAATATGCCTGCCGCTCGCACGAAGAGGGACTTGCTGCTCTCGGGCAGGAGCTGACCTGCCACGGATACCGGCTCTACGACCTCGACGGCGACGATATCTACCTCCTCACGTTGCAACCGGAGGCTCACGTTGCGGATTTCGAAAAGGCTTGCGGAAAGGCGGGTCAATATTGTCGGCAGTTGAAGCAGCCAGGGCGTGCACCGGGCACTCCGGCCCGAGCACTCGATCCTAGGCGTACGATGCCCTGCGAAGAGGTGCCATGGCCCGATGATGCCGACTACATGCTCGACGCGCTGGCCGGCGACTTCTGCAGCGGGAGGTGGAAAAGCCGCGATGCGGAGAAGTGGCAGGGAAATTTCGTCGCCGACCTCCGCCAGCGGCCGCTGCAACCGGTCAAGGTGCGCTGGAACCGGTTTTGCTGCCTGACCTACTCCCCGGAGATGGATTTCTATGCGGCGTTTTACTACATTCCGCCCATGCAGTGCTGGATGCTTCTCGGGGGCAAGAATCCCCTGGAAGCGAACAGTTGGAAGCGGCTGTGCGACCTGCCAAAACAGGAATCGCCCTTTCTTTTCTTCGACCAGCGGCCCCGATGGTTCGGCCGCTACCTCTGCTTCGGCGACCGGCAGAGCGCCACGATCCTCACGATGAATCCGCAGGGAGTGGAGCGCGTCCAGCGTTTTCCCCTGCCCAAGGCGCAGCACCCTTGCAGGTTCGCCTGCGACGGACTCGGACGCATCCTCCTTGCACACGGCGAAGAGACCTATCGCTACGACAACGGCACGCTCACTCCGCTGGGCTTCCACATATTGAGCGGCGACGGGTTCAACGGCTCCATCCCTGTACCCGGAACCGGCCGACTGGTAATGTGCGGCTTCTCGAACCGGGAGGTGGTTGCCCGGCTGCTGGAACTCGACATCGACACGCGCCGCTGCCGGGCCACCCGTATGCAGAATGTGGATCCCTGGTCGAACCTACTCCCGTTTGGAGACGACTGGACGCTGATCAAAGGAGCTTGTGATTCGATGCGCCTGGATTTCGCCCGACTCTGGAATCGCCCGACGGGCGAAGTGCTACGCATCCGTCCCGGGATGTTCGGCAGCGAAAAACTCGAACATATCGGACGGCTGAGCGATGGCCGTGTGGTGTTGACCACACTTCGCTCCCATGTGGGACAAGTCGTGCACTTTCCCGCGGATTTCTGGAATTTTCTCCGCTCGGCCAGTCGTCCGCAAACTCTGGAGCCGATGCAACCCTACGAAACACTCTATCCAGATATTCCGCTGACACTACCCGAAAGATCATAACAAAACATGCGCATGATTGGGTAAAAGAGGTGGATTAAAACATCTTTCACAGCACGTGTGGGGAAAATGTGGGGAAAATCCAGAAAATAAAAATCGCTTAATCCGTATATATCAACAGATTAAGCGATTTTCATGGTACCCGGAGCCGGGGTCGAACCGGCACGACATTGCTGTCATTGGTGTTTGAGACCAACGCGTCTACCGATTCCGCCATCCGGGCAGACTCTCTCACGGTCGAGCGAATCGGGACAGCAAAGGTATAAAAAATTCACCAATTCAAAAACTTTGGTCCGAATTTATTCGGTGTCAGCGACAAAAAGCGGTTGATTCCGCTCCTCCATCCGCCCCTACTGACCGACAGGCGTCACTGCTCGGGATGGAAGAAGGAGTAGATTCGCTGCGCCCGGGCGCTGCCCACCAGCGCCGACAGCTCGCCGATGTTGGCCGCGCGGACCTTGGCCACCGAGCGGAAGTGGGCCAGCAGCGTTGAGACGGTCTTGGCCCCCACCCCTTCGATTTGTTCCAGCTCGCTGTGGATGAATGCCTTGCTGCGTTTCTGGCGATGGAACGTGATGGCGAAGCGGTGCACCTCGTCCTGGATGCTCGCCAGGAAGTGGAACAGCGGCGAGGTAGGGCGCAGTCCGACCAGCAGCGGCGGATAGCCGCAGTAGAGTTCGGCCGTGCGGTGGCGGTCGTCCTTGGCCAGACCGGCAATCGGAATGTCGAGCCCCAGCGCCTCCAGCACCTCGTGGATGATGCCCATCTGCCCCTTGCCGCCGTCGGCGATAATCAGGTCGGGAAGTTCGGCCCCCTCGGCCTGCAGGCGGCTGTAGCGGCGGTAGACCACCTCGCGCATCGAGGCGTAGTCGTCGGGGCCCTCCACCGTCTTGATGTTGAAGTGGCGGTACTCCTTCCGCGAGGGCTTGCCGTCGCGGAAGACGACACACGAGGCCACGGGGTTGGAGCCCTGAAGGTTGGAGTTGTCAAAGCACTCGATGTGGCGCGGCTGGCGGTCGAGGTGCAGCTCCTTCTGCAGGGCGTTCATCAGCCGCTCGGTATGGCGTTCGGGATTCTTGATTTCGAGGTTCTTGAGCTGCTCGGCCCGGTAGATGCGGGCGCTCTTCTGCGAGAATTCGAGCAGTTCGAGCTTCTCGCCGCGCTTGGGAACCGTGAAGGTCACCCCGTCGAAGAGCAGCGTCGTCGAGGGGAGGAAGGGGACAATCACCTCGCGCGCCAGCTCGCCGCCGCCAATCTGCTCGACGATGTGCTGGATGGCCAGCGTCAGCATGTCGCGCTCGTCAGCGCCGACACCCGTTGTCAGACGCACGGTCGAGACGCCGATGATGGAGCCGTGGCGGATGCGCACGAAGTTGCAGTAGGCCACATCGTCGTCGGGCAGCAGCGAGAAGACGTCGACGCCGCGAATCCGCGCGCTGACAATCACCGACCGCCCGGCGTAGTTGTCCAGCGCATCGAGGCGCTGCTTGTAGCGCTGCGCCACCTCGAAGCGGAGCGCCTCGGCCGCCCGCTGCATCTCCCCCTCGAGGTAGGTGCGCACGGGGCGCAGGTCGCCCTTGAGCACCGAGACGACCATGTCGACCAGCCGGTCGTACTCCTCCTCGCTCTGGGCCCCGATGCAGGGCCCCTTGCAGTTGCCCAGATGGTACTGCAGGCAGACCGTATAGCGTCCCCGGGCGATGGCCTCGGGCGAGAGGTTGAGCTTGCAGGTGCGCAGCGGCACCACCTCGCGGATGAAGTCCAGCACGCTGTGCTGCATCATCACCGAGCCGTAGGGGCCGAAGTACTGCGAACCGTCGCGCACGAGCGTACGCGTCGACTGCACGCGGGGGAAGGGCTCGCGCCGCACGACAATCCACGGATAGGTCTTGTCGTCCTTGAGCAGGATGTTGTAGCGGGGCTGGAGCGTCTTGATGAGCGAGTTTTCGAGCAGCAGGGCGTCGGTCTCGCTCCCCACGACGATGTGGCGGATTTCGACAATCTGCTTCACCATCACACGCACCTTGGCGCTGTGCTCACGGCTCTGTACGAAGTAGGAGGAGACCCGCTTGCGCAGGCTCTTGGCCTTACCCACATAGATGATGTTCCCCGTCCGGTCCACGAACTGGTAGACGCCGGGCGAGAGGGGGAGCCGGGAGACCTGCTCCTTCAGCGAATCGCGGACCGTTTCACTCATACGTGGTGCAAATGTAACAAATATATCACGAAATTTAAATTGATAAAAACCTCCTTTTTATTGTTTGTTTTTCCCCTTGTGCTATTTTTGTGCGACATTTTAAGAAAGGTTATGAAGAAACTCTCTATTTTCATGCTTTTCGTCCTTCTTGCGACGGCCTGCGTCGACAACGACTACGACCTGCGAAACGTCGACGCCGACAACATCACCATCGGCGACGAGACATCGACCTTCGAGGCGCCGCTGGCCAGGGTCCGCATCACGATGGACGACATCAACAACAACGACGGAACACGCATCGACCGGATTTTCGAGGAGGCCGACATCTGGCTTCCGACCCGACTGCCCGATGAGGATGCGAACGGCTATTATGCCGACGTACAGCGGCTGCTCCACGATGCGGCCTACGTCGACGACGAAGTGCTGCCGGAGCTGCTCGCGCAGATGACCACCGACGCCGCGAAGCTCGACGCCGTGGCCACGCTGCTGCAGCAGAAGTACTACGACTCCTTCGTGGAGCTGCTGCCGGGCGTATCGCGCGATGAATTCAAGAGTGCATTCGTCACCGCCTACACCGACGACCCCACGATGCGCGAACGGCTCGGCGTCGAGGTCAAGGCGCTGGCGACGGGGTATCTGACGGGGCTCGACGTCAACATGGAGAATCTGAGCTACCGCGTCGACCGCATCGACATCAGCGACGAGGTGGTCGACATGCTGGCCGACAACCTCGACCCCCGCGAGACGGCCAACCCGACCAATACGCTCCACCTCCGCGGAACGATTGACAACCGGCTCCCCGTCACGCTGAGCATCTCGCCCCTCTTCCGCCCCACTGCGGTGACCTTCACCTCGACCATCGAGGCCAACTGCGCCACGAACGAGCTCCCCGCCACGCGCCTCTTCGCCGACGACATCCGCACGATTGTCCGCGGCATCGACCTCGACATCCCCATGGTTGTGGAGCGCTACTACCCGGGCAAGGGCTTCGGCCCCGACGCCCAGGAGGGCAACCCGACGCAGGTGGACATCAGCCTCCATCTGGTCAAGCACGGCGCACTGAAGTTCGACCTCTAAACCGACTCCCGCAATGAAAAAAGCAACCCTTTTGCTGGCGGCGCTGCTCCTCGCAACCGGACTTGCCGCCCAGAATTCCACCTTGTACTTCATGGAGGGGTCGACCTACCGTTCGCAGCTCAACCCCGCCTTCGCCCCGCAGCGCGGCTACGTCAACCTGCCCGGAATCGGCGGCATGGAGGTCGGAATCAACGGCAACGTCGCCCTCGACAACATACTCTACCCGCGCAACGGGCGGCTCGTCACGCTGCTCGACAGCTCCGTGCCGGCCGACGTGGCGCTGAGCGGCCTGAGCGCACAAAACCGAATCGGTGCCGAAACCCGCATCAACCTCTTCGGCATCGGCATGTTCACCGCCAACCACAAGAACTTCTGGTCGTTCGACCTCGCGCTGCGCACCTCCGAGGAGACCACCCTGCCCCGCTCGCTCTTCGAGTTTCTCAAACGCGGCGAGGAGGGGCACATCAGCGACATTGGACTGATGGCCGAGAGCTACCTCGAGGCGGGCTTCAACTACTCGATGCCGCTGCTCGACGACCGTCTCTACATCGGTTTCCGCGGCAAGCTGCTGGTCGGACTGGCCCGCATGCAGATGGACTACGACCGCTTCGACGTCACGCTGCAGAACGACCGCTGGGCCGTCGCCACCCACGGCACCATCGACATCACGGCCGACGGCACGAAGGCCAACCCCGACCCCGAGAGCAGACTCTTCGGGCTGGGCGACCTCGAGACGAGCCCCAAGGGGCCCTCGGGCTACGGACTTGCCGTCGACCTGGGCGCCACGTACGACATCCTGCCCCAGCTGCAGGCTTCGCTGGCGGTCACCGACCTGGGCTTCATCAGCTGGAGCGACCGGAAGA
>UMIY01029545.1_pt1 | contig 11317 bp, 14 predicted proteins | sample 1965921 | NCBI WGS metagenome assembly UMIY01 (sample SAMEA4836134, study PRJEB28245) | human gut metagenome | biome: gut microbiome; material: fecal sample | place: Denmark | collected 2008
CGAGCCGAGCGTGACTTTTCGCGGAGAGGAGCGGCAACCCGTACGGTGAAGCCGCATTTTGCACAGAAAAAAGCGACGAACCACAAGGGTTCGCCGCGACGTGGCGCGCCAGGAGGGACTCGAACCCCCGACCTTTTGGTTCGTAGCTGATTTAACCCCATTTTCTGGCGTTTTCTTATATCCAAAAAATCCAGGTTTTATGCGGGTTTCAGCGTTTTGATATCCTCTGCCGTCTGCTGGTATTTTGTGCGTTTTTTAAAGATTGTGCGTAAATTGTGCGTAAAAAACGCGCCCTCTTTTACACCCTCCCCATCAGCTCCAAGAGCCAGCGGGGAGGGGTGGGAACCCTGGGAATCAACTCCCCGTTGCGGTACTCCGCCACCTCCACAAAGCCGTTGTCGTTGTCGAAAAAACGGGCCTCATCGCAATAGGGGAGCACCCGCAGCACGTCCGTAAAGCGGCTTTGGAAGCGGCGCTCCACGTCCGCCTTGGGGATGTCGTGGCCGCCCTTGGCCACCCGGTTGGCAATGCGCCCCAGGCTTTCCTCCATCGTGTCCAGGCCGATGTAATACAGGCGGATGGTGTACCCCCGCTCCTTGGCCCGGCGGATGGTGCGCTCGGTGCGCGCGCCGGACAGGGTGGTTTCCTGGGTGAAGCTGATGCCCTTCTCCAAGCACTGGTCGATCTTGCGGACAGCGGCTTTCCCGCCCTCCACAGGGCTGTGAAGCTGGGCAGCCAGCTTGTCCACGTCAATAATTAACCCCAGGTCGGAGCGCTCGGCCTTCAAGGCCCCGGTCAGGCTGGACTTGCCGCAGCCGTTCACCCCGCCGATGATGGTGTATAGCTTCATGGCGTTTCCTCCCTGTCCAGGCGCATGGTGGTTTCAATGGCCCGGCTGATAAAGGCGTTGACGCTCTCCCCGTGGGCCTGGGCGTGGGCTTGAATCTCCGCTTTCTTCCCCTTGGGCAGTGCCAGGGAAAGCCTGTCCAGGTTGGCGGCGTCCCACTTGCGGTTGCCGTTCTTTCGCGCTTCGGTGTACTTTTGGGCTGACATGATGGCGCACCTCCTCCAGTATGGCTCTAGTATATCACAAAAAGCAACACTTAACAAGTGTATACTTGCACAAATTATTAAGTGAATCCTTGGGCAGTATTCCATCTTGTATTCACTTATTAAGTGTGCTATACTAGTGACAGTCAAGAGGGAAAGCCAAGGTCGATTGAGTACCGGCAACGGGAAAGGACGCGGCAAGGCAAGACCGGAAACGGAGTTGCGGATGAAGCCAGAGGGCGAGATTCCAGCACAGAGCCACCTGGCGCTTTCCATTCCAGGCTACCCAAACCAAAACAGGAGGAACACACCATGAGCACCCAAGAGTTGGAACAGAAAGTGCGAGAGCTGCGGCAGATGCAGGCCATCGTGGAGGAGGCCCAGGCAGAGGTGGAGGCCCTGAAGGACGCCATCAAGGCTGCAATGGGCCAGCGGGAGGAACTGCGGGCCGGGGAGTATAAGATCACCTGGAAAGCGGTTACAACCTCTAGGCTGGATACAGCAGCACTCCGCAAGGCCATGCCGGACGTGGCAGCGGCTTTCACCACCCAGAGCACCACCCGCCGCTTCATCGTGGCATGAAAAAAGCCCTTGCGCCAGCCAGCAAGCAAACACAAGGGCAACCCGTGTGGGGTCGTGGACATTGTACCACGGCCCTTTTCTTTTTGCAAGGGGAAGCGGCACCGTGTAAAGCATCCCCCTTTACAACAAAACCCGCCAGAGTTGGAAAACCTTCCCCACGCCGGTCCCCGGAGCAAATACCCAGCAGCCAGAGGGAGGGGGGGTAGTGAATCCCGATCCCCTTTTTTATGCGCACAGTTTTCCACACTTTGGCGCGCCAGCATCGCCGTTGTGCAGCTCTTTTTTATAGCGGTGATTCTTTGAGATTCCCCGCGTACAATGGTAACGAAATGCCCTCGTGGTATACGATTATTTTTTTCGTATACGGTCGCGTGGTATACAAACCCCGATGCTTGCCACTCTTTTTTCTGTGCGGACTTTTGCGGCAGTTTGCGCGCGGGCGTGGGATGATCTCCCCGCAATGTCCAGGAACACCACGAGTAAAGCTCCACAAGAAAAGCCGGCTTTTTTCTGACCGGGGGCAGAGTCTTTTTTATGGTTTGCGTTTCTCTGCGAATCTCTTTTTTTCGTGCGGGGTTTTGCGGGGTTGCGTGGGCGTGGAAGGGGCCTTTCCCTGTGGTGGTATCCCAGGAACAGGAAAGAAAAGCGGCTTCCCCGGCCTCTGCCAGCCCGTGGCGCACGCCTGCAAACCGATGCCGAACCCGGCTATTTTCCGCTTTAAAATCTGCGGGTTTCCGGGGGTCGCAGCAACCACTCATGCCTTTTCCGCTGGAAGAACCTACCAGGAATTTCCCGCCCGTCTGCATGAACTAATGTTCGTCCAAGAAAACAGAGAAAGAGCGGTCACACTCTTGTGGGGAAGCGCGCCACTTTTTATACTCTTTTGAGCTGTCACCCACCTGCTTTCCTGCTCTCCACCAGCCGCTCCTCCACGCTGCCCAGTGCCTGGGCCGTCAAGCCGCGGGGCGCGCCTGGGGGCGCTTTGCACGGCGGAGGACGCTTGCATGGCGTTCGCGTCTGTCAGCGTTCCACGATGCGCTCCTCCACACTGCCCTGCTCATAGTACCAGCTGAACCACCCGGTGCCGTGATAGGCCGCCGTTTCCAGCGCTTCCTCCCGCAGATGCAGCACAGAGGGCTTTCCCCGGAGAAACTGCAAGGCCCGGGCCTCCTCCCGGCGCACGGCTTCGGCGGTGATGTGCAAAGCCTCTGCCGTCTGCTGGCGGGTATGCTGTTGGGTGAAGCGGTGCCTCAACACGGCCCCCTGCACCACAGACAGCTCCCCCAGGGCTTGCTCCAGTACGTTGTGGAAATGGGCCTGTTCCGCTTTTTCGTCCACGTTCAGCAGTTCCCTTTCCGCCTGTTCGTCTGGGAGTGTTTCCCCCTGCTCCCGTCCTTCATCGTCCCCGGGAATAGGCCGCTCCAGCCGGTCGGCGTGGTTGAGAGCGTCCGCCTTGTCTTGAATGCCCATGCAGGCCCGGAAACGGTTCTCCGTGTGCGGAGTGCCTCCGCTGTCAAGCCGCGTTTCGCTCGCTTCGGCTCGCTTGGCATGGCGGGGGCCGCTGCCTGGGTGTCCGCGGTTTTCAGCATGGCACAGGCCGCGACCACCCAGCCGCCCTCCCGCAGTTTCGAGCGAGTGGAACGAGCGATTCCGCGACTTGTCCCGCCCGGCCACGGGCCGCGTCACAGAGGGCAAAGAAGGTTTCCTGCTGCAAGTCCTCCAGGGTGACGCCACGCTGGGCGCACCGCTCTTTCCCCTGGCGGGTGTAGAACTTCCAGGCCAGCGAAAACAGCAAGGGCCGGACAGCCTCCCAAAGCTGGGATAAAGCCGCCCGGTTCCCGTTCTGTATGTCCAAGGTAAGCTGTTCGTTTGTCATTGACGCAACCCCCGAATCCTGGTAAAATGGTGATAGAATCCAGGGCCGGGGAACAGCTTTCACTCCGGTGATTTCCGCGACAAGAAATCTTTCGGTGCGCAGGGGCGAGTGAGCTTTGCGAGCGATTCCGCGTCTTGTCCTGCCCGGCCACGGGCGCGGCTCTTTTTTTATGAGCCGTAGGTGTGGGCCGCCTCGCTTTGCGCCACGTCCTCCAGGGTGCGCAGCCGGTCGAACAGCACCCACAGGCAGTCGGAATAGACCTTCACCCGCTCCGGCTGCATGGTGTCTGTGCCCTCTTGCTCCAGGTTCTCCACCAGCAGGCCCACCAGCTGCCTGGTTTGCCCCAGCTCGATGCCCAGGCACTCCAGCGCGGTCGCCGCTTGAAAAAGCCCTTGCCCCGCCGGGGATTTTGTGGTATTCTCTTTGTGGTTTTGTTCTATGTATGCGCCTTGCATGGTTGCCGCCGTGCTGGGCGCTTTCTTTTTGTCCTGCATGGTTTAGCCTCTCCTTTCCGTGGGGCAAAAGCGGCGCTGGGCTTCCCGGTAGCCCTTGGCCCTGCCGTAATTGTAAGCCAGGGAAACGGCCTGGCAGATGTTGCTCGTGCCGCCCTCTGCTTTGGCAATCAGGGCCATCCACTCGGTTTGTGTCATGCCGTGGCCGTGGTCAAATACCCGGCTGCGCTCCACATAGCGCTCCATTTTCTGTACAGTGTCCATTTTTGTTTGCTCCTTTCGGTTGATTCTCGCAATGCTTATCCCAAACACAGGGGGTTGCACCCCAGGCAAGCCGCCTTCTTGCGTTCCGCAAGGGCGGAAGGGTATCGCAACGCCAGTGGCGCGGGTATAAGGGTTCGTCCCGCATAAACGGCCCGGCGCGAATTGCCCACCGCAGGTGCGGCTCCCGCTGTCAGTTTCATATCTCCCGTAACACCTCCACGGCGTGCTCCTCCAGCTCCTTGGCAATCACCAGAACGGAACACTTTTTCAGCTCCGGCTCGTACCAGGCGCAGCGGTCTTTCTGGCAGGGGTATCCGTTTTGGACGTCCCCCGCTCTGGTGATGGGGCAAAGCAGGTCTTTTCCTTCCATGTTGTTTTCCTCCTTTCATTGGTCAAATACGATCACTTCCGCCAGGCAGCCGTGGGGGAAGAAGTCCAGGGCTTCCAATTCTTCCCGGCTCATGTCCTTGTGGATGCGGTACGCTTCCTTCACGACAAAGCCGGGTTCTTCCCGTTCCAGCTTGTCCGCCAGCCGGTTCGCCGCTTCCAGGGACGGGATTTCATCCTCCGCAATCTGCGAACAGGCCCGCAGGTTTTGGCCCTTGCTGTTTTGGGCCATGAGTATCCAGTTTTGCATGGTTTACATACCTCCAATATATATCGTTGCTATCGTTGATACCGTTGGTCATACTCTCGCAACCAAGAAAAATCGCCCTATCTATCAACGGTTACCAACTATATCAACGGTAAATCCCCACTATAGAGAGGGGGCTGTTTTAGGCCTTTTGGTATCAACGGTAGCCCTTTCTGTACCGTTGATGGTTTGCGTCCTACCGTTGATGGTACAGCGCAGTTATCAACGATACCAACGGTATCAACGGTTGTTATGTAGGGGTAAAAAGCCGATGGTACACACATCTATCAACGGTATCAACGGTATCAACGGTTGTTATATACTTCCTAAAAACCGTTCAAATAGAGAGCTGCTCCCCCTGGGGCTGGCTTTCTGTTGTGGTGGGCTGGCGCTTGTAAAAGCGGTGTTTCCCGCCGCCGTTGCCATTCCTCACCCGGTCATGGAGGATTCCGTCATACTCCAATAGGGAACGCTCAAACCGCTTTACCTCGTTGGAAAGAGCTTTGGTATTGTCCGCCAGCAGCACCCCATGATACCGCTTTGCCGCGTCCAGCAAGTCCTGCATGGTGCCGCTCCAGCGGCCGCCGCTTTGCTCCACCAGCTCCCGGATCGTCCCCGGGATGTAGTTGCTTTCGTATTCCGTGCGGGCCTGCTGTTCCTCCATCTGCTCCACGCTGCCCAACACCTGCCAGCGGTAGCTGCCCTTGTCAAACTCCAGCACCATTTCCCGGCTTTCAATGTCCCGCCCGGTGACGGACAGGGTGGTTTGGGTGTCGCTGCGCTTTTTCCGGCTGAGGACAAAAACGGAATCCGCCGCGCCCATAATGCCGTTGGTGCCGGAGATGCGGTTGAATGGGTCGCCGTCATCGGCCATCTTCCGCAGGTGATGCACCAGCAGCAGGCACACCCCGTGCTTGTCCGCGAAGGCTTTCAAGGCCCCCACCTCCCGGTAGTCGGCGCTGTAAGCGTTCTCCCTGCTGTTGCCAGCTCCCCGCACCTTTTGCAGCGTGTCAATGACGATCAGGCCCGTGTCCGGGTGGGCGGCCATGTGTCCCTCCAGCTGTTCCAGAAGCCCCTCCCCGATGTCCAGGGCAGAGGTGGCAAAGTAGAAGCCCTGGGGGGCTGTTCTGCCCCCAAGCACCTTGTTCATGCGGTCTTGGAGCCGCCGCTGGGAATCCTCCAGGGCCAGGTACAGGCATCCGCTTTTCACTGTGTCCTGCCCCAGGAAGGGCGTGCCCGCCGCCACGGACAGGCACAGATCCAGCACAAACCAGCTCTTGCCGTACTTGGGCGGGCTGGCCAGCAGGGAAAGCCCCTGGGGGAGAAAGTCCACCACCACGAACCTGGCCGGGGGGATGTCCTTCTGCTGCAACTCCACGGCGGAGATCACCGAGAGGCCGTTTTCCGGGGGCTGGGGCGGTTCCCCCCCCGGCTGCCACTCCGGGGTGAGCAGCTCCAACGCGGTGAGGGAGTCGAACACGTCCGCCGGTTTTCGCACCGCCAGCACGTCTGAAATATCCCCGTGGGGCGGGAGTTTGTCCCATTCTCGGGTCAGATCCAGCACCTTTACGGAAGCGGCTGCCCCGTGGAGGGCATTGGCGCACCGGGCGGCGCAGGCCTTCCCCGGCTCGTCATTGTCCTGGAGGATCACCACCCGCTTGCCCCGCAAGGCCTCTGTGAAGGAGGGCAGCCACTTGCTGTTGGCCCCGTCCGGCAGGGACACCGCAGGCTTGCCGTAGCGCTGCAAGGTGAGCACGTCCTTTTCCCCCTCCACCAAGTACACAAAGTCGGTGGTGTTCAGCACCGGCAGGTTAAAGAGCACCGCCTCGCCGCCCCGGTTTTTCACCCACTGCCCGGCGCTGTCCTTGTGGCTCCAGGTGAACTCCTTCTTGCCGTCCTCCCATTGCCAGCGGGTCTTTTGAAAGAGGAAGCGGCCCTCCCGGTCTAAGTAGTCGTACCGGGCCACCAGCTTTTTCAGGCCCCGGCTTTTTTGAAAGTCCTGCTTGGCGGTGGGGTTTACGATCAAGTCCTGCATGGAGAGGCCCAGCTCCCGGACGATGTCCTCTGTCCTGCACCCCGCAAAGCACTTGAGCAGGATTTTCCGGGTGCCTTTTACGTCCTTCACCGCTACGGACAGGCTGGGAGTTTCGTCCCCGTGCACCGGGCAGCAGGCCATGTACTTGTCCTTCCCGGTGGGCTTCACGCCGTCCAAGTGGGTTAAAAATTCATCAAGCTGCAATGTATCACCGCCTTCCGCCCAGTGCCTGGGCTGTCAATTCGCGCCACGGGGCGGCGGCTGAACGCCGCGCCTGTGCGAACCATTAGCGCACATCCGCACCGCTGGTTTCGCTGTGACCTTCCCGCCTCTGCCGCAGGCAGAAAGGCGGCTTGTCCAGTCCGGCCACGGACCGGCATGCCTGGAGCGCAACCCCTCATTCTGCAATCCTCCGAATTTTCCCATACACCACCGGCGTTTCCTCCTGGGGCGTGCCCCTCTCCAGCAGCTCTAAGAGGTTGGGCCAGTAAATCAGGGACTTTTTCCCCATCTGGGTGTGTTTCAGCTCCCCACGGGCGCAGAGGGTGCGCAGCTGGTTTTCGGTCAGGCCGATGCCCTCCGCCTTGCAGCGGGCGGCCGTCTTGGGGATGGTGGCCACTTGGGTGAACTCGGTCATAGGTCTAGCACCTCCAGTTTCTTGGTAAATTCCGTCTGTAAGGCTTGCTCCTGCCGGATGAACTCTTGCAGGCTGGTGATTTCATTGGCCGCCACCTTCTGGCGGAGTGTGGTAGAAACAGCGCCGCGCACGGCCTGGGCCATTGTGGAGTAATATCTGGGGGAGCGGAGTTTGGGGGCCTTGCACCGCTTTCCTCCGCTTTCCTGCACCGTTTCCACGGGCCTGCCCACCATGTAGCACTCGCTGCCCTCCGTCACTGCCAGCTTGTCTGTTAGGTAAATCACATTCATACCTCCTTCTCCAAAATGCTTTCCAGCGGCACACCAAGGCCCTGGGCGAGCTTGGCGGCGGTTTCCTGGGTGCAGGATTTGCCGCTTCGCACGCCGGTGACAGTGGCACGGGACAGACAGCAGTTTTTTGCCAAGTCAAGCACGGTTAAATCTTGCCGGGCCATTTCTGCAATGAACTTCACTCGGTTGATTCGCAATTGTTCCACCTCCTGACACACTCAAACGCTTTTGCTGTTTTCAGTATATCACACTCGAATGAGTTTGTAAACACTTTTGCAAAAACTTTTGCTTTTATTTTCTGGCAAAGTGTGTTATGCTAAAAGCAAAGGGAGGTGTTACCTGTGACAGTTGGAGAACGCATAAAAGCCGCCCGCAAAAAAGCGGGGATGACGCAAAAGGAATTGGCGGACAAATTAGGGATTCCCTATCAGGGAATCAGTCAGTACGAAAGAGGAATCCGTAATCCCAAAATCGCAACGGTGAAAAAAATTGCGGAAGCCTTGCAGGTTTTCCCGTCCGAGCTAATACCAGGGGAAATTCTGGCAAGCTATGACGCGTTTGAAATCCTGGCTTCTGATATTCGGGATGATATGATTCGGGAATCCGCAACACCCGATGAATGGGAGGAAGCCGTCAACACCAAAGTAACCGACATCCAGGAAGGGCTTGTGTATGAGGAACGGGAAAAAAGGCGGCGTCACTTTCTTCTAACTGCTTTTAACCGGCTCAACGAAAAAGGGCAGGAGAAAGCGGTTGAGGCAGTAGAGAATCTGCTTTTTGTGCCAGACTATCGTGACAATGAGAAATTGTTGGGCGAGGAGATTCGACCAGATAACAAGAAAGAGGGAAAAGCACCGGGCAAGTCCTAAACCGCTTCCACCCACCACAGAAAGGAGGCTTCGCACATGGCCAGTATCCGCCCTATCAAAAACAAGGAGGGGGAAATCACCTCCTATCAAATCACCGTATCCGCCGGGCGGGTAGGGGGCAAGCAGGTGCGCAAGTACAAGACCTGGACACCGGCCCCCGGCATGACGGCCCGGCAGATTGAGAAAGCCTTGAACAAGGAGGCTGTCCAGTTTGAGGAAGCGGTGCAGAAGGGATACTCCGGGGGAGGAAGCCAGACCTTTGGGGACTATGCCCAGTATGTGATCGGCCTCAAGGAGCGGGGCGGCGCCAAGCACAACACTATCCGGGAGTATCACCACCTGATGAAGCGGATTGTGCCGGCCATTGGCCACATCAAGCTGGACAAATTGCGGCCCCAGCATTTGAACGCCTTTTACCGCAACCTGGAGGAGCAGGGCGTGGCGAACGTACCGGACAGGGCCACGGCAAAGCCAGATATCCGGGAGAAGGTTTCCACCACCCAAAAAGCCCTGGCCGCCGCTTCCGGCCTGTCTGTGAATACGGTTGCCCTGGCGCTCCAGGGAAAGCGGGTGTCCCTCTCCACGGCCCAGGCCATTGCCGCCGCTTTGGGCAGGCGGGTGGAGGAGCTGTTCACCGTGGACAGGCGGCAGGAGAAGCTTTCCAGCAAAACCGTGCTGGAGTATCACCGGTTTATTTCGGCGGTGCTGGCCCAGGCGGAAAAGGAAATGCTGGTCACCTATAACGCCGCCCAAAAAGCCACGCCGCCCAAGCTGGAGCGGAAAGAAGCGGACTACTTCCAGCCGGAAGAAGTGGAGCGGATACGGGACGCCCTGGAGGGAGAGCCTGTCAAATGGCGGGCTGTCACCCACCTGCTGCTGATTACCGGGGTACGCAGGGGAGAACTGTGTGGCCTGCGGTGGGATAGGATCGACTGGGAAAACCATCAAATCAAGATCGACCGGACGATTCTCTATTCCCCAGACCGAGGCATTTACGAGAGCAGCACAAAAACCGGCAACGTGCGCTTCATCAAGCTGCCCCAGGAGACAATGGAGCTGCTGCGGGAGTACCGGGTCTGGTACAACGAGCAGCGGCTTCTCAATGGGGACAGATGGACAAAAAGCGGTTACGTATTTGTGAAAGAGGCGGGCGGCCCCATGATGCCGGACAGCGTCAACGCCTGGCTAAACAAGTTTTCCAAGCGGAAGGGGCTGCCGCCCATCCACCCCCACAAATTCCGGCACACAATGGCGAGTTTGCTGTATTTCAACCACGCGGACAGCGTTTCCATCTCCAAACGGCTGGGCCATGCCCGGGTGAGCACCACCACGGACATCTATTCCCACCTGATCGCCCAGGCCGATGAAGCCGCCAGCCAGTGCATTGCGGATGCGGTGCTTCGGAAGAAAGCATAGGTGCCGGGGAAAAATAGGCAAAAAAGAAAGGCGGGAAGCGGAACCCAAGCGGGCCTGTTTCTCGCCTTTTGCTGTGCGTTTTTTTGAGGTTGTGCGTAAATTGTGCGTAAATCTGGAGAACGGGAGCCGTTTCCCGGAAAAAGAAAAATCCCAGGAACCGCATGATTCCTGGGAAAATCCTTGGCGCGCCAGGAGGGACTCGAACCCCCGACCTTTTGGTTCGTAGCCAAACACTCTATCCAGCTGAGCTACTGGCGCATTGGGCTGTTTTCTAACAGCCTACTTATTATAGCTGGCCTGGGACGAAAAGTCAAGCCTTTTTTAAAGTTTTTTGAAACTTTGTCACGGAAAAGCCGAAGGGGGAGAGGACATTCACCGCGCCCAAGGACTCGCCCAGCAGGAGCTGACCGTCCTCCATGTCCAAAGCGGCCTTTAAAACGCTCTGGGGGCGGCTGCTGCGGTTGACCACCACCGTCAGGCTTTCCCGGGTGGTTTCGGTAAAGACGAAGCGCTCAAAGGCCAGCAGGTTCCCGCTGGCGAACAGGGTGCGGTACGAGCCCTGCCCTAAAATGCCTTTCTCCTGGGCGCGGAGCTGCCCCAGGCCCTTGTACCAGGTGAGCAGGTTTTGACCCTCTCTGCCCCAGGGATAGCAGGCCCGGTTGAAGGGGTCCCGGTAGCCCTCCATGCCCGCCTCGTCCCCGTAATAGAGACAGGGCACTCCTGGAAGCAGGTACTGGATCAGGGATGCCAGACGCAGCCGCTTCAGTCCCGTCTCCCACTGCTCCGGTGACAGGTGTTGAGCCGCCTGCCACTCCCGGCCCCGGTTGCCGGCAGGCTCCCCGCCCAGGATGGTCAAGGCCCGCTCGGTGTCGTGGGTGCCGATGTGGTTCATCAGCAGCCGCAGGCATTGGGGCGGGTAGTTTTCACAGATGCTCTCCACCGTCTCGGCGAAGTTCCGCGGGTCGCCCCCCAGCAGGAAGCCCAAAATGGCGTCCCGGAAGGGGTAGTTCATCACGGTGTCCAGCTGCTGGCCCAGCAGGTACCGCCGGCGCACGCCGTAGGCCGTCTTGTTGGAGGCGTCCTCCCACACCTCCCCCAGCACCAGGGCGTCGGGGCGCTGGGCCTTGGCCGCCGCGGTGAGGTTGTCCAGGAAGGGGTCGGGCAGCTCGTCGGCCACGTCCAGCCGCCAGCCGGAGGCCCCCGCCGCCAGCC
>UMIY01040054.1_pt1 | contig 11308 bp, 7 predicted proteins | sample 1965921 | NCBI WGS metagenome assembly UMIY01 (sample SAMEA4836134, study PRJEB28245) | human gut metagenome | biome: gut microbiome; material: fecal sample | place: Denmark | collected 2008
TTATCTCTTTCTCAATTTTAATATTTCATAAGTTGGGAAATATATAATAGGACTTTATTTTAGAAAGGAGTCTTGATATGGCGAAAAATTATACTAAAGATTTGATACGAAAAGAATTTATTAAGCTTTTAAATAAAAAGAAGTTACATAATATAACTGTTACAGAATTGGCTAAGACCTGCAATATTGAGAGAAAAACTTTTTACTATCACTATGAAAATTTGACGGAGTTGGTAAAGGAAATCTTTGATGAAGAACTTGATAGAGTCATTGAAGAGTTCAACGAAACTTTATCATGGGAAGAAAGTTTTATTTTAGCGGCTAAATTTATTTTAGATAATAAAAAGGTTGTAAAGCACATCTATGAGTCTGATTATAGAATGGATCTTGAGAAATATATTTTTTCTATTTCAGGCGAAATTATGCGAAAATATGTAATCCGAGTAGCCAAGGATACTAAGGCACAAGAAACTGATATAAAATTAATTGCTTATTTTTATCAATGTGCTTTAAGTTCTTCCCTTATTCAATGGGTTGCAGCTGATATGAAGACAGATCCAAAAGCTGTTACTCGTCGAATTGGAGAGTTAATGGATGGAAATATTTTATTGTCTTTAAAGAGAAGTGAAAAATTAGAAAAGTTTACCCAAAATTTTGATATTGAGTAAAAGTAACCCAAGTAAGCTCTTTTGGTAGATGATACTTTATCTTAAAAATGTTTTAATGAATACAGAAAGAAAGATAGGAACTATTAAAGGAGGATATTATGGAAATTAAAACTCGTGATAAAAGACTTAAACTAACAAATGGGGATTTTCAAAGATTAGTTAAAGCAAGAAAACCTGAAGGAATTGAAGAAAAATCTGCTTACTTAGTAGGAACAGGAATTGCATCATTAACTGCAGCTTGTTTTTTAATTAGGGATGCACACATGGAAGGTAAAAAAATCACTTTCTTAGAACAATTAGATATTGCTGGCGGTTCTTTAGATGGTGAATACATGGACACTAGGGGATACGTTGCTCGTGGTGGTAGAGAAACTGGAGCACATTTTGAATGCCTTTGGGATATTTGGAGTTCAATTCCAAGTTTAGAAGACCCAGAAATGAGTATTTTAGATTCTTATTTCTATACCAATTATGATGACCCAAACTATAGTAATTGTCGTATTACTCACAAGCAAGGCGAAAGATATGATGATGGCAAGTTTAATTTAACTCAAGCTCAAGTTCAAGAAATTGCAGAACTTTGCATGACTCAAGATGAAAAACTTGAAGATAAGGCAATTGAAGATATTTTCTCAGATGGTCTTTTAAATTCAGATTTCTGGACTTTGTGGAGAACAATGTTTGCCTTTGAAAACTGGCACTCTGCACTAGAAATGAAACTATACTTAAACCGTTTCATTCATCATGTTGGTGGACTTACAAATTTATCTGCACTTAGATTTACAAGGTATGACCAATACAATTCAATTGTGAAACCAATGGTTAAGTATCTTGAAAACCATGGATGTAAATTCCAATACAATATTAAAGTAACAGATGTAGATTTTGATATTTCTGAAAACAGAAAAGTTGCTACAAAAATTATAGCTGAAGATAAAGATGGCAATGATAAGTCTATTGACTTAACAGAAAATGATTTATTATTCATCACAAATGGCTCTATGACAGAAAATTCAAGTTATGGTGATGATAACACTCCAGCTGAACTTTCAGATGAACAAAGTGGTTGCTGGGAAATGTGGAAAAATATTGCCAAAAAATCAGATGACTTTGGTAACCCTGAAGTATTTTGTTCTGATGTAGAAAAGAGTAATTGGGAATCATGTACAGTAACTTGTCATGATGATTCTGTTCCAAAGTATATTGAAAAAATTACAAAGAGAAGTCCTTATGGTGGAAAAACTGTAACAGGTGGAATAGTAACTTGTGTTGATTCAAGTTGGCTTATGTCTTGGACAATAAACAGACAAGGACAATATCCAGAACAACCTGAAAATGATGTATGCGTTTGGGTTTACGGTTTATTTACAGATGTCAAAGGCGACTACATCAAAAAGAAAATGAGAGATTGTACTGGAAAAGAAATTACAAAAGAATGGTTATATCATATTGGAGTACCAGTAAATGAAATTGATACACTTGCTGAAACTTGTACAGCTGTACCAGTTATGATGCCATATATAACATCACAATTTATGCCTAGAAAGTTTGGCGATAGGCCATTAGTTGTGCCAAAGGGCGGAGTAAACTTTGCCTTCTTAGGACAATTTGCAGAAACTCTTGACGATCCAGGAAGGGATACAGTATTTACAACAGAATATTCTGGAAGAACAGCTATGGAAGCAGTTTATGTGCTTTGCGGTGTAGAAAAAGCTGTACCAGAAGTTTATGCTTCAAGATATGACATTAGATATCTTCTAAATGGAATGGTAGCATTATCAGATGGCAAAAAACCACAGCTTCCACTTAGCCCACTACAAAAAATTAAACTTGCTAAGTGCATAAAAGGCACAGATATTGAAGAAATGTTAAAAGAATTTAATATAATTTAAGAGATTAATTATAAAAAAATTGGGGCGGTTCTATCGTCCCATTTTTTATATTTATAAAGGGAGAATTCCATTAAAATAATAAGAAGCTTTTAGAATTAGAAAATATTAGGATCTTTTTTCTGCAATTTAATATATACTTATAAACAAAGTAATTAAATAAACTGGAAAAAATTTTAAATTAGGAGATTGATATGATAATAAGAAAAGCAGAGGCAAGGGACCTAGACGCAATTGAAAGTATATACAATAACGTACTTTTAAAAGAAGAAGAGGGCGAAGTTATTATTGGATGGAAACGTGGAATTTATCCAAGACGAGAAACTGCTGAGGAAGCTCTTAAAAAAAATGATATTTTTGTTATGGAAGATGAAGGAGCTATAGTTGGAAGTGGAATAATTAATAAAGAACAGGTTGATGTCTATGAAAAGGCAAACTGGAAATATAAGGCCAAAGATTCAGAAGTAATGGTTCTACACACTCTTGTAATTGACCCAAATAAAAGTGGAAAGGGTTACGGAAAGAAATTTGTAGAATTTTATGAAGACTACGCAAGGACAAATGACTGTAAATATTTGCGAATTGATACTAACGAGAAAAATAAAGTTGCACGTAATTTTTATAAAAGTCTAAGTTTTAATGAGATTGACTGCATTCCATGTATATTTAATGGGCTTCAAGGTGTGAATCTAATTTTATTTGAAAAAAAGCTTTAATTTTATAAAATTATGAATAAATTAAAAATTGGAGAGGGTTATGAAAGATATTGAAAAAATTTGTAGGGTCGCCTTGGTGCAAGCTGAGCCAGTGATGTTTGATAAGAAGGCATCTTTGGAGAAGGCTCTAAAATATATTGATGAAGCAAGTAAAAAAAGTCCAGATTTAATTGTGTTCCCTGAACTTTTTATTCCAGGCTATCCCATCGGCATGAATTTTGGTTTTAGCATGGGGAAAAGAAGCGAAGGTGGACGAAAAGATTGGATGCACTATTATAATGCATCCCTAGTCCCAGGTGAAGAAGAGTTTCTAAAACTTCTAGAGGCATCTAAAAAAACTGGAGCTTATATAAGTTTGGGATTTTCAGAAAGAGATTCTGTTAGCGGCACACTTTATAACAGCAATGTTATTTTTGAACCCAAGGGAACTTATAAAATACATAGAAAATTAAAACCAACTGGAAATGAGCGAGTGGTTTGGGGAGATGCCAACAAAAATTATTTTCCAATTACAGAGACAGCCTTTGGTCCTATTGGCAGCCTCATCTGTTGGGAGAGTTACATGCCCCTTGCTCGTGTTGCTCTCTATGAAAAGGGAATTACAATTTATATTTCGCCTAACACCAATGACAATCCAGAGTGGCAGGCAACAATTCAGCATATAGCAATAGAGGGCAAGTGCTTTTTCATCAATGCCGACATGATTGTCAGGTCCTCCTCTTATCCAAGGGATTTAAATGAAATTGAAGCCCTAAAGGATTTGCCAAGACTTGTGTGTAGAGGTGGCAGCTGCATTATTGACCCCTACGGACATTATTTGACTGAGCCTGTTTGGGATAGGGAAGAAATAATTTACGCAGACCTTGACATGACTTTAGTGGCAGCCTGCAAGATGGAGCACGATGCAGTGGGCCATTATGCCAGACCAGATGTCTTGGAACTAAGGGTCAATGACAAATAAAAATATGTGAAAAAATTTAGAAGAAGGGACAAAGAAAGACTGGTAGATAAAATTATCCGCCAGTCTTTTTTGTAATTTAAAATAAATTATCTTCGCTTTTTCATTGAGCCAAGCAGACCTCTTGCGATTTCTCTGCCTATACTTCTTGTAATTGTTCCAAGCATGGAGTCGATGCCCTTGTCGATGTAAGATTTTTGCTTTCGAGAAGATTTTCTCTCTTTTTCCAATTCTTTCTCGCGTCTTTCCATTTCTTTAAGCCTTTCTTCTTCTAGCTTTTCTCTTTCTTCTTGAATTTTTTCTCTTTCAATTCTTGCACATAAAACTTCATAGGCAGATTCTCTGTCAATGGGGTCTTTATATTTTGAATGAAGATTTGAAGCTTCTACTAAATTTCTATATTCAGCATCACTTAATGTGACAAAGGAGGAGTGTGGAGGAAGAATAATCGCTCTATCCGCAATAGTTGGTGCACCGCTTTCATCTGCGAAGGAAACTATTGCCTCGCCAGTTCTAAGATTTATAATTTCTTCCTTTAAATTCATTGAACCGTCTTGCCTAAAGGTATCTGCAACAGCGTTAATTGCCTTTAATTCCTTTGGAGAGTATGCCCTAAGTTGATGGACAATTCTGTTAGAAAGCTGTGAAGAAATTTCCTCAGGAATATCAAGTGGATTTTGTGTAATGAAGAAGACACCAACGCCTTTACTTCTTACAAGTCTTACAACTTGAATTATTTTCTCCTTTAAAATATTTGGAGTATTATTAAAAAGTAAATGAGCTTCATCAAAGAAAAAAACAAGCTTAGGCTTATCTAAATCGCCAACTTCTGGGAAGTTTTCATAAATTTCTGACAAGAGATAAAGTAAAAGCATGGAATATAAAAGTGGATTTGAAATTAATTTATTAGCATTTAAAATATTTACAAGACCCTTGCCAGAAGAATCAGTCCTTATCAAATCATTTATGTCAATGGCAGGTTCGCCAAAAAATAAATCTCCACCAGCATCTTCAATAAATAATAATTTTCTTGAAATTGCAGAAAGACTTTGACTTGCTACATTGCCATAAATTTTGCTGATTTCATCTCTATTGTCGTTTACATAATTTATTACTTGTTTTAAGTCCTTTAAATCAATTAACAATAGACCCTCACTGTCAGCAACTTTAAAAATTATATTCAAAACTCCACTTTGGGTGTCATTTAAGTCCAAAATATTTGAGAGCATAAGAGGTCCCATTTCAGAAACTGTAACTCTAAGGGGCATACCCTTTTCGCCATAAATATCCCACAGAGATACAGGATATTTTTTAAATTCAAAATTAGAGATGCCCAACTCACTAAGTCTTTCTTGCAACTTGTCATTCATTTCGCCAGACTTAGAGATATTGGCAAGGTCGCCCTTGACATCGGCAAGTATAGTTGGCACTCCTGCATCAGATAAGCCTTCAGTTAAGACCTTTAGGGTAACAGTTTTACCAGTTCCTGTGGCACCGCTTATTAGTCCATGCCGATTTACTTTATTTAAAAGAATACAATTTTCAGATTTTCCCTTTCCAATTAAAATTTTGTCCATGAGAACCCCCTTTATTAAAGTTATTATCTATATTTATTATAGCAAAGATTACAAAAGTTCACATAAAATAAATTGCAAAGAATGTTATAATTAATTAAAAGATTGAGAGGGATCTTATGGAATATGTAAAAAAGATTTATGGAGTAAATAGAGAGGAACTGGCAGGGGATTCCTATCTTAGAGAAATTCCCTTTCTAAAAAATTTTAAGGGAATGGATATAGATAGTCCTGTAACATTTTTTGTAGGAGAAAATGGTACTGGAAAGTCCTCACTTCTTGAAGCCTTGGCAGTAAGACTTGGCTTTAACGCAGAAGGCGGTTCAAAAAATTTTAATTTTGCAACAAAAGAAACTCACTCAGGACTTGGAGAAATTTTAGAAATTGGGAGAGGACCAGGCAAGGAGAGGGATGGATTTTTCCTCAGAGCAGAATCTTTTTATAATCTTGCATCAGAAGTTGACAACTTAGCAGGTTCTGGTTACCCAGACTTTTATGATTCTTATGGGGGCAAGTCACTTCATTTTCAATCTCATGGCGAGGGCTTTCGTTCCTTAATTTTAAATAGATTTAGGGGTAAGGGAATTTATTTATTAGATGAACCAGAATCAGCCCTTTCACCAACATCAATAATGTCCCTCTTGTGCATAATTCATGAACTTGAAAAAGAGGACTCCCAATTTTTTATAGCAACACACTCGCCAATCCTCTTGGCATATCCTAACGCAAAAATTTTTGAATTTTCTGAAAGTGGCATAGAGGAGAAGACCTATAAAGAGACAGAAACCTATAGCATCACAAAAACTTTTTTAGATGACCCAGAAAAGATGATTTATTTATTATTTAATGAGAAAAATTAAAGGGAAAGACTACTCTGATGTTGAGTAATTATTAAATGTTTTTTTAGAGAAGGTTTTGACTTTCTCAAATTTCATGACAAAGAAATATATTGTAATTTATTAATGTCAAAGATTTGTCTATATTTTGTTTGTTGTATCTATTTTTTTATTTATTATTGTAAATCTTTGTGTTAATATTTCTTGTGTATCTTTACATTAAGTTAATAGCTAAGAAAATAAAAATGTAAAAGTAAATTTAAAATAAAGTAGTAGGCAATTTATTTTAAGTTTATTGTATGTTAGTTATGCTATTAATTACCGTGTAATATAAAAGTTTAATAAGAGATTTAAAGATACTCATATATAAGTTTGGAGGAAAATATGAAAAAAGTTGTAGCGACTACTATGGCGACTTTATTATTTGGACTTTCAATTCCTGTCAATTCCTTTGCTTTGCCAAATAATACAGAAGGATTAGAGTCTAATATAATTGAAGATTTTAATGTAAAAAAATTTAATGGAAGAATAATTGATAGAGATCCAAATTTTAGATTAGCAGGCGAAAATAACAGACAACAATCTGCTGATAACAAGAGGCAACCAGATGCTATTATTAACAGTAAAAGTGTCGGTGGTGTTAAACCAGAGGGTTATGTAACTGTTACTTATAAAGTTGATCCGTCAATGGGAAAATTTAAAATTGGAGGCGATGATGTTCCTGAATCTAGATTGGAATATTTTGTAAATCCAAAGGTTGATATTCAATTATTTGATGTTTCTAGTGTTAAGCCTGCTGTAAAAGATACTACTAAATATGAGTTGGATGAAAAAAATCCTTGGATTATTGAGCCAAGTTCTTTAGATATGCAAAGTGAAGTAAAAGGAGATATAACTTTAACAGCAAATATAAGAGACATCACAACTGGAAATCCTACGCCTGGACCTAGCATTGCAGAAAGAATTAAATCTAATAACCTTCGTCCTGTGGATATTTCTGTTTGGTTGAATGATGAAATTAATTGGAAAGAAGGAGTTGAACTTGATACTTCTGTAAATGATGAGGAACTTAAAAAAGCCTTTGATGAGGCAACATTCGATGGCGGCAATAGAAATTCAAAAAATGTAGCAACAACAAAGTTAAATGGAACAATTAAAGTTACTTTTAAAGACACATCATCCATTGAAGTTCAAAATCAAAGACTTTTTGTATTTCCACATATAACTGCTTCTTCTTATGGAAATGCTCCAAAAGATGCAGTAGAAACTACTTTCTTATTAGGAGAAGGAACTAAAGCTGGAGAAGGTCAACATGAAAAAGTTGGAAGTGCAGAACAACCAGTTTCTTATCAAACATACAAGATAAAACCTGGAACTGATGTATTAACAGCTACTATTGCTACAAATGTAAATATTTTTAATAACATTTCAGCAAAAACTGTTGATGATTCTTATTCTGATCTTAAATGGGAGCCAGAAAACTATATAGTAAATGAAAATAATAACACATTTACTGCAAGGGCAATTAAGTCTTATAAAGTAAAATTTGAATTTAAAGCTTACGATACTGACAATGGCAATAGTGATATCAATTCTTTACCTAAAGAATTAAAAGATAAATTGCCAAGTGAGGTTAAGGTTAAAAAGGGAGAATCTTATGACCCAACTAAACCTGCTAATTTTGTTGAAACAGTAACAGATAATTCTGGAGAAGTTACAAATATTTATGAATGGACTTTTTCTGGTTGGAATCCAACAAGAATAGGTAAGGCAGAAAAAGATGAAACTATTACTGGAACATGGAAGAGAAAAAAAGTGACATCTGCAAAACCTACAGCTGAAAAAGCAACTGAAGGCGACAAGGTTATTAAGGGTCAAGGTATTGCTGGTTCAACTATAAAAATAAAACTTGGGGATAATAAAACTGTTGAGTCTAAAGTTCTTGACAATAAAAAATGGGAAGCTACATTAGATAGGGAACTAAAGAAAGACGAGAAAGTTATAATTACTCAAGTTGAAAAGGGTAAAAAAGAATCTGAGCAAGTAGAGTTAACTGTTGCTGAAAAAGAAAATAACAAACCAGCTGCAAGTATTGCAGATAGAATTAAATCTGATAAATTACATCCTGTGGATATTTCTGTTTGGGAGAATGATGAAATTAATTGGAAAAATGGTGTTAAGCTTGATGATTCTGTAAGTGAGCCTGAACTTAAAAAAGCCTTTGAGGAAGCTACTTTTAAAGGAGACAATAGATACTCAGGTGCAATATCTACAAATGGAAGTGAAGGAAATATTGTAGTAACTTTTAAAGATAATTCTTCACTAACTGTTAATGGTCAAAAACTTTTTGTATTTCCACATGTAACTGCTTCCACTTTCACAAATACACCAAAAGATGCAGTAGTAACTACTTTCTTATTAGGAGAAGGAACTAAAGCTGTAGAAGGTCAAAATGAAACAGTAGGAAATGCAGAACATCCAGTCCCATATAAAACATATAAGATAAAGTTAGGTACTGACGTTTCAAAATTTAAGCTTCCAACTAAAGAGAATATTTTTGATAATATTTCTGCTATGCCAGCTGATGATTCTTATTCTGATCTTAAATGGGAGCCAGAAAACTATATAGTAAGTGAAAATAATAACACATTTACTGCAAGGGCAATTAAGTCATTTAAAATAAGTTTTGAGTTTAAGGCTTATGATTCTGATAATGGGAATAATGATATTAATTCATTACCAAAGGATTTAACGGATAAACTTCCAAAAGAGCTTAAGGTTAAAAAGGGAGATGCATTTGACGCCCCAACTAAACCAGAAAACTTCGTTGAGATTCTAAAAGATAATTCTGGAGAAGTTACAAAAGTTTATGAATGGACTTTTTCTAGTTGGAATCCAACAAGAATTAATAATGCAGAAAAAGACGAAAAAATGACTGGAACATGGAAGAGAAAACAAGTAACATCTGCTGAACCTACAGCTGAAAAAGCAACTGAAGGCGACAAAGCTATTAAGGGTCAAGGTATTGCTGGTTCAACTATAAAAATAAAAGTAGATAATAAAATAGTTGAAGCTAATGTTACTAATAATGGAAAATGGGAAGCTAAATTAGATAGGGAACTAAAGAAAGGCGAGAAAGTTTTAATTACTCAAGTTGAAAAGGGTAAAAAAGAATCTGAGCAAGTAGATATAACTGTTGCTGAAAAGGAAAATAACAAACCAACACCTAAGCCAGAACCAAATCCTCAGCCTAATCCAAACCCTACACCAAATCCAAAGCCAGAACAAAAACCTATACCTGATTATAGATTACAAAATTTAAAGAGAGGTAATTATGACAGGACTAGAACATATAAGGTAAACACTTATATATCAAATAGAACATTGGCAGAAGATAAAAAAGACTTACAAACAACAAAAAAAGATTTATCAGTAAAATATGTAATTAATGTAAATAATACTGAGTATGAGTTTGTTAAACATGGCGTAACTCAAAAGAGAATGCTTGATGTAATGCCAACAATAAAAAATGACAGACTAATGTTACCACTTAGAAGTCTTGCTGAAATGATTGGTGCAAAAGTAGAATGGAATTCTCAAACTAGAGTTGCAACTTTTACAAATAATGATTTAGTTGCAAAAATTCAAATTGATGGAGATGAAATTTTACTTTCTAATGGAAAAGTTATAAAAATGGATTCAAAACCATTAAATATTAATGGAAGAATTCTTGTATCTATTTCTAATGTAGCAAATGTATTTGGGCTAACAAATGGAAATACAAAAGATGGCATTGATCAAGATATTGAGTGGGATGAAGTTAATAAGACAGTTACAATTAATTTAAAAAAATAAATTTTGATAAAAATTAATTACAGATGTAAAAAGAACTTGGAAAAATAAAATCCAAGTTCTTTTTTAGTATTTAAAATAATGAAGATAAAAATTAAATAGATTTTAAAGCTTCTTTTATGTCTTCGATAATGTCTTCTGCATCTTCTATGCCTACGCTCATTCTTATTAAATCAGAACTAATTCCTGCTTGTTTAAGTTCTTCTTCATTCATTTGTCTGTGAGTTGTGGATGCAGGGTGCAGGACACAAGTTCTTGAGTCGGCAACATGAGTTACAACTGCTGCAAGTTTTAGTGAGTCCATGAATTTTGTTGCGGCATCTCTTCCGCCTTTAACTCCAAAGGAAATTACTCCACAAGAACCATTTGGTAGATACTTTTTAGCAAGTTTATGTTGTGAATCTTTTTCTAGAGCAGAAAAACTTACCCAAGAAATTTTTTCATTTGATTCTAAAAATTCTGCAACTGCAAGGGCATTTTCATAATGTCTTGGCATTCTCAAATGTAAAGTTTCAAGTCCAAGTCCTAAATAAAATGAATTTTGTGGAGATGGAATGCTTCCAAGGTCCCTCATTAAAGTTGTAGTCATTTTTGTAATGTAAGCAGCTTTGCCAAAACTTTCTGTGTAAATGGCTCCATGATAAGTTTCATCTGACTCAGTAAGTCCTGGGAATTTATCCTTGTGCTTTGACCAGTCAAAGTTTCCAGAATCTATTACTGCTCCGCCAACAGAATTGGCAAAGCCATTCATATATTTTGTAGTGGAGTGAGTAACAATGTCAGCACCCCATTCAAAGGGCCTCAAAAAAATTGGT
>UMIY01003428.1_pt1 | contig 11288 bp, 4 predicted proteins | sample 1965921 | NCBI WGS metagenome assembly UMIY01 (sample SAMEA4836134, study PRJEB28245) | human gut metagenome | biome: gut microbiome; material: fecal sample | place: Denmark | collected 2008
CTTCCGGTTATCGGTGTTCCAATCTCAGGTTCCGTACTCGATGGACAGGACGCACTTTACTCTATCGTGCAGATGCCATCCGGAATTCCGGTTGCAACCGTAGCAATCAATGGTGCAAAGAATGCCGCATATCTCGCATTGCAGATCATCGGTGTACAGCATAAGGAAGTGCAGGAAAAGCTCCTTGCAGAGAGAAAGCAGATGGAAGAAAGCGCCATGAAGGCAAACGAAGAAGTGATTGCAAAATACAACTAAGACAAGTTGCAGAGACAACACCAATTTTTAACAAAATTCCATTTTACTTTACTATCTTTATCAAGTATAATAAAAGTAGCGTGGATTTCACGGTATGAAGATGAGAATTATAGGAGGGTTTTATTACAATGGGAATTTTACAGAGATTTAAAGACATTATGGCTTCAAATATCAATGCACTTCTCGATAAGGCAGAAGATCCGGAGAAGATGATTGATCAGACACTTCGTAACCTGACAAAGGATCTGGCAGAAGTGAAGAAGGAAACAGCTGCCGTTATGGCAGATGAGCAGAGATGCAAGCGCGAGCTGGATGAAGTGAATTCTGAGATTACGAAGATGCAGGCATACGCAGAGAAGGCACTTCTTGCCGGAAACGAAGCAGATGCCATGAAGTTCTTAGAGCAGAAGAACCAGCTTACAGCGAAGCAGGCAAGCTTGCAGCAGACCTATGATGTTGCAGCTGCAAATGCGATGAAGATGCGTCAGATGCATGACAAGCTTGTGACAGATATCAACCAGCTTGACTCCCGCCGTGATGCAATTAAGGCGAAGATGAAGGTTGCTAAGACTCAGGATCGTCTGAACAAGATGACGAACAATCTGTCAGATTCAGCAAGCAGCATGGCTGCCTTTGATCGTATGGAAGCAAAGGCGAACGCAATGCTCGATCAGGCAAATGCCATGACCGAATTAAATCAGACAACACAGGAGAGTGGCATCGACAGTTTGGCAGCCAAGTATGATGCAGCTCCAAATGCAGCTGTACAGGATGAGCTGGCAGCGATGAAGGCAAAGTTAGGTTTACAGTAAACCGATGCCGGGATTAAATGACAAACAGTTAGAGGCCTGTTGTACAACCGACGGGCCTTTACTTATTTTAGCTGGTGCTGGCTCTGGAAAGACCAGAGTGATCACACACCGGATCGCATATCTGATCGATGAGATGTCAGTCAATCCATACAATATACTGGCAATCACATTTACGAACAAGGCTGCGGCAGAGATGCGGGAACGAGTAGACAATCTGGTAGGATTTGGCGCTGAGAGTGTGTGGGTATCAACCTTCCATTCCATGTGTGTGCGGATTCTGCGTAAACATATTGACAAGATTGGTGGAACAAGCAGTTTCACAATCTATGATGCAAGTGAACAGAAGACTGTTGTAAAAGAAGTGTTGAAATATCTGCAACTAGACCCGAAGCTCTATCCGGAGCGGGCGATGCTTTCGGCGATATCGAAGGCAAAGGAAGGGTACATGACACCGGACGATTATGAGAAAGCACATGCGGCAAGCTTCCGGGATCAGAAGATTGCGGAGGTTTACCGGGAATATCAGAAGCGTCTGCAGAGCAACAATGCGCTTGATTTTGATGATTTGATTTTCAAGACGATCTTTCTTTTTGAGACGAATCCAGATGTGCTTGCTGAGTACCAGACACGGTTTAAGTACATTATGGTGGACGAGTATCAGGATACGAACCATACACAGTTTATATTGGTGAAGATGTTGGCGGCGAAATACCGGAACTTATGCGTTGTAGGTGATGACGACCAGAGTATCTATAAGTTCCGTGGCGCGAACATCTATAATATCCTGAATTTTGAGGAAGAATATCCGGATGCCAAGGTAGTAAAACTGGAGCAGAACTACCGTTCCAAGGCGAATATCTTAAATTCTGCAAATGCGGTGATCGCGAATAACGAGGGAAGAAAGGATAAACGTCTTTGGACAGAGCAGGAGGATGGTGAGAAGGTAACATTTACCCGGTACGGCACGGAGTACGAGGAGGCGAACGGCGTTGCATCTCGGATCAAGACCTTGAAGAATCAGGGGGTATCACTCGATGATATCGCAATCTTGTATCGTACCAATGCGCAGTCCCGTGTGCTTGAGGAAAAACTTCTGTATGAGAATCTCCCATATAAAATCTATGGTGGACAGAACTTCTATGGAAGAAAAGAAATCATGGATCTCGTAAGTTATCTGAAGGTGCTTGCAAACCCGATCGATGATCAGGCAATCAAGCGTATCATCAATGTGCCGAAGCGTGGTATTGGTGCGACGACCGTGGATAAGCTTGATATGTATGCGCAGTCCAATGGATATAATCTGTATGATGCACTGTTAGATATCGAAGAAGTACCTGGCATGACACGGAATGTGGAGAAAATCCGGAAATTTACAGATATGATGGAAGGATTTAAAGCACGACTGGTACATGGAGAATTCATCAGTGAAGTGTTCGATGCAATCATGGATGAAAGCGGATATCGCGAAGTATTGGAGGCGGAAGCTACGGATGAAGCGCGTACCAGGTTGGATAACTTGGAGGAATTAAAGAATAAGATCGTTACCTATGAAGAGAGTGCAGAGGTGCCAACACTGACTGGACTTCTCGAAGATATCGCGCTGGTGGCAGATACCGAGGAGGAAGACGAGGATGGTGTGCCAACCGCAAAGGTGACGCTGATGACCTTACATAGTGCGAAAGGCTTGGAGTTTCCGTATGTATTTATGACTGGTATGGAAGAACGGTTATTCCCAAGTGGCATGTCGCTGGATTCGGATGATCCGGATGCACTTGAAGAGGAGCGGAGACTTTGCTATGTCGGAATTACACGTGCGATGGAGAAACTGTATATGACGGCTGCCGGACAACGGATGGTGCATGGTTCGACGAATTTCGAGGAAGTATCGCGGTTCGTCAAGGAGATTCCGAAGCATTATTTGGAATATGAGGAGAAAGCCTTTGGCTATGCTCCAGCAAATATGGATCGGATTCCGTCGAAGAAACCGGCAGAGCAGGTAATTCAGTTAAAGGCATACGGAAAGAACAACCCGTATACACGACCTGCCACAGCTACTGCGAACCCGAGCGCCAATCCGGGATTCGGGAAGGCATTCCCGATGGGAAATACAGCGTCGGCACCGGCAAGCTATGAAGTAGGGGATAAAGTACGCCATATTAAATTTGGAAATGGCGAGGTGATTGATGTGATTCCATCGGGCGGTGACCAGGAAATCGTGGTGAATTTTGACCGTGTCGGAGAAAAACATTTATTTGCATCGCTTGTAAAAATGAAAAAGTTGTAAATGACGGTAGAAATATCGGATAAGCTGTGGTAAAATCATTATATCAGTAGCGATGAAAGGAAGGTAGAAAACTATGAGAAAGTGTTGTGACGAAGTAAAAGTTGTAAAAGAAGACGAGTGCGTAACAGAAGCAAAGAACGCGTTTCTCTCTGTTGCATTGATCGTTGGTATTCTGACAATCATCGTAGGTATCTGCGTAGCAGTTTACAAGTACCTGACACCAGATTACTTAGATGATTTCGATGATTACGATGATGACTTTGATGATAGCTTCTTTGATGATGACGATGCAGAGGCATCCACAGAGGAGAAGAAGGACGAAGAATAAAACATACTTCGGAAGATGGTTACAAAAACCTGTCGCACCAGAATAGGTGTGGCAGGTTTTTTGTGTTTTAATAGTCAAAAAAAGCACAAATTTATAGACGCAATATGTTGAAAACACAAGCACTTTCATGTAAAATATTATGCGATAGTGGGTTACTGTCGATATAAAAATTGAACAGTAATAATTCATAACTTAACTTTACTCTGAACAGAGGTATGTCGGAGTTTATCATAGATGGTTCCAATGCATAAATGCGAGGATGCATTAGGAAAAAAGAAAATGGAGGATGGAGTTTATGAACAAACAAAAAAACAAGAAAAAAGTGATCGCATTTCTGCTTTCTATCTTGATGTTAATTTCATTATTCCAGAACATCAGCTATACACCGATTGCAGAAGGTGGGGAGACAGAGAGTGTCGCGTCGGAGAGTGATGCGCAAGGTCAGGCAGCAGAACCGTATGACGCACAGTTTGTATCAGAAACAGGGGAAGACTTAAATGGGGTAGTGTTGAATCCGATATCGGATAGCACCTCAATTCCATCTGCAGATCAGATAAATCTGTCTGATTGGGACAATTCAACGACTACTGGTGTGACAATCGACTATAGTGTGACGATTACACATGATGGAAAAGAACAAAATATTGATGATGTTACAAAAATTTATGATCAGGATAAGCTGAATATCAAATACGATTGGAAATTTGACAATGCAGGAAACGGAGGCGTAACGCAAGATGGAAGTCCGGTATATGTCAAAATTGATATGAATAGCTTGCAAAATATCAATCTTGAGACAGATGTTGTATATCCAATTACCGATGAAATCTATGGAACCACCGGGTATGTCTATATCAAGGATGGCGTTGCATATGTATGTATCAATAATGAGAATTTTTTGAAAAGTAGTGATCGTGCAGGAACGGGCATTATACATGGAAATATTGATGTTGAAGATAAGGATAATATAAAGTCCGGTGATAAGATTACAATTGCAACGGGTAAATTTACATATGAAAAAGTATATGATGATGGGACAGCTACAAGTAGTTTAAGAGCGTCTAAATCTTTATCAGGTAATGCATATTATGATAAAGTTACAAAAACATGGAAACAGGATTATAAAATTACACTTGACACAACTGGAGAGGTAACAGATGTTCAGTTGTCAGATATTCCCGGATCTAAGCTGGGATTGGATGGAGAAATCAAGGTTTCATCTTCAACAGATGATAATGTAAGTACAGGTACTAAATATGCAAGCTTTGAAGATATGAAACAGCAGATTACAAAACTTGGTAAGGCAAATGGAAGTACAAAGGTAGAGTTATCCTATACTATGACAATTGCAGACGAGGGTATTTTTGATAATCAGTCAGGCAGTGGTGATGCTTATAAAAATAAATTATCCTATACATACAAGGATAACAAACAGACAACGACAACTCCAAATACAGTTGAGGCCTCCTATTGGGTTGAACGTCCAAGTGTAAGCAAAAACGGTGCGTTGAATGATAATATTGTTACCTGGACAATCAAAATTGATTTAAAAGATTATCGGCAGGAATATTCATCATTAGAAGAGTTCCTTGGGGCAACAGGAAGTATTCTGGATTTTCCTGAAGCAACAGGATCGGTATTGTGCGATAGTACAGGTAATCCTTTAACAGATGGAAACCTTGATGCAAGTATATTTACGAATAGTGGAAATGGCGTGTACACTGCAACTGTGTATACAAAAGTAACAGATGACTATATGGATTCGGTTGCACCAGCACCTGTAAAGAATACCGTTACGGTTACCAATAACCAAGGGTACTCCTACAAAGGAGATGGAACGGTAAATACACCGGGCAAAAATTGGACGATAAGCAAAAGTGCAGGTGGATATGATAAGACAACTGGTATGATTACATGGAGCATTACATTCCCGGATGTACCGAAGGGTATAACCAATGTGTTGATTGATGATGATATGCGGAGCTTTGAGTCAACACCAGGAAATATGGCGTATATATGTAATGCAAAGTTACAATATAAAACGGCAGATGGAACGATTAGTAGTGTCAATGTAACAGACGAAAATGGGGCATATGTATCGAATGCAATCATCACCTCTTATACACAGGGAGGTACAGCTGCACATCAACAGTATGGATACAAGTTTGAGTTTGCTGATAGTGCTTTTGCTGATGATAGTAAAAGAATTACAGAAATGACATTAACATATCAGACAAAGGTAACTGATACAGATTTGAATACTGTTCAGCGTACGTTTGTAAATAATGCAACGTTGAACTATACATCAAATGGCGTAAAAGGCTCAACAAGCAGTAGGGCGAAGTACAAGAATGAAATTCCTCCTTTAAACAAAACATCTGTGGCAGGAAGCACAGAAGGAACAATTGAATATACATTGGATATTGCATTGAATGCTTTCACACTTACAAACGGAACATCAATTGTGATTAAAGATCAGCTTCCATCAGGAATGGAGTTAGTGGATTCATCTGTAGGTGCGGAATATTGGGCGATTAATGATAATCAGAAATTATCGTTAAAAAGTAATAAATGGGTAAGTGGTAGTTATCAGAATGGTTCGATATCTGGAGATGTATCAATTTCTGCAGACACAACCGAAGCAGGCGTAACGACATTTAACGTTGGCGTGAATTCTGACATGCAAACGATTGTTTCTGAGATGGAAGGCAATGGATACACAGCGCATATTTATGTAACATATACAACAAAGATTACAGATATGGAGTCGTTTGCAAAAGGCGGAGAACAGTCTTTTACCAATTCGGCTCAGATATTCTACAATAATGTTGCTGTTGGAGAACCTGTGAGCAATACTAGAAAGTTAACTCCGAGTCCTTTGGTAACAAAGACAGGAACATTCAATGGACAGCCTGCGGCAGGAGATACTGTATATAATCTGGCAAAATATGAAATAGATGTAAATGCGAATGCATATGATCTGGCAGATGGAGATACTTTCATAGCGGCTGTTGATACACTTGGAAATGCGTTTATTTACGATATATCAACCGTAAAAGTTTATGAAGTAACGCAGGCGGGAGAATCACTGCTGACGAAGGGAACGGATTACAAGGTTGTCTATGATTCGACACGGAATTCGTTGAAATTTGAATTGCCGGACAATAAGCATCTGCGTATTACATATACCGCAAAATGTACTTTGAAGGCAGGAGAAACTTTGACAGAAACGAATTCCGGAAATACGTTTTCATTATCAAATTATGACCCTTCTCATTCGGGGACAACAGATTTTAGAGGAAATGTAGTTGTAAAATCAGAGAATTCATCATCTTCAGATTCAGGTACGGTAACGCTGTTCAAATACTGGATAGATGATGAAGGCAATCAGCAGCCATTGAATGGTTCGACGTTTGAATTATACAAAGCAACCTGGGACGGTTCAGCAATGATATTGAATGCAACGCCAGAACAGGGAACAGATGTCTTGAAAGTAACTGATGAAGAAACGGGTATGTTAACCATTAGTGGATTGAAACATGATCAGTATTATGCACTGGTTGAGAAATCTGCAAAAGATGGGTTTGTTGTCAGAGTGGAACCATATTATTTCGTTTTACCGGGTACGAACAATCTGAGAATGCCAGCAGGTGTTAAAGGAAAAGAGTTTACAGCGGATACTGGTTATATCTTGTCTTATGAGAATAAGAAAGCAACATACTATACAGGTTCCTACGACTTCTCAGCTACAAAGCAGTTAGATGGCACAACCGATTATGCAAGCGGAAATACCTACACCTTTGCGAATTTTGTAGTGGAAGAGGTATCAGCAGACGCTGCAAACGCTACCAAGAAAAAGGATATTACGACCGGAACAACTGCTGGAAATACAACGGGAGCGATTACATTTGCAGATAAGGTAAGTTATAGTTCTGCAACAGCCGGAGATGTAGGAAAACATTACTACAAGGTTTATGAGAAAAGCTCTGGGTACACAGATGTAACAACGGATACGAACTATTATATTCTGACGGTAGATGTTGCATTGGATAATGCTACAAATCCGACAAAGCTGGTTGCAACATGCAGTAAGATTACGAAGTATAACAGTGCAGGAACCGGTACCACGGCTTCAGAGGTTGTATTTAATAATACGACCGTGACTACGACGATTCAGGGTACAAAATCATGGGTTGGTGATACCACAGCAGATCGTCCGGCTAGCATTCAGGTAAAGTTATATAAGTTGAAACAGGGTGGAAACGAGAATGACGATGCCGATTGGGAACAGGTCGGAGCAGTCAGGACTGTAGATGCAGCAAGTGCATGGAAGTATTCATTTGGAACATTGCCAAAGTATTATCCGGGAATGGCTACTGAGATTCCATATAAGGTAGTAGAGACAGCGGTCGCTGGATATACGACAAGTTACCCTGCAGGTACTTACGATATCGTGAATACAATGATTCAGACATCCGGCAGCATTACATTTACTGCATTAAAGAAGCTGGATAATGCAACGAACTATTCAGCTAACTATACATTTGCGGGATTTGCAGTGGATGAGCTGAATGCAGATCTGTCAATAAAGACGACAGAGGCTGCTACAGGAACAACAAATGGAAGTACAAATGGAACCGTAACATTCACACCACTGACATATGATTCTTCGGTAGCAGGAGATGTCGGAGAGCACATTTACAAGATTTATGAAAAAGAATCTGGTTATGCAGGTGTTACAAAAGATGATACATATTATGTAGTCAAGGTAAATGTGACTAAGAATACTGCAAGCAACAAATTGGATGTCGCAGTCACTTCTGTACAGAAATATGTGAATGGAGCTGCGAGCGGCAGTGAAGGAACAAGCTTAGGTGCAGTCATCTTTGAGAATACAACGGAAAAGACATCTGTATCAGGAACCAAGACATGGGTAGATACGGGATATGAAGCGTATCGTCCATCCAGCATTGAATTGAAACTGTATCGATTGAAGAAGGGTACGACAGCAGATTGGGAGTATGTAAATACAAAAAAGAGTCTGAGTACAACAGAAACGACGAAGAGCTTTACCTTTGATAATCTGGATAAATACTATGCAGGTACAGATGAGGAAATCCGGTATAAGGTAGAAGAGACACCGGTTTCTGGGTATACGACGACATATGCAGCGAATGGCTATGATATCACGAATACCTTACAGAAAACGAAGGTGTCGATCCGCAAGGATTGGGATGATAATAATGACGCAGATGGGAACAGACCACAGAATCTTAAGGTTTCCTTAATGGAAAATGGAGTTTCCCTGTCGAAGGACATTACATTGAAGGTGGCGAATAACTGGACAGCAAGCTGGGACAATCTGCCGGTTTATAAGAACGGTGTAGAGATTCAGTATTCGGTTGTCGAGGATACCGCAAGCATGCCTGCTTCATATTCACAGAAGTCTTCTGTAATCCAGAAGCAGAGCGATGGAACGTATCTGGCGGTTATCACAAACCAGTACTCGATGGATAAAGTCAGTCATACAGTGACAAAGGTATGGGATGATAATAACAACCGCGATGGATTGCGGACACCAATTACAGTACGACTTATAGCGGATGGCAGAGCTGTTACAGATCCGGAAGCAACGAAGGAATTGAATGAGACCAATCATTGGACATACACGTGGAATGATCTGAACAAGCAGAATGCGGCAGGTACGGATATTGTGTATACGGTTGAAGAAGTTGGTACAGTTAGCGGTTATACAACGACTGTTGTGACATCAGGATCAGCGACAACGATTACGAATAAACGTACAGTTCGGACAAGAAATATCACAGTCAATAAAGTATGGGCGGATAATAATGCTACATCCCGTCCAACGAGTGTAAATGTTCAGTTGTATGCAAATGGTTCTGCATTTGGAACTGCTGTAACACTGGAAGATGCAAATCACTGGACTTATACATGGAATGACCTTCCATATAATGAGGCTGGACAGGAGATTGCGTATACAGTCAAAGAGGTAGCTGTACCACAGGGCTATGGTGTATCTTACAGCCCGATGACAGTTGATACAACAACAGGAAATGGATCTATTACAGTTACAAACTCTTATCCGTCTACGACAAGAACGGTGACAAAGGTATGGGATGATCAGAATAATAATGATCGGAAACGACCAACCAGCATACAGGTACAGTTAATGTATGATGGAAATGTATATGACACGGTAACTTTGAGTGAAACAAATCATTGGACTTATACATGGACAGAGCTTCCGAAGTACAGTGATGTAGCAGCAAATACAGAATATGTATATACAGTCAAAGAAGTCGATGTACCAGCCGGATATATTGTAAGTTATGTGAAGAAGAATGCTTCTGGTACAACTGTGACAGCAGAAGATGCTGGTGAAAACGGTGTATTTGAGGTTCGAAATTCATATACAACACAAAAGGGTGATATCGAGGTTGAAAAGAAGTGGGTTGGCGACAACCTGGCAGCAGATGATCATAGTGCAATCACAGTCACGCTTTATAAGAATGGTGTTGCAACAGCAAAGACTTTGAAACTGGATAAGACAAATAACTGGAAGGGTACATTTACAGATCTCGACAAATACGAGAATGGCGTTGAGATATCGTATAGTGTGAGAGAGACAGAGGTTGCAAATTATGTAGCTTCTTATGCACCGGCAAGTGGAAGCATTGGAGATAAAATCGTTGTGAAAAATATATATGCTCCGGCGAAGCTTGTGTTGACAAAGACCGTAGCGGGTGGTGTATCCAAAACAGATGCGGAGCAGACAATTCGCTTTGAGGTTGTTGAGGATGCAACCGGTACAAAGACAACCTATAGTCTTGCAGATTTTTCTTATGATACTGCTAGTAAGACGTGGACGAAGGAAATCAGTTGCAATGCAGGCAGCTATACAGTCAATGAGATTGCTTCAGATGTAGATGGATATACGTTGAGCAAGATCACATATGTGGTAGACGCGCAGACTGCAGTGGAGGGCAAAACCGCTTCGGTTGTAATCGGAGATCATGCGACAGCAAATGTTGCATATACAAATAAGTATGACAAGATAACGACTGAGACAACAGAAACAACCGAGACGACCGAAACAACGGAAACGACTGAAACAACGGAAACCACAGAAACAACAGATACAACCACAGAGATTACGACGACGGAGACAAGTACTACGAGTACGACAACCACGACGACAACAACTACGACATCTTCCAACACAGTGAAGAAGACAGGTGATACAGCGCCGATTGCTCCAATCACCATTATAATGATAGTTGCGGCTGTTGGAATAATCATACTTGGTGTTTCCAAAAAGAAACGAAGCGATAAGTAAATAAGTTTTACGAAGAAGGGCTTTCTGTAAGCCCCTCTTTTAAGTAAACAGAAGGATTTGAAAATAAATGAAACAAACATACAATAAGGAAGCGTTTCGATCGCTGATCACCTTATCCATCCCGACCGTATTAGAAGAGGTGCTGTCGACGCTGCTTCAATATGTTGATACGGCGATGGTGGGACATCTGGGTGAGAAAGCAACGGCAGCAGTCAGCACGACAACAACCATCGGCTGGCTGATCCACTC
>UMIY01001225.1_pt1 | contig 11271 bp, 10 predicted proteins | sample 1965921 | NCBI WGS metagenome assembly UMIY01 (sample SAMEA4836134, study PRJEB28245) | human gut metagenome | biome: gut microbiome; material: fecal sample | place: Denmark | collected 2008
GCGTCGACGTTCCCGACAACGGCACCCCCGCCCCGGACTTCGACCTCGAGCTGCTGCGATTCACCCCCGTGGAGAGCTCCGCACCGACACGGATGCTGCGCGCCTCGGTCAACGCCGCACTGGAGTACAAGCTCTGGAAGCGCCGTATCGGCATCGGACTGCTCTACACGCTCCGCTTCCTGAACTACTCGACGGTGCACAACATCACCGCCTCGGTCAACATCCAGCCCACGCGATGGCTCACCTTCACGGGCAGCTACTCGGCGCTCGACAACCGCAGCGGCGCCGTGGGGCTGGGTCTGAGCATCCACCCGCGGTGGCTGCACTTCTTCATCGCCACCGACCTGCTCACCTCGCGCCATACGCCGCAGTGGATTCCCATCCGGCAGAGCACGGCCTACGTCACGGCCGGCATCGGCATCCCCATCGGCCGGGACAGCCACCGCAAGACGGCCGAGTTCGCGCCGCGCAGCCGCAAGAAATAGGGCCCGGCAGACAGACAAACAGAGAGCGGGGCTTCGGAAACCACAACGGTCTCCGAAGCCCCGCTCCCTTTGTCTTTCCTCTTCCCGGCCGCGGCAGGCCGCACGATGCTCGTCCGCGGCAGGACGCCCGCGTCGCGGCTCCGCAGACGGAGACCGATGGTGCGAAAGGTCCGACCTCTCGGCCTTTTGGACACTCCCGGCCCTTTTCCGGAGAAAGAGGCCCCAAGTATGGGAACTTTCGTTATCTTTGTGAGTCGTACGGAATCCGGCCGCTCACGCCGAACATCCGGATGCCCGGACGACCTTGCGACGGCCCAAGAAAAGTGTAAAGTTGCGTCACCGAATTTACGGAATTCATCGATTGCGGACCGTCGCTTTTTCTTTTGCATCCAATACGTACCGCCCGCTGTATCCGGTGGTCGCAAATACCGTGCCGAAGCGGCCGGCGGCTCACAATCTTACCCCCTCGTCACGCTGCACGGAGTCCTCGTCGCCCCGGGCGTCGGCACCCGCCTCCCAGCGGTCCAGCACCCGGCACGCCGCCTCGGCGCCCGCCTCGACAATCTCCTGCGCACGGTAGAACTCGAACAGGCCGAAACGGTCGGCCGGCAGTTCGAAGAGCATGTCGGGCTCATAGAGCCGGCACATCAGCCGCGTGAGGTGCTGCGTCATGATTTCGGTCGCCGCCGTGATGAGCTTGTAGTAGTTCAGCGACGGCAGCTTGCCTACGGCCGCACCGATGCTGCGGGCCCGGCGTCCGGCCCCGTGCCACAGCCCCTCGCGGGTGTCGCCCGCAGCCGCCTCCGACGCCTCCGCATCCGCGGCGGCACTCCCCGCACCCGCAAAGGGGGCGCAGACGTCGACCCCCACCAGCAGGTCGCCCGCACAGCGACGAACGCGGTTGAGCGGCAGCGGGTTGACGATTCCGCCGTCGGTCAGCACCATGCCGTCGCGGTGGACCGGACGGAAGACCGACGGGATGGCAATCGAGGCCCGAATCGCATCGTAGAGCCCGCCCCGCTCGATGACCACCTCACTGCCGCTCAGCAGGTCGGCCGAGACGGCCGTGAAGGGGATGCGCATCTGCTCGATGCGCATGTCGGGAATCAGCTCCTTCATCGCCTCGATGACGCGGCTGCCCTTGACCAGCCCCTCGGTGCTGAAGGTGAAGTCGACCAGACTGAAGACCCGGTAGCGGTCGAGCGCACACATCCACTCCTTGAACTCCTCGAGGTGGCCCGAGGCGTACATGCCGCCCACGAGCGCCCCCATCGACGTTCCGGCGACGGCTCCAATCTCATAGCCGCGCCGCTCCAACTCCTCAATGGCCCCGATGTGGGCCACGCCCCGGGCTCCGCCGCCGGCAAGCACCAGCGCGACCCTCCGCCGCTTCGCTCCGTTGTTCTGCTCCATATCCTTTACATTACATAGAATCACTCCGCACTATCGTTCGATTCCATCCGTTCGCGCACGCGCAGCCAACCGTCCGTACCGCTCAGAGCCGTCGCCGGCAGCGATGCGCACATCGACGCCAGACGCGACACGGGCACCGCAAAGCCCAGCTCATGCGCCCCGACCCACGGCCGCACCGAGGGGTCGAAGAGCCCCAGGAAGCAGCGCTGCCCGCCCCGCCGGTTCTCCTCGACGACCCGGGCAATCATCACGCCGCACCCCGAGCCGAAGGGGGCCGCAACGGCATCTTCGGCATCGTTGTCGTAGGAGGCCCAGGCAAAGAGCCCCGCCAGCATGTCGGGCCCGGCGAAGAAGAGCAGCCCCTCGGCCCCCTCGAAACTCGCGGCCGCATCAAGCCGCTCGAAGCGGAGCCACGGACGGGGTGCCGGCCGCACGTCGAGCCGCCGCACATGCTCCGCCACCGATTCGGGGCTCTGCTTGTAACGCTCGCGGCAGGACACGAAGTCGGGCACGCGCGCCGGCAGCGGAGCGAATCCCGTATAGAAACGGCCTCCGCCGCAACCGATGTTCGAGGCGTTGAAGGCACACGCACCGCCCTCGCTGCACAGCTCGGCAAGTTCGCGGAAGAGGCAGCCGGCCCGCAGCGGTGCCACGCGCCCGGGCTCCTCCGCATAGCCGAAGAGCAGCGGCAGCGGAGCCTCCCAGCCGAAGGCGCCGCGCAAGGCGGCCACAAGCTCCGCTGGAGCCATCGGCCCCGGCGGCGTGACCACGCAGTCGAGCAGCACGTCGTGCGGCTCGAGGGGCAGCTCGGCCACCACCTGGTGGGCGTAGCAGACCCCGACCTTCACGCCCCGGAACCGGGGGTCCGAGAGGTAGCGGTCGTAGTATCCGCGGCCGCGCCCCATGCGCCCGCCCGCCAGGGTGAAGGCCGTACCGGGGACCACCACCAGGTCTATCTCTCCGGGAGGACAGGGCACGGCGTCGGGGCCGGCCTCGAGGATGCCGAAGGCCCCCTCGCGGAGCGTCGCGGGGTCGTACGCCACGAACGACATCCGCTCCCCCTCGACGCGCGGCAGCACCACCCGCTTCGTGCGGCTCCAGCGCTCCAGCGCGGCATCGGTGGCCGGCTCGTCGGGCAGCGCCGCAAAGAGCGCCACCGTCCGCGCCGACGCAAAAAACGGCAGCCGCTCGACCGCCGCAAAGAGCCGCTCCGAAACCTCGGCGCGCACCTCGCCCCGCAACGAACGGTTGAGCCGTTTCATCGCGGCGCGTATCTCCTTCTTGCTTCGTCTCTCCATGTTCAGTTTCAGTACAAAATTCCCGTCAAATTCCCGGCTCCGAGCTTTGTTATTCCGCAAACAATGGCTATATTTGCGCTCGGGAACACAAATCACAAACAAATATAAACAAATTTTTCAATTATTATGAGCTGCTTTTTAACCAATTCATCTCTTGGCAAGAAGTTAGTAATGAGCGTGACAGGCTGTTTCCTCGTGCTCTTTATCCTCTTCCACATGTCCATGAACGTCGTGGCGATTATCTCGCCCGAGGGTTACAACTCGATTTGCGCGTTCCTGGGCGCCAACTGGTATGCACTGGCCGGCACCGTCGTTCTGGCCGCAGGCGTACTGATTCACTTCATCTACGCCCTCGTCCTCACGGTGAACAACTACCGTGCACGAGGCAACGAGCGTTACGCCGTCACGGTCAAGGAGAAGGGCGTACAGTGGGCTTCGAAGAACATGCTGCTGCTGGGATGGATTATCCTGGGCGGACTGCTGCTCCACCTGTTCAACTTCTGGTCGAAGATGCAGCTCGTGGAAATCATGGGCCAGCACCAGAACTCGCTGGGCTTCGGCCCCGCCGACGGTGCTTCGCTCATCGCCTACACCTTCTCGCAGTGGTACTACGTGATTATCTATCTGCTGTGGTTTGCCGCCCTGTGGTTCCACCTCACGCACGGCGTGTGGTCGATGTTCCAGACCGTGGGCTGGGCCAACAACACGTGGTATCCCCGTCTGAAGTGCATCGCCAACATCGTCGCCACGATTGTATTCCTGGGCTTCGCGCTGGTGGTTGTCATCTTCTTCCTCAAGAGCATCTGCTGCTGCGGCGCATGCTAATTCCGGTCCGGCTCCGCATGCCGGCTTCCGCGCGGCTCTCCGGCCCGCGGTGCAATCCCTGAGGGTAGGCATGCGACACGGCGAAGTGATTCAACAAAAAATAAACACACAACAGATATGGCTTTCAAATTAGATGCAAAAATTCCTGCCGGCGAACTCGCACAGAAGTGGAGCAACCACAAGGCAGCTATCAAGGTCGTAAGCCCCGCAAACAAGCGCAAGCTCGACATCATCATCGTCGGAACGGGTCTGGGCGGTGCCTCCGCAGCCGCTTCGCTCGGTGAACTGGGATACAACGTCAAGGTATTCTGCATCCAGGACTCGCCCCGCCGCGCACACTCAATTGCGGCTCAGGGCGGTATCAACGCAGCCAAGAACTACCAGAACGACAACGACTCGGTATATCGTCTCTTCTACGACACCATCAAGGGCGGCGACTACCGCGCCCGCGAGGCCAACGTCTACCGTCTGGCCGAGGTTTCGAACCTCATCATCGACCAGTGCGTGGCTCAGGGCGTCCCCTTCGCACGCGAATACGGCGGCCTGCTGGCCAACCGTTCGTTCGGCGGCGCGCAGGTATCGCGTACGTTCTACGCCCGCGGCCAGACCGGACAGCAGCTGCTGCTGGGCGCCTATGCAGCCCTCAACAAGGAGATTGCCGCCGGCACGGTGAAGAGCTACCCGCGTCACGAGATGCTCGACATCGTCATCGAGGACGGTGAGGCCCGCGGTATCATCGCCCGCAACCTCGTTACGGGTGAAATCGAGCGCTTCGGCGCCCACGCCGTCGTGCTGGCCACGGGCGGCTACGGCAACGTCTTCTTCCTCTCGACCAACGCCATGGCTTCGAACGGCTCGGCCGCATTCCAGTGCTACCGCAAGGGTGCCGGCTTCGCCAACCCCTGCTTCACGCAGATTCACCCCACCTGCATCCCCGTACACGGCGACCAGCAGTCGAAACTGACCCTCATGTCGGAGTCGCTGCGTAACGACGGCCGCATCTGGGTTCCCAAGAAGCTTGAGGACGTGAAGGCCATCCGCTCGAGCGCCAAGAAGCCCTCGGACATTCCCGAAGAGGACCGCGACTACTATCTGGAGCGCCGCTACCCGGCCTTCGGCAACCTCGTGCCGCGTGACGTCGCTTCGCGTGCCGCCAAGGAGCGCTGCGATGCCGGCTACGGTGTCAACGAGACGGGTCTGGCCGTATTCCTCGACTTCAAGACTGCCATCGAGCGTCTGGGCAAGGAGCGCATCAAGCAGCGCTACGGCAACCTCTTCGACATGTACGAGGAGATTACCGACGTGAACCCCTACGAGCAGCCGATGCAGATTTTCCCGGCCGTGCACTACACGATGGGCGGTCTGTGGGTTGACTACAACCTGATGACCACCATCCCGGGCCTCTACGCCATCGGCGAGTGCAACTTCTCGGACCACGGTGCCAACCGTCTGGGTGCCTCGGCCCTGATGCAGGGTCTGGCCGACGGTTACTTCGTGCTGCCCTACACCATCGGCGACTACCTCTCGCACAAGATTCAGGCTCCGAAGGTGAAGACCGACACCAAGGCATTCGACGAGGCCGAGAAGAACGTCAAGGCTCGCATCGAGAAGCTCCTCTCCATCAACGGCAAGCAGTCGGTGGACGACATCCACAAGAAGCTGGGCCACATCATGTGGGAGAACGTCGGCATGGCCCGTACGAAGGAGTCGCTCGAGAAGGCCATCACCGAAATCCAGGCCCTGCGCAAGGAGTTCTGGAAGGATGTCAAGGTCGTAGGCCGCGCCGACGACTTCAACGTCGAGCTGGAGAAGGCACTCCGTGTGGCCGACTTCCTCGAACTGGGCGAGCTGATGGCCCGTGACGCCCTCCACCGCGAGGAGTCGTGCGGCGGTCACTTCCGCGTCGAGCACCAGACCGAAGAGGGCGAGGCAAAGCGCGACGACGAGAACTTCGTATACGCCGCCGTCTGGGAGTACAAGGGTATGGACGAGGCTCCCGAGATGACCAAGGAGCCGCTGAACTTCGAGTTCGTACACCCGGCACAGCGCAACTACAAGGACTAATGCCATTTTGACGTTGAACTTTAATAACAATTTGAAACTATGAATTTTACATTAAAGATATGGCGTCAAAAGGACGCTAAGAGCAAAGGCGCGTTCGAGACCTACAAGGTCGAGAACATCTCGGAGGACACCTCGTTCCTCGAAATGCTCGATATCCTGAACAACGACCTCGTACATGCGGGCAAGGAGCCCGTGGCATTCGACCACGACTGCCGCGAGGGTATCTGCGGCATGTGCTCGCTGCACATCGACGGCCGTGCACACGGTCCGGGCGACGGTGCCACGACCTGCCAGATTTACATGCGCCGCTTCAAGGATGGTGCGACCATCACCATCGAGCCGTGGCGTTCGGCCGCCTTCCCGATTATCAAGGACCTGGTGGTCAACCGTAGCGCCTACGACCAGATTCTCCAGGCCGGCGGCTTCATCTCGGTACGCACCAACTCGGTGCCCGACGGCAACGCCATTCCCATTCCGAAGGAGGATGCCGACGAGTCGATGGATGCAGCAGCCTGCATCGGCTGCGGTGCCTGCGCCGCAACCTGCAAGAACGGCTCGGCGATGCTCTTCGTGGCTGCCCGCGTATCGTCGCTGGCCAAGCTGCCGCAGGGCCGCATCGAGGGTGCCCGCCGTGCCAAGGCGATGGTAGCCAAGATGGACGAGCTGGGCTTCGGCAACTGCACCAACACGGGTGCCTGCCAGGCCGAGTGCCCCAAGCAGATTTCGATTGCCCACATCGCGCGTCTGAACCGCGAGTTCCTCTCGGCAAAGTTCGAGGACTAAGCCCCCGACGCCGAAAGGCATACGACAACGCCCTGCAACCGTCGGGTTGCAGGGCGTTTTTTATAAAGGTGGCACAGAAGCAAGCCGGACAGCGGGCAAAAGCATCCGAATAGAGACAGCGAAATTCCGGCAAGGGCGGCAGAAGCCACAAGGACAGCGCAGCTCCGGCGAAAGGGACGAAGACCCGGCGGGGGCGGCAGAAACTACAAGGCAGTGCACCCTCCAGCGAAGACGACACTGCCCCGGCAAAGACGGCACAGCGCGACCGGCAAAGACGGCGCAGCACCACCAACAAAAAAGAGGCAGACCCGCCAACCGGCAGGTCTGCCTCAACCGTTCCGCGCGGCGGAGCTATCCATTCACCCGCGCATGGTCGGCCAGGAACTGGGCAAGACCGCTGTCGGTAAGCGGATGCTTGAGCAGCCCCTTGATGGCGGCCAGCGGGCAGGTTGCCACGTCGGCCCCCGCATCGAGGCAGCGGATGATGTGGTTCGTATGGCGAATCGAGGCAGCCAGCACCTGCGTCTGATAGCCGTAGGTGCGATAGACGCGCACGATGTGGGCCACGAGCCCCACGCCGTCCTCCGAGATGTCGTCCAGACGTCCGACAAAGGGCGAGACGTAGGTCGCACCCGCCTTGGCCGCCAGCAGCGCCTGTCCCACCGAGAAGACCAGCGTGCAGTTGGTGCGGATGCCGCGCCCGGCAAAGTACTTCACGGCGCGGATGCCGTCGGCCGTGCAGGGGAGCTTCACTACGATGTGGGGGTGGAGCGCCGCCAGCTGCTCGCCTTCGTGCACCATGCCCTCGAAGTCGGTTGCAATCACCTCGGCGCTCACGTCGCCGTCGACGATGTTGCAGATTTCGACGTAGTGGCGGTGGCACGCCTCCTCGCCGCGGATGTTCTCCTTTGCCATGAGCGAAGGATTGGTGGTCACGCCGTCGAGTACGCCCATCGCGTTGGCCTCGCGAATCTGGTCGAGATTCGCCGTATCGATGAAGAATTTCATGGTTGAAAGGTTAATTTGGGTTTTAGGTTTTCTAAAGGTACGAAAAAAAGCGGCTCCTGCTCCACACCGCTCCGCTTTTCGACGATTTTCCGGCCGCACGGCCCCGCCCCACCCCGCCTCGGACCGCGGGAAAGGGAGAAATCACATTTTTTCGAGAAAAATTAGTACTTTGTATTGCATAATACATTTCTGCGCATTATATTTGCAGTACGAAAATAACCTATATCAAAAAATAACCTTACAAATTTACAACCTGCGACCATGAAAGAGACCATCAACGCCAACATCGGCTCGCTGGCATTCACACTCGACCGCGACGCGTACGAAGAGCTCAAGGCCTACTTCGCCGACATCCGCAGGCGGCTGCCCGAGGGGGATACTGAGACGCTCGACGACATCGAGCGCCGCATGGCCGAAATTTTTCGCGAAAAGGTGAACACGCCGATGCGGGTGGTCACCCTCGACATCGTCCAGGCGGCCATCGCACAGATGGGTGCTCCCGACGACTTCGGAGCTCCGCGCAGCGGAGGCGAGGAGGCCGAATGCGAAGAGCAGCCCCGCGAAATGCTCCGCCGCCAGCTGCGCCGCTCGCGCAAGGACCGCTCGATAGCCGGCATCTGCGGCGGCATCGCCGAGTTCTTCGATACGGACCCGACCCCCATCCGGCTCGCAACGCTGCTGCTGATTCTCTTCGGCGGACTCTCGCTCTGGGTCTACATCCTGCTCTGGATTGTCATCCCGAACGCCCCCGAAACCGACAACTAAAAAGACCTGACCATGAATACGAACACACGACCGAAACTCTACCGTTCGACGGACCGCGTCATAGGCGGCGTCTGTGGCGGAATTGCCGAATACTTCGGACTCGACACCTCGACGATTCGCATCGTCACCCTGATTCTGATTCTCTTCGGCGGGCTCTCGCTCTGGGTCTACATCCTGCTCTGGATTATCATCCCGAACGCTCCCGACCGTTACACCCTAAACCGATAACGCCATGGCTGAAGACAATGTAAAGGTACAGATGCGCAAGGGCATCCTTGAATACTGTATTCTCGCCATTCTTTCGCGGGAGGATTCCTACGCGCCGAAAATCATCGCCGAGCTCAAGGAGGCCCGGATGATTGTGGTCGAGGGTACGCTCTACCCGATTCTCACCCGGCAGAAAAACGCCGGACTGCTCACCTACCGCTGGGAGGAGTCCCCGCAGGGACCTCCCCGCAAGTACTACTCGCTCACCGAGAAGGGACGCGAAAGCCTCGCACAGCTCGACGAGGCGTGGGACGAACTCGTCCGACAGATTCAAGTCATCCGTCACGGAAAACCACAGGAATAACCATCAAAAAAAGACCAATACCATGAAAACACGATTCATCACCGCCATTCTGCTCCTCGCCATTCTGCTCCTCGCCGCTCTGGTCGGCTCGTCGCTCAACGCCCAGGCCGCATGGCCCGGCAAACGCTGCAAGGGGAGCGGCAAACTCATCACCCGCGAAATTGCGGTGGCTCCCTTCACGGCCCTTGAGGTCAGCAACGGCGCCAACGTAACCCTCACCACGGGCTCGGGTCCGGCCGTGGTCGAGACCGACGACAACATGATGGAGTATGTCGAGGTCAAGGTGGAGAACGGAACGCTTACCATCGGCTTCGAAGGCGAGTGCACGAGCCTGACCAACGTCACGCTGCGCGTCACCGTCCCGACCGACGGCCGGTTGAACCGGCTGCGCGCCTCGGGCGCCTCGAAGATTGTCGCCGAACCCGTACTGCAGAGCAAGAACCTCAAGCTGCGCCTCTCGGGGGCCTCGAAGCTGGTTGCCGTCGTCAAGTGCGGCACCTGCGCCCTGGACATCTCGGGAGCCTCGAAGGCCGAAGTGGGCGGCGACATGGATGTCTGCGAGGCCGAGGTCTCGGGCGCCTCGAACCTCAACCTGGTGGCCAAGGCCGACCGCTGCCTGCTCGATGCCTCGGGCGCCTCGAAAATCAACGCCTCGGGCTCGGCCAACTTCGCCAGCATCGAGGTCTCGGGCGCCTCGAACCTCAACGCCGAGGACTTCGTCACCACGACATGCGTCGTCAGCGCCTCGGGCGCCTCGAACGCCCGCGTCAACTGCTCGAGCAAGCTGACGGCCGAGGCCAGCAGCGCCTCGAAAATCACCTACTCGGGCAACTGCACGAACAACTCGATTGAGAGCTCGGGCGCCTCGACCGTAAAGCGCAAGTAAAACCGGCAGCACACGCATCGAACAATCCTCGAAACTGACAACGCCATGAACAACATAAAGAAATGCAGCATCTCGGGCGTCGCCTTCACGCTCGACGAAGAGGCCTACAAGACTTTGGAAGCCTATCTCGACTCGCTCCGCGCATCCTACGGTGAGACGGCCGACGGAAAGGAGATTGTCGCCGACATCGAGGCCCGCATCGCCGAACTGATTCTCACGACGCAGGAGGGCGACCGCGTGGTCCAGAAGCCCCTCATCGACAACATCATCGCCCAGATGGGCTCGGCCCGCGATATCTCGGAGGAGAGCTCCGAGGAGGGCAGCGCCGGGGAGTCCTCCCCCAAGGAGCCCCGCATTCCGCGCCGCCTCTACCGCGACACGGCCAACGCCAAGCTGGGCGGCGTATGCGCCGGCATCGGCAAATACTTCGACATCGACCCCGTATGGGTGCGTCTGGCGATGTTCCTGCCGCTGATATTCACCTGCATGGGGGGCATTACCTTCCTCGGATGGATGTCGCAGATTTTCGGCAACCTCTTCGGCATCTTCATCATCTGCTACCTGATTATGTGGTTCGTCGTGCCGGTGGCACGCACGGCCCGCCAGAAGCTGGAGATGAAAGGTGAACGCATTACCGCCGAGTCCATCCGCGAGACGACCGAAGCGGCCGGCAACGACCCCGACCGCCGCGCACGGCCCATCGTCGCCGAGACGGTCTCCGTATTCGGCAAGGTGGTGCTCATCCTGCTCAAGCTCATCGCCGGAGTGATTGTCTTCTCGCTCATCGTGCTGGCCATCGTGCTGGTAGTCGGCCTTCTGGGCGTCATCATCAGCGGTCCGGGCAGCATCTTCCCGAGCCAGCTCGACAACGATATCTGGGTAAGCATTTTCGGCATCACCTCGTTACTGATTCCCGTCATCCTGCTCATCTACGTGCTGATGTGCCTCATCGCCTCGCGCAAACCGGGAGGCAAACCCGTGCTGGGCTTCTTCCTCGTATGGCTGGCCAGCATCGCCGCCTGCATCGGAGCGGCGCTCTACGAGGGCCACGACGAGGGTATCTTCTCGCGCCACGACTCGAAGGAGCAGCTGATGAAGACCGACATCGTCATCGACGGCGATTCGACCACCGTGGGACGGCTGCTCCACGAGAGCGACGACGTCGAGAGCGTC
>UMIY01045544.1_pt1 | contig 11228 bp, 13 predicted proteins | sample 1965921 | NCBI WGS metagenome assembly UMIY01 (sample SAMEA4836134, study PRJEB28245) | human gut metagenome | biome: gut microbiome; material: fecal sample | place: Denmark | collected 2008
GCCACACCGATGCACGAAATAAAATGTTTCACGTGGAACACAACACCAAGAGTTAAGAAAAGTTAAAACGAAAATAATTTGTGCGCTTATGCTTGTATGTTAGAAAAAAGTTGTATCTTTGCAGTGTTCAATTAAACATTTTGAAATTATGAAAGAGTTTATACAACATTTCAGAGAGCAACCGAAAGAAGCAATTAAAGAAGTTGCAATGTGTGTTATGATTTTCGCCGTTTGTGGTGCGATGTTGTTTTTATCTGCAATCTTGCAGGGTTGTAGCGTTTCAAAGGGTACAACGGTACGGGGCAAGGCAACGATAATAACAACCGATACAACGGTAGTCAAACACAACGGTACTTTGAAGTTTAATAAGTCTATGTTTAACAATTAAAGTTTACTACAATGGAAGAAAAAAGAAACGCATTTGACGAATTTTCGTTTGCCGCTTTGTCGGCGTTGGGTAGCCTTATGGCGTGTAACGAAGTATGCCGCAACCAACGGGCAGTTATGAAAATAAACCGCTTTCGTGCGTGGCTTATGGACTTGAAGCCGCAAGACAACCCCGAACAAAAATTGCCTTTTGACGGCGAACCGCAAGGGCAGACAGCGAACAACTAACACCAAGTTTAACAATTAAAAGATTACTACAATGAAAAGTTTTGCAAGTAAATTTAACAAGACCACGTTTAGCATTGACACAACCGATTTTCAGTACACCAAGTTAGCCGATATTTTCAACTCTGAAAATGAGGGCGGCAAAGATGTGGTACACAAAATCAATGGGCTTTACGTACATAAGTCGCAATTAGGCGACAGCCCCGTAATTATTGATGAGGAAAACAAACGGCTGGTGAACCTACCAAGCCACACCGCCGAAACGGTGCGTGAAATTCTCGCCGATGATGAGGCGGTACAAACTATCAAAGACGGCAAAGTCGGGTACACGATTTACGAGTACGAGAGCCACGGCAAGAAGTGTTACTCTATTTCGTTTGTGGACTTGTAAGAGTTTGGAAAGTTATGTTAACTTTGTAGGGGTTGCAATGTTTGCAACCCTATTTAATATAACAGCGTATGGCAAAGTTAGGTTTCAAGATTAAATTTACAAAGTCTGTATTTGGTGCAACCCAACGGGCGAAAATCAAAAAAGAGATATTGCAAGCCGTGGAAAGCAGCCCCGAATATCGAAAAGAGATTGCAAGGGTTTTTCAAATGGCGAACCGCCGAATACAGAATATAGAGCAAAGCGGACAACTTTCGCCAGCCGTGCAAGCGTTAAACAAAGGCGATATTAAGGGGTTTACCAAGTTTTCAATGAAAGGCGATTGGAACACCTTAAAAATTGAGTACGGCAAGGCGATTTCGTTTTTACGCCAGCCAACCAGTACGGCGCAAGGTGCAAGGCAGTACGGGCAACACCTGCAACGTATGTATGATTTAACGCCCGATGAGTACAACCTTATGGCAAGGAACTTGCAGGGTAAGTTAAACAGCGTTTCAGATAGTGATTTCGTGGAACGGTATTTGATGCGGTACAAAGATTTCACGGGCGAAATGGAGCAAAGCGCAAGCGATATAAGCACCCAAATTGAGAGTGAAGCGCAAAGCATATCACGGGCGATTGATGCAGAGATAGAGCGGCAAGCAAATGAGGTTGCGGACGCAATGGATGATATGCAAAACGATATAGAGCGCATTTTGCGCAACTTTGGCAAGTTTGGCTTATGAAAAAAATACCTTTTGAGTTACAAGAAAGAATAAACAGCCCGACCGAAATAAACGAAATACTGAAAGCCGCCGTAAATGAAAAAAACATTATCGGAAACAGCAAGGGCGAACGGTTTTACAACGTGCCGTGCGCCTTTGATATTGAAACGACAAGTTTTTACCGTGATACGGACGGACGGGCGTACACATACGAGCAAATGCAGCGTATGCAGGACAGCAACGGGCGCAAGGCGAAATTAGAGAAAGCCGCAATAATGTACGTTTGGCAGTTTGGCATAAACGGATATACAATAATGGGGCGCACGTGGGGCGAATTTGTTACGATGATGCAGACCGTAAGCGAGGTTTTAGGGCTGAATGACAAATTACGCCTTATTGTGTATGTGCATAACCTTTCATACGAATTTCAGTTTTTGCGCAAGTGGTTTGAGTGGCAACGGGTTTTCAGTATTGATTTGCGCAAACCGATTTACGCAATAACAACGGGCAACATTGAGTTTAGATGTAGTTACTTGCTTTCGGGTTATTCGCTTGCAAAGTTGGGCGAACAACTTATGAAATACAAGTGTGCAAAAGCCGTGGGCGATTTGGACTACCAGCAAATAAGGCACAGCGAAACGCCGCTAACTGATGCGGAAATACATTACTGCATAAACGATATTAAAGTAGTGATGTGCTACATACAAGAACGCATTGAGGAAAGCAAGGGGATAACGCACATACCGATAACAAAGACGGGGTTTGTGCGCAAGTATTGCCGTGCGCATTGTTTGCGTGAAAAAAGCGATGCAGGAAAGACCGTACCAAATTGGGATTACGTAAACTTGATGCAGGAACTACAAATTACGGGTATGAATGAATTTAATATGCTGCAACGTGCATTTGCAGGCGGTTTTACACACGCAAACGCCGAATATACAGACGAAATAATGTACAACGTGGATAGTTACGACTTTACAAGCAGTTACCCGTATGTAATGATAGCGGAAAAATACCCGATGTCGCAAGGCGTTGCAATCACGGTTAAGAGTATGGCGCAATTTGAGTTTTTAATATCAAAGTATTGTTGTGTGTTCGATATTGAGTTTACCAACATATTTGCCAGCGAAACGCAAGACAACCCGATTTCCGCAAGCAAATGTTTTGTGAAAGAAAACCCGTGCGAGAATAACGGGCGCATTGTGGCGGCTTCAAAAATTGCGCTTACAATTACGGACGTGGATTTTAATATAATCAAGAACTTTTACACGTGGGAAAGTATGCGTGTGGGCGAAATGTATTGTTACAAGAAAGAGTATTTGCCGACACCGTTTGTAAAATCAATACTACATTTGTACGAAAGCAAGACGAAATTAAAAGGCGTTGAGGGCAAAGAAGTGGAATATCTAAACAGCAAGGAAATGTTAAACAGTTGTTACGGTATGAGTGTTACCAACCCTTTGCGTGATGAGTTTACATATAACGGCGAGTGGGATATTAACTCAATGTCGCCCGAACAAAAACAAGAACTATTATACAAGTACAACACCAGCAAAAACCGTTTCTTGTTTTACCCGTGGGGCATTTTCGTAACCGCATACGCACGGCGCAACCTTTTCACGGGCATACACGAAGCAAAAGACGATTACATATACAGCGACACGGACAGCATTAAAATAATGAACGGCAAGGCGCACGAAGCATATTTCAAGGCTTATAATATGCAGGTGCAAATGAAATTGCGAGCCGCCTGCAAGTACCACGGTTTGCCGTTTTCGCTTTGCGAGCCGCAAACGATAAAAGGCATAACAAAGACTTTGGGCGTTTGGGATTTCGAGGGTACATATACACGGTTTAAGACGCTGGGAGCTAAACGGTATATGGTGCAAGAACCGAACGCACTAAAAGCAGGCGGACGGGCATACGATTTTAGTTTAACCGTTTCGGGCGTAAACAAGAAAGCCGCAATTCCGTACCTTATTGAAAAGTACGGGGCAAACGGGATATTCGATGCGTTTACCAACTATTTGGATATACCTCCAGCGGCAACGGGCAAAAACATACATACGTACATTGACTACGAGATACAAGGCGAGATAACCGACTACAAAGGCAGCACGGCGCACTACAACGAACGCACGGGCGTACATTTAGAGCCGACAGGGTACAGCCTTTCCCTTTCGGTTATGTACATAAACTATTTGCGAGGTATCAAATTTAAGGACTAAAATAATAAGAGTATGACAACAAGAAAGACAAAGACAGACAAGCCGAAGTTTTACGACTTGAAAGCGATTTTAAGCAAGAACGCCGATTATAATGTTATATTTGGCGAGAGGTCAAACGGCAAGACTTATGCCGCCTTAAAATATGGTTTGGAAAACTATATCAAGACGGGCAAACAAATGGCATATATACGCCGTTGGCGTGAGGATTTGAGGGGCAAACGTGCCGAAAGTCTGTTTGCAAACCACGTGGCAAACGGACTTATTGAGGAACTGACAGAGGGCAAATTTAACGAAGTGTTTTATATGTCGAACAAATGGTTTTTGTCGTACTACGATGCAGAGAAAAACAAGCGGACACCCGACCCGACACCGTTTTGTTACGGCTTTTGCCTTTCAGAGCAGGAACACGAAAAAAGCAGTAGTTACCCGAATGTTACAACGATTGTGTTTGATGAGTTTTTGACACGGCGGTATTATTTGCCCGATGAGTTTATGTTGTTTATGAACTTGTTAAGCACGATAATACGCCAGCGCAACGATGTTAAGGTTTTTATGTTGGGTAACACGGTAAACAAGTTTTGCCCGTACTTTACGGAAATGGGTTTGAAGCAAGTGCCGTTTATGGAGCAGGGAACGATAGATATATACCGCTTTGGCGAACACGGCGCAATAGTGGCGGTTGAGTATTGCAGCACGATAGTACAACACAAAGCCAGCAACAAGTATTTTTGTTTCGACAACCAAAACTTGCAGATGATTACGGGCGGTAAGTGGGAACTTGCCGTATATCCGCATTTGCCTTGCAAGTACAAGCCGCAAGATGTGTTGTTTGTGTACTATATCAAGTTTAACGATGTAGTTTTGCAAGGTAACATTATCCAAGTGGGTAACGAGTGTTTCACCTACATACACGCCAAAACAACCCCGATAAAAGATGAGGAAAACAGCCTTATTTATTCGCTTGAAATGAACGGCAAACCGAACTACAAACGCAAGTTGTTAAGCACGGCAAGTTACGTGGAACAACAAGTCGCACGGTTTTTCGCAATAGACAAAGTTTTCTACCAAGACAACGAAGTCGGCGAAATAGTACGCAATTATTTAATTACGAGCGCAAAGACAAACATTGTTTCGCTTAAATGAAAATAACGGCGGTTTGGTGCAAATTTCGTGCCGAACCGCACGTTTTACGAAATAAATAACTACCTTTGCAATAGGAACTAAAAATTTATTGATATGGACGCAAATACTATTATTCAAATCATTTCAAGTTTGGGTTTTCCGATTGTGATGTGTGGCGCATTGTTTTGGTATATGGTGAAACAAAGGCAGGCGCACCAAGAAGAAACGGAACACCTAAAAGACACTATCGCCGAAAATACGAAAGTATTAGCCGAATTAACAACGCTTATTAAAGTTTTGACAGATGAAAAGGAAAGATAACATTTACAAGTTGTACCAAGCGCAAATAAGGGACAAAGACACCGCCGTAACCGAATTTATGGCAAACACGTTGGCGAAAACTCAAAGTATGTTTGAGTATGAGGGTTTGCCCGACAGCATACCGCAAAAGGAATTGGAGCGGCTTTTGCAGACCACGGGCAACGCCTTTGTTACCAGCGTGGACGGGGTTTTGTATGCGCTTTCGGGCGGCAAAGGCGGCGAACCCGATGTTTACGGACGGGCAACGCTTTACACCGTGGCGAACCCTGCATTAAAGTTAAACAAAACCTACGATATTGAGAAAGACGGCGTTTTGATTGAGAATGACAGCAACGGCGAAAGTCTTTTGCCGCTTATTGGGCGTTACGCCGTCTTATATACTGACGGGCTTATTTCGTTGAACACGGCAAGCATTTTGACCCGTATCACGATGCTTATAAGTGCATCCGATGACAAGACGAAACAAAGTGCAGATGAGTTTTTGCGCAAGATACAGGACGGCGAATTTTCAATTATCGGGGAAAACGCTTTTTTCAAAGGCGTAAATATGCAGACCGCACCGACCACAAACAGCGTATATATTACGCAACTTATTGAGTTGGTGCAATACTACAAGGCGAGTATGTACAACGAATTGGGGTTAAACGCAAATTATAATATGAAGCGTGAACGGCTCAATTTGGGCGAGGTATCTATGAATGTGGACGTACTTTTGCCGTATGTGGATAATATGCTAAAAGAAAGACAAAATGCAGTTGAGAAAATTAATGCGATGTTCGACACCGAAATTTCGGTTAAACTTGCTTCAAGTTGGGGTTTGGAAAGGGATAATTACAACGCTTTGGCGGCTGATTTGGAAACGGCAAAGGAAAACCCCGACCCGACAGACGAACCCGACCCGACAGAGGAAAACACCGAAACAACGGGAACGGACGGAAACGACACGGAAACGACCGAAACGGAAACGGAACAAACCGAAACGACCGAAACAGAGGAAACCAAAGAAACGGACGGGAACGACACCGAAACGGAACAAACAGAGGAAACAGAAGAAAACAAAGACGATAAGGAGCAAAAGCAATGAAATACAGCGAACTATTTACAACGGGTAACGGGATATTCGCAACGGTTTTCAAGACTGAATATCCGACAGAGTACGCCGCTATTTTCGGCGATACAGCACCCGAAAAGTTGGACGCTTACGCCTTACTGATGTACGGCGGCAAGACCGTTGTAAGCAGCATAACCAGCGACAACGCAAGCGATGTTGTTTCGGCGGTGATTGCGGTAAACGTGCAAGGTTGGGAACGTGAAGCGGCGGCGATGTTGGCAGATTACGATGTACTGACACCCGTCACGGGGCAAATTGAACGGACGGAAACCGTTACTTTGCAGGAAAGCACGGACAACACCGAAACGGGCGCAAACAAGGCGTTTAATGACACCGATTTTTCAGACAGCGACCGAAAGACCGCAAACGATGAGAGAAACCGCACGGAAAGCCGCCAAACGACCGAAACAAGCAAAGGAACGGGCGCAAGTAAATCAATTTCGACCGAAATTGCAAAAGAATTGCAGTTAAGGCGTGATAATTGGAGAAAAAACATTATCTTTGCACTTGTAAGCGAGATAACAACGAGTATTTACGAATAACTAATTTTAATTTTTAACAATATGGAAGTAAAACAGATTCACACGCTTATTAACAGCGTATCAAAAGAAGTTTTGGGCAAAACCGACATTGTGCAGGAAGATTTGACGGGTATTGTGGATTTAGGCAAAGAAGTGTTTAACCAAAATGCGGTTGACAATTACGTAAAATCACTTGTAAACCATATCGGCAAGGTGATTTTCGTAAACCGACCTTATGCGGGCAAAGTGCCGAGCGTTTTAATGGATGCGTGGGAGTTTGGCAGCGTGTTGGAAAAAATAAGTGCCGATGTTCCCGAAGCCGAGGAAAACGACACGTGGAATTTGACGGACGGGCAGAGTTACGACCAAGATGTATTCCACAAACCGACCGTTACCGCAAAGTTTTTCAACTCAAAGGTTACGTTTGAAGTACCCGTATCAATCACCGAAAGGCAGGTTAAGGAAAGTTTCAGCAACGCCGCACAACTTAACGGCTTTATTTCGATGATTTATGCAGCCGTTGAAAAGTCAATGACTATCAAGGCAGACGCTTTGATTATGCGTACTATTAACAACATGATTGCGGAAACGGTTTTGGCTGATGCGGTTGCGTTTGGCGGTAGTGCCGGCAACTTGACAAGTGCCGACCTTTCCAGCGCAAGCACGGCACGTTGTGTAAACCTTTTGAAGTTGTACAATGACAAGTATTTCCCTGCAACACCAGCACAGGGCGATGGCGAACCGACCCCGAACCCTGACGCACTGACAGCGGCAAAGGCGATAACCGACCCCGATTTTATCCGCTTTGCGTCTTACGTAATGGGAACTTACGCCGACCGCCTGCAAAGCATTTCGACCGTGTTCAATGTTGGAGGCAAGGAACGGTTTACGCCGAAAGATATGTTGCACGTTGTACTTTTGTCCGACTTTGCAAAGGCAGCGCAAACCTATCTTTATTCCGACACGTTCAACCGTGGTGATGTGCTTTTGCCGCAAGCCGAAACCGTACCTTTTTGGCAGGGCAGCGGAAAGAACTACGAGTTTGCCAGCACGGGAAACATTAATATCAAGGAAAGCGGCGGCAAAGCCGTTGAAATTTCGGGCGTGTTGGGCGTAATGTTCGACCGTGATGCGTTGGGCGTTTGCAATCTTGACAGACGGGTAACAACCAACTACAACGCAAAAGCCGAGTTTTTCAACAACTATTACAAGTTTGACGCTGGATATTTCAACGATACAAACGAAAACTTTGTAGTATTCTTTATTGAGTAACTCAATAGGTATTAGATTGTTTAACTTTGGGCGGTGTGGGTGCAGGTGAAAGCGCACCGCACCGCCTTTTTTCTTTGCAGATATGACAACGATAAACTTTTATTCATACAACGGACACCCGAACACGGTAAACAAGCAGTTAGGCACGTTTACGGCGATTGAGGGCGATTTGCGGCAAACTTTCGATGTGTTGCGCCCGACCGTTACACTACGAAAGCAGCCCCGACCGACTTTCAATTATTGTTACATACCCGATTTAGGGCGTTATTATTTCGTGGAAAGGGTGAGTTTTGAGGGAAACAACGCCTACGAACTTTCGTTGCGTGTGGATGTACTGAAAACCTACGAAACCGAGATTTTGGCGGCAACGGGGCGTGTATCTGAAAGCGACAACCCCGACCCGTATATTTCCAACCGTGAAACGGTTTACAAGTGCACCCCGAATTTTGAGAAAGTGCCGTTTGCAAATACGGGCTTACTCAATGAAACGGGCGGCATTATTATGGTAACTTTGAAAGGAACAACCGAAAATTAAAAGAGTATGGCAGTAATTGTAAATATACCTAACGCACACGATGATAACAGCCAGTGGAACGCAAGCGGCGGTTATTGGGATATAAACGTAAGAACGAATGACGGGTTTGTATTTCAAGGCGATGTTAAGGCGGTTTATACAAATACAAGCGGATACCCGAAAAGCGTTGTTTTGGATATGAACGGCGCAAAGGTTTGGGCATTTGGTGAGTTGTCCGACACCGATGCAGACACGGAAATAACTATCACGGGGGCAACCCGAAATGAAAACGACTTAGACCTAACAAACAACGTACCTAACACAACGGCGCAAGGTACAAAGGCAAGTTATTACGAAGCGAGCATAACACTAACGGCAAACGAGGGTTACAAGATAACGGCGGCGCAAGTGGAGTTTACGGGCAGTTACGGCTATCCAAGTAGCGAGGATATGACAATAAGCGAGGACGGAAAAACCGCTAATTGGAGTAACGAAGATTGCGACACGGGCGAACCGTTTACCATAACGGGCGAAACCGCCAGCGAGGGAACACCTGAACTAACCGTTAAAAACGAAATAGCGGACACGACCGAACAACACACGTATGACGGACAAACGGCGACTTTTACGGTTAATGGTAGTTATCCAAGATACCGTTTTAAGCAACCGACCGTAAATTATACGGGTACGGACGGGCAACCGAAAACCGTACAAATGGAAGTTGAGGTTTTGGAACGTGGAAGCATAGCAACGGCAACCGTTACGGATATAGACCCGACAAAGCCCGTAACGATAACGGGGCAATACTTGTACGCTATAATGATAGAACCAAGTTTAAGTAATTGTTATGCAGACCCCGAATTACCCGAACATTTGTTTGAGGGCGACACGTTAAGCGTTGTTTTGAAAGCGAACCCGAACACGGCGTTTGATGATACGGACGAAATGAAAATACCCGTTTTTTCATACCAAGACGAACAAGGATATTATCAAAGTAAACCGCTAACCGTTTCAGAGGATAAACAGACCGCAACGGGGCAAATTTTGTTAGGCGACTATCAAAGTATGGGTGTAGTTGCGGAAGCGTACCCCGTTACCGTTGTGGGCGAGCAGTACGGGGCTATAAACGTGTATTTGGTAACGCTTGACGAGTTGGCAGAGTTTAGCGGCAAACGGTTTTTCAAGGAAACAGCCACCGACCCCGAAACGGGCGCACCCATATACGAAAACATTGATTTGGGCGCATACGTGAACAAAATACGCCGTGTTTACACCAACATAGGCGCAAGCAGCACCGATGTAATACGATGCGGCAACTACAATACGGGCGTATCTTGCCACCAGCCAGCGCAAGACAAAATAACGCTTGATTTCGGTACGGCGGTAGTACCAGCGCACAATGAGGACAACACCGACTACGAAAGCGAAATACAACTCTTTTTGCCGTTTGCAGGCTTTGTAAACCTCAATAATGATTATGCAGGTAAAACGATAGCTTTGCAATACGTTATAAACGTGGTAACGGGCAACGGGGTTGCGCTTTTGTCCTGCAACGGCGTTGTATTTCAAGTTGAGGAAACCGAACCAAGCAGCGAAATAATATACCTTTCACCAAGCACCCAAGTTAAAACCGTGGGCGGCGATGATTGGAACGAAATGTTATATTACGGGTTAGAACCTTACATTTACTGCAAGTGGTACGAGAGCGCAAGCAACGGGCGAAACAATGACAGACAAACGGGCATTTTAGGCGATTTCAGAGGGTTTAATGTGTTCGATGATGTAACACCCATACACACCGCCGAAATGCTGACAGAGGAACAAGAAATGATATATGCGGCTTTGTCTGACGGCGTTTATATTGAGTAACTGCAAAAAGAAAGGCGGCAACTTGATTGTTACCGCCTTTTCTTTTCGCTTGCTGATTGTTATTTGTCCTGCAATGTTTCAACGCCCGTTAAACCGATGTACAAGTTTGTGGGGTAACATTCGCAAAAGGTTTTGAAACGCCCGATAAGTTTTTCAGCGGCGATAAAGTCATACGCTTGATTTTTGCAGGCAACTTCTTTTGCGAACTTGATGCGTGTATCACGGTTGAACACGATGTGATTTTCCAAAATATCAACCCCCGTTTGCAGGCTTTCGGCAATGCTTTCAAGGTTTGTGCGCATTTCGGGCGAACCAGCCGCCAAAAATTCAACGTGTTTCTTAGTCTGCAATAACATTTCTTGCAATGCGTTTAACACTTTCTGATTTTCTAAAATTAAATCGGTTGTTTTCATTTTGATAAAGTATTTAATTGTTTAACACGCTGCAAAGTTAAGCATTTTATTTCACCTGCAAGCGGTTGGTGTGTTATTTTGTGTTAAATTATTCTTTTAACTTTGTTTAACAGTGTTCCACGTGAAACATTTTATTTCGTGCATCGGTGTGGC
>UMIY01032220.1_pt1 | contig 11189 bp, 8 predicted proteins | sample 1965921 | NCBI WGS metagenome assembly UMIY01 (sample SAMEA4836134, study PRJEB28245) | human gut metagenome | biome: gut microbiome; material: fecal sample | place: Denmark | collected 2008
GATACTCGACCTTATGGCTCTCCACAAACAGAATACATTACATTGGCATCTGACAGACGACCAAGGGTGGCGTATTGAAATAAAAAAATATCCCCGATTGACAGAAATTGGAAGTATCCGTAACAAAACCATGATACGCAAAGAGTGGGATAATTATGACACGACTCCTTACGGTGGGTTTTATACTCAGGAAGATATAAAAGAAGTGGTAAAGTATGCAGAAGAACGTTGCATCAATATCATTCCGGAAGTCGATCTCCCGGGACATATGATGGCAGCATTGGCAGCCTACCCCGATTTGGGATGTACGGGTGGACCATATGAAGTATCCGGTCAATGGGGAGTACGTGACGACGTATTGTGTCCGGGAAAAGAGAAAACCTTTACTTTCATAGAAGATGTATTGACAGAAGTAATGGAATTATTCCCCTCGGAATACATCCACATAGGTGGTGACGAATGCCCGAAAGTCCGTTGGGAAAAATGCCCGAAATGCCAGGCACGTATTAAAGCCGAAAGATTGAAAGCGAATGACAAACATAAAGCGGAATTCTTCCTGCAAAGTTATGTTACGGCCCGCGTAGAGAAATTCTTAAACGATCACGGACGTAAAATAATCGGCTGGGATGAAATTCTGGAAGGAGAACTGGCCCCTAATGCAACAGTAATGTCATGGCGTGGAATGGACGGTGGAATTGAAGCGGCACGCTTGAAACACCCGGTAATCATGACACCTAATAATTATGTATATCTGGATTATTACCCCACAATGAACACACAGGATGAACCTTTGGCTATCGGTGGATACAATCCTGTGGAGAAAGTATACTCATTGGAACCTGTTCCGGCTTCACTGAATGAAGAAGAACGTAAATACATTATCGGTGCGCAAGGCAATCTGTGGACGGAATACATATTAAGCAATGAGCATCTTGAATACATGCTGTTACCTCGTTTGGCGGCATTAAGTGAAGTGCAATGGACCCAACCGGAAAACAAGAATTGGGAACGTTTCCTCGGAAATCTTGATCATATTCTGGCTATATATAACAAGATGGGTGTGAATTATGGAAAACATATTTATGAGATAGCGGCAAAATACGATGTACCGTCTTCGGATGGCACAGTGGAAGTTACATTGAGTACAATGGGGGATGCCCCGATCTATTATACATTAGACGGAACAGAACCGACCGAAAAGAGCACACGCTATAATAAACCTATCAAAATCACAGAGAATTGCGTATTGCAAGCTACTGCCATAAGAGAAAATGTCAAAATCAGAACTTTCAAAAAAGAGTTCCAATTCAATAAAGCTACCGGCAAAAAAGTTACTTTAGCCACTGCCCCCACAGAAAAGTATACATTTGCCGGAGCTTCTATACTCACAGACGGATTACGCGGTGATTTCAACTATAGCACCGGATACTGGCTGGGATTCTTCGATGAGCCGATGGATATCACGATCGATCTTGGAGAATCGACCCCTATATCTTCTGTAAAAATAGGTGTTATGATACAGGTTGGAGAATATGTTTTCCCACCGACGAAAATCACAGTATGGACTGCTACTGGCAAAAACGGTGAATTTGTAAAACAGGGAGAAACAAGTATTCCTCTGGCTACAGCCGATATTAAGGACGGGTTGGCAGAATACAGTTGCCAGTTCAAAGAAGTGGAAGCTGACCGAGTAAAAGTATTAGTAAACACAACTTCCTGCATACCCGATTGGCACGGTGCCCGGACAGAAAAGGGACATCTCTTTGTAGACGAAGTTATTGTAGAGTAAACATCTGATAATCAATCAAAATAAAAGTGTACACTTTTGACATGCAAAGGTGTACACTTTTATTATATAAGAATATAGACTTCTGCCTGATAAAAGTGTATACTTACTTATAAGCCATTCATTTATACGATGCTCTCGTTGTATAAATCAAATATCAGAGAGAAGTTTATATTCCATTTTCATTTATTGAAACAGCTATTCTACATCTTCAATGCTTTGATATTCCTAATATATAACCCATTACATATGCTTCTTATACATTGGGAACAAACCAATACTACTTTATTTCAGAAATAAAAAATCCCTCAAGATGGTGAAAATAACACCAATCTTAAGAGATCTATTAAGGAATCAATGGCTAAATAAAAAATTTATTTCACCGCTGACAAATAAACATCTTTACCTTCTATCTTATATTGAAAGTGCTTCGTTAAAGACAGAACTGCCAAAATATTATTAATGTCATTATCCGTATGAAATTCGCAGGTAAACACTTCCTTTTTTAATTGTTCATCCTGAAAATGGAAACTAACATCAAAATGCTTTTCCAAACAACTGGTAATATCCACAAATGCGGCTTTATCAAAGGTTAGTTTTCCATTTATCCACAAAAGTACATCCCGCGCTCTGGACGAATCTACAAGTTCAGACTGTAATGTTTTGGAATTAACATTAAGCATCTGTCCGGGCTTCAAAATAAGACCTTCCTGTTCCCCTCCGGGTATATCAACACAAACCGACCCTTTCAACAAAGTAGTAACCACTTTCTCTTCTTCTGCCCGGGCACGCACATTAAATTTAGTACCCAATACTCGTGTTTGTATATTCTTACTGCTAACAATAAAAGGGGAATCGTCATTGTGTACCACCTCAAAATACGCTTCACCAACAAGAGCGACTTGCCTTTTCTTACTCCAAAAAGAATTTCTATAAGACAACTGAGTAGAAGAGTTCAGCCACACCTTAGAACCATCAGGCAATACGAACTGAGCACGCTGACCGGCTGGAGTCGCCACAATATAATTCGAAACTTTATTATTTAATGTTATATAAGAAAGACCGACAGTTAAAACGATTCCGGTGAAAAAAGCAGCTAATGGAAATACATAACGCTTCCACTTGGCAGAACGGATTTTTGTAGTCGCATCTTCCTTTCTTTTTATGGCAGTCTTCAATCGATTCAAAGATTTTTCTACGTCAACAGACTCCATCACCGCCGCACGCTCTCCAATAAACATTGTATAATACAACTGTTCAAGCATTTTCTTATTGTCTGGAGAAGCCTCATACCAAGCCTCTACCTGCAATATTTCCTCTTCACTGAGTTCTCCTTTTAGATAATTCAGTAATCTAATTTCATCCATTACACTTCAATCTTAACCTTTTATATACTATTACCTGTAAATAGTACAATTATGAGTGCAAATATACTAAATGAGAAACAAAAAAAATATTATTTAATGATTCATTTTGAAAATGGAGAAATTATAATTATGTTTGTGTACATTTTAATTAAAACGATGGGGAACTCTACTAAACCTTTAGATATAACTGACAATAAATCTGTAATTGCCGCAATAAAGGGTAATGATGAACAAGCTTTCGAAGAGGTATATCGTTATTACTTTCGTGGATTATGTGCATTTTGTTCTCAATATGTTTCACAACATGAATCAGAAGAAATAGTACAAGACACCATGATGTGGTTGTGGGAAAACAGATCCAGTTTAATAGCAGAGCTCACACTAAAAACTTTACTTTTTACCATTGTAAAAAACAAAGCATTAAACCGGATTACCCATCATGACGTTCGTCGCAAAGTGCATCAAGAGATAGCTGAAAAGTACGAGCAAGAATTCGAAAACCCGGATACTTATTTAGAGAATGAACTAATCCGACTTTACAACAAAGCTTTAGGAAAATTACCAGCCGAATTTCGGGAATCATATGAACTGAATAGAAAATATCATCTTACACATAAAGAAATTGCAGAAAAGTTAAAAGTATCTCCCCAGACTATAAACTATCGGATAAGTCAAGCCTTGAAAATCTTACGTATAGAACTAAAAGACTACTTGCCATTATTATTACTTTTATACAATTTTCGACTGTAAAACAGATGAATACCTTTATTATTGTATCATTTTTTCAGCCAACAACCGACATTGACTCCGATCTATTTTGCCATTACCCGTCAAAGGGATTTCAGGGATAAAAAGAATTTTTCGGGGTTGCTGATATTTAGGCAATACGGCACAGATTTTCTCTTCTACTTTTTCAATCCCGGCACCTTCTTTCAGCAATAACACCACTGCCTGCCCTAATTTAGCATCCGGAACAGAGGTTATAGCGAACGGAATAGTGATAGAGGATTTTAAAAGTTCCTCCAATATTTCTATCTGTATTTTTATCCCTCCACTATTTATTATATTGTCTTTTCTCCCAAGAATTACAAAACTATGATCCGGATACAGTTGCGCCACATCGTTAGTAAACAAAATATCATCACAAACCAAAGGTGCCTTTATTACCAACGTATTTTCTGGAGAAAGAGAAAGTTCCACAGATGAAAAAGGCCGATAATACGGTGATGCCGAAGAACCGTTCAAGCGTCGTAAAGCAATATGAGACAATGTTTCGGTCATACCATAAGTAGAATAGATTTCGCCAGGCAACAAACGTATCTCATTTTCCAAAGCAGCATCTATTGCTCCTCCCCCTATTATAAGGATATCTGTGTGACAAAGCCGTTCCTTTTCCCGAAGCACCTGCAAAGTATTAAATACTTGTAAAGGCACCATAGCTACGAAACGAAGCGGCACAGTAACATCAGCCAAAGGATGCCCGGAAGGAGTACGCAATATAAGATTCAAGCCGGCAACCAATGCACGGACTACCATCATTTTTCCGGCTATATATTGCAGAGGCATACAGAGCAATGCCGTATCCCCAGTATGAAGATTCAAAAACTCACAGGTCATGCGAGCGCTTTGCATCATTTGTTCTTTACGGACTGTCAACACCTTTGGTGTTCCGGTAGAACCGGAAGTATGTACCGTCATAAAAGGAGAATCACTAAACCAGTCTGCAAGAAAACGGTATAAATCCAATAAAAAAGAAGAAGTATTATCTCCGGTAGCATTGGCAGATAAAGACATTAATTCTTTCCGGGAATACTTCTTACCCTCCAATATTAAACTTTGTTCTTTTATATCCAGTTGCATAATAATAAAACAGCAATCTACCCATACTATTATTTCAAGTACCACAAACTATCTTTTCTTACCTCAAGCGGCATATCTACATTATTTGTAAAAAGTGCACCTGTACCAAGACCTTGCGGCAGAGGATTATTGAATGTGGCACACCAGTGTGCTATCGCATTCAGCCCTATGTTAGATTCCAATGCAGAAGTAATCCACCAACCGATATTTCTCTTTTCCGCTTCTCTTATCCACTCGTTTCCACCAGCCATCCCCCCATGTAGTGACGGCTTCAGAATGATATACTGAGGATGGACACTATCAAGTAAGCATTGCTTTCTTTCAGGAATATTAATCCCGATCAATTCCTCATCCAACGCGATGGGTAACGGAGTTTCAGCAGTCAAACGTGCCATATCTTCCCATTGCCCGGCACGGATAGGCTGCTCTATAGAGTGTAAGTCGAGTTCCGCCAAACGTTTCAGTTTTTCCATCGCATCGGCAGGAGCAAAAGCCCCATTGGCATCCACACGAAGCTCTACTTCTTTTGCAGAAAAGTGGGAACGGATGAAACGCAACAGTGCCAATTCTTCTTCAAAATTGATAGCACCTATTTTCAATTTTATGCAACGGAAACCGACAGCCATTTTAGCTTCTATCTGTTCCAGCATCTTTTTGTAATCTCCCATCCAAATAAGCCCATTAATAGGAATACCGACTTCACCACGTGAAAAAGGCGTATCCCAAAGTTCAAAACATCCTCTCTCTAAATGTCCGAAAGCAGTTTCAAGTCCGAAAAGAATAGAAGGATAATCACGAAGCGATTCAACTGAGAAACCGCCCTGCTCAGTTACTTCATTACAGATATGAGCCAAAACCGACTCATATCCCTGCATATCATCACAACTCAACTTTGGAAGAGGAGCGCACTCACCAATACCGACCCTATCCGGATATTTATCGGATGTAAGATGGAGATACCACACATCACGAGTGGTATAAGAGCCTCTTGAAGTTCCTGCCGGCTGCTTAAAATGAAGCCGGCGAGGAACAATCTTTATAGTATACATATGAAATCAAATCTCTTAAAAATTATGTACTCGTATAATCCGGATCAGCCAATTATATGAGTACAATAAAAACAGAAAAACATCCTCATGAATAACTCTCAAATAATGCTGGGCAAAATCAAAAGCAGGCTCTTAACAAAAACTATGGCAGTTTGGGGAATTGCTTAAAATCCGGTTTACGTTTTTCGAGAAAAGCATTCTTTCCTTCCTGTGCCTCGTCTGTCATATAATAAAGCATGGTAGCATCGCCTGCAAGCTCCTGAATACCCGCCTGTCCATCGAGTTCCGCATTCAATCCGGCTTTGATCATACGCAAAGCAAGCGGACTGAGCTGCATCATTTCTTCTGCCCATTGCACATATTCATCTTCAAGTTGTTCCAAAGGTACGACTTTATTCACCAATCCCATATCAAGTGCCTCCTGCGCATTGTATTTCCGACAAAGAAACCATATCTCGCGTGCTTTTTTCTGTCCTACCACACGAGCCAGATAAGAAGAACCAAAACCGGCATCAAAACTTCCTACACGGGGACCGGTCTGCCCGAAAATAGCATTATCAGATGCAATACTTAAATCACATACCACATGAAGCACATGACCGCCACCGATAGCAAATCCGTTTACTGCGGCAATAACAGGTTTCGGGATACTACGAATCTGCTTTTGTACATCAAGTACACTCAAGCGGGGCACTCCATCTTTACCGATATATCCACCACGCCCCTTTACATTCTGGTCACCGCCACTGCAAAAAGCCTTATCACCGGCACCGGTAATAACAACCACACTGACACAAGCCTCTTCGCGGCAAATACGCAGAGCATCACTCATCTCTCCGGTGGTGGTAGGCGTGAATGCATTACGATAACGCTCCCGATTAATAGTAATACGGGCAATTCCATTATAATAATCAAAAAGAATATCTTCATATTCTTTGATTGTTTCCCATTTTCTTTCTGTTGACATAGTAAATTAGTGATTAGTGATGAACAATAAGTAATAAGTGATTTCTAATCACTTATCATTCCTTTTATTCTTGTGATAATAATCTTTCAATATTCTGGCATCTTTATTTTTATTAGTAAAGACCTCTACCAATACCGGATGTGTCATCGGTTCCGGTTGTGTAAACATGGCCATAGTTTCTTCCAGTTGTACTTCATCTTCCACTTTCTGATAAAGAAAGCCACGCTCTTCGGCCCAGCCACGAGCAGAGGTCTTATGAACAGCTGTTATGAATTTATGCGACGTACCGGACATTTCCAGCCCCGGCAAGGTATGAAAGATTTCCCCTCCTCCATTATTTAAAAGGAAAATACGCAGATTCGGGCCCAAGTTGGTATTCCACAAAGCATTCATATCATAGAAGAAACTCAGATCGCCGATCACTACAAAATTCAATTTATCCGAAGCCGCAGCATATCCCACAGCCGTTGACAAAGAACCTTCAATGCCACTCGTCCCCCGGTTGCAACACACCTCAACCGATGAAGCAACTGTAAACAACTGTGCATAACGTATCACAGAGCTATTGGCCAAATGGAGCGCACACTGTTCCGGCAAAGCTTTTATCAATGCACCGATAGCAGCCATCTCCGAATAAGGAAATTCCGGCTGAGGTAATCCTTTGCAATAATTTTCCCACAAAAGAGGATATTGAGGGGTTTTGTTCTCTAATAAAAAAGCAATCTTCTCAAGGAACTCAAAAGGATCCATTTCAATGACGGTAGTCAGAGAACCATAAAGATCGATCACCTCACCATCTGCCGAGACATGCCAATGTTCTTTCGGAGGATTCTTACGAAGGAAGTTCTTCAACCGTTTGGAAACCACATGCCCACCATAAGTTATCAGTAGTTCGGGTACCATCTTTTCCTGTGTATCCTCATCCATAGCATAAAGTGCCACATCGAAATTCTTCACAGGAATACCAGGAATAGTCTGATTACTGATATGTTCAGTCAGCCATGCAAAATGCTTATAAAGCAGCTTTGAATACTTTTTCTCAAACAGATAAATAAGGTTCATCTGCCCGACAATGATCATACGTTTCTGATATTGGTTTAAGCGCTTGATAAGCTCGTTATAATCACGATCATAGACGTTCAGACCTTGGTAACGGGTAATAACACGCACCTCCGGAAGCGATTCTACAGTAAAACGGAATATAGGTTCGGTAACCGGAACATTAATATGTACCGGCCCTTTGCCATGATGATGCGTTTCGAGCAGAGCCTCATTGATGAGCCGATTGCAATACCACTCATCTTCATCTGTATAAATCTCCGGAAGATTGACTGATTTCTTCACCAAATTGCTAAAAACACCGGGTTGCGGTAATGTCTGTCCATCCATCTGACCGATCCAGGCAGCAGGACGATCGGCTGAAATTACAACAAGAGGGACATTTTGATAAAAAGCCTCAGCCACAGCCGGATGCAGATTAAGCAATGCCGTACCCGATGTACAGCAAACAGCGGCCGGACCTCCCCCGTTCAAAGCCAGCCCGATAGCAAAAAAGCCGGCACTCCGCTCGTCCGTTACAGGATAACAGGTAAAAGAAGAATGTGTAGAAAGCGTGTGTACCAGAGGTATATTACGACTTCCCGGACATAACACGATTTTTTTTACTCCATGAGCTTCAAGCAATGCTACTAACTGGAGGATATTCTTTTTATCTGTATACATGATAAATAATTATTCAATACGTCAATATACCAATGTGCCAATTACCATGCAGCATATTCAACACATTATTAGATTCTTCATCGTTCGCATTTTCTTTTCTGTCTCTTGCCACTCATCTTCCAATTCGGATGAAGCAAGCAATCCACCACCGGCATAAAGAGTCAATACCTCCGATGTTATATTCATACATCTCAAATTGACATACAAATCTGTCTTCCCATCCGGATTCAACATACCGATAAATCCTGAATAATAGCGCCGTTCATGATCCTCATGATCCAGGATAAACTGATAAGCTTTTTCTTTGGGAAGCCCGCAAACCGCAGGTGTAGGATGTAGCAGTTTAAGTAAATCTCCCAAACTGTCATTATCCGGCAATGAGAAATGAAAATCGGTTTTCAGATGAGACAACGCTCCGGCAAAAGCCGGATAAGGACCGAATTCTGCAGGCTGTATACCCAAAGATAACAACTGACTCCGGATATAAGAGGCAACATACTCCTGTTCCTCCCGATTCTTGTCATCCCACTCTCGCGGCAGTTCCCCATTCTGTAAGGATTGTGTACCTGCCAGAGCCACCGTATTCCATTTATTCCTTTCTCCGGAAAGAATTATTTCCGGAGTGCTCCCCAACCACGCCCCTGTATGTGGAGTATAGCAAAAATACACATACGAATAAATATACCTTCTACATGCTTCATAAAATGCAGTAGCGGGAGAAAAAAGAAGCGGTACATTCACTTTCTGGCTACGAGAAAGTACCAACTTATTAAATTCCTTTTTTTTCAAAGCATCCATAAAAACATCAAAACGGCCGGCATACCCTTCCGTAGACGATCCGTCTTGCAGCGATACTACCTGATTATTAAGCATCTGCCGATAAACATCCGGTTGTATTCCGCCCGGGCATTTCAAAGCAGGATCAAAGTCCACAACCATTTCTCTTTCCGGCCTCAACAACACGATCGGTGTAGTCGGCCCTACGTTAAAAGGGGCAATCACAAACCCGGCCTGCCCGTTCAACTCTTCAATATCATATAGCAAGACGCAAGAGTCTCCAGGATCTTTCGACACGAAATGAACCACATTTTCTCCCGGAATACGATAAATGGCAAAAGGAATCTGAAGTTTTATAAACCGGTCTATTCCGGCACAAATATCTTGTTCTAACGTGTCCATCATCCTTTTTTCAAAATACTGTTAACCACCCGTATCGAAGATACCAGTTTGGCAGTCGAAGTAAATACATCCACATTCCATACGTGTGACGAACGCCCTTTATGAACAATAGAAGCCACCGCACGAACAGTATCTCCTTCATGAGCAGAAGAGATATGATTTCCACTGACTTGCATACCCACCACTATCTCGTCGGGTTTACAAAGTATCATCGATCCCAATCCGGCAACTGTTTCAGCCAGTGCCAAAGTAGCCCCTCCGTGTAGAATACCAAAAGGCTGACGGGTACGTTCGTCTACCGGCATGGTAGCTTCCACTCTATCTTCGGAAGCATAGGTATATTGAATTCCCAAATTTCCCATCAAAGCATGACGGGCACGTTGATTCAGCTGATCCAAAGGAACTTCTGCCGGACGAATCTCAGCAAGTATTGCTTTTTCCACCGCTTCCGCTACCCCGTCTTCATCATTGGAGGCAGTAATCCGGTCGGCACAAACCTTTACAGAATCCTGCGCATTTCCCATTGCAACCCCCAGCCCGGCAGATTGTATCATCGAAACATCGCAAACTCCATCGCCAATAGCAATCACTTCTTCCGAACTAACATCCAGTTTCTCGAGTAAAGCGCCCAATGTATTTGCTTTATCAATTGAACAAGGTACTACTTCAAGGAAATAAGGTTCCGAACGAAATACATCCAATGCCCCATTCAATCTTTTGCGCCAATGCTCTTCAAGCCCTATCAAGGCCTCTTCGTCGTCACTGACCAGCATACACTTGCAAGGTGCAAAATCCACTGCAATAGAAAATTCGGGTTCCACAATTATCTTCAAACCGTTAAGCTGCGCTTCCTTGCGTATGTGTTCGTTTTCGGGTGAATCGGTAATAATCGTATCATCGTGATAGGTAAAGATAGCAAAACCGTTCTTACGGGCTTTCTTTTCCAGATAAGGCAACATTTCGGGATTTATTCTGCGTTCAAACAGCAGTTCGCCATTCTGTGCATTGATAATCTGGCCACCATTATAAGACAGAATAAAGCCTCCATAATTTCCAAGTTCCAATGTCTTAGCCAAAGGCATCAGACCATATGTCGGTCTGCCGGAGGCCAATACAATACGTACTCCCATCTGCTGTACTTTCAATAAGGCAGCCAGTGTACGTTTACTTATTTCTTTTTCACTATTCAGCAATGTTCCGTCTACATCAAGAACTAATAATTTGTACTTCATGACTTATCGGTTTTGAGGTTCTTGACA
>UMIY01034294.1_pt1 | contig 11179 bp, 7 predicted proteins | sample 1965921 | NCBI WGS metagenome assembly UMIY01 (sample SAMEA4836134, study PRJEB28245) | human gut metagenome | biome: gut microbiome; material: fecal sample | place: Denmark | collected 2008
AGATGCGATTGGAGTTATCAAAAATGGCGTTAAGATAAAATGTTCTTTAATAGCCAAATGTTTCATCCAATTTCCAAATTCGTAGTCCTCATGTCCTTCTGTACCTGGTATTACTATCTTATCCTTGTACTTTCCTTGGAACAAAATTATATCCAATAGAAAGAAATCTCCCAAGTTTAATATTGTCCACTGAATATAGCTCATCCAGAAAAGTTCTCTAAGTCCTCTTATTCCCGTATGTAAAAGAGAGGTCACTCCATATATAAATACGATTCCTAAAATTATAAATGTAAGTATTAAATTTATTCTTTTTTCTTCTTTTGTCATCTTTTCTGGAGCCGAATTTTGTATTTTCTTTGGATAGGAATCAAAGAAAAATCTCGGGTTAATCAGTACAAAAGCTGCCACTGCACCGTTAAAGATAGCAGCCATTGCAATTCCATCTAATATTGCTCTTGTTATATCCATAATATTCTCCTTATTTATTTTCCAAAAAGATTTTTAGTTTCTCCGCGTATTCTTTGAGATGATCGTGGAGAAATTGTCCATGACCCATAAATTTTGTTTTAGTAATTTATATACAAATTTATTTTCTCCCAATAAGAAGCGTCGAACCGGAAAGTCCCAGCAAGATAGCTTCTTTATGATTCATAAAAAGACCCTTTGTTGTATCAATTACTTGAACATCTTCGTAGCCATCTTTTTTCAGCTTTTCTATAAATTTATTCATATCTCCATATCTTGACTTGCTCATCAAATCATGAATAACAAAAACTCCACCTTTTTTAAGTACACGCAATGTTTCTAGTAAAAGCTTTTGTTTATTTTTTCCTACAATGTTGTGATAAACATAGTTGCTTGTCACTGCATCAAAACTTTCATCCTCAAATGGAAGATTCACTGCATTTCCTTCTTCAAATCTCACATTTGCTACTCCCTCGGCCCTAGCATTGTCCTTGCAGAGCTTCTTTGAAAATTCACTCTTGTATGGGCCACTCCATATATCACAGCCCACCATGATTGCCCCTGGATTTTTCTTGGCGCAGGCTATAGTAAGTGCGCCACTGCCGCAGCCCACATCTAAGCCCACTCCACCATCTTGAACTTTTACATAGCCCGCAGTCCCTTCTATCATGACTTTAGCGAGCTTTCTTTTGCCCTTGTAATCAAAGCTCTTATATAAGATGCTTAACCAGACTGTAAGAAAAAGAAGTATTAGGCATACTAAGCCTAGGATAATCCCACAGATAAGCCTTGGCCTTCCTTGAAGAACTAGGTCACTTGCACCAAATATACCAAACAAAATAAGACTTACTAGAGTTTCACCAATCTTAGCTACCAAGAGTCTTTTAGGCATCCAGTTTTTGTAGTCAGCTTTTATTTTCTTGTCATCATTAAAATCAAATTGTTTCATAAGATTTTCTCCTCATGATAAATAATTTAATAAAATTTTCCTTTTATATTCTAATATAATATTTTAATTCACAGCTTTATAATATTATTATAAATATATGTTAGCACTAGCTAATTAATTTGTCAAGTGCTTTATATAAACAGTTAAATAAAATTTAAATTTGCATGATAATTTGTCAAATCAAGTGCAACATTCATAAAAAAACAATTACTACAATAAGACTCTTGCTAAGATTTTAATTTTAAACTCTTCATTTTTATTTTAAGCAATACTTCAATAATAAAAAAGATACTTAAATTAACTAAGTATCTTTTCTGAAAAATTCATATATATCTTTTGCGTTTGTCTTTGATATGCCCTTGATTGATTCTAGTTTTTCAAGGCTTGCTCTTCTGATTGCGTCTATATCATCGAAGGCTTCATATAATATCTTTTTCTTTTTTGGACCGATGCCAACTATCTCATCAAGTATCGACTGATTGATATTTTTTTCTCTTAAGGATCTATGATATGTGATGGCAAATCTGTGTGCTTCGTCTTGTATTCTTGTGAGTATTTTAAAAAGTTCTGAGCTTTTATCAATTTTTATTATCTCACCCATATAAGCGAGTGAATCGGTTTTGTGATGGTCGTCTTTTTTTAGACCAACTACTGGTATATCTATACCTAAGTTATCCAAAACCGTCTGCGCACTTGATGCTTGTCCAAGTCCGCCGTCTATAAGAATTACATCCGGTAGCGCTGCGAATGAACCTCCTTTGTCCTTCATACTTCTTAAAAATCTTCTCTCTAAGACTTCTCTTAACGAGCCGTAATCGTCTGGACCGATTATGGTCTTGATCCTAAAGCGTCTATACTCATTTCTTTGCATATCACCGTTTTCATAGACAACCATGGATGCTACTGAATTTTGTCCCATGGTGTTGGATATGTCGTAGCACTCAAGCCTATTTGGAACGTCTTCAAGCCACAAGAGGTCCTTAAAGCGCTGCATCGCCATATCTTTTAAAGCTTTCTTCCTTATATATCTATCTGCATGTTTCTCAACCATGTCGATGGCATTTTTCTTCGTCATAAGCACCAAAGCTCTCTTCTCGCCTCTTTGCGGCACATGTATATCAACCTTATGATTTGCTATCTTTGATAGTGCTTCTATCATTTCCTCTCTGTCTGGAAAATCTATCTCCGAAATGATTTCATTTGGCATATCGATGTTGGCTGAGTAATGCTGCGAGATAAAGGCTTTGAATATATCTTTTATATTGGTTTTCTTTTCATTTTCGAATAAATAATAGTTTCGCTCAACGATTTTACCGTCACGAATGATAAATAATTCTAGTATAACATCTGAAATTCCTTCCGCATAAGCAAGTACGTCTCTATTGATGGCATCGGGCGAAGTAATTTTTTGTTCCTTATGTATGTCATTAAAAGCATTGACCACGTTTAAGTATTCGGCTGCCTTCTCAAACTCAAGATTTTTAACCGCTTCATCAAGCTTCGATTTATATTTTTCCAAAATAGATTTATCTTTATTTTGCAAAATTTTCATCGCTCTATCAACAAGTTCAGCGTACTCTTCCTCAGTGACATCAGCTTTGCAAGGCGCAATGCACTTGCCGATGAAATAATTTAGACAAGGCCTTATCTTTCCTTTGACTTTTTCAATATTTAAATTGCAATCTCTTAATTTTAACTCTCTATTGATAATATCTATCGCGATGTTGACGCTAGCTGCGTTTGGATACTGGCCAAAGTACTTTGCTCCATCTTTTCTAAGTAAACGAGTTTTTAATATGCGCGGATATTTTTCATTAGTCGTTACCTTTATATAAGGATAACTTTTGTCATCACGCAGTACTATATTATACTTAGGCACGTAACGTTTAATAAGGTTGGACTCTAAAATTAGAGCCTCAACCTCATTATCAACAATTATATATTCAAATTCGGCAATGTTTTTTACCATAGCCTTAACTTTTTCAGAGTGATTAGCACTGCTTCTAAAGTAGCTTCTCACTCTATTAGATAAATTTTTCGCCTTGCCCACGTAAATTATCTCGCCCTTGTCATTTTTCATAATGTAAATGCCGGGGTTTTTAGGCAGCTTTTTTATCTCTTCTTCAAAGTTAAACATTAAATTTCACTTGTTGCCTTTTTTAGCCAAGCTTTTTCATCTTCATTTAAAAGCGGGCTTATTTTTTCATAAACAGCTTTATGATAATCGTTTAGCCATGATATCTCTTCAGCAGTAAGCATATCTTTATCAATCGCATCCTTATCGATAGGAGCGTATGTTAGTGGCTCAAGTCTAAAGAATTCGCCGTACTTACTTGTTCCTGCGTCTTCAACATAAACCAAAACTTCAGTTCTAACGCCATATTTACCGTCTTCATAAACGCCTGGCTCAACGCTAAAAATCATGTTCTTAACTAAGTCTATGTCATTGTATCTTGATGAAATATTGTGTGGTCCTTCATGAACATTTAGTAAATATCCAACACCGTGACCAGTTCCGTGAAGATAATCCATTTGGTGCTTGTAAAGATCAAGTCTTGCTAAAAGGTCTAAGGATGATCCCTTAGTTCCTTTCTTAAATACAACGCTCATAAGTCTGATGAAGCCCTTTAATACAAGAGTAAAGCCTTTTCTTTCTTCGTCTGTAAGTTCGCCCATAGCCATGGTTCTAGTAACGTCAGTTGTTCCAAAGCGATATTGTCCGCCGCTGTCAACTAATAAAAGTCCTTTATTGTCAAGCTTTTTGTTAGTTTCTTCACTTGACATATAGTGAACGATGGCAGCATTATCAGCATAACCGCAGATAGTCTCAAAGCTTTCTTCCAAGAAATCTTCTGACATTGCTCTAAAATCATGAAGTTTATTTTGAACAGTAAGTTCGTCAAGAGTTTTTTTGTCAGACTCTTTAAGCCACTTCATAAATCTCGCAAGTGCCACACCATCTGTGATGTGTGCCTTCTTTATATTTTTAATTTCAGTATCATTTTTAACTGCTTTAAACTTAGTAGTGATGTTAATATCACCTATAACATAGTTATCATCTTCAATAAGCTTGAACATGTATCTATTAATCTTGTTTTCGTCTAGATAAATAGTTTTGTCTTTAATCTTTCTTAAATCATCTTCAAATGCTTCATATTTTTTAACTTCAACGCCTTGTGCATTAAGCGCCTTGATTATGTCATCATCAAGCTTGTCAAGATCTGTATAGATGGCTGCCTTATCAAAATCAACGTAAGCGTATGAAATTAATACTGGTGAGTCTTGTATATCATTTGCTCTTATGTTATATAGCCAGCAAATGTCATCAAGTGAAGCTATGATGCTTAGGTCAGCACCTTCTTCTTTTAATTTGGCTCTTACTCTTGATAATTTATCTTTAGTGCTCTCGCCTGCTTCTTCACTAGATAATATAAAGGCTTTGTCCTTTTTAAGTGCAGGTCTATCAGTCCAAATTTCTGAGATTAGATCAACATCGTCAACAAATTTAACGTCCCTGCCATCAACAAGGTCTTCTATCCTTTCAAACATTGCTTCAGAGAAAGTTTTTCCGTTAAAACCAATCACTTCGCCTTCTTTAACGTTATCTCTTAAGTATTCCATAAATGTTGGAACACCTGGTTTGCCCCATTTATATAATTCATAAGAAGTGCCCTTTAATTGATTTTCAGCTTGAACGTGATATCTTCCATCTGCCCAAAGCATTGCCTTATCCATAGTTATGATGACATTGCCTTGTGAGCCAGTAAAACCTGATATGAAGACTCTATCCTTGTAATGATCGGATAAGTACTCGTTCATGTGTGGATCCGCAGTAGCAACTATATACATAGTTATACCATTTTTCTTCATTAATTCTCTTAAACTTTTAACTCTATCGTCAATTGACATAATAAAACCTCCCTTATGTATTTATTATACCACAAAATTATATTTTTTAGTACACTTAGTATTAGTCATAGCTAATTATTTCGAAAGCAATAATATTTAACTTGTCATTAATAATTTTATATGATATAATTAACAAATGAGAGAGGTAAAAAATGACAAAAATTATAATTGATAGTGCGAGTGATTTCACTCAAGAAGAAATTAAAGAATTAAATCTAGAGCCCCTTTATGTAAGCGTTATTGATACTGATGATATAGAAAGTATTTATCGTGACGGACTTGATATAAAAACGTCGGAAATATATAAAAACATGAGAAATGGCAAGATTTACAAAACTAGTCAGATCAATCTTAACCAGTACTTAGAAGGTTTTGAAAAAGTATGCAAAGAAGGCGAAGACTTCATATACATCTGTCTTTCATATGGCTTAACTACTGCTTGGGACTCATCTTGCATGGCCATACAAATGCTAAAAGAAAAGTATCCAAACATTAAGATGGTGTCTATAAATTCTAAATCCATGACTATAGGTGAGCAGCTTATCGTTAGAGAGATTATCAAGATGAATAATGAAGGTAAATCGATTGAAGAGCTTGAAGAGAGAGCAAAGTTCTTAGCTGGCAAAGTTAACCACTTATTTACAGTTGAAGACCTTGAGTATCTTTATAGAGGCGGAAGAATTTCAAAAGCAATAAAAGCTGTTGGTCAAGTCTTAAATATCAAGCCTTTACTTGCAAATGATGAGAACGGTGCTTTGATCTTAAAAGACAAAGTTCGTGGTGAGGCAAAAGTTTATAAGAAAATACTAAATCTTTACTTTGACGATGCAAGACGCAATCCTGATATACTTAAACATACTATCATAGGTCACACAGATAACTTAGCAAACGCTCAAAAACTTTATGAAATGATTAACGAAGAATTTGACGCAAAAGATATCGCTATAAGAGAGATAGGAACTGCAATAGGCGCACACGTTGGACCAGGCTGCTTAGCAATCGCCTACATTGATGAAACAAAATAATATTTTTAAGGTCAAGCTATAAAAGTTTGACCTTTTTTGCAATTCAATACTATATTACAAAAAACTCCTAATCGTTTGACTAGGAGTTTTTTAAGAGTATCTTGATTAAATTTTTATTAAAATTTTGTATCGATATAATCGCTTGTTAAGTCAATATTTAATTTTCTAAATAATTCTATGTCAGTTAAATTAAGCATAGCTGTCGAATGAGCTCTTAAATTTCTTATTTTAGATAAATTATCTATACAAAGCTTAGCACTTGGATTAAACATCTTTGATGTTGCTAGGCAAATTAAAACCTCTTCAACATTTAGTAGCGGGCTCTCTTCTTTTTCAATTATTCCCTTAACTTCAATGATTGGTTCAAGTATAGCCTTATCGATTAAGTGCAATTCATCAGGAAGTTTTGATATATACTTAAGAAGATTAAGTACAGCAGCCGCAGCTGAGTCCATAAGTTCGCCGTCTCTGCCAGTTATGATGGTATCTTCATATTCGATGGCAGTTACATTTGAGTTAGTGATGCCCTTCTTAAGAAGATCCTCTTTTTTATTTCTAGCAGCGACCAAAGATTTTCTGTCCTCTACCTTAAGATTTAATTCTTCCATAAGAGTCTTGATTCTTTGAGCTTCGTCCTTCTTTTGATTAGTCATCTTATAAGTAAGAAGTGCCTTTAGATATCTTCTGATAATTTCTTGTCTTGATGCCTCTTTAACTACTTCTTCGTCAATGATGCCAGACTTAATTCTGTTTACGCCCATGTCAGTTGGTGACTTGTAAAATTCTTCGCCCATAATTCTATCAAGAATTTTCTTTAAAATAGGAAAGGCTTGTACGTCTCTGTTGTAATTTACAGAAATTTCTCCATAAGCTTGCAAATGGTATGGATCGATTTGGTTAACGTCACTTAAATCAGCAGTTGCAGCCTCATAAGCAAGATTTAGCTCGTGCTTTAGCGGAAGATTCCAAACTGGGAAAGTTTCGAATTTTGCATAACCAGCTTTAACTCCGCGTTTATATTCATGATAAAGTTGAGATAAACATGTAGTCATCTTGCCGCTGCCTGGACCTGGACCAGTCACAACGATGATAGGCATAGTAGTCTCGATGTATGGGTGCTTACCAAAGCCATCTTCAGAAAGAATTTTGTCAACATCATTAGGGAAGCCCTCAGTTTTGTCGTGAAGATAAACCCTCATGCCTCTTGCTTCCATGTACTCTTTAAATTTATCAACATTTTCATCTTTCTTGTAACGATTGATAACAACGCTGTTAATCTTAATACCCTTTGCCTTTAATCTCTCGATAAGTCTAATTGCTTCTCTCTCGTAAGTCAATCCAGTATTGTTATTAAGCTTATTTGATATGATGTCTTGAGCGTGTATAGTTATGATAACTTCCATCCTGTCCTTTAATTTTTCAAGTAAAACAGTTTTTACGTCTTCATCATAACCTGGCAAAACTCTTTGCGCATGCTTATCGCCAATTAATTTACCGCCAAACTCCATATAAAGCTTCTCAAACTTTCCGACCCTCTTTAAAATATAGTCACTTTGTTCCTTTATATATAGTTCATTTGAAAAACCTAGTTTCATGTTTTCACCTCGTTAAGATTATAACACACGAGAAAAATTATTACAATTATTTTTTTGCGTATAGAGAAAAATTTTTTAATAGATTTGCATTTAATTAAAAATGATTTAAAACGCTTTTAACGCAAAAAAATCTTAGGACAAATTGCCCTAAGATTTTTTATAGTTTGTTTAATTGAATTATCTAATATAGATATAAGAAATATGATTATTAGAATCTATATTAATATCTACTGTTTTATCCAATAGTAAATCTAAATAGTTATCAAATAAATATTTTGTACTATAATTGTTTCCGATTGTTGTCCTATCATCTATATAGTATTCTGCATCATTGCGTCTGTTGAAATTTAAGTATATATTTCCTGAAGCTTTTCTTGCGTAATATACATTTTCTGTTCTTTTTCCATAATTATTATAGTTATAATCCTTTGGTGGATCCACACTATAATTAATTAACTTTGGTGAACCAAATTTATCAGTTACCTTCAAGTAATATTTTCCACCTCTCATAGATTGAGAAACGCTTACACCGTTTATATTAATATTAACTGTATTGTTATTATTGTCTAAATCATCTACTATTAAATAAGTTGTACCTACGTCCCTGATATATCCATGGATATAATCATTGCTATTATAATATCCTCTATTGTCTTTTGTATCAATAACCATAATTCTCTTTATAGTATCTTTATCCTTTTCAAGAATAACAACTCTTGATCCTTCGCCTATATCTCTTACTCTTACATCTCTTCTTGAGTCAAAACTATCTGCTCTTAAATCGTAATCGTAGTAATAAGTTTCTCTGTCTCTATAGCTATTTGATGAATTCTTTGGATATAATTCTATTTGATATTGGTCACGGTTTCTGCCTCTATCATTGTTTCTGTATACGATGTATTCGTTATCAAAACCATCGCCAACATCTATAGATACAACTTCATCATATTTTGTATCTGTTTCTATTTCAACATATACTGATCCAAGTCTTGCTAGTTCATCATATGTCAATTTGCGTTCTCTATAAGATCTTCTAGAGTTGTCTCTACTGTCATAAATATCATAGTCTCTTTCGCTTCTTGGAAGCTTATATGTGTTTTCTCTACCATTTAATGAAACTATAGTAATTTCTCTTGAATTTAATCTCTTGATATATCCTTTGTAATCGTCTGAAGATGCTGTTACTTCAAGTGTTTTAACCTTATCATTGTAGATAGTTGCTTTAACTTGAGAACCTCTCTTAACATCGCTTAAATCTCTAGTTCTGTTATTAATTGTGATTGATGAATCAGAATCAACTTTAAATACTCTTGAAACTTTGTTCTTGCTGCTGTCTGTATAAGTTATCTTGATTTCTTTATTTGATGTGTCAACGTTTGTTACTTCACCTTCAAGGCTGAATTGAACGCCCTTTGCGTTTATTGACTTAGCTTGCATTGCACCTAAAGATGAGTCAGCAGTAACTGTTACGTTTTGACCAACTAATAAGCTTGATAGATTACCAATGCTTCCATCTACTGTTATAACTGTTGATGGATTTATAGAGAATACCTTGCCATTGGCTGTGTTATCGTCAACTAGCATTATAGCTGTAACTCCTGTAATACCAATTTCCTTGATAGTGCCTGTAACTACTGTTGGTACAGGATTAACTGGATTGATTGGATTAACTGGGTTAACTGGGTTAACTGGATTTACTGGGTTAACTGGATTTACATTGCTTGTGTTTTTTGCTTGATACTCAAGTGCTGAATAAACCATCCTAGCAACTTGATCTCTTCTAACCGCTCTCTTTGGATAGAACATGCCTTTTCCAGTACCTTTTTCAGATATAACGCCAGCGTCTATAAGTCCAGCTACAGCTGCTCTAGTTCCTTCTGGGATATCGTTTACGTCCTTAAATGGAAGAGCGATAACTGGATCTGTTGATTTAACTCCCATTGCTCCTGCGAAAAATTCAGCAAGATTAACTCTACTTACAGGTTTATTTGTAGTAAACATTTTATTCTTTTTAGCTGCTTTTAATGTTGTCATATTGACAGCTTGTTTTGCTAAGCACTTAACAACGTTATCTTGTGCCCACTTTGGTACGCCTAGCGCTACTACGTCCTTAAGCCAAACTTGTCTTGCAGCTTGTAATGCTTTTTCATCGTATTGTGTAAGTATAGCTGCAAATCTCATTGCCTCTAAGAATGAAATGTCTTTGCCTGGTCTAAATGTTCCATTAGGATAACCTTGTATATATCCTTTGTTACTCATCTCATTGATGTAATTGTATGCCCAATGACTCTTAGGCACGTCTTTAAATGTTTTCGCACTTGCAGTGTTCATCGGTATAAATGTGATGCATAGCATAAATACAAGTACTAAACTAAATACTCTTTTTAAGTTATTTTTCATGTTTTTGCTCCTTTCATAACTATTTTACTAGTTCTTATGTAATTATTATACCATATAATATATGTTTTAAATATTACAATCTAGTTAAAAATTAGCTTTTATTATGTATATATCAATCGAATTTAAATTTTGTAACACGAACTTAACATATAAAAAGCAATTTATGTAGTATAATATAAGTGGAGTGGTATGTATGAAGAAAAAATTTATACTCTTCTTATGCCTTTTCTTAATTTTATTTACTAGCACAAATCTATGTGCAAAAAATTTAAACAGTAAATTTAAGAAGAGTGCCGAAGAGCTTAAGTCATACAATATAATACAAGGTGATTCGTCAGGTGATCTGATGCTTGATAAGAATCTTAAGAGAGAGGATCTCATAGTTATACTATCGAGGCTTATGAACGATGAAGAAAGGGCTAAAAAGTTTAGCTCTGAAACAAAGTTTACTGATCTTAAGAGTGCGAGCAAAGTCTACTTGCCTTACATCAACTGGGCTGTGTCAAATGGCTACATACACGGCATAACTAAAGATAAGTTTGGTTATGGCACTTTTGTTACTGTTAAACAGTATCAAGCAATACTACTTAGGATACTTGATTATTCATCTGAGGCAAAAAAGTGGGACATGGTCTCTGACTATGCAGTGACTTATGGTCTTATGGATGGCCTTGACTTAAAGCCTGATGATTATCTAAATCGTGGCGAGATGGCTTTGATGACTACGAACGCACTAAACACTCCAAAAAAGGGTTCGACACTAAATTTGTTAAAAGTTTTAAACTTAAAAAAATAAGGCTCTATGTCAAATATTGGGGAGACTTATTGAATTAAGT